>Ga0070669_100000022_pt1 | contig 177723 bp, 127 predicted proteins | sample KBSS53metaG_FD_64680 | JGI IMG/M metagenome (GOLD analysis project Ga0070669, IMG submission 64680) | Switchgrass rhizosphere microbial communities from Kellogg Biological Station, Michigan, USA - KBS S5-3 metaG | ecosystem: Host-associated > Plants > Roots > Rhizosphere > Soil ...
CGGTCCCCAACGGTCCGAAAGGCACCGCCCCCTCGGGGCGGGTATGGGGAGGGAGAACTGCCAACCTGGCGCTAAAGCACCAGGCTACTCAACGTTCGCCCTTTCAGGGCGGGAAATGACTTCGGCATTTGGGCCAGGAAGATGTGTGTAAGAGGTTGGGCTGACGCCCCGGGCTAATTACTGCCGCCCCTGCGGGGCTGGCCTCGTGTGCTTCCCTCGGGCGTGGTACTCGGCCCTGGCGTCCACCTCGGAGGGGATCAGCCCTGAGATTTTCTCGACCTCGGGGTGGATCGTCCCGCTCCCGCCCCCGCCCCGGAGAGATCTCAAGTAACGACCGATCAGCTCGGTTACGGTGATTCGATGCGCCTGAGCATACTGCTTGGCGAAATCGAGGTCACTCTTGGGCAGACGCACGGTCAGCTTGACGATCTCCATAATTCGTCCTTCAGGCCGACCCTACCGGTTTCGCAACGCCTCCAGCGGATCGAGCCGCGCGGCGCGGTGGGCGGGCAGGTAGCAGGCGAAGAGGGTCACCACCATCAGGCCGATGGACACACCGGCGAAGGTGACGGGATCGTTGGCGGCGATGCCGTAGAGCAGGCGCTCGAGGAGGTGCGTCAGGCCCAGGGCGCCGGCGAGGCCCAGGACGAGGCCGATGGCGACGAGGCCCATCCCCTGGCGCAGCACCAGCAGCTCGACGTTGTTGGGCTGGGCGCCGATCGCCATGCGGATGCCGAACTCGCGGACCCGCAGGCTCACCGTGTAGCTCAAGAGGCCGAAGAGGCCCACCACGGACACGCCGAGGCCGAGGATGCCGAACAGGCCGGCGATCTCGGCGTACATCCGCTGCTCGACGAGGCTGCGCCGCATCTGCTCGTCGCCCGCCACCAGGTCGACGATCGAGAGGTCCGGGTGCGCGGCCTGAACGGCCCGGCGCAGCGCGGGCATCAGGCTGGCCGGCGCGGCCGCCGTGCGGACGATCAGGGTGAGCCGCGACTGGGAGCGCTGGTCCAGAGACAGGTAGAGAGCGGGGCTGGCGGGTTTGGTGACCGTGTCCACCCGCGCCTCCGCCGTCACGCCCACCACCTCGAAGACGGCGCCGGGCTCGCCGGGGCGGGCCGGAGGATCGGGGATCGAGAGAAGGCGCCCCACGGGGTTCTCCTTCCCCCAGAGCTGGGCCGCCAGGCTCCGGCTGACCACCACGGCCGGCGGAGAGTCCCGGCGGTCCCGCCGGTCGAGGGCCCGCCCCTGCAGGATCGGGATGCTCAAGGTCTCGAAGTAACCGGGCGCGACGAGGTTGTAGGAGGTCTGGACCGGCTTGTCCGGCTTCTCCCGGCTCGTCACCTCGGTGTCGTGGCCCCAGCCCATCGGCACGTTGTAGGCGAGGCTGGCGGACTCCACCCTGGGCAGGCCCGCGGTCTCTTCCAGGGCCCGCCGGTAGACCTCGGTGGCCCCCTGCTCCGCCGAGCCGACGGTCCGCGGCACGTACAGCGTGGCGAGGAGGAGCCGGCCGGGATCGAAGCCGAGCGCCACCGTCTCGGCGTTGCGCAGCGTCCGCACCAGGAGGCTGCCGCCGAGCAGCAGGAGCACCGAAAGGCCGACCTGGGCGATGACCAGGAGCTTCCTGGGCGCCAGGGCGCCGGACGGCCCCACCGCACCGGCGGCATCGCTCTTGACGGCGGCGACGAGGTCGCCGCGGATCACGCGCAGGACCGGCGCCAGCCCGCAGACGAGGCCGCACAGCAGGGCCACGGCGACCGCGAAGGCGAAGACGCGGAAGTCGAGGCGCACCAGCTCGTTGCCAGCCGACCAGGAGCCCATGCCGGGAGGCGGCGTCAGGATGTAGGACTCGATGCGCCGGGCCATCAGAGAGGCGAGGCCCAAGCCCACGGCGGCGCCCGCGAGGCAGAGGATCAGGCTCTCCGAGAGCACGGTGCCGACCAGCCGGCGGCGGCTCGCGCCGAGCGAGGCCCGGATGCCCCACTCGCGCTGCCGCACCGTGGCGCGGGCCAGCAGGAGATTGGCCACGTTGGCGCACGTCAGGAGGAGGAAGAGAAGGGCCGCTCCCATCAGGACACGGGCCGCGTTGACGTAGACGTCGGTGTCTTCCTCGCCGGGGTCGTGGACGGTAGCGAAGGTGGCCGTCAGCCGGCGCTTGGCGGCGGCCAGCGGGGCCGCCTGGTTCAGGGCGCGGGCGTTCAGCGTCAGGGACTTCCGGGCCTGCTCCAGGGACACGCCGGGCGCGAGCCGGCCCAGAAGGAACAGGAGACGGCGCTCCCGGTCCTGGAGGCGGGACAGCCCGGTCACCCGGTCGGACTGGACGATCGGCACGTAGATCGCGGCGGCGTGGCCATGGCCCTGGAAACGCTCGGGGAGGATGCCGGCCAGGGTGAAGGTCTGCCCGTTGAGCCGCAGGGGCCGGCCGACGGCGCCCGGGTCTCCTTCCAGGGCCTTCTTCCAGAAGAGGTGGCTGATGACGACGACGGGCTCGGCGCCGGGCCGGTCGTCCTCGGGCAGCAGCAGCCGTCCCGCTTCGGGCCGGCCGCCGAAGAAGGAGAAGTAGCCGCCGCTCACCAGGTGGCCCCAGGCGAACTCCGACGCCTGGCCGTGCCCCACGGAGGCTCCGAAGCTGGAGAAGGCGACGATGTCGCGGATCGCGTGGGTGCCGGCCTGCCGCCGCTGAAGGTCGACAAGGTCGAGATAGTCGAGGTAGGAGCTGGCCGAGCGGGGCTCCTCGGCCGTGCCCATGTGGATCCAGACCACGCGCTCCGGCTCCGGCGCGTCGATCCTGGGCCAGGAGACGGCGGCCAGATAGGCGAAGAGCGCAGTGTTGGCCCCAATGCCCAGCGCCAGCGTCATCACCACGATCAGGACCATGCCCGGCTGGCGGGCGAACGAGCGCAGGGTGACGGCGAGGTGCTTGGCGGCTTCGCGCATGGCGCAGACCCCTTCTGGGAGGGATCGGGAGAAGAGGGACGGGGTGATGGGGGCCTACGGCGAGGTCCACCCGCCGCGGCGGCTCTCGTACCACTCCAGCGGCCGGCGGAGCTTGAAGCTCCTCTCCTGGCCGCGCAGCTCGATGCCCGCCGCGAGGCGGCCGTAGCGCACGTAGAGGTCCCCTAATCTTCGATCCTTGGAGAAGATCATACGCGAACGCACCTCCAGGGAGCCCCCCGTGGCCTGCAACGACTCGATTTCGACCACGCCGTTGCCGAGCCTCAGCCCTCCCCGAGCCAGGACGTTCTCGACGTTCAGGACATCATCGAACCAACGCAGGAAGCGGCTGCGCTCGGCGAACAGCGCGAGGAGCGGGCCTGAGCTCTTCATGTCCACCTTTCCCTGTCCGCGCAGGGAGAGGGGGGCTCCCCAGACGATCGAGCCACTCTCGATCTCGGCGCGCGCCCACCAGCCGGCAAGCTCTTCTTCGCTCTTGGCGTCGGCGTTGCGGTAGGTGACCTCGTCCAGCTCCAGCCGCGTGCCCTTGAGATCGAACCGGCGGCCGCCGAGGTCCGGGCTGACGAGCGGGGCGCGGAGCATCAGGCTGCCCCGCATCTCCACGTTCTGGAACCGGATTTTCGCCGCTTGCGAGGTCAGCGTGGCGCTCCCCTTCGCCTTTTGGGTGGCGGTCGAAGCCTCCAGATGGAGCCGCGCCCGGCCCTTGCCGCCGAGGATCGAGAGGCCGCCCTCCGCCGGCAGCAGGGCGTTGTAGGCCGTGAGGTCCGGCACCGCCGCGTCCGGGAGATCGAGAGAGATGTCGAAATCCGGCAGGGGAGCGGTGAGGTCCAGGGCCATGGGAGTCACGGCGGAGATCCGGAGGCCCCGGCCCTGGATGTAGTCCGGCCGATCCTTCCGGCGCAGGTCTTCGAGGCCGAAGCGGTCGAAGCGGACGCCAAGGGAAGTCTTCCCCGGGGTCACGGAAGCTTCGACGGTGCCCTGGCCGGTCGCCAGGCTGTCGAAGATCGTCGCCCGCACGGGGGAGGCGTTCACCGCGATCCGGCTGCCGGGAAGGAGGCGGCCGTGATCGAGCCGCACGTCCGTCATCAATCTCCCCTGTCCCTGCAGGGAAAGCCAGGGCACCTTCCTGAGATAAGGCTGGAGGAAGCCCAGGGAGGAGATCTCGGCCCGGATGCCGGCCTTGCCGCTGACGTAGCGCAGGAAGGCGAGCCCCCGCGTCTGCCCCAGGATGGCGGGCTCGACTTGGGTCTCGAGCTGCAGGGAGAGGCGCTGCGCGGCGGGCTGACCGGCGGCGCGGAAGCTGCCGGACGGCAAGTTGAGGGCGGCGCGGTCGACCGTGAGGGTGCCGTCCGGCTCGTAGGAGAAGGTCGTCTCGGCCTGGAGGTCGCCGGAGAGGAGGAAATCGCCGAGGCTCACCTCCCGGACGTGGGTGAAGCGCGCGCCGGCGAACCGCACCGACGGCGGCGGGGCCCCTCCCGGGGGCGGCGGCACCTTGGCGAGATCCATGCGGGCGGAGACGCCGTCCGCGAGCAGGCCGTCGATGTGGACCTTCCGGTCGAGCAGGCCGGCGAGGTCGACCCGGGCGGTGGCGTGGTCGAACGCCGCGCGCAGCGAGGCGCGGGCGCCGGGGGCCTCGATCTGCACGCCGTCGGCCCGCACGTCGCCGACCAGGGGGAGCGCGAGGGGGGCCTTGTGGGCCCGCAAGTCCTGGGTGGTGGCGAAGATCCGGCTGAGGCGCGTCTCGGGGGTCATGGCGGTCACGGACAGCTTCTGGCTGCGGAAGAGGGGCGGCGCGTTCTTCCGGCGGCCGGCGGAGAGCCTTTTTGCCTCCAGCCCGAGCCGCAATCGGACGCCGCCCGGCCCTTCCGCCATGGACGTTGCCAGCACGAAGGGTGAGGTGGGGCCGTCCGCCGGCGCCCTGACGTCGAAGCGGCTGCCCGGCTTCAGGCGCCCCTGCTCGACCCGCAGGTCGATTCTGAGGGCTCCGGGTTTCCTGCCCTCCGCGCCGGGGAGCCCCGCTCGTTCGAGGAAGGGCAGCTCCGGCACCTGTCCCTGGGCCTGGAGGGAGCCGGAGAGGAAATCGAAGCCTTGGAGGCCGGGGTGCTCGCGGACCTTGTAGGGCCCCATGTCCACCTCGGCTTCGAGGCTCACTTTCTGGGCGAGGATGTCCTCGCCCATCGCGAGTTGGGCGTCCGGCATCCGGACCGTGGAGGGATCGAGCCGGAAGTCGCCGCCGAGGACGATCGAGAAGGCCCCCTCGGCGCGGCCGTCGCCGGTCAGGAGGAAGTCGTTGAAGCGGAACTCCCGGACGTGGTCCAGGGTGATGCTCTCGAAGCCCAGGGTCCACGAACGGCGTTTGCCGCGCCCGCCGCGCCGCGGCGGCGGGGGTGGCGCCGGGGGCGCTCCCACGCCGGCGCCGCGCAGCACGGTGGAGCGCACCTCCTCGCCGTGGAGAGGCGAGATCCGCAGTGTCTTGCCGAGGAGCGCCGTGAGGTCGATCCATCCGCGCGCCCGCGCCGCCGTCACGGTCCAGGCCACGCTCCGGTTCCAGCCTTTGACCTCGAGCCCCCGCACGTGGAGGAGCCCGGGCACTACGGTCCACGCCGAGGACCAATGGAGCTGGAACCTCTGCGGGCGGCGGTTGAAGGCCTGGGGGCCGAGCGGGCTGTTCAGAAACAGGTTGATGGCCAGCAGGTACAGTCCCGCCAGAAGGACAAGGGCAAGGAGAAGCCTCTTCAGGCGGGTTCGCACGGTGCGGGGCATTATGAGTGAAACGCTGAGCGGGAAACGTGCCAGTGTCCCTCCCTGTCCCCGCTCTGCCTCCTGGCGGCACCCAGGAAGTGAGAAGTTTTTCAGAGTTTGAGCGTTCCTGTAGCTGTCAGCGTCCTCGTAGCAGCCCCGTCCAATCCAGGGCCAGGCCCTCTCTTCCCGTGGAAGGAGCAACCATGAACATTCGACGCATCACCCTCATGACGGTCCTCGGAGCCGTCCTCGCGGCCGGCGCGGCCTTCGCTGTCGGTCCGTATTCGATCGTGGGCACCGTGCAGAGCCAGGCGGCGGCCAACCTGGTGCGCACGGAGTACACCGTCAAGGCGGGAGCGCACCCGCTCGACCGGTTCAAGATGGTCCGCGTCGCGCGGGACGTCCCCGCCTCGCAGCTCCGCGGCTCCATCCTCCTGCTGCCGCCCCTGGGCCCGCCCTTCAGCTTCTACGAGCAGCGGGACGCGAATGGCGCCCCCGGCTCCTTGATCGCCGAGTACCTCGCTCTGCGCGGTTTCGACGTCTATGGCTACTCGCCCCGCTTCGAGGGCCTACCCGCCGGCACCTGCGAGGCCGGCGTGCTCGACTGCTCCGTCATGGCGAGCTGGAACCTGCAGTCCATGGTGGACGACATCACCTTCGTCCGCTCGCGGATCGAAGCGCTCCATCCCGGAACCAAGGTCGTGACCGGCGGCGCCTCGCTCGGCGGCATGCTGGCCCTGGCCGTGGCCAACGCCCATCCCACCGACTGGGACGGCATCATCCCCTGGGAGGGGATGCTCTACAGCCAGGACCCGCAGGTGCTGGCCATCAATCAGGGATATTGCACCGTCCTGCAGGCGCAGCTCGCCGCCGGCATCTTCTACGACGGCGTGGGCGGCAACGTCATCAAGGCGGCCGTCGAGATGGTCCGCCAAACTCCGGGCGGCCTGACCCCGATCCCCCTGTTCCCGCCCAACCTCACCAACCACCAGGCCCTGGTGGCGATCCTGAGCATCCCCACCCCGGGTCCGGCCACCATGCCGGCGCCCAACTACGTGCTGATGAGCGGCAGCCTGGCCGAGGACCGGCTCTTCAACGCCTCCGAGGCCCGGATCATCAGCGGCGTCCAGCGCTTCACCTCCTACGCCCCCACCGCCTTGGTGCGGGACATCAGTTGCTCGCTTTCCGGGGTGGAGACCCAGTACACCTCGAGCCTCGGGAGCTTCCACGGCTCGGTGCTGGCGATCGGCGGCGGCAAGGCTTTCGGACCCTACATGGGGGATCAGCTCAACCAGATCGGCTCCTCGGACGTGACCTTCCTGCTGGAGCCGGGCTTCGGCCACATCGACCACTTCATGACCGAGCGGCATCAGGACTTCGTGGAGAGGCCGATCCACGACTGGGCGGTGCGGGTGTTCGGCCAGTAGCCAGCCGGCGGGAGCCCTCTCGGCGGTGACGCCGAGGGGGGCCCTTCCGTATACCCCTTCGTAGTTCGCCGTACAACTCGAAGGGAGCCACGCCTTGCGCATCGCGGGTCCGCGTTTCCTCCTCGCCGCCTTCCTGGCGGTCTTCTGCCTCGCCCCATTCCATCCCCTGAAGGCCCAGGCCGTTTCTGCTCCGGCCTGGGACATGAAGCTGGGCCTTTCCTACCTTGCCACGAGCGGCAACGCCGAGACCTCCTCGACCGGCTTCGACGCGGCCTTCAACCGCGCCGGGCGGTCCTGGGCGGTCGAGGGGAGCGCGGCCGGCGTCTCGGCCACCCGGCGGAGCCGGCGCACGGCCGAGAGCTACAACGCCCAGGCACGGGCCAAGCGGCGGCTGCGCAAGCGCCTCCAGCTCACCCTCGGCCTGCGCTGGGAGCGCAACCGCTTCGCGGGCCTCGACGAGCGGCGGGCCGCGGACGTGAGCCTGCTCTGGGAAGTCCGCGAGACGCCCGCCTGGAAGCTCCGCGCCTTGAGCGGCCTGTCGCTCAACCGGGAAGACCCGCGCGATCCGCGGGACGCGCGGGGCCCGCGGACCGTGCGCCCCGACGCGGACTCCTTCGGCGGGCTCCTGCAACTGAGCGGCGACGCCCGCGTCTCGCCGACCGCTTCCTGGGACGGGCAGCTGACCTACTTCCCCAGCTTCGACGACTCCAACGACTACCGCCTCCACGGCCACGTGGGGCTTCAGGCCGCCCTCAGCCGCCACGTGGGGCTGCGGCTCGGCTACGACCTCAGGTTCGACAACGAGCCGGTCCCCGGCTTCGGCACCACGGACACGTCCACCACGGCGGCCCTCGTCCTGCAACTGGGAGGCAAGGCTCTTCCATAGAAGGCCCTTCCATAGAAGAAGATCGAAGGGGCTCTTTTTGCGCCGCTCGCCGCACCTTGGGGAGTAAGGGCGCGATCTCCGCGTCCAGTCCAACAAAGGAGCATCCGCATGAAGAGACTCGCCCTCCTAGGTATCCTCGTTGTCTCGCTCTGTAGCCTGAACGCGGCCAAGCCCGCCGATGCCTACTCGTGCCCGTCGTACTCCCGCTACTGCAGCACCAACGCCCAGTGCCGCGGCTATTGCGGTGCCGGCGTTCCGGCCGAATGGGAGATCTGCTCCCGGGGCTGCTGCGCCTGCCTTGGCTGAGCCGTCATCGGTCCAGTCTCCTCCCGAAAAGCCCGCCGTTCAGGCGGGCTTTTTGCATTTGCATGAAGAAGCTGCTTAAGGTCATGGGCATTGGCCCAGGAGGAGACAATGAGAAAGATTAGCGTCACGATGCTGTTCATGGCGGCCGTGCTGCTGACGGCTGCCGCTCCCATCCACGCTCAGGGAGGCACGGTCATCACCCGTCTGCGCGGCTTCGAGGAAGTTCCCGCCCTCTCCACGCCGGCCGGCGGCTTCTTCACGGCCGCCATCAACGCGGATGGCTCGGAGATGACGTACGAGCTCCGTTACTTCAACATGGAAGGCGACGTCACCCAGGCCCACCTCCATTTCGCCCAGAGGGGCGTCAACGGCGGCATCATGGTGTTCCTGTGCTCCAACCTGGGCAACGGCCCCTTCGGCACCCAGGTCTGCCCGACCGATAACGGCACGGTCACCGGCACCATCCGGGCGGTCGACGTGATCAACAGCGCGGCCGCCCAGGGCGTCTCGCAAGGCGAGCTCTTCTCGGTGCTGCGGGGCATCCGCGGCGGGGTGGTCTACGCCAACGTCCACACGACCGTCTTCCCGGGCGGCGAGATCCGCGGCCAGCTCCAGTTCACGCCGGCCACCGCCCCCTGAAAGCTTTCCCATCTTCCATCCCCTCTCCCCGTTTTTACATCCCGGGGAGAGGGGAAGCCCCCTTTTGCCGGATCAATTGCCGGATCAATTGCCCGGCAGGCGCCGCCAACCCTGGACTTGCACGATGCCCGGCGCGCGGAAGACCACCGCCTCCACCAATCGCCTGCGCCGCGCGTACTTGGCCGTCGCGACCACGTCGTAAACCCCCGGGCTGAGGAGCACGACCGCGCTCCCGATGCGGCCGCCGCCGAAATCGTGCTCGGGCGAGCCGGTGTAGGAGCCGCTCTGGGCGAGGTTCGCCAACGTCTCGGCGACGGCGGCATCGGAAAGGGCTGAGAGGGTGACGCTGACTCCATCTTCGCGCACCAGCCGCATGCGGATCTGGAGCGAGGCGGCGAGCAGGGCTAGGGCGATCGAGAGCAGGAAGATCACGAGCAGGGCGGTCAGCAGGGCATAGCCCGACTCGCCCTCGCGACAACGCGGGGCGCTCACCACGTTCTTCCCAGCCCCCCGCTCCGGGGGAGGAGGTACATCTTCTGGGTCAGCTCCTCCGTGAGCGGTCCCCGGAAGGCGGGCAGCCGCGGCAGCGGCGTGCGGGGCACGCTCCGGCGGCGGTAGGTCACCTCCAGGTTCACCAGGTTCAGGTTCGGGCCGAGCATCTTGCACTTCCAGGCCGTCACGTTCCGCCAGAGCAGCGTGGGTTTCTTCGGCGGGCCGCCCGTGGGCACGACCGTGCGGTAGAGGGCGTCGTCCTGCTTCTGGTAGAGGATCTGCCGGCCGAAACCCTGCATGGCCAGCACGTCGAGCTCGCCGGCGGCGTCTTTGATCGGGATCACGCTCACGGCTCCCTGCACGTCGGCGCGGATGCGGGCGAGCACCAGGGGCACGGGCGTGTCGAGCACCTCGCCCGAGGTCTCGGCGAAGAGCTGGGCGGTCTCCATGAGGATCTGCGTCGCGAGCGCCAGCGCCACCAGGAACACGGCCATGGCGAGGACCAGCTCGATCAGCGTGAAGCCTGCCTCCCTTCCAGGAGCCGGGGGCCGGCTGGGCGGACGGCGCTTCATCCGGGCTCCTAGGGCGGGCTCCAGATCATCGTCTTCAGGCTCTTCTGGAACTTCCTCCGCTCAACCGTGTAGCGCGCGTAGAGCGTCACCTCGTAGAGACCCGGCAGGCCGGTCGAGTCCACCATCATCAGGACCGCGAGATCCGCCGGCGCGGGATTGCCGACGGCGGTCGCGAAGCCTTCGAGCACGGACGTTTTCAGGGGGACGGCCCCGGCGCGCACGGCCTCCAGGGTCGATTCCAGGGCGCGGAAGGCCTGCCGCTCGGCGTCCGTCCGGCGGACGATGCGGGGGTTCTGGAGGGCGAGCCCCATCCCCATCAGCAGGGCCATCCCCACGAGTACGAGGGCAATCAGGACCTCGACGAGGGAGAACCCGCTCTGGCGACCTCTCATAGAAATTGAATCCGAGGGAAGGATAGCACCGGACGCGGGGGGAAACCGCGGGTGGGGGAAACCGCGCGGACGCGATAGGCTACGCCGCCATGGAAGCGGAGGCGGTGGAGATGCTGGAGACGGAGGAGGGGGAGGCGGCCGCGCCGGAGGAGCACCGTCTCCTGCGGCGCGCCCTCTCGTGGCTGCCGGGCGTCCTGCTGCTCGCCGGGCTGGTGGCGGTCGTCAATCATGCCGGCGAGGGACAGCGGTTCGCGGAGATGCTCGAGCAGGCCCGCCCCGCCTGGCTGCTCGTGGGCGCCCTCCTCCAGGCCGCTACCTACGTCTGCGCGGCGGCCGTCTGGCACCGGCCGCTCCACAAGGGCCGGGCTCGCTGCACGGTGCGCTCGCTCGTGCCGGTCGCCGTCGCGCGCCTGTTCGTGGACCAGGTGGTGCCGACGGCCGGCTTCGGGGGGCGGCTCCTCGTGGTGCGGGCGCTGCGCCGGCGCGGGGTCCACGTCGGGCTCGCCGTGGCCGCCATCCTGGTCGACCTGCTCACGCTCTACGCGGCCTTCGCCGTGTCCGTCGTGGCCAGCCTGGCGATCGTCGCCACCTTGAGCGACCTGAACCGCCTGGTCCTGGTGCTGGCCGGGCTGTTCGCGATCTTCGCCCTCGCGATCCCGTCGACCGTCCTCTGGTTCAGCCGGGGCGGCGAGCGGACGCCTCCGGCTTGGCTCCACCGTTTGCCCCGGGCCGACGAGCTCCTGCGCGAGGTCTCCCGCGCTCCCCGCCGCCTGGTGAGGAATCCCCGGGTGCTCCTGCAGGCGGGCGGCCTGCAGCTCGTCATCTTCCTCCTCGACGGGGCCACGCTCTGGGCGATGCTTCGCGCCGTGGGCTACGAGGCCAGTCCCCTGGGAATGTTCGCCAGCTTCATCTTCGCCCAGGTGGCAGCTACCGTCTTCCTGGTGCCGGGCGGCCTCGGCACGTTCGAGGCCAGCTCCGTCGCCATGCTGGCCCTGTTCAAGGTGCCGGTCGAGGCGGCGCTCACGGCGACCCTGCTGCTGCGCGGCCTCACCTACTGGCTCCCCATGGCCCCGGGGTACTGGCTCTCGCACCGGGAGATCAAGAAGAGAGTGCCGAAAGTCCCCGCTCAGGCGGCGTGACGGCCTGGAAGTCGATCCGATGCCACGGACCCGGCAGTGAGCGGGTTACAATCGACGAGAGGAGGCCTCATGTCCAGTCGACAACTCTTGATCAACGTTCCAGAGGCAGTGCTGCTGGCTGAGAAGACGGATGAAGTCTCCTTTGCCCGAGAGCTCCGGATGTTGGCTGCCGTCAAGCTTTATGAGCTGGGACGTCTCTCCTCTGGCCGAGCCGCGGAACTGGCTGACATGTCCAGGGTCGAGTTCCTCCTGAACCTCGGCCGGTACAAGGTGTTCCCGCTGGAAGCCGAGCTTCAGGACTTGGAAGCCGGTCGTGGATAGGGTTGTCAGCAATACCTCCCCATTGCTGTACCTGCATCGCATCGGATCTCTGACATGGATCCAGAAGCTGTTCTCGGAAGTCTGGATTCCTCAGGCGGTGGTGGAAGAGCTGCGTGAAGGGGCTCGCAGAGGGCATGATGTTCCTGAGCCTCAACGCCTCGACTGGATCGCGGTAGTCGAACCCAACTCCCTGCCGTCGGAGTGGCTGGCGCTCGATCTTGGAGCCGGCGAGCTCGCAGCGATGGCGCTGGCTCTGGAATACCCGGATCGGATCGTTCTCCTGGATGACGGTCTCGCGCGGCGGATTGGGCAGGCTGCCGGCCTGAAGGTCTGGGGAACGCTCCGGATTCTGCTGGAGGCCAAGGCTGCGGGGCTGACCGACTCGATTTCACCGCTCCTCGACCGGCTTGAAGCGGCGGGGATGTGGATGTCGAAGGATATCCGCGAGCGCGTACTGATCCTTGCGGGTGAGCGCCTCCCGAGTTAGGAGGCGCTCGTTCCTGAACGATCTGGCCCGAATAGGCCTCAGTACCTGAGCAGCGCCGCAACCTCGCCGGCCTCGGAGAGCCCCGGGATCGGGTCCACGAAGTCCGCTTCGGCGCTGGTGAGGGCGAGGAGCTCCACCAGCTCGTTGACCAGGTCCACCGAGAAGACGTCCGTCGAGCCGCACATCTTGCATTTCTTGAGGTCGCCGGCGAGGAGGTTCTCGCAGTCCCGGCAGCGGGTGCCGGGGAGCTTGGCGTCGCGGGTGACGGCGAGCTTCTCGACGCGGCCCACGGCCACGGCCTTGAGGACGTCCTCGGGGCCGGTCACGGCGAGGCCGCCGCGGCAGTATTCGCCCTTGATCTTCTCCCAGAGCTGCGATTCGGCCTCGCGCTCGGCGGTGAAGAACATGTCGAAGGCGGCGTCGAAGATCTGGTCGTCGCCGGCGCTGAAATCGACGTTCTGCTTGCCGGCGAGCTTGGCGGTCAGCGGTGCCGTCAGGGCGCTCTCGATCTGGATCATCGTCTCCTGGGAGCCGACGAGGAAGAGGCGGTCGAACTTCTCCTTCTGGTCGAGCTCGTTGAGGACGTCCACGATCTCCTTGGAGTAGTGCACCAGCTCATTGGTGCGCCGCCGCTCGTAGCGCTTCTGGGACCAGCCGCCCTTCTTGACGTTGTTCTTGACGTCGCCCTTGATGCGGGCGTCCTGGTCCGCCTTGGCGGAGGTGACGAAGAAGACGCGCGAGGCGGTGTTGTCCGCCGCCACGATGACGAAGTTCTCGTACTCGTCCTGAAGCTCCGCGATCGGCCGGATGTAGGGGGAGGAGTCCACCCAGATCATGTCCGGCACGGAGGCCGTGAGCGGGAAGGCGCGCACGAAATCGAGCGCCCAGCAGACGAAGAGGCAGATGCCGTCGGTCTCCCAGGTATGCTCGGAGACCCACTTCTCGACGATCTTCAGGTTCTCCTCGAAGTGCTCGGCTTCGGCCGGATTGTCCGACAGCAGGGAGCGAATCGTGTCGATGCGCGCCTTGAGGACGTTCAGGGAGTCGGGATTGGCGAGGTAGAGGCTCACGAAAGCCCGCTCGGGGCCGGAGGTCTGCGCCAACTCGCGGAGGTCGATGTTGTTGAACATGAGGTCTCCCGAAGTAAGGCCGGCGGAGCCGGCGTGCGGGAGGCGCGAGGGTGCAAGAAGGGAGCCATGTGGGGAGACGCCCCTTCTTTGCTACCATCCGCCTCACGACCTTCTGGAGGCTCCCTTTGACACGACGGATCTGCATCCTCATCTTCCTGCTGCTCCCCGGCGCGCTGCGAGCGGAGGAGACGCTTGGGTATTACCGCTTTCCCGCGATTCACGGCGAGACCGTCGTCTTCGCGGCGGAGGGGGACCTCTGGCGGGTGGGCCGCCAGGGCGGCACCGCGACGCGGCTGACCAGCCATCCCGGAGACGAGTCGCGGCCCGCGATCTCGCCCGACGGCGGCACGGTCGCCTTCTCGGCCACCTACGAGGGGCCGATGGAGGTGTACACGATGCCGATCGATGGCGGTCTGCCGGTCCGCCGGACGTTCGCCGGGGAGAGGGCGTCCGTGGTCGGCTGGACGCCGAAGGGGGAGGTCCTCTACTCGACCGCCTACTACTCCGGGCTGCCCTCCGAACAGCTCGTCCGCCTCGATCCGGCCACGGGCCGGCGGACGCTGGTCCCCCTGGCCCAGGCGAGCGACGGCGAGTACACGCCGGACGGCGGGACGCTGTTCTTCACCCGTTTCGCCTTCCAGGGCAGCCACACCAAGCGCTACAAGGGCGGCACGGCCCAGAACCTCTGGAAGTTCCGCGAGGGCGGCGCCGAGGCGGTGCCGCTCACGGCCGACTTCGCCGGCACCAGCAAGGGGCCCATGCTCTGGCAGGGCCGGGTCTACTTCGTCTCGGACCGCGACGGCACCATGAACCTCTGGTCCATGGACGAGAACGGGGGCGGCCTCCGCCAGCACACCTCCCACAGGGGCTGGGACGTGGCTTCGCCCAGCCTCTCCGAGGGGCGTATCGTCTATCAGCTCGGGGCGGACCTGCGGATCTTCGACATCGCCGCCAACCTGGACGCGCCGCTGCCGGTCCGCCTCGTCTCGGACTTCGACCAGATGCGCGAGCAGTGGGTGAAGGAGCCCATGGAGTTCCTCACCGCCGCCCATCTCTCGCCCGAGGGCGACCGGATCGTCCTGACGGCCCGCGGACAGGTGTTCGTGGCGCCGGTCAAGCAGGGGCGGATCGTCGAGGTCACCCGCAAGCCCGGAGTGCGCTACCGCGAGGCCCGCTTCCTGCCGGACGGCAAGAGCGTCCTCGCCCTTTCGGACGAGACCGGCGAGGTCGAGGTCTGGAAGCTGCCCGCCAACGGCGTCGGCAAGCCGGAGCCGCTCACCACCGACGGCAAGGTGCTGCGCTGGGAAGCCATCCCGTCGCCGGACGGGCGCTGGATCGCCCATTACGACAAGGACCAGCAGCTCTGGCTGCTCGACGCCAAGACCCGCAAGCAGCTCCGGATCGCGACCTCCACGAACGGCGATTTCCAGGACCTCGCCTGGTCGCCGGACGGCCGCTGGCTGGCCTACGTCAAGCTCGGGACCAACGATTTCAGCCGCATCTTCCTCTACCGGGTCGAGACCGGCGCCACGGTGCCCCTGACCACCGACCGCTTCAACAGCGGGAGCCCCGTCTGGAGCCCGGACGGCAAGTGGATCTACTTCCTCTCCGACCGCAGCCTGAAGACGCTCGTCGCCTCGCCCTGGGGAACGCGCCAGCCGGACCCGTACCTCACCGCCACCACGCAGATCTTCGGCGTAGCGCTGAAGAAGGATGCCCGCTCCCCCTTCCAGCCGCCGGACGAGCTGCACCCGGCCAAGAAGGAGGATGAGGAGGAGGACGAGAAAGGCGAGGAGAAGAAGGACGAGGCAGGCGACGAGAAGAAGGGCAAGAAGGGCGAGCAGGACAAGGGCGAGAAGGACGACAAAGCCGGCGACGAGAAAAAGGCGCCGCCCAAGGTCGCCATCGATCTCGACGGGCTCGCGGCCCGGCTCTTCGAAGTGCCCGTGCCGCCCGGCAACTACGGAGAGCTGGCGGCCAACGAGGAGCGTCTGTTCTGGCTGTCGGCCGGCGCCGGCGCCGAAGAAGAGAAGGCGAGCCTGTTGACGCTGGCTTTCGGTCCGGAGGAGGCCGAGCCGGCGACGGTCATGGAGGAGATCGACGGCTACGCCCTCTCCGATGACGGCAAGAAGCTGCTGGTGGAGAAGGAGGACGGGCTCTACGTCTTCGACGCCGGGGAGTCGGCGCCCGAAGAGCTGGAGAAGTCGAAGGTGGACCTTGCCGCCTGGACGTTCACGGTCGATCCCCGCGAGCAGTGGCGGCAGATGTTCCGCGAGGCCTGGCGGCTGGAGCGGGACTACTTCTACGACCCCAAGATGCACGGCGTGGACTGGCCGGGCATGCTGGAGAAGTACCGTCCCCTCTCGCTGCGGGTGACGAGCCGGGGCGAGCTGGACGACCTGCTGGGGCAGATGGTGAGCGAGCTCTCGGCCCTCCACACCTTCGTGGGCGGCGGCCAGTACCGCAAGGGGGACGAGAAGATCGAGGTCGCCTCCCTGGGCGCGTCGCTGACGCGGGACGAGGCGGCCGGCGGCTGGCGGGTCCAGCGCCTCTACCGCTCGGATCCGGACCTGCCGAAGGAGGCCGCGCCCCTGGCGGCCCCCGGCGTGGGCGTCTCCGAGGGCGACGTGATCGAGTCGATCAACGGCGTCGCCACGCTTTCGGTGGCCGATCTCTCCCTGCTGCTGCGCAGCCAGGCGGACCGGCAGGTGCTCCTGCGCGTCAAGGACGGCAAGACGGGCAAGTCCCGGGACGTGGTCGCGGTGCCGTTCTCGCCCAAGAAGGCGTTCGACCTTCGCTACACGGACTGGGAGGTCTCGCGCCGGCTCGCCGTCGACGAGAAGAGCAAGGGGGACATCGGCTACGTCCATCTGCGGGCCATGGGCGGCGAGGACTATACGAGCTGGGCGCGCGACTTCTACCCCGTCTACGACCGCCAGGGCCTGATCCTCGACGTGCGCAACAACGAGGGCGGGAGCATCGAGAGCTGGATCCTGGCCAAGCTCCTGCGCAAGGCGTGGTTCTGGTGGCAGCCGCGGGTCGGCCAGCCCTACTCGAACATGCAGTACGCCTTCCGCGGCCACCTGGTGGTGCTGGTCAACGAGAGCACCTCCTCGGACGGCGAGGTTTTCGCCGAGGGAATCCGGCGGCTCGGCCTGGGCAAGGTGATCGGCACCCGCACCTGGGGCGGCGAGATCTGGCTGACCGCGAGCAACGTCCTGGTGGACAAGGGGATCGCGACGGCGGCCGAGTACGGCGTCTACGGCCCCGAGGGCATCTGGCTGATCGAAGGCCACGGCGTCGATCCGGACATCGTGGTGGACAACCTGCCCCACGCCACTTTCAACGGCGGCGACGCCCAGCTCGACGCCGCCATCCGCTACCTCCAGGAGAAGATCAAGGCCGAGCCCATGCCCGTGCCCAAGGCGCCGGCGTATCCGAACAAGGCGCTGCCGCCGGCGGAGAGATGACGAAGCGCGCGGGGGCGGGCATTGGGCTGCGTGCTATGCTTCTGTGACATGAAGAAGACTCTCCTCGCGCCGTTGTGCTTCGCGATCGGCCTCGCCGCCTGGGGCCTGGCAATGCCGGTCCGCGCCGAGGGGCCGGCCCGGCTCGTCGCCGATCTCGCCCAGGGCAGCGTCCAGGTTTCGCAGCCCGGCTTCGGCTTTGCCAGCGTCGGCAACCGCTCGGTCTTCTTGCGCGCGGACAACGAGTACGGCCCCGCCCTGTGGGTCACCGACGGCACGGTCCAGGGCACGAGCCTCCTGGGGATCCTCTGTCCGCCCTGCGGGAGCGCCGTTCCGCTCGGCTCCACGGGCAGCGTCGCCTTCTACCGGGTGAGCCAGGGCTCTCCCAGCCTGGAGATGCGGATCTGGCGCACCGACGGCACGCCGGCGGGTACCTTCCCGCTCACGGAGAGCTTCGCGCTGCCTTCCGGACTGCCAGGTCCGCTCAGCTCGCTCGCCGGTGGCCGCCTCTTCTTCACCGCGTGCACGCCCGGGCTTGGCTGCGAGCTGTGGTCCAGCGACGGCTCGCCCGTGGGCACGGGGCCCGCCGGAATCCTGCCCGGCAACACCCGCGAGCTCGCGGCGACCGGTGAGCAGGCCTTCCTGATCGCCGGCCCTTCAGGCGGTCCCTCGGGGCTCTGGTTGGCGAATGGCACCGGCCTCAAGCTGCTGCGGGAGTTTGCGCAAGCGGCCCATCTGCCCGCCAGTGGCGGGGGGGCCTTCTTCATCGCCGAGGACGCCCAAGGCGGTGGCCTCGAGATCTGGACCAGCGATGGCACCGCCGCGGGGACGCGGCCCGTCACGCATTTCGAGCCCCAGAATCCGTTCCGGCATGTTCCTCTCCTGAAGGCCATCGACGGCCGCCTCTACTTCGTGGTCGACGAGTACGGACATGGCGTCGAGCTGTGGAGCGTGGGCGCGGAGCCGGATAGCGTTCGCCGCCTCACCGACTTTGCCGATCCCGGGGCGATCGTGGGCAGCATCGAGAAAGCCGGAGATCGGATCGTGTTCGCCGCGAGCCAGAGAGGAGAGGGCTTTAAGCTCTGGAGCTCCCGGGGAGCTCTTCGGACGACCTCGCCGCTCGCCGGCTGCCTGAGCGGCGGATGCCCCGGCGTCTTGGGCCCGATGGCGATTATTGGGAAGAACCAGATCGGGAATCGGACCGTTTTCTACGGCCGCAATCGGGCGGGAGATGGGTTTTGGGTCTCGGACGGCACCAGCGCGGGGACCCGGCTCCTCAAGCGTAGCGAGCGCTCCCACGACGAAGTCCAGTTGGCGGCCGCCGGCGGGCGCGTGCTCTTCGACGTCACCAACGAATACGAGGTGGGAGAGCTTTGGATCACGGACGGCACCAGCGCCGGCACCTTCTTCGTCGCGCATGGCGGACCCCACTGGTCCCACTATTACGAATGGGCCGGCACGATCGCGGCGGGCGCGGCCGGCGGGCATCTGTTGTTCCCGGCAGGGGAGACCGAAGCGGCCGCCTACGAGGTGCTGTGGAGCAACGATGGCTCGCCGGGGGGATCCCGGCCCCTCTACGGGGCCCTGGCGGCGAGAGGCTCGTATCCCACGAAGCTCGTGCCTTTCCGGGACGGGCTGTTGGCCCAGAGCTGCAACGCCACCGAGGAGGAGCTGCGGTTCATCCGCGGCACCGAGACCACCCGGCTCCTGGCGTTGCCGGTCGAGCACTGCAATTTCGTCGGGCTGAAGCCGGTGGCGTTGGGGAGCGTCGCCGTCTTCCCGATCTACAGGGACGATGGGATTTCCCTCTGGCGTACGGACGGCACGGCCGCGGGCACGACGGTCCTCGTCCCGGCCGCGGGTCCGGTCGAACCGGAAGACGTGACCCGCTTCGGCGATCTGGCCGCTTTCTGGCTGGCCCTGCTGGGCCCCAACGGTGGGGTTCAGGCCCAGCTCTGGACTACCGACGGCACGGTGGCGGGGATGCGCAAAGTCTTCGAACCTCCTCCCAATGTCGAGATGTACGGTCTCAAGGCGATCGGCGGCAAGTTTTACTTCCTCGATGCCGAGAGGCGGGGAGACGACTCGGCCTTCAGACCCTGGGTGAGCGATGGCACCCTCGGCGGGACGCATCCCCTGATCGAAGCGGCCGGTCTCCGCGTCCTGCCCTTCGGCAGTCTGACGTTCACCGAGCTCGGGGGGCGTGTCTTCTTCCCGGTGGCGATCGGCGAGGGCCCCGTGGAGATCTGGAGCACGGATGGCACGCCGGCCGGCACGGGCCCCGCGATCACGGCGGTCTCCGGCGTGGTTGGACTGGAGGCGATTGGGCCGGAAACGCTGAGCGTCGTCGGCGGGCGCCTCTACTTCGCCGCGCGCTGGGCGGGCGATCCCACGGGCCGGCTCCTGCCCTGGGTCTCGGATGGCACGGACGAGGGGACGGAGCCGCTGGCCAGCATCGCCCTGCGGGACGAATCCTTCACCCGGGAAGACCGTTCAAGGTTCACCGAGCTGGGTGGCCGCGTGTTCTTCGCCGCGTCGGACGCGACTCACGGCGACGAGCTGTGGGCGACCGACGGCACCCCCGGGGGCACTGCCCAGGTACGCGACATCGCGTCCGGGCGGCTCGGCTCCTACCCTCGCGGCCTGGTGGTCTGGCGCGGCCGGCTCTATTTCCGCGCCCGCGACAAGGCGCACGGAATGGAGCTCTGGACCAGCGACGGGACGGCCAAGGGGACCCGGCTCGTCCAGGACATCGCCACGGGGCCGGCCTGGTCCGCTCCCCTGGAATTGACCGCCACCGGCGAGGGGCTCTATTTCTCGGCCAACGACGGCGTGCACGGCCGGGAGCTCTGGGAGCTGCCCGTGTCCGGGCTCGACGGCGAGCCTTAGCCTTCATCGTCTAGCCTTCATTGCCTAGCCTTCTTGTCATGGAACTGTAAACGATCTTTTTACAGCGCGCTCATCAAGCGCGCCGTACCCTCTTGCTATAACTGATCATCGAAGAACGATCGGGCCGGATGGAGGCGATGGGATGAGCCCCTCGCGCGCGGCCGGCGGAGACCGTCTCGATGAGCTCGCGAATCCGAAACGTTTTCGTTTCCCTGTCTATCGTCTTTTCGATGGCCGCTGTCGCGGACGAAGTCAAGAAAGCTCCAACGCTCGCCGCCCGGGCCCTTTCCGGGGCGGTCGTGCTCGACGGCATCCTGAACGATGCGGCCTGGCAGGGCGTGCCCGCCGCCTCGGGTTTCACGCAGCGGGAGCCGGCGGCGGGCGCCGCGGCCACGGAGGAGACGGAGGTCCGCGTCGCCTATACGCCGTCGGCCCTCTATATCGGTATTCGCGCTCTCGACTCGCAGCCGCGGTCGGTCGTCGCCCGGGCCATGCAGCGCGACTCGGACGTCACGGAGGACGATTCGGTTTCGATCGTCCTCGATACGTTCGACGACCGGAAAAACGGTTATTTCTTCGCCACCAACGCCAACGGCGTCCGCACCGACGGCTTGATGAGCGACGACGGAGACGACTTCAATCTCGAGTGGAACGGCGTCTGGAAGGTGAAGGCGCGGCGCGCGGAGGAAGGGTGGACGGCCGAGATGGAGATTCCGTTCTCCACCCTGCGCTTCTCGCCCGGCCAGGACGCCTGGGGCCTGAACGTCCGCCGGCTCGTGCGGAGGAAAGGCGAGGAGTCCTACTGGGCGCCGCTGCCGCTGGAGGCGGACATCACTCGCATGTCCCTCGCCGGCCGGTTGACCGGGCTCGAGGGGATGTCGCCGGGCCTCAACCTGCGGGTCAAGCCGTTCACCGTCGCTTCGGGCCGCGAATCTCTCACCAGGCAGGTCGCCGGGCCGGCCCGGGCCCAGGGGAACGACGGCGTCGAGACGGCCAACAACAACGGCGTGGACGTCAAATGGGGTGTCGGCCGCGGGCTTTCGCTCGACCTGACGGTCAACACCGACTTCGCCGAGGCCGAGGCGGACGAGCAGCAGGTCAACCTCTCGCGTTTCTCGCTCTTCGTGCCCGAGAACCGCGAGTTCTTCCTGGAGAACGCCGGCATCTTCGAGTTCGGTCCCCGGGCCCTGTTCGGCGCGCCGGTGCTGCGCCCCTTCTTCTCGCGGCGGGTGGGCCTGACGGCGAACGGCCAGGCCGTGCCCATCGAGTGGGGCACGCGCCTGACCGGCCGCTCCGGCCCCTGGAGCCTCGGCCTGCTCGACGCCCAGACGGGCGCGCCGGATTCGCTGGCCGACGGGCTCGACGACGACGGGAAGGGCGAGAACTGGGGCGTGCTCCGCCTCAAGCGCCAGGTTGGGAAGAAGGGGAGCGTGGGGCTCGTTTCGACCCGCCACTCCCTGAACGGCAACGAGAACCGCGTCTACGGCGTGGACGCCGACTTCAATCCCACCTCGCGCCTGAAGCTGCGGAGCTTCTGGGCCCAGAGCGACGACACGGCCGACGGCACGGGGCGCACGGGCGGCCTGGGCGCCGTCTACCGCGGCCCCGTCTGGCGGTGGAGCGCGGACGCCACCGAGATCGGCGAGCGTTTCGATCCCGAGGCGGGATACCTTCAGCGCCGCGGCGTCCGGCGCTACACGGGGAGCCTCACCTTCGTGCCGAGGCCGGCGATCCCCCACATTCGAAACCTTTTCTTCGAGGGGCGGAGCGAGGTCTACACCGATCTCGACGGGCGCCTGGACTGGGCCTGGAACGGTTTCGATCTCTTTTCCTTCCGGACGAAATCGAACGACGTCGTCTCGCTCTACGCCGACGCCCGCTACGAGCGGCTCGACGAGCCCTTCGAGATCCGGCCCGGGATCGCCGTCCCGGCCGCGGAGCACCGCTTCGGCGATCTCGGGGTGTGGGGCGAAACCAACTCCTCCCGCGCCGTCTCCGCGAATGCCTGGATCCAGAGCGGCGGCTTCTACGACGGCAACCGTCTGGCCCATGGCGTCAGCCTGCGCCTGCGGCCGGGGCGGCATTTCCGCTCCGAGTCGTCGTGGGACCGCCACCACGTCGAGCTGCCCACCGGCACGTTCGACACCAACCTCTTCCGGCAGCGGCTGGCGGTGGCCGTGACGCCGGACCTCTCGACCGCCGCGTTCGTGCAATTCAACGACGCTGCCGAGCTGCTGTCGATGAACCTGCGCCTCAACTGGATCTACCGGCCGGGCGCGGACGTCTTCCTGGTCTTCAACGAGACCTGGGACGCTCCGGGGTTCGGGCGCCGCGCGCAGCGCGACCGGCAGGCGATCCTGAAGCTGACCTACCTGTTCGCGGCGTAGAGGGAAGGTATAAGCTTCCCCTCCGACCAGGGGAGGCTCCGATGTCCTACGAAATGTTCACCCAGGAGTGGGCCGTCGCCTGTGGCGACCAGATCCGCGCCAACGAGAGCTACAAGAAGGCGGCCCGCACCTGGAAATGGCCCATGGTGCTCACCATGAAGGCCGATCCCAAGCTCGGCCTCGCGGAGCGGTCCGTCTACCTCGACCTCTTCGAGGGGGATTGCCGCGAGGCGCGGATGGCCCAGGCCGCCGACCTCGAGCGCGCCCACTTCATCATCAGCGCCGATCCGCCGATCTGGAAGCGCGTGTTCGACCGCGACCTCGAGCCCATCCCGGGGCTCATGCGCGGCAAGCTGAAGCTGGACAAGGGCAGCCTGGTCTCCCTGCTCCCCTACGTCTCGGCGGCCAAGGAGATGGTCGCCTCGGCGGCCAACGTCGACACCCGCTATCCCGAGGGGCTCTGAGCAGAGTCCGCTGGGAGCGGCTCATTCCATCCCGAGCTGGGTCATCCGCTGCTGGAGGCCCTTCTTCGAGACTTCCAGGTGCTCCACCATGGCGTCGAGGTCGCCGCCGCAGGCCTCGCGCGCTTCCAGGATCTCCGCCCGGCTGAGGTCGCCCGCCTTGCGGATCGAGGGGAACCTCTCGATCAGCAGGTAGAGCGAGGGGCGCGAGATGCCCAGGCGCTCGGCGGCCGGCTTCACCTCCCAGCGGGAGGCGCGCAGGGCTTCGAGGATCTCGGCCTCGGTGACGGCCGCGGGAGAGCGGTAGGACAGGGGCTCCGCCCGCTTGCGGATGGGGGAGGGCGCCGCGGGAGCCGGCGCGGGGATTCCGGAGGGAGGAGGCGTCGTCACTTCCCGCAGCAGCTTCTCGATCTGGGGGCCGATCTCGACCGTTTCCGAGGCGTGGCTGGCGATGACGATCTGCCGCGCGGCGTTGCGGAGCTGCCGGACGTTGCCGGGCCAGCCGTAGCGGGCCAGGCGGGCCACCACCGAGGCCGGCATCCAGGGCGGAGCGTCGTCGTGCGGCGTGCCGAGCCGGTGCTCCTCGCCGATCGCCTGCAGCTCCTGGCGCAGGAAGTGGAACAGGAGGCGTCCGAAGTCGTCGCGGCGCTCCCGCAGCGGCGGCACCAGGATCTCGTAGCCCGCGAGCCGGTGCAGCAGCGGACCCCGGAAGCGGCCGTTTTCGATCTCCTGCTCCAGGTTGGCGTCCGTCGCCGCGATCAGCCGCACGTCGACCCTCTGCGGCTCCGCGCCTCCCACCCGCTGGACCTCGCCCGTCTCCAGGACGCGCAGCAGCATGACCTGGACCTCGGGCGGGGCCTCGGCGATCTCGTCGAGGAACAGGCTGCCGCCCTGGGCCCGCTGGAAGAAGCCGGCCTGCTCGCGCAGCGAGCCGGTGAAGGAGCCCTTCGCCGACCCGAACAGCTCGGAGGCCGCGAGCGTGGGAGGGATGGCGCCCATGTTCACGCACAGGCAGGGGCCGGAGTGCCGGCGGCTCGCCTGGTGGATGGCGCGGGCGACGAGCTCCTTGCCCGTCCCCGTCTCGCCGCGCAGCAGCACGGGCACGTCGAAGTCGGCGACGCGGCGCACCTCGTGGCGCACGCGCAGGATGCCCTCGCTCTCGCCAATGAGATCGAAGCGCTCCGGCGCCTGGAGCGGGCTGGCCGGCAGCGTGTGCAGGAGCAGCACCACGCGGTCCGCCAGCTCGAGGACGATGCCGCTCTCGATCTCGCGGCCGGAGAAGGTCGAGGCCTCGTGGACCGGCGCGCCGTTGGCCGACAAGCGCGTCTTGGTCTCCGCCGCCGACAAGTGGAGAACGCCCGCCTCCTCGGCCCAGCTCAGCCGGACGGGGGAGCGGCTGATGTGGCGGTCGCCGAGCGGGCGGGGACCGCCCTGGCCGGGAGGCTCGAAGCCCGGCTCCAGACGGGAGAGCTGGGCGGTCCGGCCTTCCAGCAGCCCGCTCAGAAGGGCGCGCTCGCCCACGCGGTCCAGGTCCGGATGGCAGAGGATCGTCAGCGCGGGGATCCGCGCCCGGGCGCGCCTGCGCCTCTCGACCTCGGAGGGCTGATCCTCCCAGGCCGGTTGCTCGACAGTCCGTCCGAAGGTGCCCTCGGTCATTTCCGGCAGTGTAAAACAAAAAAGCTCCCCGGCGGCGGGACCGCCGGGGAGCCGGGGATGCACCTGCAACTCGTCGTCTAGCTCGGTGGGCATCCAAGCTAGTTCAGTGGGCATCCAAGATTGTTGTCGGCGTCCAGGTCCGAGGCGAGCGAGAGCATCGTGTCCCGGTTGCCGCTGGCGAGGGCCGAGCTGACGTCGGAGATCACGCTGGCCGGTGCCCGGGGATAGTTGACGTTCGGGTGCGCGGCGTCGAGCAGGCTCGCCACGGCCGCCCGCAGGAGGTTGCCCGCCGCGCCTTCGAGAGTCGAGCCGCCATGGAAGGAGAGCGCGCCGAGCAGGTTGTCGGAGCCCAGGGTGGGATAGAGGGCGGCCTGGCTGAAGACGTCCTTCACCTTCTGGCTCGGCGAGTAGCCCGTGGGCGGCCAGGAGTCGGTGTGGTTTTTCCAGTAGCCGGGAGTGCAACCCTGGCCGGCGGGCGGCGGCGGCGGCGATATCCCAAAGTAGTGGCTCGGGTCGGAATCCGTGACGCTCGGGCCGCTCGGCGGGGTGCCGGTGACGGAGCCGATGTTCTCGTACTGGCCGGCGGTGGCGGTGCCGTTGCCGGTGCAGGTCATGGACTCGCCGGGCTGGAGCCCGGTCTTCGGGCAGGTCACGGCGACGCCCTTGTCGTCGGTCACCGTGACGTTGGAGAGCGCCACCGGGCCGGTGTTGGTGACCGCGTAGGTCCAGTGGACGGGATCGCCGGTGGGGATGGAGGGCCCGGGGGCGGCGTCGGCGTCCTGGCCGTTGGTCGCCTTCTCGATGTCGATCCTGGCCGCCGGCGGCGGTGGCGGCGGCGACATTCCGAAGTAGTGGCTCGGATCCGTGTCGCCGACGGCGGCGCCGCAGGGCGGCCTGGCGGTGACGGAGCCGATGTTCTCGTACTGGCCGGCGGTGGCGGTGCCGTTGCCGGTGCAGGTCATCGACTCGCCGGCCTGCAGAGTGGCCTTGGGGCAGGTCACGACGACGCCCTTGTCGTCGGTGACCGCGACGTTGGTCAGGGCCACGTCGCCGGTATTGGAGACGGCGTAGGTCCAGTTGACCGGGCTGCCGACGGCGATCGTCGGTCCGGGAGCCGTGTCGGCGTCCTGGCCGTTGGTGCTCTTCTCGATGTGCACCGCCGGATGGCCCTGGCCGAAGTAGAAGCTCCAGTCCTGGGCGGTGAGGCTCGGGCCGGCCGGCGGCGTGCCTACCGCGGTGCCGGTGTTGCTGTACTGGCAGGCGACGGCCGTGCCGCTGGCCGCGCAGGTCATGGACTCGCCGGGCTGGAGCGTGGTCTTGGGGCAGGCCACGGCGCCGACCTTGTCGTCCGTCACCTTGACGTTGGCGAGGGCGACCTTGCCGGTGTTGGTCACCAGGTACGACCAGGTGACCGGGCTGCCCACGGCGAGGCTTGCGCCCGGGGCCTGGGTGTAGTGCTGGCCGTTGGTGCGCTTCTCGATCTTCAGGCCCGGCGGCTGGTTGTCCTGGCCGAAGTAATGGGCCGGATCGCTGTCGCCGACGGCGGAGCCGCAGGGCGGCTTGGCGCTGGCGTTGGCGACGGCGTCGTGCTGGCCGGCCGTGGCGGTGGTGTTGACGGTGCAGGTCATGGCCTCGCCGGGCCGCAGGCTCGTCTTGGGGCAGCTCACGGCGGCGCCCGTGCCGTCCGTGATCTTGATCTCGGCCAGGTTGACCCCGCCGTTGTTGGTCACCACGTAAGTCCAAGCCACGGCAGCGCCCACCGGGATCGTCGGGCCGGGAGCGGTGTCCGCGTCGTTGCCGTTGACCGCCGCCTCGACGTCGATCCTGGCGTTCTGTCCGCCGAAGTAGTGGCTGGGATCGTCGGCCGTCACGTCGGCGCCGGAGGGCGGCCTGGCGGTGACGGTGCCGATGTTCTCGTACTGGCAGGCGACGGCCGTGCCGCGGCCCGTGCAGGTCATCGACTCGCCGGGGTCGAGCGCGGTCTTCGGGCAGGTCACCTGGACGCCGCGGTCGTCGGTGACCTCGACCCGGGTCAGCCGGACGTTGCCGGTGTTCGCCACCACGTACTCCCACAGGACCGCCGAGCCGACGGCGAGGGTGGGACCCGGGGCATCGTCGGCTTCCTCGCCGTTGGTCAGCTTTTCGATCTCGATCCGGGCGCGATCGGCCGGCGGCGCCGGCGTGTCCTTGAGGCAGTACGCCTGCAGGGCGGCGCCGTCGCGCAGGAGGGAGTCGTAATGAATGCCGATGAACGTGGGCTCCCCGGACACGACGTCGAGCCAGCCGAAGGGACCTTTCAATCCCAGCGAGCCGATGGACACGACCTGCAGGGGCAGGAGCCTGAGATGGACGTCGCTCATCGGCAAGCCCGCCTCGCTGTAGGCGCTGCCGTCGAACGCGATCTTCTGGCTCTCCGGATAGGGGTTCTTCGACGGCTGGGCCGACCGGTCCGTCCAGACCACCACCTCGGTGTCGGCCTTGAGCTCCCGGCCGGCGATGAAACGCAGGGCATGGCGGGAGCAGAGCCCCGTGCCCGGGCAGCTCGTCGTCCGGTCGATGTTGACCAGATCGTCGCCCATCGAGACGTTGAGGGCCGGGTCGATCAGAAGGAAATCCCCCCAGAGCGCTCCCGGAGGCTGGGCTCCCCGCGTCCGGATCACGACGGAGCCGACGGCCAGGCCGGGCGCGGCGGGGGTCGAGTAGAAGAGGTTGTCCTGCGGCGAGCGCTGGCCCGAGAGGGCCGCTTTCATGTGAGCCTGCTGGCCTTGCTGCAGGGTGAGGCTGGGCATCTTGCCCTGCACCACCCAATCGCGAAGATTGAACGATTTGATCTCGCGGGCCTGGAGCGTCGCCGGGAGGCTGAAGATGGGGATTCCCCAGTTGGTCCGCACCTCGATCTGGATGTCCACCGGTTGGTTCAGGGCGTTGCCCACGGCGAACATCGTGGTCTTGCCGGAGCCGCTCAGGTCCACCTCGAAGTAGGGCAGCAGGACCGCTGACGACGGCCGGAGCTGGGCCTCCGCCCGGCCGCCCAGGATCCCTGCCATCGCAAGGATCAAGGTGACGAGCACCAAATAATATTTTCTATACATTTCGATCTCCCTTTTATATTCGTCTTTCTCGCCAGCCGGTAAGGGCAAGGTCCATACCATCCGGGGCCTTGTCCCAAGTGACTGAAAGAAAAGGGAGATCGCGCCACGGGCGAAGATTCGCCGCGCGGTCTGTCAGCAATCGATCGAGTGTGTCAGCTCTGTCAACGAATCGTGGACGGGGGGATTTGAATCTCTCTCAGCGCCGCTGCGATCCCGCGCGCTTCTTCTCCGGCGCCTTGAGGCGCTGGATGAGGGTGCGGGCCCGTTCGGCCTGCACGGGATCGCGGGTCGCTTCGATCAAGGGCTCCAGGATGGCGACGGCGCCCGAGACGTCCCCTTTGTTGGCAAGGGCGACGGCCTCGTTGTAGCGGTCGAAGAAGTGGTTGAAGCTCTGCGCTTCCTGGATCTCCTGGATGCGCTCAGCCATCTTGCCGCGCCGCTCCTCCACGCTGGTCTTGGCGCGGACCCGCTCCAGAAGGGGGATCGCTTCCTCCAGCTTTCCCTGCTTGATGAGGTCCTCCGCCCGCTCGTGGTCCAGGTCGAGCACGGCCTCGCGGGCGTTCTCGACCTGGTCGGGCTCGGCGAGCGGCACGAGCACGCCCTCGATGAGCGCCTCGGCCTTCTCCGGCTGAGCGGTGCGGGCATAAGCAAGCGCCAGGTTCTGGGCGATGTCCATGCGCGACGGCAGCAGCCGGTGGGCCGTCTCCAGGGCCTGAACCGCGTCGGGAGTCAGCTCCTCCTCGACCATGTAGGTGTAGCCCAGCCGGGCCCATGCCTCGCCGAAGTCGGGCCGCATCCGAACGGCCTCCGACAGGGACGCGCGGGCCTGACGCAGGGAGCCCGGCCCCGGATTCTCCAGGAGGCTCCGGGCGTAGAGGTACTGCACGAGGAAGTCGTCCGGCGCGAGCTTCGCGGCCTTCTCGTACCAGGGCCGGGCCTCTCCGGAACGATCCGCCAGATCTTCGAGATAGCCGAGGCCGGCCAGGGCGGGCCCATGGTCCGGCCGCTCGGCGAGGGCGGCGCGAAAATGCTTCGCGGCCGCGGCCGCCTGCTCGGGGCCGAGATTGGCCAGCAGGTCTCCCAGGCGGTAGAGCGCGTCGGCCCAGGCCAGGGGCTTCGCCGTCATGGCGAGGTCCGCCTCCGTCCGCAGCGGCACGCGCGAAACCTTGAAGATGTAGCTCTGGACGTACCTGGCGAGCTCGCGGTCGAGGACCGCGGGGTCCGTCCCGAACGCCTGCTGGAAGATCTGGTCGGGAGGCGTGCCGGCCTGCGCCAGCCGGAGAGCCTCCGTGGCCTGCAGGCGGCGTTCCGGGCTGCCCGAGATCAGGTAGTGGACGAGGGCCCAGGACGAGGCGTAGAAGGCGCCCCGGTGGAGCTCGTCGTAGCCCTCCGAGCCCTCGTCCACCGTGAGCAGGCTGGCGACGGGGATCAGCGGGTGCTTGCGCAGCCAGGCGACGTGCTCGGCGACGGGCACCCCGATCCGGACCTCGTTCTTGCCGACGTCGAACGTGCTGTAGTACTCGGCCAGCCCCTCGTTGAGCCACAGGGGCAGGCTCGCGTAATTGTTGCGCAGGACGTTGTGAAGGTACTCGTGATAGATGATCGCCCGCTCGTCGCCGTGCGAGGTGCCGTACCGCTCGAGGACGCGCAGGCCGGCGTAGAAGGCGACGTAGTTGCCGAGCTGCCGGGAGAGGAAGTAGCCGCCGGAGTCGACGGGCACGCCCTCGGAGGTCTGCCGGTAGGGCTTGAACGCGAGCACGTCCTTGAAGACGTAGATGTAGGTGGGAGTGGGCGAGTTGAGCGTCAGCCCGGGAGTGAGCTGCCCCAGGGCGGCGCGCAGCCGCTCCAGGTCCGCTCCGATACGCCGGACGGTCTTCTCGCTGGCATCGCTGAACAGCGTGAAATTCGCCGTCCGCAGCTCGATCCAGTCCTCTTTCCTGGGCAGCTCGAGGGGTGGGGCTGGCTCCGCGGCTACCGAGACCTGCGCCAAGACCGGCGCCAGGAAAAGGATCGCGGCAAGCACGGCCACCGCGGCCGCGGTATGAAGGGCAGACTGAGCAGACTTGGCAGACCGCTTCATCCTGTTTTCGATTCTAATCCTATTCCGGCGATCCCGCGCGCTTCTTCTCCGGCCCCTTGAGGCGCTGGATGAGGGTGCGGGCCCGCTCGACCTGCACGGGGTCGCGGGTGGCTTCGACCAGGGGCTCCAGGATGGCGACGGCGCCTTTGACGTCCCCCTTGTTGGCGAGCGCGACGGCCTCGTTGTAGCGGTCGACGAAGTGGTTGAAGTTCTGCGCCTCCCGGATCTCGGCGATCCGCGCCGCCATCTCGGCGCGCCGGCTTTCCCGGCTGGTCCTGGCACGGATCTTCTCCAGAAGGGGGATCGCCTCCTCCAGCTTCTCGCCATCGACGAGGTCCTCCGCCCGGATGTAGTCCTGGTCGAGCAGGGCCTCGCGGGCGTTGGCGACCAGCTCGGGCTCGGCGCGCGGCGCGAGCACGCCCTCGATCAGCGCTTCGGCTTTCTGCTCCTGGCCGGTGCGGGCGTAGGCGATCGCCAGGTTGTGGGCGACGTCCATGCGCGACGGCAGGAGCCGGTGGGCCGTCTCCATGGCCTGGATCGCCTCGGGGGTCAGCTCCTCCTCGACCTGATAGGTGTAGCCCAGCCGGGCCCACGCCTCGCCGAAGTCGGGACGGAGCTGGACGGCCTTCGAGAGGGACGCGCGGGCCAGCCGCAGGGAGTCCGGCCGCGGGTCTTCCAGGAGGTTGCGGGCATAGAGGTACTGCACCAGGAAGTCGTCCGGCGCGAGCTTCGCCGCCTTCTCGTACCAGGCCCGGGCCTCCGCCGGCCGGTTGGCCAGCTCTTCGAGATAGCCGAGGCCGGCCTGGGCGGGGCCGTGGTCCGGCCGCTCGGCGAGGGCGGCGCGGAAGTGCGCCGTGGCGGCGGCCGCCTGCTCGGAGCCGATGTTGGCCAGCAGGTCTCCCAGCCGGTAGAGCGCGTCGGCCCAGGCCAGGGGCCGCGCCGTCATGGCGAGGTCCGCCTCCGTCCGCAGCGGCACGCGCGAAAAGTTGAAGATGTAGCTCTGGACGTACTTGGCGAGCTCGCGGTCGAGCACCGCGGGGTCCGTTCCGAACGCCTGCCGGAAGATCTGGTCGGGAGGCGTGCCGGCCTGCGCCAGCCGGAGCGACTCCGTGGCCTGCAGGCGGCGCTCGGGGTTGCCCGAGATCAGGTAGTGGACGAGGGCCCAGGACTCGGCGTAGAAGGCGCCCCGGCGGGCCGACTCGTTGTAGCCCGGCGAGCGCTCGTCCAGCGTCAACAGGCTGGCGAGGGGGATCAGCGGGTTCCTGCGCAGCCAGGTGACGTGCTCGGCGATGGGCAGCCCGATGCGGACCTCGTCCTTGCCGACGTCGAACGTGCTGTAGTACTCGGCCAGCCCCTCGTGGAGCCAGAGCGGCAGGCTCGCGTAATTGTTGCGCAGGACGTAGTGAAGATACTCGTGATAGATGATCGCCCGCTCGTCGCCGCGCTTGTCGCCGTTGACGGCGACGTAGTTGCCGAGCTGCCGGGAGAGGAAGTAGCCGCCGGAGTCGAGCGGCTTGCCCTGATAGGTCCGCTGGTAGGGCTGGAACGCGGCCGCGTTCTTGAAGACGAAGATGTAGGTGGGGGAAGGCGAGTTGAGCGTCAGTCCGGGTGTGAGCTGGGCCAGGGCGTCGCGCAGCCGCTCCAGGTCCGCTCCGATGCGCCGGACGGTCTTTTCGCCGGCGTCGCTGAACAGCGTGAAGTTCGCCGTCCGCAGCTCGATCCATTCCTCTTTCCTGGGCTGCGCCAGGGCCGGCGCCGCCGAGATCAGCGCCCATGCAAGGACTACGGCGACCGTGATGACCGTAAACCGCTTCATCTTGTTTGGATTATCGCTCAATCGGCCCGCCGAGGGTCCCCCCGTTCGCTGGTGGGGATCCGCCAGGAAACCCGATAGGTCGTCTCCCGGGTCTCGAAATCCAGGTCCCGCCACTCGAAGAGGCGGGCGAGGCGCTGCAGGATGCGCCGGCCGCCGTAGGCCTCGCCGCGCTCGGCGGAGCGGTCCGTGGCGCCGGGGCGGAGATCGTTCTCGACCTCGAAGACGAGCTCGCGACGGACGCGGTCGAGGCCGATCCGCAGGGCCGGCGTCGAGCCCGGTCGGCCGTGCCGGATGGCGTTGATCAGCACCTCGCCCAGGAAGAAGCCGAAGCCGCCGCGCACCGGGCAGGTGAACCAGTGCTCCGCCGGCCAGTCCATCTCGACCGTGAAGACGGGCGCCGCGAGGTCGGGCCGCTCGGAGAGCACGCCGTTGTCCCAGTGGAGACGGGTGCGCAGGTCGGCATCCCGGGCCGCCAGGGCGAAGACGCTCTGCAGGCCCTCGACCGTCGCCCGCGCCTGGCCGGCCTCGATCGAGCTGTCGGGAGGCATCGGCGGCTCGGCGTCCCAGTGGTCGAGCAGCCAGGCGGTGGTGCGCAGGCGGCGGTCCACGTAGGCGGCGAGCCAGGAGACGAATTCGGTCGAGGAGCCAGCTCCCGTCCCTCCGCGCAGGCCGTGGGCGAGCACCCGGATCAGCGTGTCGACGCCGTGGCTGAGCAGGCCGGCCAGCTTGCGGCGCTCGTCCCGCCGGGTCTCGCTCTCCAGGTCTTCGGTCAGGAGGGCGAGGTCCGCGTCCGGCTCCACCAGGAAGAGGATGCCCAGGCGGTGGCGCTCGTCCGCCCGCAGCGCCTCGATGGGCGCGGTGACGGCGACGGAGCGGATGATGGCGTAGCGGTTCTCCTCTTGGCCGTCCTCGCCGCGCACCCGCACGGGCACGCCGTAGGCGCGGCGCGGCTCAGGCTTCGCGACCTGCATGCGCTCGTAGTGGGCGCGCGCCCGCGGGTCCGGGCCGACCCGGTCGCCGATCCGCGAGCCCGGCAGCACCCCGAGGTTCTCCGCCGCCTGGTTGCCGAAGACGACCTCGTCCGTGTTCGGGTCCACGACGATCAGCGGCACCTGCATGGTGTTGAGCAGGTTCTGCTTCTCCTGGAACGCCCGCTCCGCCCGCCGGCGGTTGACCTCGAAGCCCCAGAGCAGCGCCACCAGCATGACGGCCGAGAGCAGCACCGGGATCAGCGGCAGGTGCGACTGCGTCTTGGGGAAGAGGACGACCAGCCACGTGGCCGCCGCCACCTGGAAGGCGGCCACCGCTCCCTGGCCCTCCACCACGCCGTGGAGCACGTTCGGCACGCTCTCCGCCGCGCTGGCGCCGGGCCGCTGGGCGAGCGCGGCCACGGCGCGCCGGAGCGCCGCCGGCTGGGTGCCGGGAAGGGCTCTCCCGATCTCCGTCCAGGGCTGGCTGCCCGCGGGCGAGGCCGGGAGGTGGACGACGCCCGCGATCATCGGCGGATCGATGCGGCGGGCGAACGCCTCCCAGTCGATGTCGAACGAGAGGTCCGCGCCGGCGATCCCCCGCACGCCGAGGCCGGGATCCCGCAGAGGCGTGGTGATCGTGGCGACGAGCCCCTGGCCGCCGAGGTCCAGGTAGAGGCCCGAGTAGAAGGTCTGATCCGCCGGGCCCGTGAAGTCGAAGCGGAAGTAGAACTCGTTGGAAACGAACGTCGGCCGCTCCGGCGAGCCGCCGATCTCCCGTCCCTCCTCGATGGCGGCGCGCCGGCTCGCCTCGGGATCGAAGGGCAGCCGCGCTCCCGCCAGCGGCAGGGAGACCAGCGTGCCATCTTCCGAAACGGCATACAGGCGCACCACCCGCGGCGGCCGGCTTCCAGGGAGGGCCGGCAGAGGGTGCCGCGAGAGCACCCCGGGAAGGTCTTTGGACAGCGCCAGCAGGTGGGGCGTGACGAGCGACAGGAACCGGTTGGAAACGTTCGAGAGATCCCCGGAGTCCAGGGCCTTGCGGCGTGTGACGGCGAACCAGTGGCCGTCCAGCTCGACGTAGCTCTGGCTGCGCAGCGAGAAGGGACCGGTTCCGTCCCCCGGCGCCTCCGCCGGCAGCAGGCGCGGAGCCGCCGGGGTGTCCGAAGGGCGGGGAAGACCGGGTGGACGGGCGAGCAGCTCCCGGACGGGGGAGAAGAACGGCGGCACCGAGCGGGTGTCCTGCCACTCCGCGACCTCGCCGTAGAGCCGCGCCTTCTCGGGGTCCGCGATGCGCTCGCGGTAGCGCCGCAGCTCCAGGTTGAGCCAGGCCGTGGCGCCCGGCGTCTCGGTGGGGCGGGCCGGGATCTTCCCCTGTACGAGCTGGAAGATGGCCTCCGACCGGCTCTGACCGATCCGCTCCCGCCACTCGCGCCGGATCGAGAGCGCCGCCAGGGCGACCAGCACGGCGAGCAGGAACACGCCGAGGTAGAGCAGGCGCGAGCCCCAGCGGGGTCGCTGGAGGCGGCCGTTGTCGGGGCGGTTCGGGTCGGCGGTCATGTGCGTCTTCCAGACTCTGTGAATCTCGGCGCCCCGGCGACCGTGGTCGGAGTGGCTCAGACCGTGGTCGCGACGGCTCCGACCTCGGTCGCAGCGGCTGCGACCGTGGTCGCAGTGACTCAAACCTTGGTCGCAATGACTCCGACCTTGGTCGCAGCGGCTCAGACCTAGGTCGCAGTCACTCCGACCTTGGTCGCAACGGCTCAGACCTTGGTCGCAGTCACTCAAACCTTGGTCGCAGTGGCTCAGACCTTGGTCGCAACGACTCCGACCGCGGTCGCAGCGACTCCGACCGCGGTCGCAGCGACTCCGACCGTGGTCGCAGCCGCTCCGACCAAGGTCGTAGCGACTCAGACCTGGGTCGCAGGGGCTTCGACCGTCTCCAGACGAGGACGGAACGGTCTGGCGGACTCCGCCGAGGGAATCAGTATAGTAGCCGCCATGACCTGGGTCGGATCGGCAGGCTTCACGCGGCGCCCTCTCGTGGTCGCCGAGGATCACCTCCATCACGTCACGGAGCTGCTGTCAGCCCTGGCCGAGGCGGAGCCTTCCATCCTCTCCCGGATGACCGTGCTCTGCCTCGACCGCACGGGGCCGGACACCACGCGTCTCGTCGACCAGTGGCTCGAGGCCTATCCCACCCTCCAGGTGGCCGCGAGCCTCGGTCCGGGGAGCGGCGCGGGGAGAGACGCCCGCCGCGCGGGCCTCGACGCCGCCGTCTTCGAGAGCGCCAACCGCTTCTGCAAGACCCTGGCGGGGATGCTCCGCCCCGGCGGGCTGGTGCTCCAGGACATCCAGCTCTCCACCCTGGGCTTCATCCCGCCGGACCGCTGGTGGGAGTCCATCTATCTCGCCAGCACGGTCCGGGGGATGTTCGCGGAGAACCCGCCCACCTGCCGCTTCCTTTCCAACAAGCGCGGCTACGAGGCCACCTTCGGCCGCGACCTGATCGACGCCGGCTTCAATCCACGGGACGTGATGGACAAGGGCGAGCTGAGGGAGATGGTCGTGCCCGTCGTCCGCTCCTTCCTGGAGCGCACCTTCCCCCTGACCCTCCAGATCGTCCAGGGACCGCCGGACGCCGCCGTGGCCAAGACGGAGGAGGACCGTAGAGAGATCGAAGGCGAGCTGGACCTAGTGGTCTGGCACGGCCATCCGGCCGTCGAGATCGGCGGCAAGCTCCTGGCGGGAGAAGGGGAGAAGCGCCGCCTGGCCTGCAAGGCGGGCAGCCAGGAAGCCCTGACCTGGATCGAGCTGGTCGAGGACCGCTTCCGCGGCGGTGAAGGCGTTCCCGTCCAGGACGTCGGCCAGAGGATCGCCCCCGAGGGAGCCGGCCGCGCCGAGATCACCAATCTCGCGGCGCGGCACGTCCACGGCCTGCGCGGACGGTTGAAGGAGGGCGGGGCCATCGTGACCGCGCATCACGCCTATCGCCTGGCCGAAGGGCTGCGAGTAGGGCGGGTGGTGGGGCGCCAGGAGGGCGCGCGCTAGTCCTTTTTGCGGATAATCCGAACCGGCGCTTCCTTCCGCGGATAGTCCGGGATCGGCTGGCCTGAAGAGGCCCAGGCATCGACGGCCAAGGGCCACATCATTTCCAGTCGTTCGGTGGCGGTCGTGGTCGCGCTCAGGTCGTCGTCCGGTTCCTCGCCCAGGCGGTAGACCTGGATTGGCCAGGACTTGCGAGCGGCGGCCCGCTCTTTTCTTGCGCGGTCTTCCATGGAATTGGCCAAAGTCTAAAAGGTTCTTGGAGTAGTTCCCTTTAAAAAAGTTTAGGGTGGCTGTACCCGTCCGCGTAATCTAAGATGTAGCGATCAATACGATGACGAATCTCTTCTGGGCAGCTGTCTAGAAGCTGATCGAGCTGTGATGGCGACTTGACGGTCCGGGTGGCTTTAGAAGGTGCAATGTATATGACAACTGGCTTGCCATCAGTGATGAGGCGAGCGGCGTTGACCATCGTCCCGGAGCTCTTGCCATCCCAAATCATGAAACCCGCATCAGCCTCGCGTGCCATGGCTACATCTTTGGCTGTAAAGAACTCAAAATCTCTCGTCTTGTGCGGTGCGGCCACGGGCTCCACCTGCCAGTTTCCTAGATTGTTCCGGCACTGGCCAGCGGTGCAGAAGATGACTACGTTTGGATACGAACGTTCTTTGAAATAGGCTTGTACGGCCTTGTCCGCGCCATTGGCATCACCGACTAGAACGCACAGCTGGCGTTCGATCATCCGATCCAGCCGGTTACGGACGTCGCTGTTAAGACGACTGACTTGCCGAGAGCCTCCAATGAATACCTTCTTCATACGTTTTTCCTGGTTTGTGTAAGCGCGAGTGCGTAGACAGTCGAGGCGCCTGAATTTGTGAGCGTTTCTGCTACTGCATTCAGTGTGGCCCCGGATCTGTAGAGATCGTCTACCACCAGAATTTGACGCCCTGTAATCTCCGACGGGTTCACCACGAACGCAGTTTCAAGAAGGCGCCGGCGCTCTTCAACGTCATATATATTCTTGAGCTCAGGAATTTGTCTCTTTTTCCGGATGGCGGTCTTTGTCACGGCCACACCCATACGCCTGCCAAGCTCGTCGACTACTTGGAAGAGCGGTTGAATTCTTCGCGCTGCTGTCGGGGGTACAGGCACGATGATCGAAAACGCAACACTCCACGCTCGGAGAAATCTCTCCGCGGTGTCGGCGATCTCGGTCAGTGCCGTCTGGTCGGCCTTGTACTTGAGACGATACAGCAACTCGCCCATCTCGGTTCGATGAGTTTCGAATTCCGGATGGCCGAACTCATCATGCCCTAGAAAGGTTGAGCTGGTCGAGTGCAGATCGAGAGCAAACCCGTCCGCCCAGCTGCCCTGAATTTTTCGTGGTTTGACATTTGCCATTTGCGAGTGCTACCTCAAGATCAGCCTCCACGTCTCAGCGGCGCCCACCTTGAACAGCCGATCCTGGATTATAGACCGGATCGCCCGCCTCCCCTCACCTTCGATCCCATCCCCCGTCTCCCCGAAGGTTCCGGAATAGTCCCCTCCCCCCGCCGCGGCCTAACCTCCTTTCAGGACTGGAAGGAGGTGGAACCCATGGCGAGCCCATTGTTCGCGAAGAAGCCCCTGGGAATGCTCCTCGAGGAGCTCAAGGGGGAGAACCGTCTGCACCGGGTGCTGGGCCCGGTGCAGCTCACGAGCCTCGGCGTCGGGGCGGTGATCGGCGCCGGTATTTTCGTTTCGACGGGGGTGGTCGCCAAGCAGACGGCGGGGCCGGCCCTGATGCTCTCGTATGCCGTGGCCGGGCTGGTCTGCGTGTTCGCGGCCCTGTGCTATGCCGAGTTCGCCTCGATGGTGCCGGTGGCGGGCTCGGCCTATACATACGCCTATGCCACGCTGGGCGAGTTGTTCGCCTGGATCATCGGCTGGGACCTGATCCTGGAGTACGCCGTCAGCTCCGCGACCGTGGCGGACGGCTGGTCCGGCTACTTCCAGAGCGTCCTCAAAGTCTTCGGGTGGCAGATCCCCCATGCCATCGCGGGGCCCGTGGTGAACTACGACGCCGGTCTCGGACGGCTGGTCGCCACGGGGTCGTACATGAACCTGCCGGCGGTCTTCATCGTTGCCCTGGTCACGGTCGTCCTGGTGATCGGCATCCGCGAGAGCGCCAGCGTCAATACCCTGCTGGTGGGGATCAAGCTCGCCGCCGTCCTCTTCGTGATCGGGGTCGGGGCCTTCTACGTGAACCCCGCCAACTGGCATCCTTTCGCGCCCTACGGCCTCACGGGCCTGCAGATGTTCGGCCACACTCTCCTCGGCCAGAGCGACGCCGGAGGCAATCCCAGCGGGATGCTCGCCGGCGCCGCCCTGGCCTTTTTTGCCTATATCGGCTTCGACTCGGTCTCCACCCACTCCGAGGAAGCCAAAAACCCGCAGCGCGACGTGCCGATCGGCATCATCGTGTCGCTCGTGCTCTGCACGCTGCTCTATATCTGCGTCGTCGCCGTGCTCACCGGCATGGTGCCCTACGGCCAGCTCGACGTGAACGCTCCCGTGTCGGATGCATTCGGCCGGGTCGGGCTGCGCTGGGCCCAGTTCCTGATCGCTCTCGCCGGTATTGCGGGCATCACCTCCGTCCTGCTGGTGACGATGCTGAGCCAGGCCCGCGTCCTGCTCGCCATCGCCCGCGACGGCTTGCTGCCCGCCGGCTTCTTCGCCGCCGTCCACGACCGGTTTCGCACGCCCTGGAAGTCGACGATCCTGACGGGGCTCTTCGTCGGCTCGCTGGCCGCCTTCCTGCCGATCAGCGTATTGCTGATGCTGGTCAACATGGGGACGCTGTTCGCCTTCGTGATCGTTTGCGCGGCGGTGCTCATCATGCGCCGGACGCACCCGGAGGCGGAGCGGCCGTTCCGCGTCCCGTTCGTTCCGCTGGTGCCGATCCTGGGGATCCTGAGCTGCCTGCTGCTCATGTTCTCCCTGCCCTCGGAGAACTGGCTGCGGCTGATCGTCTGGCTGGGGATCGGATTGCTGATCTATTTCTTCTATGGCCGCAAGCACAGCGCGCTGGCGAAGCTGCGTGAGCGGTCCGCGCCGCCCGTCCTTGCCGCGGTGCCGAAGAAAGGGGCCGAGCCCGTATGATTGCAACAGCCCGGCTCCGCGATGCCGCCACGGGTTTTTCCCGCACGTTCTGGGTGGCGAACACCCTTGAGCTGTTCGAGCGCTTCGCTTTCTACGGCGCGAAGGCGGTGCTCACGATCTATCTGGCGGAGCGGGTGGGGTTGGGGCCGCAGGCCGCGGGATCTCTCGCGGGGCTCTTCTCGGGCGTGCTGTACTGCCTGCCCATCCTGGCCGGGACGGTGGTGGACCGCTACGGCTTCAAGAAGAGCCTCGCGGCGTGCTTCTCGATCTTCTGCGTGGGTTATTTCCTGATCGGTCTCGCGGGGCTCAGCTTCGGCCAGGGGATCGTCGCCGCCATCGGGCGCGGTCCCTACATCATGGCCGTGCTGCTGCTGACGGCCGTCGGAGGCTCGCTGATCAAACCTTGCATCGTCGGCACGGTGGCCCGCACGTCGGCGCCCGAGGTGCGATCGCTCGGGTTTTCGATCTATTACACGCTGGTCAACATCGGCGGCGCGCTGGGTCCGATCCTGGCCTTGCAGGTACGGGAGAGCCTGGGGATCGAGTTCGTGCTGGTGACGTCTTCGATCACCTCGCTCTTCTGCCTGCTCGGGACGCTGCTGTTCTTCCGCGAGCCGGAGCGGGAGCCTGGGGAGGCGGCGCCGACGTCGTTCGGGAAAGTCCTGCGCGACATGGCGCTGGTCTTCCGCAACGTCCGCTTCCTCGCCTTCCTGGTGATCTTCTCGGGTTTCTGGATCATGTTCTGGCAGATCTTCTACTCGCTGCCGTTCTATCTCACCGAGGCCTTGAAGTTCGAGAGGTTCGAGCTGATCGAGACGGTGGACGCCTGGTCGCTGATCCTGCTGACGGTGCCGGTGGCCGCCATGGTGCGCAAATGGCGGCCGATCCTCGCCATGGCTACGGGCTTCGCGGTGGCCTCGTCGTCCTGGCTGTTGATCGCTTTCTCCCCATCGTTGAAGACGGTGATCGTGGCGATGGCGATCTTCGCGCTGGGCGAGGCGATGCAGGCTCCGCGTTTCTACGAGTACGTGGCCGACCTCGCGCCCCGCGAGCAGGTGGGAACCTTCATGGGCTTCGCCTTCCTGCCGGTGGCGATCGGCTCGTTCGTGGGCGGCGCGCTCGGCGGCTCGCTGGTGGAGCGTTTCGTCCGCGGGTCTTCGAATCCCGCCGGCATGTGGTGGGTGATCGCGGGGATCGGCTTCACCTCGACCGTGCTGATGCTGCTGTACGACCGGTTCCTGGCGCCAAAATAATCGGATTATTCCGTGTACATCCGGATAATGTTTTCGATCGCCCGCGAGCAGACATCGCAGAACGTCTTCGGGTTGCGGCTGAACATGATGCAGTCCACCTCGGGCCGGTAGAGACCCTTGGCCTCGTAGGCGGCGCCTTGGAAGACGCCGACCTTGCCGAAGTATTTCTCGGCGCGGAGCATGGGGGTGGTCTTGCGGCGCATTTCCTCGAAGAGGGCTTCCATCCGCTCCTCGGGGGCGTTCTTCTCGCGCAGCTCGCGGCGCGTCTTCTCGAAAGCCAGCACGGTCTTGTCGTAGGCGTCCTGGTTCCAGGGCGTGGGGACGGGCGTGCCCTTGTCCACGAGGTCTCCCCATTTGGGGTTCTTCGGATCGAGGAGGGCCGTGACGTTTGGCTCCCAGGGCTCGGTGCCGGGCGGATTGAAGTCCTGGTAGCTGACCTGGGAGGTGTAGTACTCGTCGCCCAGGCCGGCGAAGGAGTGGCCGAACTCGTGGACCACCAGGTAGGCGGCCTCGGCGCTGTCCACGGCTGCCGTATTCCAGAGGTTGAAGATGCCGCCGCCCCCGTACTTGCGGCTGTTCGAGAGCAGGATCAGCGCGTCGTAGGGCGCCTGGGCCGCGGCCTCGCGGATGGCCTCGTCGGCGAAGGTCAGCATGTAGCGCTCGGAGTCGAAGGCGTTGTAGGCGAGCCCCAGGGGCGTCTTGCGCCAGGTGCCGGTGCGCGGATCGGTGACGCCCGAGGCGGAGGCGGGGAGGTCGAGGGCCCGCACGTTGAAGTCGCCGCGATGGCTCTTGAAGGGCTCGACCGCGAAGAGGGCGTCGGTCAGACGGCGGACGTCGGCGTGGAACTTCTCCGTCTCGGCGGCGGTGTAGCCGTCGCCCAGGAACAGGAGGTCGACCTTGACGGCGGGCGGGCCGCTCTCGAACGCCGCCCAGGCTTTTCCCGTCGTGGCGACGGGCGAGCGGTCGACGAAGCGGCTGGCGGGATCGACGACGGTGGAGAAGATCTCGCGGAAGGAGCCGTCCGGATTCCGCTTCTTGATCACGAGCTGGGCCTTGCCCCGGGTCTCGGGGAAGCGCATCGATTCCTGGAGCGTGCGCCAGGTGCCGGCCGCGGCCTCGCCCGTGGTCTCCCACTCGCCGTAGATGCTGGAGAAGCCGCGCGACCAAATCGCCTGGTTGGTGGCGGGATCGATGACCTCGAAAAGGTACTTGCCGAGGTTCGTGTCGTCCAGCAGGCGGACGCGGCTGCCGGGCCAGTCTCCCTCCAGGCGGAGCCCGCCGAGGCTGACGTGCTCCTCCCTGGCGGTGCCGCCGTGGAAGTAGTCGAAGCGCAGGGTCTTGCCCGTGAAGCGGGCGTCGAAGCCCGTCGCGGCGGCGGGTTGCAGGGCCAGGGCGAGCACCAGCCCGGTCAGGGGGATCAGCATCTCGGGACCTCCGTCGGTCGGACCCGGGGATTCTATCCCCCCGCCGGGCGGGACGGCGCTAGGGAAGGTTCGCGATCTTGTGGCCCGTGATCTGGTCCACGTCGATCGAGAGACTGCCGCTCGTCGGCTTGCCACTGGGGTCGAGGCATTCCAGCTTGATGGGGGAGACGAGCCAGTTGCTGCACGTCTGCGCCGTGTAGACGGACGTCACGTCGAGCTCGACGGTGCTGCCGACGATCAGGAAGCCGATGGTCAAGGGGTAGGGACTGGGCACGGCGCCCCAGATCAGCTCGGCGATGCGGTTGCAGTCGTCCATGGTCGCGTTGCCATAGGGCAGGGTGATGATCTCGCCTCCGCTCGATCCGACGACCCGTGGCTCCCGGCCGACCGGGACGCCCCTGTCCACCAGCAGCAGGACTCTCTTCTCCACGACCGGCGGGATGCCGGTCTGCTCGCCATAGATGTTGAAGTTGTAGATGTTGACGTCCGTGGCGTAGTTGCCGGACTTGACGGTCGGCTCGCCGCCTCTCTTGTCCAGCAGGTCGCCGGCGATCCCGACGTTGTCCGGATTGTAGCCGCAGACGAACTTGACGGTGTAGCTGTAGACGATCTTCGCCGAAGCCGCCTGCGCTCCCGCGAGGGCGAGGACGGCAATGAGGACTCCATACGCCAAAGCCTTGCGTGACATGACCTGCTCCTTTCGTTTTCGGGCAGAATCCACCCGTGCAGTCCTGTCGCGACGGCCGCCGCTTGGGGCCCGGGCCGGGATGGTCCGAGCGTAGGAGATCTCTAATTTTAATGAGTGTTCATCAACCGATTATCGGGACATTCGGCTTGTGACGGCCGCGATCCGCGTCTTCCGGACCGACCGCGGGGATGCCAAGGAGAGGCTGGACCTCGTCCTGGTGCGCCACATGGCGGACCTGCCGGAGGTCTCGAGGAACCAGATCCAGGGCTGGATCGACGGCGGGCTGGTGCGCATCAACGGCGCCGTCGCCGGCAAGCCTTCCGTCCGGCTGGCCCTGGGGGACGAGGTGGAGGTTCCCCTGCCGCCTCCGCCGCCGCCGAAGCCGGCGATGCTGGCGCAGGAGATGCCGGTCTCCGTGCTGTTCGAGGACGAGCACCTGCTCGCCGTCGACAAGCCGCCCGGCCTCGTCGTCCATCCCGCGAGCGGCCACAGCCAGGGCACGCTGATCAACGCGCTGCTCTGGCGCGCCCGCGACTGGGGGGAGGACCGCCGGCCGAGCCTGGTCAACCGGCTGGACCGGGGCACCTCGGGGGTGCTGCTGGCGGCGAAGACGCCGGCCGTCCACGCCGCGCTGGCGCGGACCCTCCGGCGCCGCGAGACCGAGAAGGAATACCTCGCCGTGGCCTATGGAGAGGTCTTGGCGGAGAAGGGACGGATCGACCTCAAGATCCTGCGCGATCCCGTGGACTTCAAGCGGCGGATCACCTCGAAGAAGGAGGGCCGGGACAGCCTCACGCTCTGGGAGCGGCTGGCCGGCGGGCATGGGCTGGCGCTGCTGCGCTGCCGTCTGCTGACGGGCCGCACGCACCAGATCCGGGTCCACCTGGAGTCGCAGGGGTGGCCGATCGTGGGGGACGCCATGTATGGCGGGCCGCGCTGGAAGGGGCTGGAAGATCCGGTGCTGGCGGCGGCCTGCCGGGATTTCCCCCGTCAGGCGCTGCACGCGTGGCGGCTGGCGTTCGTCCATCCGGCGACCGGCGAGCCGATGGAGATCGTCGCGCCGGTGCCGGAGGACATCGAGAGGCTGCTGGCCGCCGCCGGTCTCAGGGCGTGACGGGTTCGACCTCGGTCACGAAGTATTCGGTCTCGCCGAAGCAGTCGGTGGGGATCCCCTTGTGCTGCTCGTAGTGGAGCCGCACACGCTGTCCCAGGCTCTTGTTCAGGCTCTCGGCGACGGCCTCGTCGCGCACGGAGAAGGTGAAGAGCTCGGGCATGGTGCCGGGGAGGTTCACCATGGCCAGCTCGCCTTCCCAGGTCTTGCAGAGCCACCCCTTGCGGGAGAACTTCTGCACGTAGCCCGCCCGTTCACCCTCGGAGTAGTCGAATTTCAAGGCCAGCCAGACGTAGAGGGCGAACAGCAGGATCGCAAGGATCGGGAGCATGAGAAGGATGAAACCCAGCTTGCGCCGCCTGCGGGGGGGCGGGGTCGCGGCAGGGGGTTGCACGGTTTCGGCCATGGAGGTCTCCTTGGAGGGCGGTGGAGCCCCTCGGGGAGATCATTCCACAAAACACAACCAGGGGCATGGGCAAAGGTAAGATGTTGACGGCTCAATCACGATGACAGAACCGACTCCTCCACCCCGACCCCGCCGGCGGCGCCTGCGCCGGATCGCCTGGATCAGCCTCCTGGTCCTGGTGGTCCTGCCGGTGTTGATCGTCCTGGGGGTTTGGGCCGCGCTGCGGGCGTCGGGAGTGCGGCAGGCGATCCTCGCGCGGATCTCGTCTCTCGCCGCGGAGAGCGGAGTGGAGCTCGAGGCGGAGGATTTCTCTCCCCTGTGGCGGCGCAGCGGGATCGAGCTGCGCAACGTCCGCGCCGGGGCGCCTGGGGCCGCGCCCCTCGCCACCTCCCGGCGGGTGCGGCTGGAGATCGACCTTGGCTCGCTGCGGGACCGGCCGCTCGTGGTGCGGTCCCTGGAGGCCGAGGGAGTGCGGGTGGACCTTGCGGCGCCGTTCCCCAAGATCCCGGAATCGCCCGCCGAGGCCGGCGCCGGGCCGCCGGTGGAGATCCGGCGGATCGTCCTGCGCGATGGCGAGGTGAAGGGGGCGCCCCTGACAAAGCCCGCGGCGGACTGGGTGCGGAGCTGGAATGCCCGGGGGATCGAGGCGCGGGGCTCCTACCGCGGCGGCCGGCTGGACCTGGCGGTCGAGCGCGGCGTGGCGATCCTGGACCGGCCCGGCTTCGGCCTTCAGGAGCTGCAAGTGGCGGGGCGGGTGGGATACGAGGACAAGAAGCCGCTCCGGATCGACGGCCTGCGGGTGACCGGCGACGGGCTCCGCCTCGCCGCGTCCGGGACGGTGGGATTGGAGGCGGGAGCCCCCACCGCCGTCCGGTTCGATCTCGACGCCGAGCCCCGGGCCCTCGTGGCCGGCCTGCCGCCTCGTGGCCATATCCGCGCGGACGGCAGCGTGGCCCTGCCGGAAAACACGGCCCGGTTGAGATTGACGGCGGAGGAGATCCCGGCCGAGGCGCTGAAGCCCTATCTCGATCCGAAGCTGTACGCCGACCTCGCCCTGCCGGGCACCGTGGCGGACCTGAAGGCGAACGCGGCGGTGGGTCCTGGAGACTGGACCCGCGTCGTGGGCGGCGCGGAGGCCGCATGGCGGCGCGAGGGCCGGGGGCTGGCCCACGCGACGGTGAAGCTCTCGCCGGGAGAAGCCCCGGCTCCCATCGTCGCCCAGCTTTCTGCGGAGATCCTTCCAGGCTCGCCGGGACGCCGTTCCCTGCAGGGAACCCTCCATGCGGCCAGTTGGGGCGAGCTGGCGAAGGCCACGGCGGAGGGCGTGCGCGCCGATATCCGCCTGCCGGACGTGCGGGCCGCCCTGACGGAAATCCGGTCCCTCTGGCCACGGCTGGTGCCGGCGCCGCCCGAGGGCACGCCACTCCAGGGCTCCCTGACGGCGGACGCCCGGCTTTCAGGGCCTCTCGCCGCGCCGGACGCCACGTTGAACGCGACCTGGCTCCCCCGGGCGGGCTCGCTCGTGCGGATCGAGGCCAAGGGCAAGCCCCTGACCCGCAGCGGCTCGGCCAAGGTGCGGACGGAGGCGCTGCAGCTCGCCATGCTCGGCGCCTTCGCTCCCGGTCTCGCCGGGACCGTCACCGGCACGGCGGAGATTTCCGGCTCGCCGAGCGCCTACCGCACCCGCGTGGAGGCGGCCACGGCGGACCTCGCCTATCCGCCGGCCCTGCAGGGATTGGCGACGGGGACGGTGACGGCTAACGGGACGGTGAGCCTCTCGCCTCTCTCCTATCGCGGCAAGCTGTCCGTGGACGGCGCCGGCCTGGTCTCCAGCGCCAACGCTTCGGGCACGGCCCGCGTCGAGCGGTTCGCGCTCGCCGGCGACGGCCTCCTCCAGGCGTCGCCGCTCCGATGGGACGGCATGCTCACGCTGGACGGCGAGGGCGCGGCGATGGAAGGAGTGGGCCGTCTCGCCGGCTTCCGGGTGGAGACCGACGGGCGCTTCCGCGGCGACCGGCTCTCCTACACGGGGAAGATTGCGGCTTCCGGCGTCGACGCCGAAGCTCCCGGCGCGGGCCGGGCGGAGCGCTTCGAGGTCAAGGGGGATGGCACCCTGATCGCCCAGCCCATGGCCTGGGACGGCACGCTCTCGCTCGACGGCACGGGCCTCGAGAAGCCCGGCACGGCGCGAGTGGACCGGCTCCGCGTTTCCAGCGAGGGAAAGATCGCGGCCGATCTCCAATCCCTCGCCGCTCACGGGCGGGTGGACGCGGACCGCGTCGCCCTCGTGGAGCAGGGCACGGAGATCCGCAACCTTCACCTGGAAGCGGACGCTCAGGGGCGCGAGGTCCGCTTCTCCGATCTCTCCGGCGAGCTGCCCGAGGGGCGGACCTTCAAGGCCGCCGGGCGGTTCGTCACCGATCCCCTGCTCGCCGAGGCCGATCTCGATCTCCGGCTCGTGAACCCCGTGGACGCCGTCGCGGCGGCCGACCTCACGGCCAGGCTGCGGAACGGCGTCCTGGAAGTGGACGCGCCGCACCTCGAAACGGCGAGCGGTCCCGGGAGCCTGAAGGCCCGCGTTCCCCTGGGCACCCTTGCCCAGATGCCGCAGCTCGCGGCGGCTCTGGAGTCTCTGCCCGGGGCCAAGGCGCTGGGGCCCGTCTCCCTCTCCCTCGCCTTCCCGGGCGTGGACTCCGAGCCCCTCCTGGCGGCCCTTGGAATGGAGCCCCGGCCCGAGCGGGTGCGGGCGGGCGTCACCGCCGATTTCACGCTCGATCCCACGGCGCCCGCGGCCGGCACGGGCGAGGTACGGCTCGCCGGGCTAACGGTCGAGACCCCGGACGGCAACGTGACCGCCGAGGGCCCGGCCGTGCTCCGCCTGGCCGGAGGGCGGCTCGTGCTCGATCCCGTCCATCTGCGGATCGACGGCAAGGCCGTCCAGGGCGCGGGCATCGATCTCCAGGGGAGCGCGGACCTCGCCCGCTCCTGGCGTCCCCTGGAGGACCCGATCGCCGCGGCGGTGACGGGCATTTCCGCCCGGGGGAGCGGCACGATCGACGCCGCGCTCCTCAATCCCTATCTGGAGGGCGGCGCGGCCGAGGGCTCGCTCACCTTCGTGGCGACCGCCTCGGGTCCGCTGGACCGCCTCGCGGCCCACGTCGAGGCGAGCGGCCCGGGCGCGTCCTTCGTCTGGCCCGCGGCCGGCGCCCGGATCGAGGACCCGCGGCTGGCGCTCGATCTCGCGAACGGGCTCTGGACGATCCTCGAAGGGCGGATGGAGGTCAACGGCGGCCGGGTCGACCTCGCGGGCGGGCTCTCGCCCCAGAAGGGCCTCGACGTCCAGGCGACGATCTCGAAGGTCCGCTACCGGCTGGACTACGGAGTCGACACCCTGCTCTCCGGCGCTCTCAACCTCAAGGCCCCGCCCGAGGGGCGGAGCCGCCTGACCGGCAAGCTTACGGTCGAGCGCGGGGTGCTCGACCGGGACGTCAACCTCGACCGGGAGGTCTTCGGCCTGCTCTTCAAGCCCGAGGACACGCCGAGCACCGAGGAGAGCGCCCTCGACGCCGTGGACCTCGATCTCGAGATCGCGACCCGGGACGGCGTGCGGGTGCGCAACAACGTGGGCGACCTCCGGGCCTCCTGGGACGAGCTGAAGCTGACGGGGACGCTGGAGAACCCGGTGATCAAGGGGCGGATCGACGTCGATCCCGGCGGCCTGTTCTACGCCTACGGGCAGACCGTGCGGATCGACCGCGGCTCGTTCCTGTTCCGGGGCGATCCCCTGACCGATCCGGAGATCGACCTGGCCACCACCACCTCGCTCCAGGACCCGACGATCGCCCAGCTCCAGGGCGGCAGCCCGCTCGACCTGCTCGTCCGCAACGAGGACGCCGGCGATCCGACCCTCCAGGAGTCGATCCAGACCGGCCTGACCGGCTACTACGGCGCCCGCTTCGTGCAGCGGCTCGGCGAGTCGATCGGGCTCGGCGGCTTCTCGGTGCGCCCCGTGCTGGTGCTCGAGGAGGACCCCAGCGCGCGGCTCACCGTGGGGCGGGACCTGTCGCGGAACGTCTCCCTCGCCCTCTCGATCGACCTGCGCAATGCCGAGCGGCAGACCTACCTCTTCTACGTCCGCGACATCAGGGCCCTGCCCGGGCTGCGGGTCGAGGGCTTCACCAACGACATGAGCCACGAGGGCGCGAGCCTCCAGCAGGTGTTCGACCTCGGCGGCACGACGGCCCGGGAGGCCAAGGGGCCGCGCCTGCGCCGGATCGACGTCTCGACGCCCAAGGGCGGGGTCCGCAAGGGCGAGGTCCGCCGCGCCGTCCGGCTGGAGAAGAAGCGGCCCGTGCCCGAGGGGGTGGAGTTCGGCGCCGAGCTGGACGTGGCCGATCTCCTGCGCCGCAAGGGCTATCCCGATCCGCGGATCGCCGTCACCACCGCCGAGCCCCGGCCCGGCTGGGTGGACCTGAAGGTGACCGTCGAGCCGGGCCCCAGGGTGTCCTTCCGTTTCGAGGGCGACCGGCCGCCGCGGGCGCTGCGGCCGGAGATCACGGCGCTCTACCGCGCGGATTTCTACGAGCCCATCGCCCTGGAGGATATGAAGCAGGCCGCCGTGCGCGCTTTCCGGAGCACCGGCCACGTCGAGCCCAGGATCGAGATCGGCGTGCGGCGCGAGCGCCCCGGCGATCCGGACGGCCCGCGCACCGTGACGGTGCGCGCCGAGGCCGGCCGCCGCCGCTCCCTGGAAGAGCTGGGGATCGCGGGCCTCGGCGCCGAGGAGGAGAGCCTGGTGGTCCAGGCCTTCCCGGGCACCCTGGCTCGCGCCGAGCTGGCCGCGGGCGGGGCGGACGCCCGCCGGCGGCTGCTCGCCCAACTGCGCGCCCTGGGCTATCCCGAGGCGCGGATCGCGTCCCGGTTCATCAAGGGGGACGGCTCCCGGCTGGTGATGGGCGTCGAGCCGGGGCCGCGGCAGACCGTGGCGCGGGTGGAGATCGAAGGCGTGGATGGCGCGGAGCGGGAGCGGCTGCGCGCCCTCGTCTCCCTGAAAACGGGCGATCCCGCCCGGGTGGACCGCATCAACCGGGCCAGCCAGGAGATCGAGGGCGACCTCCGCGAGCGGGGCTTCGCCGACGCCGTGGTCCAAGCCTCCCAGGTCGCGGTGGCCGGCCGGCCGGAGGAGACCGAGGTGGTCTACGCCGTCACCGCCGGTCCGCAATACCGCCTGGCCGGGATGGATCTCGAAGGCGAGCGCTGGTCCCGGCAGGCGCCGCTGCTGCGCGAGGCGGGGCTCGACGTGGGCAAGCCCTTCACGCAGGCGGACGTCGAGGACGCCCGCGGCCGCCTCTTCCGCACGGGCGTCTTCTCGCGCGTCGACGCGGAGGTCGAGAAGGGCGGCGACGGCGAGGCCCGCGTCACCTTCTCGATCGCCGAGCAGCCGCGCTTCCGTTTCGGCTACGGCGTGCGCTGGGAGAGCGAGGAGGGCACGAGCGGCGTGCTCGATTTCGTGGACCAGAACTTCCTGGGCCGGGCCCTGACCTTCGGCCTGCGGGGGCTCTACCAGCAGGACGACCGGAGCGGCCGGCTCTACCTGAAGACCGGCGGCATTCTCGGCACCCGTATCTCGCTCGAAAGCTACGCCGAGGGGCGGCGGCTGCTCTCCCCGGACGACAACCTGGCCGAGGACCGCCGCGACGCGGCCCTCCAGGCGAGCCGCCCGCTCGGCCGGTACGACACGGCCCGCCTCTACGCCCGGTACCGCACGACCCACGTCTTCGAGATCGAGCCGTTCACCGGCTTCGAGGCCGAGACCCGCCTGCCCTACCTGGGCGCCCAGCTCCTGCGGGACACCCGGGACGACCGCATCGATCCCAGCCGGGGGCTCTTCGCGAGCCTCGACCTCTCGGGCAGCGGCACGTTCCTGGGCAGCGACTTCCAGTTCCTCCGCCTGTTCGCTCAAGGGTCGTCCTTCCGCGGCCTCTCGTTCGCCGGCCGGCGGTGGATCTGGGCCCAGGCCGTGCGCCTGGGGCTCGCCCACCCCTTCGGAGGCGAGGAGCTGATCTCCAGCGAGCGGTTCCTGGCCGGCGGCCCCTTCTCGGTGCGGGGTTATGAAACGGAGAGCCTGGGGCCGCGGGAGATCCTGGGGGACATCATCGACCGGGCGGCGGGTGGAGAAGCGCTCTTCATCCTCAACGAGGAGCTGCGCTTCCCGCTGCCCTGGGACCTGACCGGCCTCGTCTTCTTCGACGCCGGACAGGTCTGGGCCCACCCCGAGGACGTGGACTTCGATCTCGCCACGTCGCTCGGCCTGGGCCTGCGGGCTCGAACTCCCCTCGGTCTCCTGCGCCTCGACGCGGCCTACCCGTTCGACCCGCGCCCCGGGCAGCCGAGGTACAAGCTCTACGTCGGCTTCGGCAACGCGTTCTAGCCGGTTGTCCCCCTTTTACTAGCGCTTCACGGAGTTCAGGATCGCCTTGGCGTTCGCGGCTTCCGGGGCGTTGGGAGCCAGGGCCAGGAAGCGCCCCATGTCGTTGACCAGGAGGTCCTTGCGGCCCAGCTTGTCCTGGACGAGGGCGCGGTAGTAGTAGGCGTAGGCGAGCCCCGAGTCCATGTCGATGGCGCGGTTGAGCTGCTCGGCGGCGGCGGACCAGTTCCCCTGGCCGAAGCGGGCGACGCCGATCTGGTAGGGGAGGAGCGCCGGCTGCGGCGCCTGGGCCCCCTCCAGGGTCGCCACGGCGGCGTCATACTGCTTGAGCCGCGACTGCGCGACGCCCAGGTAGTAGGCGGCGGAAGAGCCGCCCCGGGCCTGGGCCACCTCGGCGGCCTTGCGGAAGGCGTTATTGGCATCGCCCTCCCGGCGCTGCTGGTAGTAGCTCTCGCCGAGATAGACGAACGGCGCCGGATCATTGGGCGCCAGCTCGGTGGCCTTGCGCAGCCGGCCCTCCGCGTCGCCGTACTTCTTCTCCTGATCGAGCACCCGGCCATAGGCCATGGCCACGTAGGCGTTGGCGTCCGCCTGGTCCATGAACCTGCCGAGGGCGTCCCGGGCCGGGCCGGTCTGGTAGTGCCAGAGCCGCTCGTCGACGCCGTCGATGCCGGCGGGCGGCGTCTGCTCCGCTCGCGCCGGCTCGCTCTGGGGCTGAGCGGGCTGCTCCGGGGCCGGCTGCTGCTGGCCCGGCTTGCCGGGTTTGCCGGGCTTCGGCTTCTTCGGCGGCTTGGCCTCCGCGGCGAACGGGGCGAGGAGGAGGGCGGCGGCCAGGCTCAGCGAGAGCGTAAAGCGGGCAGTTTTTGCGTTCATGGGTTTCTCCGTAAGGACACCGAGTATAACGTCCGGCCGCCGGGCCCTCTTCCCGGCTGCACTAAGATGGACGCCTGATGCCTGAAAAACCTCTTTTCGAAACGATCTCCGAGCTGGCCGGGCAGGGAATCTCCCGGCTGCCGGAGTCCCTGGGCCTGACGACGAAGAACGAGCTTGTAATCCTCAAGGAGCTGCTCATGGACGCGAGGCCGCCGAAGCTGATGATCCTGGGCCGCCGCGGAGCGGGCAAGTCCTCGCTGATCAACGCCATCTTCGGCGAAAAGGTGGCGGCCACCGGCTCCGTCCTCTCGGAGACCGGGCGCCCCGCCTGGTACTCGTACCCCAGCGACCGGGGGGAGATGAAGATCCTGGACACCCGGGGCCTCGGCGACCGGACGCGGCCCGAATCGGCGAACTTCCAGGATGCCCTCGAAGAGATCTTCGCCGTCCTCCTCGACGACTGGCCGGACGCCATCCTCTTCCTCTGCAAGGCCAAGGACGTCGACTCCCACATCGCCCAGGACATCGCCAACATCGAGGCGGTGCGGAAGTTCATCGCCGAGAAGCACCGCTACGAGGCCCCGGTGGTGGCGGTGGTCACCCAGGTGGACGAGCTGGACCCCAAGCGCGTCGAGCCGCCCTACGAGAACGAGAACAAGCGGCAGAACATCGAGACCGCCGTGCGGGCGATCCAGGAGGCCCTGACCGAGCGCGGCATCGCGCTGGCCCGGGTCATCCCCGTCTCCACCTACGCCGAGTACGAGAAAGACGAGAAGGTCTACGACAACTACTGGAACGTCGACGTGCTGATCGACTACCTGGTCGAGGTGCTGCCGCGGAGCGCGCAGGTGCAGATGGCGCGGCTCACCCGCCTGCGCGCCGTGCAGGAGAAGATGGCCCGCAAGATGACCGCCGCCGCGGCCGCCGTCGCCGGGGGAATCGCCGCGGCGCCGATCCCCGTCGCGGACATCCTGCCCATCACGGCCCTGCAGATCGGGCTGGTCGCCGGCATCGCCTACGTCTCCGGCCGGGAGATGTCGAAATCGGCGGCCCGGGAGTTCCTCGTGGCGCTGGGCGTCAACGTGGGGGCCGCGTTCGTCCTGCGGGAAGGCGCCCGCGCCCTCGCCAAGTTCGTCTTCCCCGGAGTGGGGTCCGCCGTCTCGGCCGGCATCGCCTTCGCGGGGACCTGGGGCCTGGGCGAGGCCGCGATCGCCTACTTCATCGAGAAGCGGCCGATCGAAGAGGCTAGGGAGCGGTTCCAGCGGAAGAAGAAAGAGAAGGAGAAGGAGGCGCCGCGGCCGGAAAGTGAGCCCTGACCGCTTTCCTCAGCCGCCGGTCCACCCAGCGGTTGGCGAGGTCGAAGCCTTTCGCCAGCAGGGGATGGCCCGTGACGGCCCGCCGCTGGAGATCCAGCAGTCCTTCCCTCTGCTCCGGGCGGAACGCGGGCATCGAGGCGTAGAATAGGGCGGCGTTCAGGGCGACCCGGTTTTGCATCAGGCGGCGGTCGAGGGCCCGGACGTGGTTTCCCACCTCGGCGCAGGACATGGTGTCGTGCTCCCAGTAGGGGGCCATGCTGCGGAGGTTGTCCATCACGCGGAGGCCGAAGCGCTGGCGGTTCTCGGGCTGGAGGAGGGGGACGCCTGCGACCCGGGTGCTGAAGGTGGCGAGGAAGTAGAAGTCCGGCGGGCTCTCGGCCAGGAAGCGGTAGGTGCGGTCGAGCGTCTCCGGGGTCTCGCCGGGGAAGCCCACGATGAGGCTCACGATGCTCGTCAGGCCGTGCTTGCGGCAGTTCTTCAGGGCCTGGGCGTTCGACTCGACGGTGCAGGCCTTGTCCATGTTGGCCAGGAGGCGGTCGTCGCCGGACTCGATGCCGATCTGCACCTGGTGGGCGCCGGCCGCCTTCATCAGCACGACCGTCTCCTCGTCCGCGAGGTCGTCCGCCCGGGCGTAGCAAATCCACTTCACCTTGACGTGCCGCTCGATCAGCAGCCGGCAGAGCTCGCGCAGGCGGGCCTTCGGCATGGTGAAGAGGGAGTCGAGGCAGGTGATGGTCTCGACGCCGAGCTCGCCGGCGTACCGCTGCCAGTCGTCGGCGATCCTGGCCGCGCTCTTGGTGCGGAACTTGGTGTCGTCGAACAGATAAGGGTAGTTGCAGAAGTTGCAGCGGTAGGGGCAGCCGCGGACGCTCTCGTAGTAGATCATCGGGGACGGGGCGGCGAGGCTCCAGTCGGGGGTCGGAAGGAGGTCGAGGCTCAGGCCCCGGGGCACGCCGCTGTAGAGGAAGGCCGTCGAGCCCTTTTGGACGAGCCGGCCGCCTTCCGGGGGCTCCAGGGCCGTGAACCCCGAGCGGATCCAGGCGGCCAGGGGCTCGACCAGCATCTCGCCGTAGCCCACGGCCAGCACGTCGAGCTCCGGCGTCCCTTCCCAGCGGCCGTGGAGGATGCCGGCCAGCGCGCCGCCGAGGACGATCCGGTTGTGGGGGCGCTTCAGCCGCCGCACGAGGGGCTCGACCTCCGAGAGGTCGTGAAGGTAGGTGCTGGAGAGGAAGACGCAATCCGTCTCCGCTAGCTTGCGGTCCACCTCGTCCGGGTCGGAGAAGATCTCGTCCAGCTCCATCCGCTCGTAGGGCAGGCCGGCCCGGTGGAGGAGGGTCGCCAGGACGACCTCCGTCAGCGAGGGCGGCTCGATCCCCTTGGGGCCGCTCAGGCCTTCGAGCCTGGCGGCGAGCAGGGGCTCGGCCATCACCAGCTTTACCTTGAAGTCGAGCCAGGCCTCGTCGGCCTCCCGCCACTGCGCCCACCACTTGCGGGCGGCCAGCAGGAAGGAGCGCTCCTTGCCGGTGATCATGCCGCCCGTGGCAATAAGAACCTTGCCGGTCATGCGGCCGCCCGCCGCCGCTCGAGGACCATCCGCGTGCCGTGCCTGGGGAGGATCAGGACCAGCCGCCGCTCGGGGCGGGCCTCGTACCCCGGCGCCAGGGCCAGGTCCGCGAGGCGCAGGATCGTCGAGGTCATCAGGATCATCTGCCGCAGCACGAAGTGGCGGCCGATGCAGGTGCGGGGGCTGAACCCGAACGGGAAATAGGAGCCCTCGTAGGTGCGGCCCGCCAGGAACCGCTCCGGCCGGAAGCGGTCCGGCTCCGGGAAGACCTCGGGGTTGCGCTGGGCGAGGTAGGCCGACGGGAAGATCCGGCTGCCGGCGGGGAGGTCGTGGCCGCCGATCCGCAGGCCGCGCCGGGCGACGCGGGTGACGTGCACGACCACCGGGCAGAGCCGCATGCTCTCCTGGAGGCAGGCTTCCAGATACGAGCCCTCCTCCCGCGCCCGTTCCAGGGCCTCCGGGTGCTGGTGGAGATGGGCGAAGGCCCAGGCCAGCGTGGCCGCGCCCGTGTCGTGCCCGAACAGGAGGAGAGCCAGGACCTCGGTGGCGATCTCGTCGTCCGAGAGGTCCCGCCCCTCGCTCACGATGCGGGCGAGACCGCTGCCCGCGGGAGCGGTCCCCCGCCGGCAATCCGCGATCCGCTCGCCGAGGTACCGCCGCAGCCGCCGGCGGTTGCGCACGGCCCGTCCCCAGGGTGAGAACGGTCCGAGATCCACCTGGAGAGGCTTCAGGAAGAGCACCCACGGGCTCTCGAAGGAGAGGAGGAAGCGGTCCACGAGCCGCTCGGCCTCCCCATCCTGAGCTTCGCCAAAAGTCAGGCGCACGATGGCGCGCAGGGAGATCCGCCGCGCGAGGTCGTAGACGGAAAGCTCCCGCCCCGCCTCTTCCAGGGCCTCGGCGGTCGTCCGGACGGTCATCTCGTCGAGGCGCTCGATCTCCCGGCCGAAAAGGGGGGCGACGATCCGGCGGCGGGCCGCGTGGTCCTCGCCGTCGAGGGTGATCAGCGAGCGGTCGCCCATCACCGTCCGCAGCGCCGCGATCCCCCGGCCGGCGTCGAGGTCCGGGTGGCCGGTCATCTCCCGGATCAGCGCCGGATCGCCCGTCACGAAGGCGCGGCCGGCGAGGGCGAGGTCGAGCCAGAAGGTGAGGCCGTGCCGCTCTCGCGCCTCGTTCAGGACGGCGTAGGGATCATTGAGCCAGCGGAGGCCGGTCTTCACGCCTTCTTCCGCCGGTACTTCCTCTCGAATGCCGCCAGAGCCTTATGGAAACCGGTGAGGATACGCCGGCCCTTCGGGTCGTCGACGGACCCGAGCCGTGCCCCGAGAGCCTCGATGCAGGCGGCCCCCCGCCGGTGCTCGTTCCGCAGCCACTCGCGGACGGCGGGCGCGTCGAGGAGCGGCTCGGCGAGGACCGGCCCCTCCGTCCAGCCCGCCGCCTCCAGCACCTCGCGGGGGACGTTGATGAGGCCGTGCTCCCAGTCTTTTTCGAGGTCGCGGACGGGCGAGACCCAGCAGAGGGCGCCGATCAGGTCGGGCGCGTCGCCGGCCCGCAGCCCGGCCCCCGCGAGGCGGAGGGTGAGGTCGAGCGAGAGGAAGAAGGTCTTGCGGTGATGCTCGGCGAGGGTCGCGGCGGGCATGGTCCGGCGGGCGTCCATCCGCCGCCGGTCCTCCAGGAGCACCTCGAACAGCTCGATCAGCTCGCCCTTCTCCTCGGGCCTCATCTCGTACCCGACGTACTCCGCGAGCTGATCCGCCGCCGTCTCGCGGAAGGGCGCCTCGCCCTTGAGGCCGCTCAGGATGGCCAGGGCGTAAGCCTCCGGATCGCTCGGCGCGCTCTTCACCCGCCGGTCGCCGTCGAGGACGTCGTCGACGTGCTGGGCCAGGCAGTAGGCGGCGCGCAGGACGCGGGTCTTGCGCCAGTTGGGCAGGCAGGCCTTGTAGAGGGCGAAGAAGACGAGCAGGTAGCGCGGATGCCGGCGGACGAACGAGACGAACTCCTTCAGGCAGAGCGCCTCGATGCGCAGCATCGCCAGGGTCTCTTCCCGCGAGGCGCGGGGGAACACGGTCGCCACCGAGACCAGACCGAGCACGATCCCGCCGGCCAGGTCCAGGATGTGGTGCTCGTGCAGGAAGAGCGTCGAGACGGCGACACCCAGGGCCCAAAGGAAGAACAGGGTCCGGCCCAGCCAGCCGCAACGCCGCCCGAAGATGATCGCCGCCGTCACCGCGAAGGCGATGTGGAGGGACGGGAACTCGTTGTAGTCGAGATTCATCCGGTCCGCGAGGTGGAAGATGGTGCTGCCGAACCCGGACGCGACCCTCTTCGGGTAGGCCTGGGCCATCGGCAGCAGCAGGAAGAACACGCCGGCGACCAGCGTCTCCACCGTCAGGGTCAGGAAGAACGGCGTGAAGTTCTTCCACGTCCGCAGGATGAACGGCGTGAGCAGCAGCAGCAGGGGCACCGTGAGATAGACGATCGCCAGGGAGGGCACGAACGGCAGCTCGAGCTCCCAGGAGAAGTGGAAGTCCGGCCGGGCGCCGCGCAGCTTGGCGAGCAGGCTCGCGCCGCCGTAGACGGAGAAGAAGATCTTCGAGAACAGGTAGGACAGCGGCAGAGAAAACCGCAGGCTCGCGATTCCGGGCCAGGCTACGAGGGGCTCGACGGGCCGAAGGCTACGTGCTTCCATGAGACTTCACGGCGCCTCCTCGCCCGGCCAGGGCCGGGGTCCGCGCCACATCCTGAGGTAGATCCGCAAAAAAGACGGGCGCTCTTCCGAGAAGTCGACGTACTTCGGCAGGTGAAGCCACGGCACGCTCGGATGCTGGTGGTGCGCCCGGTGATGATGATAGTTCAGGAAGAGGTATTGCACGACCCGGTTCACCTTGAGGTTCCAGGCGCCGTCGTGCACGTCGCGCACGCTCCAGGCGTGGTCGGCATACTGGAGCGAGCTCCAGTTGAGGGCGAAGGCGGCGTAGCAGGCGAGCCACCCCGCCAGGCTGAGGTCGAGAGCCCACGCGATGGCCGTCTGCATCAGGATCGAAAACAGGATCTCCAACCGGATCCTTCCTTCGGGCGCGCTCTCGAAGCCCGAGAGCATGGCGTCCGCGCTGGTCTGCCGGGCCGCCCCCGGGCTCAGCAGGGGGAGCCGGAACAGCCACGGGCAGAGCAGGTAGGCCACGCAGGCGAGGGGCGGCAGCAGCCAGTAGACGCCGGTGAGGATGCCGTACCACTGCGCGGCCTTGAGGGGCCGGTTGTCGTCGGGCAGGAAGTAGTCGAACAGCTCCACGTCCGACCGGTTGCGGCGGTGGTGCCCCAGGTGGCAGACGCGCTGGAAGGTGTAGCCCGTGGGAAAGAACGCCGCCGTGAGCCGCCCGAAGGCGTCGTTGACCGCCCGGCGCGGGTGGAAGATGCCGTGCACCGCCTCGTGGAGCAGCGAGAAGATCGTGTTGTTGACGTAGGAGAAGGCCACGGCCGCCGCGATCCGCCCGGCCCACGACTCCGTGTGGGAGGCGAACCAGAGCAGGAACAGGGCCGCCGGCACGGCCGCCGCCGTCACCGCGAGGTTGAGCCGGCCCGGGACGGCCTCGGCGCGTGAAACCGCTTCGTTCATGCCCGGCGCCGCTTCAAAAGGAGGACTCCCAGCAGCAGCCCGGCCAGGATGCCCGCCACCAGGCCGATGCCGCCGCCCTTGAACGCCGCCAGCCGCGCCTTCTGGGTCAGGATCGGGTTGTCGAAAGCGTCGGGAGAGGCCTGGAAGGCGGCGATCTTGAAGCGGCCCTCGTGGCGCACGAAGGCGCAGGTCCAGCGGGTGCGGATGGGCAGCTCCATGCCGTTGCGCATCACGTAGACGGCGTCCGAATCCCCGAAGGCGAGGCCGGTGTCGCCGTAGAGGTCGGTCAGGCGGTCGACCTTGATGTCGAACCGGACGCTCTTCAGGACCGAATCGGGCCCCTTGAGCATGCGGTCGAAGTAGGCGCGCACCTCTTCCGGGCCGCGGCAGACGTGGTTGTTCATGGGGGTGAACACCACGTTGGGATGGAGGTGGGGGAGCATGGCGGCGAAGTCGCCGCGCGCGATGGCGGCCAGCATCTCGTCCCGGATCTTGCGGATCTCGTCGTGGAGCGCCGCGGGCGAGTTGACCGGGGAGGTGGCTACCGGCGCGGCCGCCGGAGGTGCGGCGGTCTCCTGCGCGAAGGCGCGCGGCGTCAGGACCAGGGCGAGAACGACGGCGAGCTTCAGTGTCTTCAAGTCCTTCATTCCACTCCTCCTGCCCTCAGGATCGGGCTCGATGAGACGTCGTCCACGTCCTCCGGCAACTGCCGCAGATACTCCAGGAAATCGTTGAGCGCTCCGTCGTACGGTCCGCCCGCGCTGGGATGGAACCGCATGTCGTCCATGAAGGCCACGTCCTTGCGGATGAACCCGGAATAGAGCCAGCGGGCCAGGTGGACGCGCGCCGCGTCGAGCCCGCCGAACCGGCCCCGGTGGACGCCGAAGACGGGCACGATCTCGACCTGATCTTCCACCGGCCGCAGGCAGAGCATCAGGGCGCTGCGGGTCCGCCCGAGATCGCTTTCGACCGTGATCGCCGTGCCGCCGAAGCAGGTCACCGTGACCCGGATGTGGTCCCCGGAGAGCCGCTGGATCGTCCGGTCCTCCAGCGACCGGCCCGTCACCCGCGAGACGTAGCGCATCCGCAGCCGGTAGGCATCGAGCCGCTCCAGCACCGGCTCCGTCCGCAGGGCGCGGCCGTGGACCGTCCGCAGGTGCTGGATGTCGAAGCCGTTCGCCGCGATGGCCACCCAGGGGCAGCGCAGCCGCACCGGCGCGCCGGCCAGGGTGCGGATTCCGCCCTCTCCGGCCGTGCTCCAATCGGGCACGGGGTAGCGGGGGACGGGGCCGTTGAACAGGAAGACGGAGCCGTGCCGCTCCGCCACGGGATAGACGCGCTGGCGGAGCGACCGCGGCGCGCCCTCCGTGCCGGGGATCCGCAGGCACGCGCCGTCGCCGCCCCAGTCCCAGTGATGGAGCGGGCAGCGGAGGCCGTCGCCCACCACTTCGCCATGGGCGAGGTGCGTCCCCATGTGGGAGCAGTGGGCCGCCAGGGCGTGGACCTGGTTGTCTTCACGGCCGCGATACACGGCGAAGGAGCGGCCGGGGAGGTCCCACCGCAGCACCTTCCCAGCGGGGAGGTCCCGCGATCCGCAGACCCGGTACCAGGACTGCAGCCGGTCAGGGATGCGCCAATCCGTTGCCATAGAGTTGTTCAATCGCCTCTATTGTAGACTTTGGACCATCCGGGAAGTGGAGAAAGGGCGAGCGGTTTCACGTCGCCGAGCCGCTGCCCCCGCTCCCGGCACCGCCGGAGGTAGCAGGAGAACCCGTCTTTCTCGATCCGGAAGACCCTCGCCGGCGCGAGCTGTCCCAGGGCCACGCAGGTCCGGTAATGGGGATTGGCCGCCAGCTCCTCCTCGACGATCCCCGCCAGCCCTGGCGGCAGCGTGGCCTCGATATAGAGGACGTACCCTGGCGGTGAGCCCTCGTCCGGAGCCAACAGGGCGAACCGGGGCACTGCTCCCAGCCGGCGGAAGGCGCGCTCCAGGGCCCCGGCCACGAAGCTCTCGTGGAGCTTCTCGCCCCGCAGATCCGAGACGTGCCCCTCCTTGCCCAGAAACCGCAGCGAAGGCGTGCGTCCGACGAAGCCCGTCACCTCCACCCGGTCTTCCAGCCGGTACCGGTACAGCCCGCCGCCGGTGGTGAGGACGGCCGAGTAGACGCCGCTCCTTTCCAACTCGTGGGCCAGGCGGGAGCGGCCGCCATCCTCCGGCAGAAACTCGAAGAAATGGGACCGGATGGCGAGCGGCCGCTCATCCTGGAACGGGATCGACACGAACCCTTCCGTCGCCAGGAGCCCCTTCGGCTGGATCTCGACCCCGGGAAAGGACTGGCGCAGCTCTTCAAGGTGGAGCGCCGCGTGGCCGTCCCCCCAGCAACTGATGAGACCCAGGCGGGGCCAGATCCGCGTGAGGTCGTCCGGATCGATCCTCCTCAGCTCCGGCACCCGGCCCGAGTCCCGCACCAACTCGTCCCAGAACCGCGGCAGGGCTCCCATCAAGAGCGTCAGGAAGCTTGGATGCCAGACGGAGATCACCGTCAGGTCCCGCCGCCGAATCAGGTGCCGGAGCGTGGCGTAGCGGAAGGAGTCCACGTCCCGAGCGAAGCGCACGGAACCCGGCACCGCCAACGTCGAATCCACCAGGCGCTTCCAGAACCCGCCGAGGTACTCGGAGTCCTCCTCGAACCCCACCTTGACCGGCCCCTCGGCCCGCTCCTCCTCCAGCGCGATCGGCGTGATCGACCAGTACGCGCACCCCATCGCCAGCCGGGGCCGGTCCTTGTAGAGGTCGAAGATCCACGGCGCCACCGCCCGCCGGATCTCCGCCTGCATCGCCGCCGTATAGGGAATCCGCTTCGCTGCCGCCGACGATCCGCTCGTCACCTCCAAAGTCCGCACCGGCCACCGGGTCAGGACCCCCGCCTCGCCTCCGGCGATCCGCTCGATCCACGGCGCGAAATCCGAATACGAAGCCAGGGGGACCCGCTCCTGGTACTCCTGGGCCGTCCGGATCTCGAAGAACCGGTATTGCCGGCCGAAGGCCGTCGTAGCGTTCTCGCGGAGATATCTGAGGAGGATGGCGCGCTGGGTCTCTTCAGGATTCTCCAGGGCCGAGCGGAACCGCCACCAGCCGCCGGCGTTCGCCGCGATCCAGGGGATCGTCTTCATGAGCGATCAGCCCCGCCACATCCGCCGACCCGCCGCCGTCAGGTTTCCCTCCGCCAGCTCCGTCAGGCAGACCAACTCCTCCCCTCGCACCCACCCTGGATTCTTCTCCAGGAAGAAAGCGACGTGCGGGTCCGCGAGGCGCCCTTCCGGGACCTCCTCCAGCCCCTCGCGGAGCACCTGGGGCTCGGGGAAGCGGACGACTCCCTGCGCAGGATCGTAGAGGGACCCGAAATGACGATCCGCCAGGAAATTCATCAGCGACCGGACCTCCGGCGGCGTCGGGGCGTCGTGGCGGGGCCAGAACTCCCGCCAGAAGACGGGGAGGAACCGGTAGGTGCGGAACCCGGAGGTGAGCAGGAGCCAGTAGAGCGGCCCCCGGGGATGGCGCTCGCGCAGGGCCCGCACGGCGGCGATCCAGGATTTCGGCAGGGCCGCAGTGGCCCAGGCGCCGCGCTCGACGATGGTGTCTCCCGAATAGACCACGGTGATGGGCTCGCCGTCCGGCCCCGCCGTCTCGTAGATCTGGAGCGTCGAGAAGCCGCGCAGCCCGCCCTCGTCCTCCAGCAGAAGGACCCAGTTCTTCTCCGCGAGGTCGGCCGCGAAGCGCTCGGCCGTCACCCCCTGGAAATGGGCGGAGAGCAGCCCGAGCATCCCCTTTCGCTCCGCCTCCGTAAGATCCTTCCTCGGAACCAGCCGTCCTCTCACAGCAGGGCCACCTCGACGTGGGGCATTCGCCCGTCGAGCGCGGCCACGGCGCCCGCTCCGTCCTCCCAGTGGACGGCGTAGAGCGTGCTCGCGTACTCCCGGGGCCGGAACCGCCGCTTCAGCCAGGGCAGCCAGGGGTGGCGGGACGCGAGGCCGATCGCGAGGTAGACGTAACGCCGCGCCCGGGCTGCCGCGAAGGCGGCTTCCACCAGAGCCTGGAAGATCGCCGGGTCGTCCCCATCCACCGCGAGATGGGAGACGTAGGCGTGGGGCAGGATCTGGCCGGGGTCCGGCAGGCGTGGCATTCCCAGCAGGGGAGAGAGGCGGTTGATCCAGGGACGCCAGCGGGAGAGGCGCGGGCCGTAGCCGCGGACCACCACCTGCTTGAAGCCGCTCTGGTCCCAGAGGGCGAGGCATCCCACGATCTCGCCTCCTGAGAGGACGACAAAGAAGTCTTCCGGCGCCAGCCCCCGGCTCCGATCCGACAGGAGATCCTCCACGGAGAACCGCGGCGCGAATTGATACCGCCTGCGATTCCGCTCCAGACAGGAGGCGATCCCAGCCATGCGATCCCGGGTCCCCCGTTCGATGTTGGGCGCCGTCCGGGGCCGGGACGTGGTCGGCAGCACCAGCGTCGTAAACCCTTCGATCTCCCGATAGGACGGCAGCCCCGGCAGCCCAGCCCCCAGAATGCGGCGGGCAACCCGGTTGTCGGAGACGATGCTGGTGAGGTCGAAAGGAAGCTCGTCCGGCTTCCGGAACGAGCGGATCAGCTCGTAGCCCCCGGTCAGCAAGCGCTTCCTTCCCCGATAGGCGCGATCCACGCGGAGTTGGGAGAGGTAGCCCAGGCGGCGCGGCTCGCCGTTCACGAAGACGGTCCGGACCGAACGGCTGCCCATCCCCACGACTCCGCCGCCGTCGCGGGCCACGATCGTACGATGCGGCTCTCCCTCGACGGCCGCCGCCAGGAAAGCGTTCGGCTCCCGCTCCAGGGACACCCGGATCTCGCCGTCCATGGGGTTGTCGCGCAGGAGGCGCCGCAGCTCCGGGTCGTCCTCCGGCCTCGCCTCCTCGACGACGACCCCCGGCTGCCGGATCAATTCGCGGGGAGCAGCGGTCCTTGCCAGTCCTCGGCCCCCAGAGGGAAGTGGTTGCGGCCGTCGACGTCGGCGCGGTGGAGATGGTTGATCAGGAAGAAGTTGCGGAACATGAAGAAGTCCGACCGGTTCACGGGGTCCACCGACCGGCGCAGGATGCTCGGCCACGAGTAGAAGGATCGCCGGGCCTCCACGCAACCGCGCTCGACGTCCTCGGCCGTCATCCCCGCCGGCCGGAAGGGGACCTTGTTGTAGCTGTAGGCGTCGTCCAGCCACCAGGAGCCGTAGAGGAGCTTCCCCTCCGCCTCCAGCCGCCGGTACAGCTCCGTCCCTGGGAACGGGGTCAGGTGGTTGAAGGCGGCGATGTAGAAGCCGTGCTCGCGGGCGAACGCCTCGGTGGCCTGGAAGTCCTCCGGCGTGTCGTGGTCGTAGCCGAAGATGAACGTGCCGTAGAGCCGGATGTCGTGCCGCCGCAGGTTGTCGAGCGCCTTCACGTAGCCGCCGCGCATGGTGTTGAACCCCTTGTTCATGGCGCGGAGGTTCTCGGGGTTGAGGCTCTCGAAGCCGATCAGCACGCCCATGCAGCCGCTCCGCTTGAGGAGGTCGAGGAACTCCTCGTCGTGGGCGGCGTTGATGCTCGCCTGGCTCACCCAGCGGACCTTCAGGGGGATCAGGGCGCGGAAGAACTCCTTCGCCTGGGCCAGGTTGGACGTGATGTTGTCGTCGACGAAGAAGATCAGCCGCTTCTTGCCTTTCAGGGAGGCGATCTCGGCGAGGATCTCGTCCGCCGGCCGGCGGGTCTGGGTGGCGCCGAAGACGGTCTGCACGGCGCAGAAGTCGCACTTGAAGTGGCACCCGCGCCCGGCCTCCACGAGCCCCACGGGCAGGTAGCGCTTGCCCTCGAAGATCCGCCGGGCCGGCCGGGCCCCGGCCAGCGAGGTCCGTCCCTCCTGGCGGTAGAGCTTCTTCGGAGTGCCGTGGCGGTAGTCGTCGATCACCTCGGGCCAGAGCGCCTCGGCCTCGCCCACCACCACGGACTCGGCGTGGCGAGCGACCTCGTCCGGGCACAGGCTGGCGTGGAAGCCTCCCATCACGACGGGCACGCCGCGCCGCCGGTACTCGGTGGCGATCTGGTAGGCCCGCTTGGCCGTGTAGGTCTCGACGGACATCGCCACCAGGTCCGTGGGCTCGTCGAAGGGGATCCGCTCCATCCGGTCGTCGTAGAAGCGCGTCTCGACGTCCGGCGGCGTGAGCCCCGCGATCAGGGCCGGCGGCAGCGGCTCCATCTGCCAGGTGCGGATGTACGAGGTGTCCCCCGCGCGCCGGCCGATGCAGGGGTGGACGAGCGTGATCCTCATGCCGCCGAGCGCTCCCGGCCCATGCCGAGTATCCAGTCGCAGTTGTAGAAGCGCTGCAGGTTGTGGGCGTAGAAGCGGTAGCCCAGGTTGGTGCCGATCCGCACCGGCAGCGGGCTGGGGGAGGCCGCCAGGCGCTTCACGATGGACGGGAAGCTGTAGGCGTGCTTCCAGGCCGTCTCGATCCCCCGTTGGAGCTGCTCGACCGTCATCCGGGCGGGCTGGAAGACCACGTGCTGGCCGTCGTACAGCTCCCAGTCGCGAGTGAGGATGCGCCCCTCGCTCTCCAGACGGTGGTAGAGGGCCGTGCCGGGGAAGGGCGTCACCACGGCGAAGCGGGGGAGGTCGATCCGCGCCTCGACGGCGAAGCGGGCCGTCTCCAGGAAGACCTCCGGCGTGTCGTGGTCCAGGCCGAAGACGAAGCACCCCTGGAGGGCGATGCCGTGCCGGTGGAGCCGCTCCACCACCTCGCGGTAGCGCTCCGGCGAGTTGAAGCCCTTCTTCGAGTCGCGCAGGTTCTCCCGCGAGATGGACTCGAGGCCGATCAGAATGCCCCTGCAGCCGCTCCGCTGGGCGAGGGCGAGGAGGTGTGCGTCGTCGGCCAGCAGCACGGTCGCGAGGCCGTACCACTGCACTTTCAAGGGGATGAGCGCCTCGAACAGGCGCGCCGCGTAGTCGCGGTCGGCCACCAGGTTGAGGTCGACGAAGATGAGCTTGCGCGCACCTTTCTGGCGGATGTCCGCCACCACCTCCTCGACCGGCTTCTGGAAGGGCTTCTGTCCCCAGGCCGAAGGGACGACGCAGAAGTCGCATTTGTGGATGCACCCGCGAGTGGCCTCGAAGACGTCGTCGGTGAGGAAGCTGCCGCGGGGGAGGAGGTCGCGCCGGGGGAACGGCATGCCCGCCAGGGAGAGGCCGGGGCGCTGGTCGTAGCGCCTGCGCATGCGGCCGGCGGCGAAGTCGCGCAGCAGCTCCGGCCAGCTCTCCTCGGCGTAGCCCACCACGACCGCGTCGGCGTGGGGCTGAGCATCCTCCGGGATCAGGGTTACGTGCGGCCCGCCGAGCACCACGGGAATGCCCCGCTCGCGGAACCGGGCGGCGAGCTCGTAGGCCCGCGGGGCCGTGCCGGTGATCGCCGTCAGCCCCACCAGGTCCGCCTCGACCGCCGCCGGATCGACCTCCTGGATCCCCTCGTCGATCAGCCGCACTTCGGCCTCCAGCTCCTCGGGCACCAGGGCCGCGAGCGTCGTGAGCGTCAGCGGCATGTAGCGCAGGGATTTCTTGAAGATACCGCCCCGGTGCCGGTACAGCGGGCCCTTGGGGGAGATCAGGACGATGCGCATGGCCGATCCTCGCCCCGGGGTAGGGGATTGTCAAGGCGGGGACGCGCCTCAGTTGTCGCGGGTTCCAGGTACCGGTGGTAGAGTTCGTATCGTGAATCCGAAAACGCGCCGTACCCGGCGGCCCTCTGCCGTCCCAGCGGGACGTGCCACGAAACGAATTGTGCAACAGCCTGTTGCACAATTGACCGTAGGTTATCCGGCCCTGCTGGAAGACCTCAAGACCCGCATCCGCACGGCCCAGATCAAGGCTGCCCTGGCGGTTAACCGCGAGATGGTGCTGCTCTACTGGGAGATCGGGCGCCGGCTCGTCGAGCGGCAGGAGAACGAGGGCTGGGGCCGGTCCGTGATCGAGCGCCTGGCGGACGATCTCCGGACGGAGTTCCCCGAGCTTCAGGGCTTTTCCCGGAGCAACATCTGGAGGATGCGGGCGTTTTTCCTCGCCTACCGCGAGGTCAAGCCGGCATTGAAGCGCTCGCGAAAAACCAATTCTCGCACAGCTGTGCGAGAATTGGAACCTGTTGATTCCAAAGGGCGAAAGGCCGTTTCCAAGTCAAATCTCGCACAGCCTGTGCGAGAATTGGATCCGGTCGAGCCTCCTGCTGTCGTGACGTCCCTTCCTTGGGGTCACAACGTGCTCCTGGTGGAGAGGCTCAAAAAGGTGGACCACCGGCTCTGGTACGCGCAGAAAGCTGTGGAGAACGGTTGGTCCCGCGCCGTCCTCGTCCACCAGATGGAGTCCGCTCTCCACCGCCGGCAGGGGCAGGCCCTCAACAACTTCGACCGTGTCCTCCCGGCGCCCCAGTCCGATCTGGCCCGCGAGACCCTCAAGGACCCGTACATCTTCGATTTCCTCAATCTTGGATCGGACATCGCCGAGCGGGACCTGGAGCGGGGCCTGGTCGCCGAGGTGCGCAACTTCCTCCTCGAGCTGGGCGCCGGCTTCGCCCTGGTGGGCACCCAGGTCCTGCTGGAGGTGGACGGCCAGGACTTCTTCGTCGACCTCCTCTTCTACCACCTGCGCCTGCGCTGCTATGTGGTGGTGGAGCTCAAGGTCGTGGAGTTCCTCCCCGAGCACGCGGGCAAGATGAGCTTCTATCTCTCCGCCGTGGACAACCACCTCCGTCATCCCGACGACCAGCCCACCATCGGCCTCATCCTCTGCAAGACGAAGAGCCGCCTCGTGGCCGAGTACACCCTTCAGGGGCTCCAAAGCCCGGTCGGCGTCGCCACGTACCAGAGGATGCCGAAGCACCTCCGCGTCACCCTGCCGAGCCCCGCGCAACTGGAAGCCGGGCTTGGGACTCTGAGCGACTGAGGGGAGCGGCTCCCCTCGGGATCTCTGCCGCGAAATGACAGGGGGCTGCCGCGACTCGACCGAGGGGAGATTCCGCCCCTTGGAATTTTGCTGCGAAACAAGCGGGGGGAGATGCGACTCCAGGGAGGGGAGCTCCGGAAGTCATGAGGGGCGCTGCGAAAAAGGAGAGGGGAGTCTTTGCCCCCGCGGGGGGTGTTGCGGATGAAGAGAGGGCCGCAGCGAAAGAACGAAGGGGAGTTGCGAACGGGGAGAGGGCCGCGGCAAGAGATCGGAGGGGAGTTGCGGATGGCGAGAGGGGGATAGCAAAAGGACGGAGGGGCGCTGCGGATCTTCACGGGGGCAATGCCGCGGAACCCTCTCCGCTCTCCGACTTGCGCTATACTTACGCCCATGGCGGAGCTTGTTACCCTCAAGGGGCGCGGGGCGGGGATCAATCCTACCAACCGGTTCGAGAAGCTCGCGGTGGAGCGGGACCCGGAAACGCCGGCCCCGGACCGTGTCGAGACCGAGCTGCTGCGGGACACGTCCCGCTCGCTCATCACCCGCAACGACAGCCCGGACGTGGGCTTCGAGGTCTCGATCAACCCCTACCGGGGCTGCGAGCACGGCTGCGTCTATTGCTACGCCCGGCCGTTCCACGAGTACCTGGGTTTCTCGGCGGGGCTGGACTTCGAGAGCCGCATCCTGGTCAAGGAAGAGGCCCCGGAGATCCTGCGCAAGGAGCTTTCCTCTCCCAAGTGGCAGCCCCAGACGCTCGCCATGAGCGGCGTGACCGACTGCTATCAGCCGGTCGAACGCAAGCTGGAAGTCACCCGGCGCTGCCTCGGCGTGCTCGCCGAGTTCCGCAATCCGGTGGCCATCATCACCAAGAACGAGCTGGTGACGCGGGACATCGACCACCTCTCCGCCCTGGCCGAGCACGGGGCCGCGGCCGTGTACCTCTCGATCACCACCCTGGACGGCGAGCTGGCCCGCAAGATGGAGCCCCGGGCCTCCCATCCGCGGGACCGCCTGAAGGCCGTCGAGAAGCTGGCCGCGGCGGGCATTCCGGTCGGGGTGATGGTGGCGCCCGTGGTGCCCGCCATCACGGACCACGAGATGCCGAAGATCCTGGAGTCCGCCGCCGAAGCGGGCGCGACCTCGGCGGGCTATGTCGTCCTGCGCCTGCCCGGAGCGGTGACGGGCCTGTTCGAGGAGTGGCTGGAGCGGCACTTCCCGGACCGCAAGGAGAAGGTCCTGAACCGCCTGCGCGACCTCCGCGGCGGGCGCCTCTACGACCCCCGCTTCGGCAGCCGCATGAAGGGCGAGGGCCTCTTCGCCGACCAGATCCGCACGACCTTCGAGACGTTCAAGCGCCGCTACGGCCTGGACCGCCCCCGGCCCGAGCTGTCCGCGGCCGCCTTCCGGCGGCCGGGACAGGGTGTGCAACTCGGGTTGTTCGGCTGAGGCTGAAAGGACCTGGCCCTACGCCGGCACGGGCACCGGGGGCAGGCCGGCCCGGGCCTTCTTCTTCTTGATCCCGACCGAGATCAGCCAGGCGAGCGCCGCCACGGCCACGACCAGGAGCCCGATGCCGAGGAGGGGGCGGACGAAGATCCAACTGATGGCGATCGTCACCAGCGACAGGAAGAGGGCGGTGAGGAAGCTGAACAGGCCGAGCCCCGCGCCGAGGATCGTGCCCACGAGCGGCACGACGTCGCCGAAGACGGCGATCGGCTTGAAGACCATCAGCAGGCCCAGGAACATCACGAAGAAGCCCACGGCGCGGAGGATCCACGTCATCATGATGTTCGCGTCCTGGGCCGTCTTGAACATGGCCGCGGCGCTCTTGGTACCCTCCTCCAGCAGCAGGATGGCGTCGCCGGCCTTCGTGGCGTAGGGCTCGAAGGTCTCCCCGACCTGCGCCGCGATGAGGCTTCGGGGTCCGGGATTGACGACCTGGAAGGAGATCCGGGCGTCGCCGATCTGCGGCGAGGAGGGGTTCTCTCCCAGGTAGAACCGGCCGTTGTCGGCCCGGATCTGCTTGCTCTGCTCCTCGGGGATCTGCTCCTGGCCAACGGGCAGATCGACTTCGCCGCCGAGCTTCTCGACCAGATCGGAGGAGAGCGTGAAGGCGCCGAGGGTGATCGGGTCCGCGATCAGCGTCTCGCTCTCGACCGGCAGGGCGCCCGGGTTCTCGTGCCCCTCGGGATGCTGGAAGGAGGACGAGTCGACCGCCTTGTCGGACCATTCCTTCTTGTAGTCGTAGGTGGTCACCGTCTCGGTGCCGCCGCCGAGCTTCTTCTTCTCCTCGGACTTCTTGTCCTCGGTCCACTGGTACATCTCGACGTTGCGGACGAGCTTCAGGGCCTCGGCCGAGACGCCGTACTGCTCGTCGGTGAGGGTACCCTCCGCCGTCACCGGACCGCTCACGTGGACGAGCCGGCCCTCGTTGGCCGGGTCCACCTTGTCGGCCGGCACGCTGACCACCGCGCCCGAACCTTCCTTGAGGCTGCGGGTGGTCTGGACGGCCCGCGACTCGTTCCAGAAGAGGAGCGGGAACGCCACGACGAACATCACCAGGCCCACCAGCACGCTCTTGATCGATTGGCCGATCCGCGAAAACCAGGACTGACTGCTCACTTCACGATAAGAATTGGACACTACGGGCCCTCCCTTTATGCGAACGAATTACGAACAGCGGATTGTGGGAAATCGGAGGGAGACGCTACTCCCCCGAAGCCCGCACGTCAAATATTGGCCTCAGATACTGGCTTCGGGGGAAGGCACCTACTTCAAGGCTGGCGAGAGGATGTGCCCCTCGCAGCCGCTGGGCTGCAGGATGCCCAGGAGGTCGGAGAGGGTCGGCGCGATGTCGAGCGTCGAGACCCGCTGGGTGTAGCGGCCCGGCTTGATCCCGGCCCCGGCCAGCAGCAGGGGCACCGAGGTGTCGTAGGCATAGGGCGAGCCGTGGGTCGTGCCGGTGAGCCTTCCCGGTACCCAGAAGGGGTCCGGGACCACGATCACGTCGCCGCTGACCTTGGGGTGGAAGCTGCGGGCCACCCGCTGGGCGATGTCGTTGTCGAGCATCCGGCCGTCCAGGAGCTGAGCCCGGGTAAAGGCGGCGTAGATCCCGGGCACCTTGCGGAGGGCCTCCGCGGCGGCGGATTCGGCCTGCGCGGGATCGATCCCCTTGGCCGCGAGCGACTGCCGGTTGAGGTAGACGTTGGTCTCCACGACGTCCTGGACCCAGTCGCCCGGCCCCAGCTTCGCCTCCAGAGCCTTCTGGACGACGTCCTTGTTGAGCTGGATGGCCCCGGCGGGGAAGCCGGCCTTCTGCATCGCGCCGGCGATGGGAGCCACGCCGTGGTCCGCGGTCACCACGAGGGTCACGCTCTGGAGGCCGCCCGGGACGTTCTTGCCCAGGAATCTGAAGAAACGGCTCAGCTCCGCGTCGGTGCGCACCGTGACGTCCAGCACCTCGGCGCTGTCGGGGCCGAAGGCATGGCCGATGTAGTCGTTGCTCGCCAGGTTGATGACCAGGACGTCCGGGGTCGCGTCCTGTCCGAGCCGCTCCTGCCGCACGATCTCCTCGGCCGTGTCGATCACGTACCGGTTGGCGAACGGGGTATTCGTGAACGCGGCATAGAAGTCGGGGCCGGGCTGCTGCAGGCCGCCGTTGACGGGATGGGGAAAGGCCGTGCCCAGGCCATAGCGCGGGCTGACGAACTCGTTGGCCGGGGCCCACAGCCGCTTCAGGGCCGCCGGCGGCACGGAGAGCTCCCAGGGCTTGCCGAAGAGAGGGTCGATCTTCTTCGCGGCGTTCCAGTCGGCGACCCACTTCGGCAGGGTGCCGTCCTTGCGGTAGAAGCGGCTGGTGATCCAGGCGCCGGTCTCGTCGTCGAACCACAGGACGCCATCCGCCAGGCGGCCCGCCATCAGGACGGCGGCGCGGTCCTTGAGCGAGACGCCCCAGACCTTGGCCTGGCCGCCGGTGGCCATCTTGAGCTCGTCTCCGACGGTGCTGACCCGCAGGGTCGCGGGGGAGATCCCGAGCTTGCCGTCCGGGTCGGCGGCTCCCACCAGCGGGCTCTGCGTGTCGCTCACGCAGTAGCGCTCGGCGTTCAGGTCGCGGTCGAACCACTCGTTGCCCACGATGCCCGTCTTGTAGGGGGGAGCGCCGGTCATGTGGATGGAGTGGCCGACGGCCGTCACGAGCGGGTAGTGGTCGTGATGGGAGTCGGTGTGGTAGGCCCCGCGCTCCATGAGGTACCGGAACCCGCCCACGCCGGCCTTGCCGACCGGCGGCAGGAAAAGATCGTAGAAGCGCGTCTGGTAGTCGGCCCGGAACTGGTCGATCGAGATCAGGACGACCAGGCGCGGCCGGACGGGGGCGGCGCTGGCGACGGAGACAAGGACCAGCAGGAAGACGACCGCGACAGCGAGCGGGCGGAGCGTGCGAGCCATGGATACCCTCCCTGGAATGCCTTCGAAAACCTTGGGAGAAAAGGCTAGCACGGGTGTCTGGCTCCCGGTCTATCCCTCCCGCCGCACCCGGAACGCCGCCAGGGCCTGGAGCTTCCCCTCGGGCAGCTTCTCGGCCATCCTGCGGATCGCCTTCTTCCAGCTCGCCTGCGCCGTCCATTTCTTGGCGTCGATCGGCTCGGGATGGAGGGTCTCGCCGGTGAGCCAGTCGGCGAGGTCGGGCCGCAGCTCCCCCTTGCTGTCCACGGCGACCGCCCGCCAGTCCGTCCCTTCCTTGTAGATGGCGAGCAGGCCGAAGGTCTCCTCCTTGCCCGGGACCTGGAGCAGGGCCACCCGGCCGCGCGAGCCCTCCTCCAGCTCGAAGAGCACGCCCTCGACCAGCGGATGGCCGGAGGAGAAGAAGTCCAGCGTCTCCTCGTCCACCGCCCGCTCGCGGCTGAAGGTGCCAAGGAAGGTCGATCCGGACGGCACCCCCGGAAGCTGGTCCACCAGGGCCTCGTAGCCGAGCTCGATCCGCCAGGTCCGGTCGCCGCTCTGCTGGTCGACCTCGAAGCCGAAGCGCGAGGCGGCCCGCACCACGATGCTCTCGTTCAACTCGTCGAGGTCCGGCGGCACGCGGGAGAGGATCTCCGGCGCCTTTTCGGGCGCGTAGGGATCGCGGTGCAGCTCGTGATAGGCGGCCCCCTGGATCCGGTCATGGGCTTCCTGGGCCTCGTGCAGCACCTTGTCGAAAGCCGCGGGCGTGATCTCCTCCGGCCCCTCGACGGCGGCGCGCTCGATGGCCTGGGCGGCGTGGCGCAGCTCCCGCTCGAGTCCCCCCAGGGGCTCGTTGAACAGGCCGATGCGCTCGTAGAGGCCGGCCACGGCGTTTCCGAACCCGGCGGGCGGGCGGAAGTAGACGATCTCGGTGGGGATCGTGCGGCCGATGCGGTCCAGACGCCCGATCCGCTGCTCGACGACCCCCGGGTTCCACGGCAGGTCGAAGAGCACCAGCCGGCGGCAGAACTGGAAGTTGCGCCCCTCGCCGCCGGCCTCGGTCGAGATCAGGATCGCCGGCCCCTCGGGCAGCCGGAACTGCGCCACCTCGATGTCCCGCCGCTCGGGCGAGAGGTCCTCGTGGAACACCCCGGCCCGCCGGCCTTGGCGCTCGATGGCCGTCCGCAGCAGGTCGAGCGTCTCGCGGTGGGCCACGAAGACGAGCGTCTTCTCGTCCGGCCCCAGCCAGCGGCCCGACTGCTCGACGAGCCAGCGCACCCGCGGATCGCCACGCTCGGCCTCGGCGGCGAGGGCGGCCGTCTCGGCGTCCTCCCGGTCCACCAGGGGCAGGAGGGCGGCGGGGGAGGCGAGCGCGCGGAAGACCCGGTCCGCTTTGCGCCGCCGCGCCAGCGGGTTGTCCGCGGCCTGGGCGCGCAGGTGCCGCACCAGGCGGTCGAGGGGCTGCCAGCCGGCGTCGCCGATGTCGTCGATCTCGACCGGCATCGGCACGCGGGGCGGCAGGCCGCCGATGTCCACCCGCCGGGTGGCGCTGGTGCAGGGCGGCAGCGGCTCGCGCCGGGCCAGCCGCTCCTCGAAGGACTCCGCCTCGGGAAACTCCTCGGGCCGCAGGAGTTGGAGCAGTCGGAAGAAGCCGTGGGCGTCGTCCTCCAGGGGCGTCGCCGTGAGCAGCAGGACGTGCCGGCCCAGGGCCGCGATGGGCGCCACGGCCCGGTACGCCTCGTTGCCGGGATGGCCCTTCGGGCGCTTCAGGTGGTGCGCCTCGTCCACGACCAGCAGGTCGATCCCCGCCTCGACGGCCTGTTCGGTCAGCCGGCGGCGCCGGACCAGCGTATCGAGACCGACGATGGCGTGGCGATGGACGTCGAACGGGTTGAAGCCCTCCCCGTGATCCTTCGCCACGTCGTCCAGCCGCTTCTCGTCGAGCAGCACGAAAGCCTGGTGATACTTGCGCCACAGCTCGCCCAGCCACTGGATGGTCAGGGTCTCGGGGGCCACGACGAGGGTGCGCTCGGCCCGGCCGGTGTGGAGGAGGCGGTTGAGGATCAGGCTGGCCTCGACCGTCTTACCGAGGCCCACCTCGTCCGCCAGCAGCCAGCGCACGGGATCGCTGTGACAGGCGCGCTCGGCGGCGTAGAGCTGGTGGGGGAAGAGCTGGATGCGCCCGCCGAGGAAAGAGCCGAGCCCGCCGGCCCGGCGCACCCGCAGCAGGCGCAGGCCGTCCAGGCGGTTGGCGAAGTCCTCGAAGGCGTCGAGGTTGCCCCGCGCCAGCCGCTCGGCGGGCGCGACCTCGGCCGGCAAAGGCCAGAGGTCCTCGAGGTCCACCTCGCGGCCGTCGGCGAGGAGGCACACGCCCTCCTCGCACGACTCGACGACGACGATCTCGCCCGCAGGGTCCAGGCGCGCCCGGCCCCCCGGCGTCACGGTGAGGGGGACCAGGGCGTCCGTGCCTGCCGCGAAGATCAGGCTCTGGCCGGCGTCGGGGAACTCGACGCGCAGCCTGCGGTCCTGCATGGCGGTGATCCGGCCGGGACCGAGCTCCGCATGAAATCGATGGGTGACACGATCGCCGGGTTTCCACATGGGAGGGGGATTGTACGGTTTGAAGCGCCTTGAGAGAAGGGCGTATACTTGGGCGTATACTTGGAGGCGCCATGAGCCAGTTGACCCTTTATCTCGACAGCGAAACGGAAGAGAAGATGAAGGCGGCGGCAAAGGCCGCGGGAGTCTCACAGAGCCGCTGGGTGGCGGATCTGATTCGGGAAAAGACCTCCACGGAATGGCCGGATTCCATCGTGAAGCTGATCGGGACGTGGGCAGACTTTCCGTCTCTGGAAGAGATCCGGGCGGAAGCTCCTCCGGACCTGCCCCGTGAATCCTTCTGATGTACGCCCTCGACAGCAATACCATCATCTACCTGTTCAAGGGCCTTGGAAGAGTCCCCTTGAACTTCCTGCGGACTCCTCCCAGGGAGATCTCGGTCCCCTCCGTAGTTATCCATGAGTTGGAGACCGGAATCGCGAAGTCCCAATCTCCTGATGCGACCCGCTTGCCTCTTGACGAATTGCTGTCGAGAGCCACCGTGCTCCCGTTCGGCTTGGCCGAGGCCAGAGCCTCAGCCCGCGCTCGCGCGGTCCTGGAAAAGTCGGGGCGTCCGATTGGCCCTCTCGATATCTTGATCGCGGGTACGGCCTTGAGCCACGGCGCAACTCTCGTAACCCATAACGTCAAAGAATTTGGCCGGGTCGACGGCCTGACGATCGTCGACTGGTTCTAGCCGGCAGTCCGTCGCGTCCTGTCTACGAAACTCTTCGTTGACAAGTACGAAGCCGTTCGTATAACGTCTCTCCATGCCTGAGACACCCCGTCCCACCGAAGCCGAGCTGGCCATTCTGCGCGTGCTGTGGCGCCGCGGCCCGAGCACCGTCAAGGATGTCCACGAGGAGCTGGCCCGACGTTTCCAGGCCGTCTACACAACGACCCTGAAGCAGCTCCAGATCATGGCGGAGAAGGGCCTGGTCACCCGGGACGAGTCGCAGCGGGCCCACCTCTACACGGCCCGCCTGCCGGAGGAGCAGACCCAGAGCCAGCTCGTGGGCGACCTGCTCGACCGGGCGTTCGAGGGCTCGGCAAGCCGTCTGGTGATGCGCGCCCTTGCCTCCCGGCCCGCGTCGGCCGCGGAGTTGGCGGAGATTCGTGAGCTTCTGGATCAGTTGGAAGGAGGAGAGAAGAGATGAACGGATTCGAGGCACTGTGGGCCACCCCCGCGGTCCAGGCCATCGCCTGGGCGCTGCTCCACTTCCTCTGGCAGGGCGCCCTGGTGGGACTCGCGGCCGCGGGAGCCTTGGCGCTCCTCGGGAAGAGGAACGCTGCCGTCCGCTACAACGTGGCGCTCGGAGCCCTTCTCGTCCTGCTGGCCTGCCCGGCCGTAACAACCCTGAGGATGGCAGGGATGGGGGAGGAGCCCGTTAAAGAGAATGCAGGGGGAGAGTTTGTCCCTGCCCAGGCGGGAGAACCTGGCTCGACGCTTCCGGCCCCAACCTCTTTCGCCGAGACGTCTCCCATCCGCGAAGCCCTCCCCACGGCCCTCCCCTGGGTCTTTGGGCTCTGGCTGGCGGGCGTCGCCGCGCTCTCCATCTACCACCTGGGCGGCTGGCGCCTGACGCGCAGCCTGCGGTACCGGGGCACCCGTCCCGTCTCCGGGGATCTGGAAACGAGGCTGCGCCAGTTGGCCGGGCGGATGGGCATCGCCCGTGCGGTAGCGCTCCTCGAGTCCTCCGCCGTGCCGGTGCCGGCCGTGATCGGCTGGCTCAAGCCCGTCATCCTCGTCCCGGCGAGCGCTCTCGCCGGGCTCTCTCACCTGCAGCTCGAAGCCATCCTCGCCCATGAGCTGGCCCACGTGCGGCGGCACGACTACCTCGTCAACCTCCTGCAGACCGTGGTGGAAACCCTCCTTTTCTATCACCCCGCCGTCTGGTGGGTCTCGGCGCAGATCCGCCGCGAGCGGGAGAACTGCTGCGACGACCTCGCGGTGGCCGTCTGCGGCGACCGGCTGGGCTACGCCCGGGCCTTGGCGAACCTCGAAGGCCTGCGCGCGCCCTCGCCCCGCCTCGCCATGGCGGCGGACGGCGGCTCCCTGGTGGACCGCATCCGCCGCCTGGTGGGCGCGCCCGCCCGCGACTCCCGGCGTTCCTGGCTGGCCGGCGCCCTGGCGCTCTCCCTGCTGCCGTTTGGGCTCACGTTCAACTACGAACGCTTTTCGAACCCCGCGGACGATGGGGCGTCCTCGGGCAGCGCCATGGAGAGCCCGGCCTCCGCCCCGAGCCGGCGGCCCGCGGAAGAACGCCGCGGCACCTGGTCGGCACAGCGCCAGGACGACGGCAGGATCCATCTCCGGATGAGAATGCGCGGCACCTGGGGGAGCTGGGAGGAGTCGAACAGCCATCCCGCGAGCGCGTTCAAGGGACTGGGCGCCGGTCCGGAGGTTCGCTTCGAGCTGCCCCGGGACGCCGGCACGTTCCATTTCGAGGGCCGGTTCGAGGGCCGGAAGGGCACGGGCTTCTTCACCTTCGAGGGCAACCCCGCCTATGTCCGGCAGATGGGGGCCCTGGGGTACCCGATCTCGGACAGCCGCCTGATGGAGCTGGCCCTCCACGACGTCTCCCTCGACTTCGTGCGGCAGATGAAGGAGCTCGGGTACGGCAAGGCATCCCTGGACCGGCTCGTCGAGTTCAAGATCCACGGCGTCACTCCCGAGTTCGTCCGGGGCATGGTGAACGCCGGTTACCGGGACCTGCCGGCGGACCGGCTCGTGGAGTTCCGGATCCACGGCGTGGACCCGAAAGTCGTCCAGGCCTTGTCGGATGCCGGGTATCGGGACATCCCCCCGGAGCGCCTGGTCGAGCTTCGCATTCATGGCGTTACGCCCGAGCTCATCGAGGAGCTCGCGAAGGCCGGCTACCGGAACCTGCCGCCGGAGCGCTTGGTGGAATTCCGCATCCACGGCATCGACGGCGAATTCATCCGGAAGGCGGCGGCCCGGGGCTACAAGAACCTCTCCCCGGAGGATCTGGTCGAGCTGAAGATCCTGGGCCAGCTCGATCGGTAACCGGATCTGTAAAAATTTGTAAAAAATTTCCAAGCTCAGGGGCTCTGCTCGCTCCAGCTCCTGAGCGCCTTTTTTTGCAATCGTTCATCCATTCTGGGTGTTCTGTAGGGACAAGTGAAATTCTCCCCTGGAAGGGGGAGCCGCCCCCTTCCGGCGGTTCTCTCGGGCCGGCGTTTCCCTCCTTGACAGGACCCGTTGGGTCGCATAGCTTCGCCATACATCTAACTGTTGAACTGTTCAGGGGGGGCACTCATGCTCCAAGGCCGTTGGTCTCAACTCCGCGGAATGCGGCTCTCGACCGCATCGCGGATCGCCGCGTTTTTCCTGGTAACCCCACTCGTCCTTTCCGGCGGGCTGCAAGCCGCCCAGGGACCCCAGCCGAGGCTCGCCGCCAGCGCCGTGCAGCAGATCGATGCGCTCAGGGGCATCAAGACGACGAGGACCGCGACGCAGAACAAGATCGACTCGCGTCTTTTCCTCGGCTTGCTGCACCAGCGCAACGATTCGCGGCTGGCTCCGCTCACCGCCTTCCGCTTCGTGCAGCCTCAGGCCGACGGCAAGGTGCCGGTCGACATCCTGGTCGCCAGCGCCGCCGGGGTGAAGCAGGTCAACAACAAGCTGGCGTCGCTCGGGGCCACGATCAAGTCCATGAGCTACGCCTACCGCCGGATCAACGCCCGCGTGCGCCTCACGGACCTCGAGACGATCGCCGCGATGGCGGAGGTGCGCAAGGTGCGGCAGGAGATGCCGGCGATCACCCACGCGATCAACGTCTCCGAGGGTGACAAGACCCACGATGCGGAGGGGGCGCGGAGCTTCTTCGGCACCACCGGCCTGGGGGTGAAGGTCTGCGTGATGTCGGATGGCGTCGATTCCCTGGCGGCGCTGCAGGCGTCGGGCGACCTGCCGGCCGTCGACGTGCTGCCGGGGCAGGCGGGAGCCGGCGACGAGGGCTCGGCGATGCTCGAGATCGTCCACGATCTCGCTCCCAACGCGACTCTCGGCTATGCGACCGCGGGAGACGGCGAAGCGCAGTTCGCGCAGAACATCCTCGACCTGGCCGCCGATGGGTGCAACATCATCGTCGACGACATCATCTACCTCGACGAGTCGCCCTTCCAGGATGGCGTCGTGGCCCAGGCGGTCAACACGGTCACGACCGCCGGCGTCCTCTACTTCTCCTCCGCGGGCAACGAGGGGAACGAGACCGACCTGACCTCGGGCACCTGGGAAGGCGACTTCCTGGCCAGTGCCGCCGCGGACCCGGCTCCCCTCGCGGGAGCGAACCTGCACGACTTCGGCGACGGCGGCAACTCGATCCTGGTGGAGTTCGGCGGCGGCAATCCGCCTCTCCTCATCTGGGCCGAGCACTACGATCTCCTCACGGGCACGGCGTCGACAGACTTCGATCTCTACGACATGGATGGCGCGCTCGCGAACATCTTGGACGCCAGCGTCGACGCCCAGGATGGCACGGGCGGCGACGACTTCCCGATCGAGTTCATCGGCAACGGTACTTTCGGTGGCGAGCGCCTGCTCATCGACAAGTTCGCGGCCGGCACGACCTCGAGCGTCCCGATGTTCAACCTCACCGTCTTCCGGGGCGAGCTCGACGACAACCTGGTGACGGGCGGTACCACGCGGGGCCACAGCGCAGCCGTCGACGCCTACAGCGTCGCGGCGACGCCCGCCGCGGCCTCCTTCGACGGCGTGACGCCGGACGGGCCGTTCCCCGGGTTGTTCACCGCCGCGAACGAGTCCGAGAGCTTCACTTCCGACGGTCCACGGCGGATCATCCTCGGCCCCACCGGCGCCGAGATCACGCCCGGCAACCGCACCAGCACCGGCGGAGTCGTCCGTCAGAAGCCGGATATCACGGCCGCCGACGGCGTCGCCACGGCCGCGCCGGGTTTCGACCCCTTCTACGGCACCTCGGCCGCCGCGCCGCACGCCGCCGCCATCGCCGCGCTGCTCAAGTCGGCCGTGCCGAGCCTGACGCCGGCGCAGGTCCGCACCGCCCTGATCAGCTCGGCGATCGACATCGAGGCGGCCGGAGTCGACCGTGACACCGGCGCCGGCATCATCATGGCCCGTGCCGCCCTGGTGGCCGCGGGCGCCACGCCCCAGGCCTTCCTGACCGCGGGCAACGCGGTTCCGACCCAGGTGGTCGGCGACGGCGACGCTTTCGTCGAGAACAACGAGACCTGGAACCTGACGGTCCCGCTCACCAACGCGGGCGGCGTCAATGCCACGGCCATCAGCGCCGTCCTGACCACCCTCACACCCGGCGTGACGATCAGCTCTCCCAACTCCACGTATCCCGACTTGGCGCCCGCCGCCTCCGCCAACAACGTGACGCCTTACACCTTCAGCGTCTCGGGCGCCGCCGTCTGCGGCGATACGATCGACTTCGTCCTGACCGTCACCTACACCGGCGGCACGAGCCCCCAGACCTTCAACTTCAGCATCAAGACGGGTTCTCCGGGTACGCCGGTCACCATCAGCTTCACCGGGCCGCCCGTCCCGATCCCCGACGGCGCCGACCTCTCGGGCAACGCGCCCGGCGCCCCGGTCAGCGCCACTCTCCCGGTGGCGGGTGTCACGGGCAACGTCTACGACGTCAACTTCCAGATCGACGGCTCAGCCTGCTCGGCCACGGCCGGGTCGACCACGGTCGGCCTCGACCATACCTTCGTCAACGACCTCGAGCTCACTCTGCGGTCGCCCGCGGGTACCACCGTCCTGGTGGTCAACAACACCGACGGCAGCGGCAACAACTTCTGCCAGACCCTGCTGGACGACGAGAGCGGCGGCTCCAGCATCCAGGCCGTGTTGACGGCGCAGGCGCCGTTCACCGGCAGCTTCACGCCCAACGCCGCTCTGTCGGGCTTCGACGGCGAGGCTTCGAACGGCAACTGGCAGCTCCAGGCGCAGGACTTCTTCAGCCAGGACACCGGCAACATCCGCGCCTTCTCGGTGATCATCACGCCGGCCGTCTGCGACGCTCCTCCCCCGCCCGTCCTGGTTGCCAACGTGACGGCGACCAAGACCGTCTCGGGCGGCGACCAGACCGAAGGCGGCACGGTGGTCTACACCGTCGTCCTGACCAACTCCGGCACCGGCGCTCAGGCGGACAACCCGGGGGCGGAGTTCACCGACACCCTGCCGGCGACGCTCACCGTGGGAACCCCCGCGGCCACCTCCGGCACCATCTCGGGCGCCGGCATCAATCCGGTGACCTGGAACGGCGCCATCCCGGCCGGCGGCACGGTGACGATCACCATCCCGGCGACCATCCAGGCCAACACCGGCGGACAGACGATCTCCAACCAGGGATCGGTCTCCTTCGACTCCGACGCCAACAACACCAATGACACCACCCGGCCCACCGACGCTCCTGGCGGCACGGTTGGCGACCCCACGTCCTTCGTGGTGGTCGAGGGCGTCGCACCCGTGACCGACATCCCGACCCTCTCGGAGATCGGGCTCGCCCTCCTCACCCTGATGCTGTCGGCCGCGGCTCTGATCGTTCTTCGTAAGCGGAAGAGCGAGAGCCAAGGCTAGGCATCGACCCGATCGAGTCCCGTCAAAACCCCGCGGCCTAGTGGCCGCGGGGTTTTTTTCGTCTGAAGGATCCCTTGAAGTATCTTCCGTAGAGCCGCGCCGTGGCGCGAGGGAGGGAGCCGCTGATGAGAGCCGTCGGACTCTACAAGTACCTGCCGATCGAAGACCCGGAGAGCCTGATCGACGTCGAGGTTCCGAAGCCGGAGCCGCTGGGGAGGGACCTGCTCGTCCGGGTGAAGGCGGTGTCGGTCAATCCCGTGGACACCAAGGTCCGCGGCCCCAAGGACAAGGTGGAAACCGAGCCGAAGATCCTCGGCTGGGACGCCGCGGGTGTCGTCGAGGCCGCCGGCGAGGAGGCGTCGCTGTTCTCCGGGGGGGACGAGGTCTACTACGCCGGGAGCATCACCCGCCAGGGATGCGACGCCGAGTACCACCTCGTGGACGAGCGCATCGTCGGCCGCAAGCCGCGCAACCTCTCGTTCGAGGAGGCCGCCGCCATGCCGCTCACGACCCTCACGGCCTGGGAGGCGCTGTTCGACCGGATGGGAGTGACGCCGAAGAGGTCCGGGGGGACCCTGCTGGTCATCGCGGGCGCGGGAGGCGTCGGCTCGATCGCCATCCAGCTCGCCAAGAAGGTGGCCGGGATGAAGGTCGTCGCGACCGCCTCCCGCGGGGAGACGGAGGATTGGTGCCGCGAGCTGGGAGCGGACGAGGTCGTCAACCACCACGAGCCGCTGAAGGGTGAGCTCGACCGGGCCGGCGTGGGCGAGGTGGACTACATCCTGTGCGCCGCCAACACGGAGAAGCACCTCCAGAACATGGTGGAGGCGATCAAGCCGCAGGGGAAGGTCTGCCTGATCGTGGGCGTGAAGGGCGGCCAGCCGGTCAACATCAACGTCTTCCAGAGCAAGAGCACGGCGATCTGCTGGGAGTACATGTTCACCCGGGCCCAGCACGGCACGCCGGACATGAAGACCCAGCACGACATCCTGGAAGAAACGGCCGGCCTGCTGGAGGACGGGACGCTACGGCACACTATGAAGGAGCATTACGGCCCCCTCGACGCGGAGAACCTGCGGCGGGCTCACGCCCGGCTCGAGTCCGGGCGGATGATCGGCAAGCTCGTCCTGAGTGGGATCGAGTCGATTGGGATTGAATAGGGTCAGACCTCGTACACGAAAGCGTCGCCCTTGGCTCGGGCCTTCCGCTTCAGGAAACCTTCGAGGTAGAGCGCCGTCTCCTCGGCGAGCACGGCGTCGCCGCAATCCGGGCAGACGTGCGCCGGCACGTGGTGGATCACCACGGTACGCTGGCGATAGACGACCGAGTGGCTGATCTCCCGCGCCTCGTGCTCTCCGATGCAGTCTGGGGTGTGGCATTTCATGGCGTGGTCTCCTCTTGGAACCGTGTCCTCTCCATGGAACCTCGTCACGGGGTCCTGCAATTCCGGGGCCGCGCCGCTTCCCGCCAATAGGCTAAAATAGCTCTGCTGGCATTCAAGCAGTATCAGAAAACAATCAAGCAACTTCCCCCTGCTCCAGGAAGAAGGATGACGAAATGCGCCGATTCGTTCCGGTTTTCTCCCTCCTTGTGCTCTTGGCCGCTCTCCCGGCAGCCGCCGACCCCTGGCTGCGGCAGCCCGCCCTGAGCCGGGACCAGATCGCTTTCACCTACGCGGGCGACCTCTGGCTGGTGGGCCGCGAGGGGGGCGACGCCCGGAGGTTGACGACCGGGATCGGGGTGGAGACCGACGCCGCCTTTTCCCCCGACGGCCGGTGGATCGCTTTCACCGCCAACTACGCGGGCAACTTCGACGTCTACCTGGTGCCGGTGGCCGGAGGCGTGCCGCGCCGCCTGACCTGGCACCCCGGATTGGAGCGGGTCCAGGGCTGGGCGCCGGACGGCAAGCGGGTGCTCTTCTTCTCTCGGCGCTCCGGCTTCAACCGGCTGTACACGATGCCCGTCGAAGGGGGGCTCCCCACCGAGCTGCCGCTTCCCCAGGGGGTCCAGGGAGCCTTTTCGCCCGACGGCAAGAGTCTCGCCTACCTGCCGAGCTGGAACCGGTCGGGCAACCCCGGCTTCTACTACGCCTGGAAGCGCTACCGCGGCGGCAGGACCTCGCCTCTCTGGATCGCCCGGCTCTCGGACTCCGCCATCGAGAAGGTCCCCCGCGACAACTCGAACGACTCGGACGCCATGTGGGTCGGCGACCGTCTCTACTTCCTGTCGGACCGCAACGGCCCCACGACCCTGTTCGCCTACGACCTGGCGGGCCGCAAGGTGACGGAGGCGCTGCGCAACGACGGGCCGGACCTCCTGTCGGCCTCGGCCGGGCCCGGGGGGATCGTCTACGACCAGCTCGGCAAGATCCATCTCTTCGATCTCTCCTCCGGCCGCTCGAAGCCGGTCGAGATCCGCGTCGAGGGGGACCTCGCCGCCGTGCGCCCGCACTACGCGAAGGTGGGGGACCGCGTCCTCTCCGCCACCCTCTCGCCCACGGGCATGCGGGCCGCCTTCGAGGCCCACGGCGAGATCCTGACCGTCCCGGCCGAGAAGGGGGACGTCCGGAACCTGACCCGCACGCCGGGCGCGGCCGAGCGCTACCCGGCCTGGTCGCCGGACGGCCAGCGGATCGCCTACCTCTCCGACGAATCGGGCGAGTACGCCCTGCGCATCGCCGACCAGACGGGTACGGGAGAGGTCAAGAAAATCGCCCTGGGCGATCCTCCCTCCTTCTTCTACTCCCCCCAGTGGTCCCCCGACGGCTCGAAGATCGCCTACACCGACAAGCGCCTGAACGTCTGGTACGTGGACGTCGACAAGGACAAGCCCGTGCGGCCGGTGCGGGTCGACGCCGACCTCTACGAGTCCCCCTTCCGCACCCTCGAGCTGTCCTGGTCGCCCGACAGCCGCTGGATCGCCTATAGCCGGGACCTCAAGAACCACCTGCGGGCCGTCTTCCTCTACTCCGTGGAGACCGGCAAGTCCCGGCAGGTCACGGACGGCATGAGTGACGCGCGCTACGTCGCCTTCGACAAGAGCGGCAAGTACCTCTACTTCACGGCCAGCACCGACGTCGGCCCCACCGCCGGCTGGCTCGACCTGTCCAGCCTCCGGCACCCGGTCACGCGCAGCGTCTACGTGGCCGTGCTCGATAAGGATCTGCCGTCGCCCCTGGCCCCCCAGAGCGACGAGGAAAAAAACGCCGCGGACAAGCAGGAAAAGGCGGACAAGCAGGAAAAAGGGGACAAACCGGGGGACAAATCCGGAGACGAATCGGCCGGCAAGCCGGCGCGGGTCAAGATCGACTTCGACGGCATCGGCCAGCGGATCCTGGCCCTGCCGATCCCGCCGCGCAACTACACGGGCCTCGCCGCCGGCAAGGAGGGCGTGCTGCTCCTACTCGAGAGCGGGCCCGTGCTGGGCTTCGGCGACGGGGGCTCGATCCTGCAGCGGTTCGACCTCGAATCGCGCAAGACCGAGAAGCTCCTCGAGGGCGTCCAGCCTCCTCTCGACGTATCGCGGGACGGCGAGAAGATGCTGGTCCACGTGGGGGAGGGGTGGAGCATCGTCCCGACCGCGCAGGCGCCCAAGCCCGGCGAGGGCGCCCTGGCGCTCGCCGGCATGGAGGTCCTAGTCGACCCCCGGGCCGAGTGGCGGCAGATGTACCACGAGGTCTGGCGGATGGAGCGCGACTTCTTCTATGACCCCGGCCTGCACGGGGTCGATCTCGCCTCGACGACGAAGCTCTACGAGCCCTTCCTGGAGAGCATCGGCCACCGCAGCGATTTGAACGCCGTGTTCGCCGACATGCTCGGCGAGCTCACCGTCGGCCATCTGTTCGTCGGCGGGGGAGACGCCCCGGAGGTGCCCAGGGTGAAGGGCGGGCTCCTGGGGGCCGACTACGAGATCGCCAACGGCCGCTACCGTTTCGCCCGCGTCTACAACGGCGAGAACTGGAACCCGGGGCTCCAGGCGCCCCTGACCCAGCCGGGCGTCAACGTCAAGCCGGGGGAGTACCTGCTGGCGGTCAACGGCCGGGAGCTGCGGGCCGCGGACAACGTCTACAGCTTCTTCGAGGCCACGGCCGGCAAGTCCGTGGTCCTCGAGGTCGGCGCCAACCCGGACGGCAAGGGCTCGCGCAAGGTCACCGTCGTCCCCGTGGAGGACGAGGGCGGCCTGCGCGATCTGGCCTGGGTCGAGGACAACCGCCGCAAGGTGGACGAGCTCTCCGGCGGCCGGCTCGCCTACATCTACCTGCCCGATACGGATGAGGCCGGCTACACCAGCTTCAACCGCTACTTCTTCGCCCAACTGGGCAAGCCGGGGGCGGTGATCGACGAGCGGTTCAACGGCGGCGGCTTCGCGGCCGACTACATCGTCGACTATCTCCGCCGCCCGCTGCTCAACTACTTCTCGAGCCGCGAGGGCGAGGCTTTCACGACTCCCGTCGGTTCGATCTTCGGGCCCAAGGTGATGATCATCAACGAGTACGCCGGCTCGGGCGGCGATGCCCTGCCCTGGTACTTCCGCAAGCTGGAGATCGGGCCCCTGGTGGGAACGCGGACCTGGGGGGGCCTGGTCGGCATCTACGACTATCCGGCCCTGATCGGCGGCGGCATCGTGACCGCTCCGCGGACCGCCTTCTGGACCCCGGAAGGCCAGTGGGACATCGAGAACCACGGCGTGCCGCCGGACGTCGAAGTGGAGCTCGATCCCCAGGCCTGGCGCCAAGGGCACGACGCCCAGCTCGAAAAAGCCGTGCAGGTGGCCCTGGAGCTGCTGGAGAAGAACCCGCCGGCCAAGGCCAATCGGCCGGAGTATCCGAACTACCACAAGGGAGGCCGGTAGGAGGGCCGTCGGGGGAGAGCAATCGGAGGTCGAAGCGATAAACTCCCCGCCATGGAACCCGACACCCCAGGCCGGCCTCGGGACGAAGCCTTCCGCCGGCTGACCTTCTTCAGCGTGCTCGGCGGGCTCTGCCCTCTGATCCCCGTCCCCTTCATGGACGACTGGGCGCTGGAGCAGGTCCAGCGGCGGATGGTCTGGGAGATCGGGCGAGATGAAGGGCGCGGCTGGTCCTCGCGGGAGGTGAAGATCCTCGCGGGCGACGAGGACGCGGTCCGCATGGGCTGCCTGGGGAGAACCGTCTGGGCCGTCCGCGAAGTCGCCGGCGCCATCCTCGGCAAGCTCTTCCGGACGGTCTTCTACTTCCTCACGATCCGCCGTAGCGCCCGCCTCTCGGCGGAGACCCTTCAGCTCGGCTACCTCGTCCGCCACGCCGCCCGCCTTCCCGCGGCCAGCGTGCCCTCGGCCGGTGGGCTGGACGATGGGGCGCGGACCGTGCGCGCGGCCATCGCGGCCGCCTTGGCGCAGGTGGATGCCGGGCCCGTCCACCGGACGCTCACCCGAGACTTCCGGCGTAGCCTCTCCCTGATGGTGCAGGCAGCCTCCCTCTTCCGCCGCTTCCTGCCGCGCCGCAAACGGGCCGGCCGGGCCGCGGAGCTTCCGGATGCCGAGATCTTCAGCCAGGAAGAGCAGCTCCTCGGCACCTTCGTCGACCGCTTGGCGGTCAATCTCTGGGGAAACCAGGCTTATTTCACGGAGTTGGAGAGCGCGCTTGAAAGGAACCTGCCTCATGCCGGTTGACGTCCCCCGCGTGCCGCCTCCCTGGCGGCTGCGGGGGAATGGCTACGTCTTCCTCTTCACTTTCAAGCCAGGGTTCCTGCGGGCGGGCGGCTTCCTGTCTCCAGAGCTGGAGGGGGAGGGCGGCATCGAAGGGCAGCTCGGCGTCCTGATGCTGGTCGAGTACCTGGAGTCCCCCGTCGGCCCCTACCGCGAGCTGCTCTTCCTGGCCGGCCGGGACCTGCGCTGGCGGCACCACCGCTTCTCGATCACTCGCATCTACGTCTCGACCGAGCCGAGCGCCGTCAACGGCCGGGAGAACTGGGGGATTCCGAAGCAGAGGGCCGACTTCCAGGTGATCCGGAAAGCGGACGGCGCCGAGCGGGTCATCCTCCTGCTCGACGGCTTCGCCAAGGTGGACTTGACCATGGCGCCCGCCAAGGGCCATGCCTGGCCGGTGGCCGGCCTGCTCGCGCCTCCCTCCTGGCGGACGATCACGCAGTTCAAGGCCGGCCAGCCCCTCGTCACCCGGCTGAGCGGCCGGGGCCTTTTGCGGCCCGCGGAGCTGCTCGATTTCCGCACCCTGCCCCAGGTCTTCCCGGACGTGAACGAGGGCGAGCCGGTGGCCGGGTTCCGGGTGGCGGACTTCCGGCTGCGGTTTCCAAAACCGGCCGGAGATGGGGCCTTCAGGAGATCGTGAAGCTGGTTCGCCTGGAACCCCCACTCGATCGTCTCCCGCCGCCCCACGACCGCGCCGAACGCCGCCGTCCGCTCCTCGGCCACTCCGCCCCCTCCCGTCGCAGCGCCTCGGCGAGCGGCCGGTGAAAGAGTAGTGTCCGTCATGAAGAGAGGATAGCGGAGCCTATCCGCGATAGGATCACACCCGACCGACATCACAGGAGACACACCCCGTGGCCATTCGCGAAGGCGCTTGGGACTGCCCGGTTTGCGGGCGGAAGAAGAATCGAGGACCGGAGAAGTTTTGCGGCGGCTGCGGCTCGCCCCGCGGTCCCGAGGTGAAGTTCTACCTGCCCGACGACGCGCCCGAGGTCGTCGAGGCCGAGGCGCTGAAGAAATCCCAGGCCGGCCCGGACTGGGTCTGCCCCTATTGCGACGCGGACAACCCCGCCGACCACGCCTTCTGCTCCGGCTGCGGAGCCCCCAAGGACACCGGCGCCAAGACCCGGGAGGTCGTCGAGCACCGCCTCGACGCCCCGCCGCCGCCTCCCTCTCCGCCGCCTCAGACCCTGGCGGAACCGCCCGCGACAGGCGGCAAGGGCTCCCTCCTCAAGAAGGGCTGCGGCATCGGCTGCCTGGGCCTCGTCGGTTTCTTCCTCCTCATCCTCTTCCTCGGCCGGCCCAAATCGGCGGACCTCACCGTCACCGGCTTCCACTGGCTGCGGACGGTCGCCGTCGAAGAGCTTCGCCCGGTCACCGAGCAGGCCTGGGAGGGCGAGGTGCCGGCCGGCGCCCGCATCCTCGGCAGCAGCCGGGAGGTCCACCACGTCGACAAGATCCAGACCGGCACCCGGACGGCGACCCGCACCGTCTCCGAGCGGGTGCAGACGGGCACCGAGCGGGTCCAGACCGGTACTCGCGACCTCGGCAACGGCTACTTCGAGGACGTCTACGAGGACCGCCCCGTCTACGAGAGCCAGTCCCACGAGGAGTCCTACGAGGAGCCGGTCTACCGCGAGCAGCCGGTCTACCGCCAGCGCATCCGCTACGAGGTGGAGAAGTGGGTCGCCGACCGCGAGGCCAGGGCCGAGGGGCGGGACCGCTCGCCCGTCTGGCCCGACACCGGCCTGGGGCCGAAGAAGCGGAAAGGCAAGCGTACGGAGCTCTACGAGGTCCTTTTCCAGGACACGAAGGGGAAGCCCGCCCGCTACAAGGCCCCGAACGAGCCGGTCTGGAAGAGCTTCGAGGAAGGGCGGATCTACAAGGCCAAGGTCCGGGACTCGGGCGAGGTCGCGGAGATCGAGGGCGTTCCGGGGACGTAGGGCGCCATGGACGAAAAAAGGGGGAGGATCGCTCCTCCCCCTTTCGGCCTGGCAGCGGTGCCTAGCAGGTGCCGCAGGTGCCGTTGTACGTGCAGGCGATGCCGCAGGACAGGTCCGGACACTGAGAGTACTGCTTCGACCTCTCACCGCCCGCCACTTCGTTGAGCTGCTTCTCGTTCAGGTTGCGCAGCGTCTCCTTGCTGAGGACCAGTTTCTTCATGCTCTTCTTCACGGAAACCTCCAATCGTGTCTATTTGATGCACCGGGACGGGCACCGCGCCCGTCCTCTGCTCGTTGGCCGGGAAGATATGTTCCGCGGCAGGGGCGGATGATCACATAGCCAGTCGGGAATATCTACCCCGGCCCGATCTGTTCGGCAAAGCCTCGGCCACCGGCAGAACTTTTTTCCGTAATGCCCGTAGAAATGTTGGCGGATTATCCTTGGATTACCCATTCGGTCCGTCTTGTTGACAGGTGTGAGAGAGGAGTGCGCAATGGATCAACATTTCACCATTCAAGACCTCAAGGCGTTCGCCAGCAGCGAGCTGCCCAAAGATAAGTCCCGGGCCCTGGTGGCCCACTTCCTCCGCGGCTGCCGCACCTGTCAGGCCCAGTCCGCCGCCCTCTGGCGTTCCGCGGAGCCCGTGCCGGAGGATGGCTACGACGCCGCCTTCGACCGGGTGCTCGCCACTATGGATAGTGGGAGAAACAACAGCGCGAGAAACAATGGCGGAAGAAATCGCGCCGCGAGCCCCGGCCCCCTGCAGGAGCAGGCCGGCGTCTCCGCCGAGGTCGAAGGCCCCGAGCTCGTGGAAGCCCTCCTTCAGCGCGCCTGGGACATCCGCCACGAGAATCTGGCCGAGATGCGGCGCACGGCCCGTCTCGCCGTGCTCACCGCCAACAGCTTGCGCGCCGAGATCTACGGCGCGCCCCAGGTGGCCGACATCCGGTGCCGCGCCGCGGCGGGCTACGGCAATGCCTGCCGCGTCGCGGGGGATCTCGACGAGGCCCAGCAGGCGCTGGACCGGGCGGCCGAGCTGCTACCGCGAGGCACCGGCGATCTCCAGACCCGGGCCCAGCTCTACGAGTTCCAGGGCTCCCTGGAGTCCGCGCGGGGGCATTACGAGCAGGCCCTCACGGCCCTCGATGCCGCCTATGCCATCCACATGGAGCGGGGCGACCGCCATATGGCCGGCCGCGCCCTGATCGCCAAGGGCCTGCACGTCAACTACACGGGCCAGCCCCGGGAAGCCCGCCGTATCACCCAGCTGGGGCTCGAGATGGTGGACGAGGCCCGGGATCCGGGCCTCGTGCTCTCCGCCATTCACAATCAGCTCTGGTTCCTGCTGGAGAGCGGCCGCGCGCGGGAGGCCCGCAGCCTCCTGGGGGCCCACCGCGACCGCCTCGCGACGGGTGAATCCCAGCGTCTCGACCTCCTCTGGCTCGACGGCCGGATCAAGGCCGGCCTGCGGGACGAAGCCGGCGCTCTCCGCGACCTCGAAGCCGCCGAGCAGGGCTTCACGGCCACCGGCCGCACCTCCCGGGCCGCCAGCGTGAAGCTCGACCAGGCCGCCGTCCACCTTCTCCTCGGCAACTCCGACCGTGCGCTGACCCTGGTCCGCGCCGCCGAGGAGATCCTGTCCGAGAACGGCACCTCGAACAGCATCCTCATGGCCCTGGCCTTCGTGCGCCGCACCCTGGCCGAGCGGGAAGTCAGCGCCAAGTTCGTCCTCCGCCTCGCCAACGTCGTCCGGCGCGGCCAGCGGGAAGCCTGACGCGCCTACATCCGATGCCGCGCCGCCAGGCGGGTCAGCTCGATGAACTCCGGGTCCGCGTGGAGGCTGGCGAACATGAAGTCGTCGCGGGCCTCCCGCATCTCCATGGCACGGACGTCGTCGAAGCGCTCGTACTCGTAGAAGTGGCGGCGCAGGAGCTCCATGGCCTTCTTGCGGTCGCCGACCTGGGCCCAGATGGCGGCCAGGTTGTAGCTCGCCTCCAGCACGCCCTCGTTGGCGACGGCGATCTGGACCGCCTCCTCCTTGTGGCCGGCCGCGGCGAGATAGACGGCGGCGAAGATCTGGTTGTACCGGTCGTCCGGGTCGAGGGCCAGGGACTGGCGCATGAAGCCCGCCGCCTTCGCCGGCTGCCGCTCGGAGAACCAATAGACGGCCAGGTTGCGGTAGGTGATCGCGAGCGGCCAGATGGCGACCGACCGCTCGAACATCGCGAGGCCGTCGGCGAAACGGCCGGCGTGGATCGTCATCTTGCCGAGACCGTGGAGCGCCACGGCCTGCGCGATGGGATCGGCGGGCTGGGCCAGCAGGCGCTCGAAGACGGCCCTGGACTTGTCCCAGTCGCCCGTCTGGTGCCGGTAGACCTCGCCCAGGAAGCGCAGGGCGGTCGGGTCCGCCGGATCGAGCCGCGCGGCTTCGGCGTACAGCTTCTCGGCGTCGAGGTAGCGGGCCGCGAGCTCGGCGGCAAGGCCCCGGCCCAGCGTGGCCTCGACTCCGGCGTTGCGTCCCCGCACGTCCGGATCGGCGAGGCCGTCCGGCCCCAGCGAGCGGAGCGCCGCCTCCTCGACCGCGACCCCCAGCTTCTTCAAGGCCTTGGCGGCTTTCTTGCCGAGACCCGGGAAGAGGCATCGCTGCTCCCAGATCTGCTTGTAGTCGGCGATGGCGCCGTCGCGGTCGCCGGCCACCTTCGCGCCGGCCTTCTTCAGCATGTCCTCCAGAGATTTCTCCCGCTTGTCGAGCTCCGCCGCGACGAGGCTTTCGACCGGCTTGGCTTCGAGCTTGCCGCCGCTCGCCGGCACACGGCCCAGGACGGCGCCGTCCGCCGAGGCGAAGACGGCGAGCGACTCGCCGGGCGGGGCCTCGAACTTCTCCACCAGCGGCTTGTTGTCGGGCGGCACGATGGTCATCGCCACGCAGCGGGCGCCGGCGAGCGACAAGGCCCGCGAGGTCTGCAGGGGAGACTTGCGCGCTTCCTCCGGCGACGAGGGGAACCAATAGAGGAGGAGCGGCGCCTTGGGCACCTCGTCCGCCGCCGAGAGCACCTTCCAGGCCACCCGGTAGACCGCGGGCTCGCCGCCGACGTTCGGGACCACGCCGCCGGCGCCGCCGCCCCCTCCGCCGCCGCACGTCGCGGACGCCGGCAGGCAGGCCAGCAGCGACAGGGTGAGAACGAGCGCGATGCGTCGGTAGGGCTGGGTCATGGCCTCGAGTTCCTTTTCCTGGATGCTGAAAGATGAATGGCTGCTCAAGCCGATGATAAACCATACCGTAGACGCTACGATCCGAAGGAGCCTGGATGATCCACCGTTTCGCTGTTCTCTCGACTCTCGTCTTTGCCGTGCTCGCCGGGCCGGCCCATGCCGACGAGCGGCCCTTCGCGGCGCTCCCCTACACGCCGAGCCTCGATCCGTCCGTGATGGACCGCTCGGTCGACCCGTGCGTCGACCTCTACCGCTTCTCGTGCGGCAAGTGGCTGGAGAAGAATCCGATCCCCGCCGACCGGCCTGTCTGGAGCGTCTACAACAAGACGGAGCAGGACAACCAGCGGTTCCTCTGGGGGATGCTCGAAGCGGCGGGCCGCCCGGACCCCGGACGCGACGCCAACACCCGGAAGATCGGCGACTACTTCAGCTCCTGCATGGACGAGGCGGCCGTCGAGAAGGCGGGAGCGGACCCGATCCGGCCCGATCTGGCGGCCATCGCCGGTCTGAAGTCCAAGGCGGAGCTGGCCGCGCTCCTCGCCCGGCGGCACCTCGCGGGCAACGGCGGCCCGATGCTCTTCGGCTTCGGCTCCGGCCAGGACCCGCGGGAGGCCTCGCGGGTCATCGCCTTCGCCGCGGCCGGCGGGCTAGGCCTGCCCGACCCCGAGTACTACCTCAAGGACGACGCCCGTTCCAAGGAGGCCCGCGAGCGCTACAAGGCCTACGCCCAGAAGGTGTTCGAGCTGCTGGGCGATCCACGCCCGGCGGCCGCCGCCGAGGCCGTGACGCGCCTGGAGACCGCCCTGGCCAAGGCCTCCCTGACGCCCACCGAGCGCCGCGATCCCTATAAGACCGTCCACCCCATGAAGCGCAAGGAGCTCCAGGCGCTGACCCCGTCGTTCCGCTGGGACGCCTATCTGGAGGGCCTCGGCCTGCCCGCCCAGGACGACTTCAACGTCACCGAGCCCGCGTACTTCCGTGAGCTCGACAAGCAGCTCGCGGCGGCCAGCCTCGACGACCTTCGGGCCTACCTCCGCTTCCACCTGGCGAACACCGCCTCCCCCTACCTCTCGACGCCGTTCGTGCGGTCGCGCTTCGACTTCTACACTGCCTATCTGACGGGTGCCAAGGAGCTGGCGCCCCGCTGGAAGCGCTGCGTCGGGTGGATCGACCGCGATCTCGGAGAGGTGCTGGGGCAGGTCTTCGTCCAGAAGGTCTTCCCGGCCGGAGTCAAGACCGACGCGGAGAGGATGGTCAAGCAGATCCACGACGCCATGGAGGCGCGCATCCTGGCGCTCCCCTGGATGGGCGAGGAGACCAAGAAGCAGGCGCTCGTCAAGCTCCACGCCGTGCGCGACAAGATCGGCTATCCGGACCGCTGGCGCGACTACTCAGGGCTCGAGGTGCGCCGGGGCGACTTCGTGGCGAACGTCCAGCGGGCGGCGGTCTTCGAGGCGCGCCGGGACTTGGCCAAGATCGGCCGTCCGGTCGACCGCGGCGAGTGGGGGATGACGCCGCCCACGGTCAACGCCTACTACAACCCGTTCATGAACGACATCAACTTCCCGGCCGGCGTGCTGCTGCCGCCCCTCTACGATCCCAAGCTGGACGCCGCGCCCAACTACGGCGACACCGGCGCCACCATCGGTCACGAGCTGACCCATGGCTTCGACGACGAGGGCCGGCAGTTCGACGCCCAGGGAAACCTGCGCAACTGGTGGACGCCCAAGGACGACGAGGAGTTCCGCAAGCGGGCGGCCTGCGTGGCCGACCAGTACGCGCAGTACACCGTGGTGGACGAGATCAAGCTCAACAGCCAGCTCACCCTCGGCGAGGACGTGGCCGACCTGGGCGGGACGATCCTCGCCTGGCTGGCCTGGAAGGAAGAGACCAAGGGGCAGAAGATCGAGCCGCGGGACGGCCTGACGCCCGAGCAGCGCTTCTTCGTCGGCTTCGCCCAGTGGGACTGCGGCGGCGCCCGTCCCGAGTTCCTGCGCCTCTCCGCGCGGATCAATCCCCATTCCCCAGGCGAGGCCCGCATCAACGGCGTCGTCGTGAACATGCCCGAATTTGCCCAGGCCTTCGCCTGCAAGCCCGGCCAGCCGATGGTGAAGGAGCCGGAGAAGGTGTGCCGGATCTGGTAGGGAGGTAGGATGGTTCCTATGACTTGGGATGTGCGAGACAAGACGGTCCTGGTGACCGGCGCGACGAGCGGCATCGGTCTTGAAGCCTCGGTGGCGCTGGCCCGGCGTGGTGCCCGGCTGGTCATGGTGGGGCGCGATCCGGGGCGCACGGAGGCGGCCGTGGCCGACGTCAAGGGGCGAAGCGGCTCGCGGGAGGTGTCGCACCTCCTTTGCGACTTCTCCTCCCTGGCGGCCATCCGCGGGCTCGCCGAGGCCTTCCTCGCCGGCCACGACCGGCTCCATGTCCTGGTGAACAACGCGGGCGGGGTGAACAAGACGCGCCGGCTGACGGTGGACGGGATCGAGGCCACGTTCGCCGTCAATCACCTCGGCTACTTCCTGCTGACCAATCTCCTCTCCGATCTGCTGGTGCGGAGCGCGCCGGCGCGGGTCGTCACGGTGGCGTCGGTCGGCCACCGGCAGGGCACCCTCGACTTCGACGATCTCGGCTACGAGCGCGGCTACTTCATCATGCGGGCCTATACGCGCTCGAAGCTCGCCAACGTCCTCTTCGCCGCCGAGCTGGCGCGCCGCCTCGAAGGCACGGGCGTCACCTCCAACAGCCTGCATCCCGGTACCGTGGCGACGAACATCTGGTCCGGCGCCCCGACCTGGGCGAAACCCCTCATCCAGATCCTGTTCCGGCCGTTCTTCATCAGTGCCGAGAAGGGCGCCGGGACCATCGTGCAACTGGCGGCGAGCCCCGACCTCGAAGGGGTCACCGGGAAGTACTTCGAGAAGGGCAAGGCCGTGCTCCCGGCGCCCCTGGCACAGGATCCGGCTCTCGCGCAACGTCTCTGGGGAGTGAGCGCGGCCCTGGTGGGCCTGCCGAGCTGAGCTGTCCTACTTCATTCGGACGGCTGAGCCAGCAGGGAGAATCGCTCGCGCCGGGGGACGAGGGGGACGTAGCGGTTGACGCGGGCGAGGAAGCCGAGCAGGGCGAAGCGCCAGCGCAGGGCAAAGGCGGGCCTGGGGAAGACGTTGCCGGAGAGGATGGCCATCGCGGCGCGGTGCACCTCGAGCGGTCCCTCGCCATTCAGGAAGAGCTCGCGGAACGAATGGTCGTAGTAGAGCTCGACCAGGCGGAAGAACGCCGCCGAGCTCTCCTCCACGAAGCGGATGTAATTCCGCCGCAGGGGGGCGGGATCCTGGCCCTGCCGCACGGCGGCGAGGATCGCCCGCCCCGCTTCGGCGCCGCTCATCATCCCCAGGCAGACTCCCGTGGAGAAGATCGGGTCGATGAAAGTCGCGGCGTCACCCACCAGGAAGTAGCCGGGGCCGGCGTAGGGAGCGCAGCGGTAGCTGAAATCGGCCAGCGCGTGGGGCTCGGTCGTCATCGTGGCCCCGGCCGTGCGTTCGCGCACCACCGGGCAGCGTGAGATCCCCCAGGCGAGCATCTGGTCCGCGGGGAGCCCCACCTTGCGCGCCACGTGCTCGTGCATGACCAGACCGATGCTGGTGCGGGTCTCGTCGAGGGGGATCATCCAGAACCATCCCTCCTCGCAGACCACGATCACGATATAGCCCCCCTCGTCTCCGGGCCGTCGCCAGACGTTCTCGAAGTGCCCGAAGTAGGCGATCTTCTTCAGGTGGGGGAGGACGCGGCGGAGGCCCAGATGCTTGCCGAGCAGGGTCGACTGGCCGCTCGCGTCGACCAGGAAGCGGGCCGTCAGGGGACCCTCGTCCGTGGCCACCTCGACGCGTCCATCCTCCAGGTGGAGGATCTTGCGTACCGCGACCCCTTCGCGAACCTCGGCGCCGGCCTGCCGGGCGGTCTCCAGCAGGCGGGCGTCGAAGGGCGCGCGCTCGAGGTTGTAGGCCATCGGCTCGCCGGGGATCAGGCTCATGGTGAAAGGGAAGAGGGAAACCGCGCCGCCGCTCCCCAGGACGAACTCCGCCCCTTTCTTGTCCACCTTGGGCATCCCCTCCAGCGCTTCGAGGAGGCCGAGCTCGCGGAGGAGCGCGAAGTTGCGTGGCAGCAGCGACTCGCCGATGTGGAAGCGCGGGAAGGTCGCCCGCTCCAGGAGCCGCACCCGCAGGCCGGCGCGGGCCATGACGAGGGCGGCGGTAGAGCCGGCGGGACCGCCGCCGATGACGAGGGCATCGCAGAACTGTGAATCGGGGCTCATGGCGGGGCATTCTACCTTGGCGGCTTGCACCGGCCGGAGTCGAGGCTTAAGATCCGAGATCTACAGCCAGCGCCGGTGGGCAAGCTCTCTTGACGAGGGAGGTTTATGGCCACGATTTCGCTGAAGGTAAACGACAAAAATCACGCTGTCGACGTGGAGCCGCGGACGCTGCTCGTGGATCTCCTGCGCGAGCACCTGCGGCTCACCGGAACCCACGTGGGCTGCGACACCAGCCAGTGCGGCGCCTGTACCGTCTGGGTCGACGGCAAGTCGGTCAAGAGCTGCACCATGCTGGCGGTGGAAGCCGACGGCCGGGCCGTGACCACGGTGGAAGGGCTGGCGACGAACGGCGAGTTGCACCCGATGCAGGCGGCCTTCCATGCCTGCCACGGCCTGCAGTGCGGCTTCTGCACGCCCGGCATGGTCATGAGCGCTACCGAGCTCCTGCGGCGCAACCCCGACCCCACGGAGGGCGACGTCCGCCACTGGCTGGAGGGGAACCTCTGCCGCTGCACGGGCTACCACAACATCGTCAAGGCCGTGCTGGCCGCGGCCGAGACGATGCGGGGAGGTGCGCAATGAGCGGCGCTCAGGGCATGGGCGCCTCCGTCCTGCGCCGGGAGGACCGCCGCTTCCTGCTCGGCAAAGGGCGCTACACCGACGACATCGTGCTGCCGGGACAGGCGTGGGGCGTGTTCGTCCGCTCTCCCTACGCCCACGCGGCCATCCGGTCGATCGACGCCGCGCAGGCCCTCGCGTCCCCGGGCGTGCTCGCCGTCCTGACGGGCGACGACGTGGCCGCCGACGGGCTGGGCGGGATTCCCTGCGGCTGGCAGATCAAGAACAAGGATGGCTCGGTCATGGTCGAGCCGCCGCACCCGGCCCTGGCGCAGGGGAAGGCGCGGCACGCCGGCGACCCGGTCGTCCTGGTCGTCGCCGAGACCCGGGAGCAGGCCCGGGATGCGGCCCAGCTCGTGGAGATCGACTACGACCCGCTTCCCGCCGTGGCGCACCTGCCCGTTGCCGTGGCGGATGGCGCGCCCCTCGTCTGGGACGAAGCCCCCGGCAACGTCTGCTTCGACTGGCACCTGGGCGACGCCGCGGCCACCGACGCCGAGTTCGCGGGAGCCGCCCACGTGATCTCGATCGACCTGGTCAACAACCGCATCGCTCCCAACGCCATCGAGCCGCGCGCCGCCAACGGCCACTATGACGCGGTCGAGGACCGGTACACGCTCTACACCACGTCGCAGAACCCGCACCTGACCCGGCTGCTCCTGGGCGCCTTCAGCCTGAAGGTGCCGGAGCACAGGCTGCGCGTCGTGGCGCCCGACGTGGGCGGCGGGTTCGGGTCGAAGATCTTCCACTACGCCGAGGAGTTGCTGGTGCTCTGGGCGTCCAAGCGGGTCGGCAGGCCGGTGAAATGGACCTCCTCGCGCAGCGAAGCCTTTCTTTCGGATGCCCATGGCCGGGATCACGTGGCCCACGCCGAGCTCGCCCTGGACGCCGACGGCAAGTTCCGCGGCCTGCGCGTGCGCACGCTCGCCAACATGGGCGCCTATCTCTCGACGTTCGCCCCGGCCATCCCGACCTACCTCCACGCCACCCTGCTCTCCGGGCCCTACGTGATCCCCGCGATCTACGCCGAGGTGAAGGCCATCTTCACCAACACGGTCCCCGTGGACGCGGTCCGCGGCGCCGGCCGTCCCGAGGCCACGTATCTGCTGGAGCGCCTGGTGGACAAGGCCGCGCGCGAGCTGGGGATCGATCGCGTTGACATCCGGCGGCGGAATCTGATTCAACCCGATCAGTTCCCCTATCAGACGCCGGTGGCCCTCCAGTACGACGTCGGCGACTACCCGGCCACTCTCGATCTCGCCCTTCAGGCGATCGATTATCCGCGGCTCGCCGAGCGCAAGGAGGCGTCGAAGGCGTGCGGCAAGCTGCGCGGCTTCGGGATTTCGACCTACATCGAGGCGTGCGGCATCGCGCCGTCGGCGCTGGTGGGCGCTCTGGGGGCGCGGGCCGGCCTGTATGAAGCGGCTTCGGTGCGCGTTCACCCCACGGGGAGCGTCACCGTGTTCACGGGCACCCACAGCCACGGGCAGGGGCACGAGACCACGTTCGCCCAGCTCGTGGTGGAGAAGCTCGGGGTGTCTCTGGACAACGTGGAGGTCGTCCACGGCGACACCGACCGGATCCCGTTCGGCATGGGGACCTACGGCTCGCGGTCCGCCGCGGTCGGCGGCTCGGCGATCTACAAGGCGATCGACAAGATCGTCGACAAGGGCAAGAAGATCGCCGCCCATCTCCTGGAGGCGAGCGTCGCCGACGTCGAGTTCTCGGACGGCAAATACCGGGTCGTCGGCACCGACCGCGAGAAGAGCTTCGGCGAGGTCGCGTTCGCCGCCTACGTGCCGCACAACTACCCCATCGACACGGTGGAGCCGGGGCTGGAGGATTCCGCTTTCTACGATCCCAAGAACTTCACCTTCCCGGGCGGCTGCCACATCGTGGAGGTCGAAGTCGACCCGGAGACCGGCGTGGTCGAGGTGACGGACGTCGCGATCGCCGACGACGTCGGGGTGATCATCAACCCGATGATCGTCGACGGCCAGGCCCATGGCGGCCTGGCGCAGGGCATCGGCCAGGCGCTCCTCGAGGAGTGCGTCTACGACGCCAATGGGCAGCTCCTCTCCGGATCGTTCATGAGCTACACCATGCCGCGGGCGGCGGACCTGCCTTCCTTCAAGGTGGGCAACCACGTGACCGCGTGCACCCACAACCCGGTCGGCATCAAGGGCGTGGGCGAGGTCGGCGCCATCGGGGTTCCACCCGCGGTCATCAACGCCGTCATCGACGCCCTGGAGCCGCTCGGCGTCACCCACATCGACATGCCGGCGACCCCGGAGAAGGTCTGGCGGGCGATCCAGGCGGCGGGAGGTGTCGCATGAAGAGCTTCGAGTTCCATCGTCCGCAGTCGGTGGCCGACGCGGTGGCCCTGCTCCAGGGCCGCCCGTTCGCCAAGCTCCTCGGGGGAGGCCAGAGCCTCCTGCCCGTGATGAAGCTCGACCTCGCGCAGCCGGAGGATTTGATATCGCTCGCCGGGATCGGCGGGCTCAGGGAGGTCCGCGACGGCGATCCCCTCGTGATCGGTGCACTGGTGACCCACGACGAGGTGGCCACGTCGCCCGTGGTGCGGCAGCGCATTCCGGGCCTCGCCGCCGTGGCTGGCGGGATCGGCGACGCGCAGGTCAGGAACCGCGGCACCCTGGGCGGCTCTCTGGGCCACGCCGACCCGGCCGCCGACTATCCCGCGGCCGTGCTGGCCCTGGGGGCCACCATCGAGACCGACCGCCGCCGCATCGCGGCCGACGACTTCTTCACGGGCCTCTTCACGACGGCCCTCGCGGAGGACGAGATCATCACCGCCGTGCACTTCCCGGTGCCCGAGCGCTCGGGCTACGCCAAGTTCGCCAGCCCGGCGTCGAAGTACGCGGTCGTGGGCGTCATGGTCGCGAAGACCGCGGGCGGCGTGCGCGTGGCGATCACGGGCGCCGGTTCCAGGGCGTTCCGCGTTCCGGCCTGGGAGTCGGCGCTCGCCGCGAGCTTCACGCCCGATGCCGTCAACCCCGGCGCCGTCGCGCCCGCGGACCTCCGGTCGGACGGCGAGGCGAGCGCGGAGTACCGGGCCCATCTCGTTACGGTGATGGCCCGGCGCGCTGTTCAGGCCTGTCAATAAGTTGGACCTGCCGCGGAACGTCGAGGACACACGGCGGCTGCTCGCGTCGGGGCGCTACGTCGCCGACGCGAGCCTCGCCACCGCGGTCTTCCTGGCCCTCAAGCTGGGCCGCCCGCTCCTGCTCGAGGGCGAAGCGGGCGTGGGCAAGACCGAGATCGCCAAGGTCCTGGCCGAAACGCTGGGCCGGCGGCTCATCCGCCTTCAGTGCTACGAGGGGCTGGACGCGGCGGCAGCCCTCTACGAGTGGAACTACCCCCGCCAGATGCTGGAGATCCGGCTGGCGGAGCTGGGCGGCCAGGCCGACAAGACGCGCCTGGCGCACGACATCTTCGACGAGCGTTTTTTGCTCAAGCGTCCCCTCCTGCTGGCGCTGGAGCCCGATCCCGCCGGTCCGCCGGTCCTCCTGATCGACGAGATCGACCGTACCGACGAGCCTTTCGAGGCGTTCCTCCTGGAGATTCTGAGCGACTTCCAGGTGACCATCCCGGAGATGGGGACCGTGCGCGCACCGTCGCCGCCCATCGTGGTGCTCACCTCCAACCGGACGCGCGAGGTCCACGACGCGCTCAAGCGGCGCTGCCTCTATCACTGGATCGGCTATCCGGACGCCGCCCGCGAGCTGGAAATCCTGCGTTTGCGGGCTCCGGAACTGGCCGAAGCGCTGGCCGGGCAGATCGTGCGCTTCGTGCAGAGGCTGCGAGCGGCCGACCTGTTCAAGCTGCCGGGCGTCGCCGAGACGATCGACTGGGCGCGCGCCCTCCTGGCGCTCGATCAGGTTTCTCTGGACCCCGGTTCCGTGAACGCGACTCTCGGCGTTCTCCTCAAGTATCAGGACGACATCGAGAAGATGGCGGGCCCGCCGGTCGACGCGATGCTTTCCGAATAGTTTCCAATGTCAAGGATGGCGAGTCATCTGGCGAACAATGCTGGCGCATAATCTGGCAGATAACATTGTCCATTTCACCCGCCTTCTGCGCGGCGCCGGCCTCCGCCTCGGGCCGGCGAGCGCTCTCGACGCCCTCGCCGCCACGTCCGCCGTGGACGTGTTCCACCGCGACGAGCTCTACTGGGCTCTCCACTCCGTCCTGGTGAAACGTCCGGAGGATTTCGATCTCTTCGATCAGGCGTTCCATCTGTTCTGGCGGAATCCACAGGCGGGAAATCCCGCGCTGGAAGAGATGTTGTCCCACGTGCGGGTACCGCCCGCGTCCACGGTCTCACGCCGGGTCGCCGAGGCGTGGCGTCCGCTGACTCGAGCAGGGACGGCCCCTGCCGAACGCGTCGAATTCGACGCGGCGCTCACGTTCTCCGCCGACGAGGTTCTGCGCACGCGGGATTTCGATCAGATGAGCGCCGAGGAATTCGCCCGTGCCCGGCGGATCGTCGACCGGATGGCCGTGGCCCTCCGGCCGGTCGCCACCCGGAGGTTCGCCTCCGATCCCCACGGCGAGCGCATCGATCTCGCGCGCACGGTGCGGGAGAGCCGCAAGACCTTCGGAGACCTGGCGCCGCTACGCTTCCGCGCGCGCGTCCTCCTGCCGCCGCCGCTCGTCGTCCTGTGCGACATCTCGGGCTCGATGGGCCGCTATTCGGAGATCCTGCTGCACTTCCTGCACGCCCTCCTCGCCGCCCGTTCCCGCGTCCACGCCTTCCTGTTCGCCACCCGGCTGACGAACGTCACGCGGACCCTCCGCCGCCGCGACGTCGACGAGGCCCTCGCCCGCTGCGGCCGCGAGGTCCTGGACTGGTCGGGAGGAACGCGCCTGCGGGCCTGCCTGCGGGATTTCAACCGCTCCTGGTCGCGGCGCGTCCTGGGCCACGGCGCCGTGGTGCTGCTGGTCACCGACGGGCTGGACCGCGATCCCGAGCCCGGCCTGGACGCCGAGGCCGACCGCCTCCACCGCTCCTGCCGCCGGCTGATCTGGCTCAACCCTCTCCTGCGGTGGGAGGGGTTCCAGCCCCGTGCCCAAGGAGTGAAGGCGCTTCTGCCGCACGTAGATGAGCACCGGCCGGTCCACAACCTGGACAGCCTGGAGGCGCTGGGGCGTGCGCTGGCCGGCAGGGCCCCGGCTTAAGACCGCGGGGCGCCGTCTGGACCTCGGCGGGCGATCAATCTCGGCAAGTTTTCAGGAGTTCGATCACCGCTCGCCTGTCGTCTTCGCTCACAAGGCGACGTTTGTCAACGCTTTATTTAGGGGAATCTGTTTCCGACCCAGTGATTGACAAATGCCTCAAATCTCTGTAAGATCTAAGATATAGAAACACAGCCATAAAAAGACGGTCATCAAACGCCCGGTACTTCGCCGGGCTGGCGGAGCAACGAACATGTATGGGACGTTGCCGCAATTGTTGCAGATGTCTCAATGTCTGTACCTCAGGGCCGTCTACTGAAAAAGGGGCCGGTTGATCGGTTTTACCTTGCAATTCTGAGCTGGCTGGATGACGGGGACGTGCGGGTCTTCTCGGTGGATGGCAGCCAATAAGAAAGGCTAACCAGAACCAGGAACTATGGAGATCGACGCAGATGAACCGCAAAATCGTGCAGAAATTGCCGTTGGCCAGCTGCCTCATCCTTCTTCTCAGTTGCGCCCCGAACGGGCTGGGGCCGGAAAGCGGAAAGGTCGTGGACGAAGCCCGCCTCGCCGGCCGGGACGCCGCGTCGCTCGCCGGCGCGGACGAGGACTACTACCACGACATGGATGGCGGCGTGCCCCTGACGCCTGCCCAGGTCGTCGGACGCAACAACTGGATCGTGTGGACCGCGGGGAACGATCGTCTGTGGGACCTCCTCACGGACAAGAGCGCGGGGTCCTTTGACCTTCTGAAGACGATCTCCTCCCACCCCTACCCGAAGGACTCCAAGCTGCCGCAGTTCGGCCGCCACAACCGGTGGAAGTGGTTCGGCCTGGTCAACGAGCCCTGTTTCGAGGAGGCCAAGGGGCCGGATCCGGAGCGCTTCGGCCTGTGGCTCGACAAGCGCCGTACAGGTCCCGACTGCCCGCCGGACCCCTTTGAGAACGAGCAGAAGTACCCGGGCGTCAAGCTCGGAGCGCGCGGCAAGAACCTGCCTGCCGGTTCCTACTACGGCTGGGGCACCGGGATCGTGGGCCTGCGGCTGTTCCCGAATCCGGCCTTCGACGAAAAAGCCGCCAAGGCCTGGAAGCCGGACCTCTATTACACCGATCCCAAGTACTACCAGCGCAAGGGCCTCGTGCGGCCTTACCGGGTCGCCATGTCCTGCGGCTTCTGCCACGTCGGGCCCAACCCGGTCCATCCGCCCGCCGACCCGGAAAATCCGCAGTGGGCGGACTTGTCGTCGAACGTCGGTGCCCAGTACTTCTGGATCGACCGCATCTTCACTTGGGATGCCGATGAGAGCAGCTTCCCATTCCAGCTCTTCCACACCTCACGCCCGGGCGCTCTCGACACCTCCCTGGTCTCCACCGACTACATCAACAACCCGCGCACGATGAACGCCGTCTACGATCTCGGCGCCCGGCTGACTCAGGGCAAGCGTTGGGGCAAGGAGACGCTGGCAGGGGGCGAACTGGAGAACAAACAATTCGGCGACTACGGCATCCTCCCCGAGCTCTTCCAGAAGCCGAGCACCGTCTGGACGACACGCGTGCTCAAGGACGGTGCCGACTCGGTCGGAGCCCTGGGAGCGCTCAACCGGGTCTATATCAACATCGGGCTGTTCAGCGAGGAGTGGCTGCGGCACTTCAATCCGCTGACGGGCGGCAAGCCCATCTCACCGATCGAGATCAAGGTGGGGCGCGCGAATTCGAGCTACTGGCAGGCCAACGAGGCGCAGACCCCTCACCTCGCCGAATTCTTCCTGGCCACCACGGCGCCGCATCGGCTCCAGAACGCTCCCGGCGGCGCGACCCACCTGACCAAGGACCCGTCGAAGCTCACTCGCGGCAAGGTGGTCTTCGCGGAGACCTGCGCGCGCTGCCATTCGTCCAAGCTCCCGGCGTCGATTGCAGGTCTCGATCCCAGCGGCTGCGCAGGTTCCGGCTACCTCGACTGCTGGAACAAGTACTGGGCGGCGACCAAGACCGACGAGTTCAAGAAGCAGATGCGGGAGATCGTCCTCAAGGACGATTTCCTCAAGGACAACTACCTGTCGACCGAGGCGCGCGTCCCCTTGACGCTCCTGGAGACGAACGCCTGCAGCCCGCTCGCCACCAATGCGATCGCCGGGAATATCTGGGACAACTATTCTTCGCAGTCGTACAAGAGCCTGCCCGCGGTAGGCACGATCACGGTCCACAACCCGTTCACCGGCGAGCCGCGGCAGTACGTCATGCCCGCCGGTGGCCGCGGCTACACCCGGCCGGCCTCGCTGCTCAGCCTTTGGTCGACCGCTCCCTATCTGCTCAACAACACGGTGGGAGTGTTCAACGGCGATCCTTCGGTCGCGGGGCGCATGGCCGCCTTCCAGGACGGCATCGAGAAGATGCTGTGGCCGGAGAAGCGCGACAAGGACCCGGTGCTCGGCGACAAGGTGCCCGGCCTGATCGACCGTACGACGAAGTCGAGCTATCTCCGGGTGCCGGTCGGCTACCTGCCGTCCTTCGCGCCGAAAGTCGCGCCGCTCGTCAAGAAGCTCGCTCCGGCTGTCGTGGGCAAAGACGGGATCGAGCTTGGGCCCATCCCCGCCGGTACGCCGGTCAATCTGCTCTCCAACATGAACCTCCTGCCCGACAACCTGACGGCGAAGCAGAAGCTGGCGCATGACAGGAAGCTTCTGGGACTCCTGTTGAAGGTCAAGCATGACCTCAAGGCCTTGCCGGCGGGCGCCACCGACGAGCAGGCGCGGAAGGTCTTTGCCAACCTGGTGGAGCCGATGCTCGAGCTCAGCAAATGTCCCGATTTCGTGGTCAACCGGGGTCACTACTTCGGCACCGACCGCTTCAAGGAGGAGCCGGGTCTCAGCGATGCCGACAAGATGGCGCTGATCGAGTTCCTGAAGACCTTCTGACGGACGGCCCGTCGCTCAGGCTCTCGAGGAAAAGGAGCGGGATGAGCTCTCAGCCCCAGCAGCAGGCGGACTGCGAATACGTCGTCGTGGGCTCCGGCGCCGGAGGAGGAACTCTGGCGGCGCGCCTCGCCGAAGAAGGCCGGCGGGTCGTTCTCCTCGAAGCAGGAGGCGACCCACGGCTGCTCCAGGGCGTCGACGCGGCCGACCCCATGGGCAACCGCCTGCCTGAGGACTACGACGTGCCCTGCTTCCACGCCATGTCGACGGAAAACCCCGCGATGAAGTGGGATTTCTTCGTCCGCCATTACGAGAGCCAGGCGCAGCAGGAGCGCGACCCGAAGTACCGCGCCGAATGGGACGGCAAGCCGGTCAACGGAGTGCTCTATCCGCGGGCCGGAACGCTGGGCGGCTGCACTGCCCACAACGCCATGGTGCTGATCTATCCGCACAATGCGGACTGGGACGGGATCGCCGAGCTCACCGGCGATCCCTCCTGGGGCGCCGGCAACATGCGCACCTATTTCGAGAAGCTGGAGAACTGCAATCACCGGCTCCCCATCTACCGCTGGCTGAGCAAGCGCGGCATCAATCTCACCCGGCACGGCTTCAATGGCTGGCTGCAGACCGAAAAAGCGATCCCCAAGTCGGCGCTCGAGGACGACGATCTCATGGAGGTGCTCCATGATTCGCTGAAGGTGGCCTTTCGCTCCTCCGCCGCTCTGGTCGACCGCGACGTCTGGACTCTTCTGGGCCAGGCCGATCCCAACGACTGGCGCCTGGTCCGCGATAACGCGACCGGTATCTGCTATACGCCGCTCACCACCCGTGGCCGCCAGCGGATGGGCACCCGCGAGCGTGTGCTCGAAGTCGCCCAGAAGCATCCGGACCGGCTGAAAATCGTGCTGAACGCGCTCGCGACGCGCGTGCTTTTCGACGGCAACAACCGCGCCGTCGGCGTCGAGTATCTGCACGGCGAGCGCCTCTACCGCGCCGCCGCCAAGCCGAATCCGGAGAGCGGCGAGCGGCGCGAGATTCGCGTTTCCCGCGAGGTGATCCTCTCCGGCGGAGCCTTCAACACGCCGCAGCTCCTGATGCTCTCCGGCATCGGGCCACGGCAGGAGCTGGAGCGCCACGGTATTCCAGTGCGGGTCGATCTGCCGGGGGTCGGCCGCAACCTGCAGGACCGCTACGAAGTCGGCGTCGTGAACCGGATGAAAAAGGATTGGGGGATGCTCAAGGGCGCCAAGTTCGCCAAGGGCGACCCGCAATACGAAGAGTGGGCGAGCTCCCGGTCGGGCGTCTACACCACGAACGGCGCCATGCTCGCGGCCATTAAGCGCTCGACGGCCGGGCAACCGCTGCCGGACCTCTTCTGCTTCGCGCTCGTGGGCCTGTTCAAAGGTTATTTCCCGAACTACTCGAAGCTGCTCCCGGAGCACCCCGACTACCTGACCTGGGCGATCCTCAAGGCGCATACCCTCAACCGGGCGGGCAGGGTGACCCTGCGCTCCTCGGATCCGCGCGAGGTGCCGGAAATCAACTTCCACTATTTCGAGGAAGGCAGCGACGAGAGCGGAGACGATCTGGACGCGGTCGTCGAAGGCATCAAGTTCGTGCGCACGATGACGGCGCATCTCAAGAAAAAGAAGCTGATCGCCGAGGAGGAGCTGCCGGGAGAAAGCGTGCAGTCGGACGACGACCTGCGCGCCTTCGTGCGCGACCAGGCCTGGGGCCACCACGCCTCGTGCACCTGTGCGATCGGCCCCAAGGATCAGAGCGGCGTATTGAGCAGCGACTTCCGCGTGCACGGCACCGAGGGGCTGCGGGTGGCGGACGCTTCGGTTTTCCCGCACATCCCGGGATTCTTCATCGCCAGCGCGGTCTACATGATCGGTGAGAAAGCGGCCGACGTCATCCTGGCCGCAGACAAGGAGTAGCCTAATGCGCAAAGCCGGATTTTCATTGATCGTTCTCCTGGCGTTGCTGAGGCCCGCGCTGGGACAGCAGATCCCGAATCCGCCACTCACCAAAGAGGAGGCCGACAAGCGCTATCCATCCGCCAAGGTCTGCGGCGAGTGCCACCCCAATCAGTACAGGCAGTGGAGCCTCTCGTCCCACGCCTATGCCAACCTTTCCCCGATGTTCAACAAGTTCGAGCAGAAGATCAATGACCTGGCTTCGGGCACCATCAACTCCTTCTGCGTCCGCTGTCACGCCAGTGTCGGCACGGCCCTGGGAGAGGAGCGCGACATTGCCTGGTGGGACCGCAGCGCGGCCTCCCGCGAAGGCATCACCTGCGTCACCTGCCACCGCGTCGGGGAGGGCTACGGCAAGACGAACGCCGCGCGGCGGATCACGCCGGGCAGCATCAACGAGCCCGTGTTTGGTCCCTTCGACACCATGGGTGGCATCAAGGCGATCAGCGACGCGAGGGACTACCACATCCTCGTGAGCCCCGACCAGCCCGACAAGGACGGCTGGATCAGGATTCACCAGGCGGCGATCCAGTCCGAATTGATCGTGAAATCGGAGTTCTGCGTCACCTGCCACCAGGTCCAGGTCCATCCCGGCATCAAGCTCGAGACCGTCTGGGAAGAGTACCGGTCGTCTCCCGCCGCCAAGGAGGGCATCACCTGCCAGAAGTGCCACATGAGCACCAACCCAGGGTTGGACACCGGTTTCGCGACAGGCCCGGCCGCTCTCGTCAACGGAAAGATCGTCAATGCGGCCCGGCCGCTCACCGATCACACCTTCGTCGGCCCGGGCTACCCCATCAGCCATCCCGGTCTCTTCCCTTTCAGAATGGAGGAGTCCCCCTTCACCCCCGAGCAGTGGCTGAGGTTCAACTACCGGGACGAATGGGGGAGCGACGCCTTCGAGAGCAAGGTTGCCGCCGGGGCGCCGGGCTCCTATACCTTCCCGTCCGATTGGCAGAGCTCCGTCGACCGTAGGAAGGCATGGGGAATCGTCGAAGAGAATCTCGAGAGGTGGAAAGAGCGGCGGGAGATGCGCATCAAGCTCCTGGAGACCGCCTCGCACCTCGACGGTCCCTTCTTCAAGGGGCGCCCCGAGGCCGGCAAAACCTTCTCGTTCGAGTACAAGATCACCAATCGCAACAAGGGTCACAACCTCCCGTCCGGCTCTCTGGGAGCCCAGCCCGAATTGTGGCTCAACGTCGCTCTCATCGATCCCGACGGGAAGAGGGTCTGGGAATCGGGCTACGTCGACAGCCACGGCGACGTCGCCGACCTTCAGTCCGAGGACGTCCAGATGGGCAAGATCGAGCACGACGACCAGCTCGTCAGCATGCAGGCCAAGTTCATCACCACGAACGTGAAGGGAACCGACCGGGAGATGTACCTGCCGATCAATTTGGACTTCGACCAGCTTCCCTTCATCCGCCCCGGCGGCACACCGACCTCGCTGCTCAATCATCCTCCCTTCGCGCGCATGGAGAAGCGCAGCATCCCGCCTCTGGCCACCCGCGTCGCCAGATACAAAGTCCCGGGGAACAAGCTGACAAAGCCCGGCACCTACCGCCTCGCCGTGCGCCTGCGCGGCCGGACCGAGCCGATCTACTTCATGAAGTTCGTCGACGCCACGAGGGACATGATCCGGGCCGAGAATCAATGGGCCGACGACATCCATCCCTACGCCGTTGAATTCGAAGTCCGCTGAGAGAGGGGCCAACATGAACGGAAAAACCTGGATTGCGAACCCTTTGCTCCTCGGCCTGCTCCTGCTCGCCCTGGGCGCCCCATGCGCTTTCGCCGAAGGCGCCGCTGAGGAGCCCCAAGCCGCGGCCGCCGGCGAGGAAAAGGGCCCCGAGACCTCATCCGAGGTCAAATTCCTCGGCGATCCTAACCATCTGGATGCGCCCGCCGAGGGCTGGTTCAAGCCCGACCCCAAGTACGAGCACGAGCCCTACGACGCCGAGGCCCAACTGGCTATTTACGGTCCCCAGTCATCACCAGGAAAACCGGGCAAGCACCTGAACCGCACGGCGAATCCACCCGTCGAGCTAGGCCGCCGCCTCTACGACCGTGGAGCCTATGAGCCCCGCCCCACCTGGCTGGGCACGAAAAACCCGATCAACTACCACTTGATGGCTTACGGCGACGTTCGTGTCGCCGCCGCCTACTACGACAACGGCGTTCCTGGGGCCAAGGAGCAGTCGGTCGTCGCCACCCGTCTCAACCTCGACATGGACCTCGCTCTCACCGCCACCGAACGCATCCACGCCTTCGTGCGCCCGCTCGACAGGAACGGCTCGTTTACGCGCTACCAGATCAGCGGCGGCGCCAAGGACGACGAGTTCATCGACGAGCTCGACTTCGCTCTCGATACCCTCTACTTCGAAGGCGACCTCGGCGCCATGGCCCAGGGCTGGACCAACAAGACCAACTCGATCGACCTGCCGGTAGCCCTCGGCCGCGTTCCTCTGTTCACCCAGAACGGCATCTGGCTCGACGACGCCTTCACTGGCCTGGCCACGGGCATCACGGCCAAGAACAGCCCGTCGCTCGACATCAGCAACATGGACTTCACCTTCTTCGCCGGTTTCAAACAGGTGACGACCGCCGCCGTCCCCAACAGCAACGACGACGCCAAAGTCTTCGGCCTTGCCGGCTTTGCCGATGCCCGGAAAGGATACGTGGAGTACGGCTATGGCTACATCGACGCCGGCGACAGCGACCTGAGCTACCACAACGTCACCGCCGCGTTTACCAAGCGGTACCAGGGCCGGCTCGCCAACAGCGTCCGGCTGATCGGCAACTTCGGACAGAAAGGAATTTTGGGACAGAAAACGGCCGACGGCGTGCTGGTCCTGATCGAGAACTCGCTCATCCCGCGGCGGCCGTGGAATGCCGTCCCCAGTCCCATCAATCTCGTCCCCTACTTCAACCTCTTTGCCGGCTTCGACACCCCCCAGCCGCTGGCGCGGGCCGCCGACTCCGGCGGCGTGCTGAAGAACACCGGCATCAACTTCGAGTCCGACGGCCTGACGGCCTACCCGACGCTCGACGCCAGCGGGCACGAGTCCTACGGCGGGGCCCTGGGATTGGAGTACCTGTTCGGCCTCGACCGTCAGATCGTCATCGAAGGAGCGGTGGTCCAGCGCATGAGCAACAGCGTGCTGGGGTCCCAGTACGCCCTCGGGGCCCGCTATCAGCACAAGGTCTCCAATGCCTGGATCGTCCGGCTCGATGCCATGCACGGCTGGCGGGAGGGTTTGAAGAACGTCTACGGTGCACGATTGGAAATCCGTCGCAAATTATGACGCCGCCTCGAAGCGACCAGAGAAGGAGGTTCTAGATGTCTCTCTTTCAGCTCACCGTCAACGGTAAGCAACTCTACGTAGACGTGGATGGCAACATGCCTTTGCTCTGGGTCCTGCGCGACGTCCTGGGGCTCACGGGCACCAAGTTCGGTTGCGGCGTTGCGCAGTGCGGCGCCTGCACCGTCCACCTCAACGGCCGGGCCGCGCGCTCCTGCGCCGTCGACGTCGGCGTGGCCTGCCTTTCCGAGATCACCACGATCGAGGGATTGTCGACCGACGGCAGCCATCCGTGCCAGAAAGCATGGGTCGAGGGCGGCGTGCCGCAGTGCGGTTTCTGCCAGCCGGGCCAGATCATGACCGCCGCGGCGCTCATCGCGAACCGCGATCCCGAGAAAAAGAAGCAGCCGATTACCGACGAAGAGATCGACAACGCGATGCGTGGCAACATCTGCCGCTGCGGCACCTATCCACGGATCCGGGCCGCGATTCACAAGGCCGCGGAGAGCTCGTCATGATCGGCCTCTACAAGATCACTCGCAGGGATTTCCTCCGCGACCTCGGTGTGGGCACCGGCGCACTGGTGCTCGGCTGTTCGATGTCGCCGGAGGCGTTCGGCCTCGATCTGCCGTCGCCTGGTGAATTGATTCACGGGATCCCGGTTAAAGACGTTCCCTTTGTCGCCATCAAACTGAACGGCGACATCGTGATCATCACTCACCGTGCGGAGATGGGGCAGGGCATCCGCTCCAGCCTCGCCGCCGTGCTGGCCGACGAGATGGAAGCGGACTGGTCGCGCGTCACACTGCGCCAGGCGGATGCCGACTCGACGAAGTTCGGCGTGCCGTTCCCATATCCCATCCCCCCCGAAACCAAACTCGGGTATCCGTATAACAAGCCGAGGGGTGCCAAGTCGCTGTTCATCCTCGACGCTGACGTCGCCCAGTTCACCGACAGCTCGCGCAGCATGGCCGCGTACTACATGCCGATGCGACTGTTCGGCGCGGCCCTGAGACGGGCGATGATCATGGCCGCGGCAAGGAAGTGGGGTGTCGATCCGAGCGAGTGCTACGCGGATCAGCACAAAGTCAAACACAAGGGCAACGGTCACCGTCCACTCGACTACAAGCGTCTTCTGCTTGGCGCGCAGAAGGTGCCGGTGCCGCAGTATGACGAGTTGACGGATAGATGGCTGAAGAAGCCGGATCAGTGGCGCTACATCAACAAAGAGAAGATGCGTGAGACGTTCAAGGGAGACGCACGCGCGATGGTGACGGGGAAGTTGCAGTATGGCGGCGACATCCAACTGCCCGGCATGCTCACGGCGATGATCGAGCGCTGCCCGGTGGCCAATGGCAACGTGAAGAGCTTCGATGAAACCGAGGCGCTGAAGGTGCCGGGCGTCGTGAAGGTGATGAAGGTCGTCATCGAAAGTCCCCTCGGGCCCGGAGGCGTCGGCACCGCGTTCCTGCCGCACGCCGGCGTCGCCGTCCTGGCCGAGAACACCTGGGCCGCGTGGCAGGGGCGGCGGAAGCTCAAGCCAACCATCGTGTGGGACCTCAGCTCTCCAGTCGCTTCGGAAAATGCCCAGTATGACTCCGCCACGTATCGCGGCACACTCGAGGAGTCGACCTCCAAACCGGGGATCGAAGTGCGCTACAGAGGGGATGTCGATAGCGGCTTCGCCCAGGCCCCACAGGTCGTGGAGGCGGGTTACTACGTCCCGCACCTCGCGCAGGCCCCGATGGAGCCGCCGGTGGCCACCGCCGTCCTCAGAGGGGAGCATCTCGAGGTCTGGGCGCCGACCCAGAATCCCGATGTGGCTCAATGGCTGGCGGGCAGCGTCGCGTTCGGCGTCTCGCCCAACAACTGGGAGACCGAGGACAATAAAGCGGAAATGCGGAAGAAGGTCACCCTGCACATGCCACTCCTCGGCGGCGGCTTCGGACGCAAGTCGAAGCCCGATTACGTCGTCGAAGCGGCGTATCTGGCCAAAGAGAATCCCGGTGTACCGATCCGCGTGCAGTGGACCCGCGAGGACGACATCCGGTTCGCCTACTACAACGCCGTCAGCAGCCAATATCTCAAAGCGGGTCTCGGCGCCGACGGCAGTCCTACGGCTCTCCTGCAGCGCAGTGCCTTCACGTCGCTCTTCGGGACGCTCTTCCCCCCGCCGCGGAAAGACTTCTCGGCCGAGGTCAACACCCACTTCGCGGAGAAACGGAGCGACTTTCGTCTCGGAGGCGAGTATCCGTACGGCTCCAGCATCGAGCGGTCCCAGGGGCTTGAGGACATGCCCTTCGACGTGCCGAACCTGCGCATCGAGAACTGCAAGGCCCCCAACTACATCCGCGTCGGGTGGATGCGCTCCGTGGCGAACATCTACCACGCCTTCGCCATCTGCTCCTTTGCCGACGAGATGGCGCGAGCGGCTGGACGCGATTCGAAGGACTACGTGCTCGACCTGATCGGGACGGGAAAAATCCTCGACCTCGCGAATGAGCACGTCAAGCAGAATTACAACAACGAGTTCCCCATCGAGAAGATCGAGGTGCCGTTCAGCGGCAGCAAAGTGTTTCAGGTCGTTGCTGGCTATCCGCCCGACACGCGGCGCTTGCGGAAGGTGGTGGAGGAGGTGGCGCGCATTTCGGGCTGGGATGCGAAGAAGGGAACGCTGCCGAAAGGCCGCGGCCTCGGCCTCGCCGCCCATCGCAGCTTCCTGAGCTACGTTGCTCTCGTGCTCGACGTCTCGCTGACGGACAAAAACGAGCTCACGGTCAACGAAGCGTTCTGTGCCATCGACTGCGGGCTGGGCGTCAACCTCGACCGCGTCCGCGCGCAGATCGAAGGAGGCATCAACTACGGTCTGAGCATGGCTCTCTTCGGCGAGATCACGGTCAAGAACGGGGCCGTCGAGCAGAACAACTTCGACGACTACCCCGTGCTGCGCATCCACCACACGCCGAAGAAGGTCTCGATCCACATCGTCCAGACCGACTTCGATCCAACCGGAGTCGGCGAGCCGCCGACCCCCGTGGTGGCCCCCGCCTTGGCCAACGCGATCTTCGCCGCGGGCGGACCTCGCATCCGCGAGATCCCGTTTAACAAGAAAGTCGTGGTGCTGTAAGCCGAGAGGTTCCCAATGCAGAGGTTGCGTCACCGAGCTCTCGCCGGCTTCCTCGTCCCGATTCTCATTGCCTCTCTGGCCGGCTGCGCCAGTCAGCCCAGGAGACAAAGCTGGGTCGTCGACTACAAGGACGTCGACTTCGACCCGTTCCCGGGGTTGGACGTTCAGGGACGAAACGTCACGCTGACCCAGCAGGACATCAAGGGGCGCGTGATCTGGAACCTCTGGTCGGGCGACAACGCCGGGTTCTGGAACTGGCTCGCGCAGTACGGCTTCGGCACCGGCGATTTCCTGAAGATGATCGCGTCGCCGCGGGAAAAGCGGTTTCAGACCTACGGCGTCGTCAATCAGCCCGGCTTCATGCGGCCTTCGCAGCCGGACGAGCACGGCCTGTACATCGACGTTCCCCGCGAGGCTGGCTCGAAGTACGACATCGACAAGCGCCTCGACCTCGCCACCTACGGCAAGTCCAGTGGCATCATGGGCCTGCGATTGTTCAGAAACCCGAAGTTCGATCCCGCGAAGTGGGACGCGAACCGTTTCTGGAACGATCCGAACTACTATACGAATCCCAAGCTCGAGCGGCCCTACCGGGTGGGAATGGCCTGCTCGTTCTGCCACATCGGGCCGGATCCGGTGAACCCCGCGGCGGATCCCAACGAGCCCGATTTCGCCAACCTCTCCGACCACGTCGGCCAGCACTACATGAAGGTGTGGGAGGTGTTCGGCCATGAGCTTGGCCCCGACAACTTCGTCAAGCAGCTTCTGATGTCGAGCCCGGCCGGTTCGCTCGACACGTCGTTCATCTCCACCGACTACCTGAACAACCCGGGAACGATGAACGGGGTCTACAACCTTCCGCCTCCCGGGCGTGTCGCCGTGGCGGCTCCGGAGATGATCCGCGGCGGCGCGGCCGATCTGAAGAACCTCGAGTACGTGCCGGGGCAGCGCGACAGGGTGGTGACTCCGCGCGTTCTCAAGGAAGGCGCCGACTCGGTGGGGCTCAACGCCGCTCTCTCTCGCGTGTACCTGAACATCGGCGAGTACTGGGAGGAGTGGACGCATCACTTCCGGCCGCTGGTGGGCATCAAGAAGCAGACCCCGATCCGGGTGAAAGATGCGCAGAAGCTCTCACCGGCGTGGAACTGGAGCGAGAACGCGGCGCCTGACCTGGCGGCGTACCTGATCAAGTTCGCCAAGGAGCACAAGCTCGCGAAGGCTCCGGGCGGCGGCAAGTACATCACCACCGATCAGGCGCAGCTCGACCGCGGCAAGCTCGTCTTCGCTCAGAGCTGCGCCCGCTGCCACTCGAGCAAGCGGCCTCCGCAGGGCATCGATCCGAAGTCGCCCGAGGGGCGCGCCTGGTTCGAGAAAGCCGTGATGGAGCCCGACTTCCTGGAGGGTAACTTCCTCGCCAGCGAAGAGCGCGTACCAATCACCGAGGTCAGGACCAACGCCACGCGGGCGGCGGCTACGAACGGGCTGGCAGGGCACATCTGGGACAACTTCTCGTCCGAGACCTACAAGAAGCTGCCGGCCGTCGGGGCGATCGACGTGTGGGACCCGATCGCGAAGGCCGACGGCAAATGGACGGTCCCGAGCCCTGGCCGTGGCTACTACCGTCCGGCCTCGCTGGTCGCCGTCTGGAGCGCCGCTCCGCTGCTCCACAACAACGCCCTCGGCAAACACGTGCATGGCATCTCCGTGGATGAACGGATGGAAGCCTTCAACGACGCCATCACCAAGCTGCTCTGGCCGGAGAAGCGCGCCGGCGCGGAGGGGAACAAGGATGGCGCGGATGGTCAATCGACGTCTCTCTGGCTGACGACGGAGGAGAGCTGGTTGAAGCTGCCGGAGTCGTATCTCAACTCGTGGCTCCTGCGGCACCGTCTGCGGAAGCACATGGAAACGGATCCCTCCACCGGTGCGAGGTCCTTCGCCTTCGGGCCGATTCCGAAAGGAACGCCGGTCAATCTGCTGGCCAACACCAACCTCGAGCTGAGCGGCGTGCGCAAGGCCGGTGACCTGGCGAGCCTCCTCATCGACTCGGTGAAGGTGATGAAGGACATCAAGCGCCAGGGCCTGACGGGAGATGCGGCCACGAAACGTTGGTTGGAGTCCGATGTCGTGAAGAAGCTCTACCGCCTCAATTCGTGCCCCGATTTCATCGAGGACAGGGGCCATTACTTCGGTACCGATCTACCCGACGCCGACAAGAGTGCGCTGATCGAGTACCTCAAGACCTTCTGAAGGAGATCAGGATCGGTACTCCAGAGAATCCCCAGTCCGTCCTCAGCACCCTGCGAGGAGGTTCCCATGACCGAAGCGGCCCTCGGTATTCAAGGTTTTACCGCCGACGATCGGCGTGTCGTCGCCGGCTCGCGTTTCAGCGCCGTGCGCGACGCGGTCCTCGCCAACCCGTATCAGAAGGTATGGGGGGCGACAGGGAACGCGCCGCTCGAGCGCTTTCCGGTCACGTTCATGCCGCTGATCAAGGGCATGCTGCCCGGCGGCGGGACGTGGCAGTTCCTCGCGGCGGCCAAGCGCGTTCTCGCCTCCGATTCCGACCTTCGCTGGGGCCCGGACGGGAAAGGTTTCCGCCGCCTCCTCCACACCAATGGCATCTGCATGACGGGCCTCTGGGAGATCACCGAAGACACGCCGTACACCGGCTATTTCCGCCAGGGGAGCCGCGGCCTGATGATCGCCCGCTACTCCACCTGCTGCACCGAAACGCGCCGCGGCAACACGCGGTCGCTGTCGATGATCGGCCGCATCTACCCGACCACCGATCCGAACCATCCCGAGCCCCTGCCGACCGCGAGCTTCATCACCCAGGAAGACATCGGCGGCGAGGACACGCCGAACATCAACGGCGCGAAGCTGCGCAACGCGCCGAACACCACCGCCACCCGCCGCGGCGCCGGCGGCATGCCGATCCTCCTGCTGTCCGGGCTGGTGTTCGGCATGGCCAATAAGCAGCCGACCATCCGGCAGGTCTACCAGATCGCCGAGCTTGGGAAACCGGCGGCCGAGCCGACGCGCGCGCCCGAGTTCCTGCAGCTCACCGTCGCCGCGGGTCAGCCCGTCATCCCCGGCGACGACCTCGACTTCCGCGACGAGATCATGGCCCACATCTACGACCCCGGCGATCCTCTGCCGAAGCGCAAGCTCGTCTTCGACGTCGAGACCTCCGACACCGGCACCACCCACGGCCTGCCGATCAAAGAGCGCCGCGACATCACCAACTGGAAGAAGATCGGAACCATGACCTTCGACGCCGCGGTGGTCTCGTTCAACGGCGACCATGTCTTTCACGTGAACCATCCGGCGTGGCGGAAGGATCGGAACGACCCGCGGACGGTGGTGGGGTTGAAGGTTTGAGGAGTTGACGGCCAAATCAGACGCGGGTTGAAACCGCGGCGGTCGGGAGGTATCTTTGACCCTCCTGGTCCGAGGGCCGGCCGATGAACCACTGGAAAGAAACCGCGGAGGTCTTCTCGCGGCTCGCCGAGTTGAAGGCGGCCGGGCGGCGGGCCGCGCTCGCCACGGTCGTCCGCATCGTCGGTTCCGCCTACCGCCGGCCCGGCGCCAAGTTCCTCATCGAAGACACGGGCGACACCCTGGGCAGCGTCAGCGGCGGCTGCCTGGAGGCCGACGTGCGCGAGGTCGCCAAAAGCGCCCTGGCGACGGGAACCCCGAGCCTGCGACACTACAGCACGGGCGCCGACGAGGACGTCGTCTGGGGCCTCGGGCTGGGCTGCAACGGCCTGGTGGACGTCTTCGTGCAGAGTGCCACGGAAGGCCCCCTGGCCGACCTGGAAGACCGGATCCAGGGATTCCTGAGGGGCGATGCCGCTTTCGTCGTCGCCACGGCGCTGGATGGCGACGGTCTGGGAGCGGCCCTGGCAGTGGGGCCGGAGGGTGCCGTGCAAGGCTCGCTGGGATCCGCGGATCTCGACGCGTTGGCCGTGGAGAAGGCCCGCGGGCTCGCGCCGGCCGGCCGCTCGGGAGTGCACTCCATCGGCAACCGGCAGGTCTTTTTCGAGGTATTGCCGCCGCCTCCCCATCTCGTCGTCTGCGGCGCCGGCGACGATGCCCGGCCGCTCGTGGCCTACGCCGCGGACGCCGGGTTCCGCGTCACCGTCGTGGATCACCGCCAGGGGTTGATGGCGCCGGCGTGGTTCCCGCAGGCGGCGCGGCTGATCCTGGCCCGTCCGGAGGAGCCGGCATCCCTGCCTCCCGCCGCGCGCTCGCTGGCGGTGGTGAAGACCCACTCCCTGGCCCACGACCGCGAATGGGCGCGGCGGCTGCTCGCGGCGGGCCTGCCCTACGTGGGAGTGCTCGGGCCTCACGCACGGACGGTGACCATCCTGCGCGAGATCGGAATGCCCGGGGACGGCAGGGTCTATGGCCCGGTCGGTCTGGACCTCGGAGCCGACGGTCCGCGCCAGGTGGCGCTCGCCATCGTCGCCGAGCTGCTCGCCTTCACCGCCGGGCGGGAGCCGCGGCATCTCTCGGAGCGCAAGGAGGCTATCCATGTCGAGTGATCGCACCGGACCCATCGCAGGCGTCCTGCTCGCCGCCGGCACCTCGAGCCGCATGGGCAGGAACAAGATGCTGTTCGAGCTGGACGGCGAGAGCGTTCTGCGCGGCGCGGCGCGGCGGGCACTGGCCGGGGGCTTGTCTCCGCTGGTGGTGGTGCTCGGCCACGAAGCGGAGAAGTCGCGCCGGGAGCTGGACGGTCTGCCCTGTCGGATCGTGATCAATCCCGATTACGAGCAGGGGATCAACTCCTCGCTCAAGACAGGGATCTCGGCCGTGCCCGCCGAGGCGGGGGCGGCCCTGGTGATGCTGGCCGACATGCCGTACGTCAGCGCGGAGATGATCGCCGGCCTGATTGCCCGTTACCGGTCGAGCGCCGCGCCGCTCGTGATCTCGGACTACGAAGGGGTCAACGCGCCGCCCATGCTCTACGATCGGAGCCTCTTCGACGAGCTGCTTGCGATGACGGGAGAGGGTTGCGGCCGGCAGGTGGTCAAGCGCCACCGCGACGAAGCCGAGGTGCTGCCCTGGCCCGCCTCCGCCCTCGCCGATATCGACGTGCCCGAGGACTATGCCCGGATCGCCGCGGGAGAGGTACGGTAGACGCACCATGCGCGCCGAGTTGCTCCGGATAGCGGCGGACCTGGCTCAGCGGGAGGAGCCGTTCGTGCTGGCCGTCGTGGTGCGCCGGCAGCCGGCCAGCTCGTCGCAGACCGGGGACATGGCGCTGATCACGGCGGCGGGCGTTTTCCACGGCTGGCTTGGCGGCAGTTGCACGCAGCCGACGGTGGTCCGCGAGGCGCGGCGGGCGCTCGCCGAGGGCCAACCCCGCCTCGTCGCCCTGGCGCCCGATCCGGAGGAAGTCCGGCGGCCCGGGGTCACCGTCTTTCCCATGACCTGCAACAGCGGAGGGACCGTGGAGATCTACCTGGAGCCCGTCCTGCCGGCGCCGCGCCTCGTGGTGTTCGGCGTCTCTCCCACGGCCCGGGCTCTGGCGAAGCTGGGCAAGGCCATGGGCTACTCGGTGGTCGCCGTCGACCCTGCCGCCGATCCGGAGCTTTTTCCCGGCGCCGATCAGGTCGTCGCCGATCTGTCCCGGTCTCCTCGCCTCTATGCGCCCTCGAAAGGGCCGCGCTTCGCCGTGGTGGCCACCCTCGGCGAGCGCGACGAGGAGGCGATCCGCGACGCGCTGGCGCTTGCGCCCGACTATCTCGGCGTCGTGGCGAGCCGGAGACGCTTCGCCCAGATGCGGGAGATCCTCCTGGAGCGGGGCGTCCCCGCCTCGGCCCTCGACGCCATCCGCAACCCGGCGGGAGTGAACATCGGCGCCACGACACCGGAGGAGATCGCCCTCTCGATCCTGGCGGAGATCGTGGAGCGGCAGCGCGCCGCGGCCGCCGGAGCAGACGAAGAGAAGCCAGCCGCTGAAGCCGCCGAGGCGACCGCCATCGATCCCATCTGCGGCATGACGGTCGAGATCGCCTCCGCCCGCCACACCGCGGAGCATGGCGGCCGAACCTGGTACTTCTGTTGCGGCGGGTGCCGCCAGCGCTTCCTGGTGGAGCCTGAGAAATACGCCGCGATGGGAGGCGCCGCCGCGTGAGGCCCGAGATCGCGGCCCTGCAGGAGGCCATGGAAGGGCAGGGGTACATCGCCGATCCGGCCATCGCCACCGCCCTGTTCCTGGCCCGGGAGATGCACCGGCCGCTGCTCGTCGAAGGCGACGCGGGAGTGGGCAAGACGGAGATCGCCAAGGTGCTGGCGCGGCTGATGGACACCGAGCTGATCCGCCTCCAGTGCTACGAGGGGTTGGACGTCTCCACCGCGCTCTACGAGTGGAACTACCAGCGCCAGATGCTGCGCCTGCGGCTGGCCGAAGGCGAAGGCAAGGGCCCGGACGAGATCGAGGACCTCATCTTCGGCCGCGCCTATCTCCTGGAGCGGCCGCTGCTGCGCGCCATCACCCGCCGTGAAGGGCCGCCGGTGCTGCTCATCGACGAGATCGACCGCGCGGACGACGCCTTCGAGGCGTTCCTGCTGGAGATCCTCTCCGACTTCCAGGTGACCATCCCGGAGCTCGGCACCGTCCGCGCCGAGCACGTGCCCCACGTGATCCTCACCTCGAACCGCACGCGCGAGATCGGCGATGCCCTGCGCCGGCGCTGCCTCTATCTCTACGTCGAGCACCCGTCGCTGGAGAAGGAGGTGCGCATCCTGCGCGCTCGCGTGCCGGGAGCCAGCGTCCATCTGGCCGAGGAGATCGGCCGCTTCATGCGGGCCCTGCGCCGGCGGCGGTTGAGCAAGGTGCCGGGAGTCGCGGAGACGATCGACTGGGCGCGGGCGCTCTGCCATCTGCACAGCGAGCACCTCGACCGCGAGACCGTGGCCGAGACCCTGGGCTGCATCCTGAAGGACCAGCACGACCAGCGCGAGCTCGGGCGGGCCGAGCTCGACGCGGTGCTGGCGGAGGCGGTGGGATGAGCTCCGACCTGGTCTGCCACCTCGCCCGCTTCGGCCGCGCCCTGCGCGATTCGGGCGTCAAGGTCAGCCTGAGCGACGAGGCGGACGGCCTGGCGGCGCTCACCCTGGTGGACCTCGGCGACCGCGGCGAGGTGCGGCTCGCCCTGCGGACGGCGCTCAAGATCCGGCCGCGCGACGTTGCCCTGTTCGAAGAGCTTTTCGAGCGGCTGTGGAGCGCTCGCGACGAGCGGGGATCGTCGAACCCGCCGCTCGCGGCTCCCCGTCTCGCGAGCCGGCCGCGGCCCGCCGGCAAGCTCCCCAGCCGGCGGGAGAGCGAAGCCCGGGCGGCGACCGCCGCCGAGGGCGAGGAGCCGGGATACAGCCGCGAAGCCGTGTTGCGCCGCAAGTCCTTCGAGGATTATTCGGCGGCCGACGCGGCAGCCATGGAGCGCCTCCTGGAACGCCTGGCCCTGCGTCTCGCCACCCGGCCCAGCCGGCGGCGCGTGCCGACGCGCGGCCGCGGCGAGGCCGACCTGCGGCGCAGCTTCCGGCGGGCCGTCGCCCAGGGCGGCGAGTTCCTCTCGCTGGCCCGGCGGACCCGGCCGATCGAGGAGACGCGCCTGGTGGTGCTGTGCGACACCAGCGGCTCCATGGACCCCCACGCCCGCTTCCTGCTCACCTTCGTGCTGGCGCTTCGGAGAGTGGCGCGGCGCAGCGAGGTCTTCGCCTTCAATACGGCGCTGGTGCGGCTCACGCCCTGGTTGCGGGCGGGCCGGGTGGACCTGACGCTGGACCGCCTGGCCTCCCAGGTGCCCGACTGGTCGGGCGGCACCCGGATCGGCGAGTGCCTGGCCGAGTTCGTGGAGTACTATCTCGACGAGCTGATCGATGGGAAAACCGTGGTGCTGATCCTGAGCGACGGCCTCGACCGCGGCGACCTCGCGCCGCTGCAGGGGGCCATGCGCGCCCTCGGCGCGCGGGCCCGGCGGGTGCTGTGGCTCAATCCGCTGGCGGGCGATCCGCGCTACGAGCCCACGGCCCGGGCCATGGCGGCGGCGCTGCCTTACGTCGACCGCCTGCTCCCGGCCCACAACCTCGAGTCGCTGGAGCGGCTCCTTCCCCTGCTGGCGGCCTGAGGACCTTCAATCATGGGTATGCAGATCGAAAAGAGCTTCGTCGTCAAAGCCCCCGCCGGAGCGGTGTGGGATTTCCTCACCGATCCCTACAAGGTGGCAAGCTGCCTGCCGGGCGCCGCCATCACCGAGAAGGTGGACGAGCAGGCCTACACCGGCACGATGACCGTCAAGGTGGGGCCGGTGACGGCCAGCTACCGCGGCAAGATGCGCTTCGAGCGCCTGGACGCCGCGGCGGGGGAGGCCGACATCGCCGCCTCGGGCCAGGAGACGCGCGGCAAGGGAGGGGCCGACATGCGGATGAAGAGCCGCGTCGTCGAGCGCGCTCCCGGCGAGACCGAGGTGACGGTGGTCTCCGACGTCAACGTCATGGGCATCCTGGCGCAGTTCGGCCGCGGCATGATCCAGGACGTCAGCGACCAGCTCTTCCAGAAGTTCACCGACGCCATGCGCCGCCAGCTCGAAACGCCGGCGGCTCCAGCCGATGCGACGGTCGCCGCGGTGCCCATCGCGCCAGTCGTGCCTGCCGAGCCGCCGGCCGCCGGTGCCGCTCCTGCCGAGCCGCCGCCTGCCGCCGTCGAATCCGCTCCGGCAGCGCCGCCCCCGGCACCCGCGGCCGAGGCCGTCCTGGACGTCGGCGCCCTGGGAGCGCAGGCGGCGGGCCGGGCGGCCCGCCGCACCCTGAGCCATCCCGGTTTTTGGATCGTAGTGATCGCCCTCGCGCTGCTCCTCTTCTGGCTCCTGCGCCCTTAGAGGCAAACCAGCGCGGGGAAAGGAGAGACCGATGATCCCCGCACCGTTCGACTACCATTCACCGCGGACCCTGGAGGATGCCTTGGCCCTCCTCCAGAGCCACCGCGACGAGGCCAAAGTCCTCTCCGGCGGGCAGAGCCTCCTGCCGCTGCTCAAGCTCCGGCTGGGGGCCGCCGGCCACCTCGTGGACATCGGCCGCATTCCCGGCCTGGAGTACATCGAGGAAGAAGACGGCGTCCTGAAGATCGGCGGCCGCACGCGCGAGTCGGCGCTCGAACATTCCGAGCTGATCCAATCCCGCTATCCGCTGCTGGCGGAGACCGCGGCGGTGATCGCCGATCCCCTGGTGCGCAACCTCGCGACCGTGGGCGGCAACCTGGCGCATGGCGATCCGGCCAACGATCATCCTGCCACCATGCTGGCGCTGCGCGCCGAGGTGGTGGCGACCGGCCCCAACGGCGCGCGCACGATTCCGATCGATCGGTTTTTCCTCGGCCTCTTCACCACGGCGCTGGAGCCGGACGAGATCCTGACCGAGATCCGCATCCCGGCGCCGCCGGCGAGGAGCGGCGGCTCCTACGTCAAGCTCGAGCGCAAGGTGGGCGACTTCGCCACCGCGGCCTCCGCCGTGCAGTTGACGCTCGGGGCCGGCGGCGAGGTGGCAAGCGCGGGCATCGGTCTCACCAACGCGGGCCCGACGCCGTTGCGCGCCAGCGACGCCGAGCAATATCTCATCGGCAAGCAGCCGGGCGCCGACGTGATTGCCGAGGCGGCACGGCTCGCTTCCACGATCGCCATGCCCAGCGCCGACCGGCGGGGGGCCATCGAATACAAGCGGCAGATGGCGCGCGTCCTGACGGCGCGCGCCCTCCAGCGGGCCATTCAGTGGGCCAGGGAGCATTGAGCCATGGCGCAACACGAGATCCGAGTCAAGGTCAACGGCACCGAGCACAAGGCGCAGGTCGAATCGCGCCTCCTCCTCGTCCATCTCCTGCGCGAGACCCTGGGCATGACCGGCACCCACATCGGCTGCGACACCACGCATTGCGGCGCCTGCACCGTGCTGCTCGACGGCGTGCCCGTGAAGTCCTGCACCGTGCTCGCCGTGCAGGCCGACGGGCGCGCGGTGTCGACGGTTGAAGGCCTGGAGCAGGACGGCAAGCTCCACGCCATCCAGGAAGGCTTCTGGCAGGAGCACGGCCTGCAGTGCGGCTTCTGCACGCCGGGCATGATGCTCACCAGCGCCGCCCTGCTCGCGCATAACCCCGATCCCAGCGACGGGGAGATCCGCCAGGCGATCTCCGGCAACCTCTGCCGGTGCACCGGCTACGTCAACATCATCAAATCCGTGCAATACGCGGCCGCGAAGCTGCGGCCCGCGGCCGAATCGGCGGCGGAATAGGAGGCAGCCATGGAACCCCGAACCTCAGCGGCCGTCTGCGGCATGGGCCACTCGATGAAGCGCAAGGAGGACCCGCGCTTCATCCGCGGTCAGGGACGCTACGTCGACGACATCAAGCTCCCCGGGATGCTTCACATGGACATCGTGCGCAGCCCCTACGCGCACGCCAAAATCCTTGCCATTCACACGGAAAAGGCCCTCGCCATCCCGGGCGTGCTGGCGGTGATCACCGGCGAGACCCTGAAGGCCTACAACCTGCACTGGATGCCGACGCTGATGTCGGACACCCAGATGGTGCTCCCCGTCGAAAAAGTGATGTATCAGGCGCAAGAGGTGGCGGCGGTGATCGCCACCGACCGCTACATCGCGGCCGACGGCGTCGACGCGGTGGAGGTCGAGTACGAGCCGCTGCCGGTGGTGGTCGATCCCAGGAAGGCGCTCGAGCCGGGCGCGCCGGTGCTGCGCACCGACAAGGAAGGGAAGACGGACAACCACATCTGGCACTGGGAGACCGGGGACCGCGCCGCCACCGAGCGCGCCTTCGCCGAGGCCGACGTGACGGTCAAGCAGGACCTCTACATCCCGCGCATCCACGTCGCCTCGATCGAGACCTGCGGCTGCGTGGCCGATTTCAACAAGACGGACACCCATCTGACCGTCTACATGACGACCCAGGCGCCGCACGCCATCCGCACCGTCTTCGCCCTCGTCGCCGGGCACGTCGGCCTCTCGGAGGAGAAGATTCGCATCGTCTCTCCGGACATCGGCGGCGGCTTCGGCGGCAAGGTGCCGGTCTACCCCGGTTACGTCATCGCCGTGGCCGCCTCGGTCGTGATCGGCAAGCCGATCAAGTGGGTCGAGGACCGGATGGAGAACCTCCAGGCCGACTCCTTCGCCCGCGATTACCACATGACCGCCGAGCTGGCCGCCAAGCAGGACGGCACGATGACGGCGCTCCGCATCACGACGCTCGCCGACCACGGCTACACCGACGCCGCCGCCAATCCGTCGAAATATCCGGCCGGCCTGTTCTCGATCTGCACCGGCTCCTACGACATCAAGACGGCCTTCACCGAAATGGACGCCGCCTACACCAACAAGCCGCCGGGCGGGGTCGCCTACCGCTGCTCCTTCCGCGTCACCGAAGCCGTGCACGCGATCGAAAGGGTTACCGACGTGCTGGCGGCGGAGCTCAAGATGGATCCGGCGGAGCTGCGCTTCAAGAACTTCATCCAGGCCGACAAGTTTCCCTACAAGTCGGCGCTGGGCTGGGAGTACGACAGCGGCAACTACAAGGCGGCGCTCGAAAAAGCGATGGAAAGGATTGGCTACACGGAGCTGCGGAAGGAGCAGGCCGAGAAACGGGCGCGCGGCGAGCTCATGGGGATCGGCATCTGCTCCTTCACCGAAGTCGTGGGCGCCGGGCCGTCGAAGGACTTCGACATCCTGGGCATCAAGATGTTCGACTCGGCGGAGATCCGCATCCACCCGACCGGCAAGGCGATTGCCCGTTTCGGCACCAAGTCGCAGGGCCAGGGGCATGAGACGACCTACGCCCAGATCGTCGCCGAAGAGCTGGGCATCCCAGCGGCGCACATCCAGGTGGAGGAGGGGGACACCGACACCGCCCCTTACGGCCTCGGCACCTATGCCAGCCGCTCGACCCCGACCGCCGGCGCGGCGGCGGCGGTGGCGTCGCGGAAGATCCGCGACAAGGCGAAGAAGATCGCCGCGCACCTGCTGGAAGTGAGCGAGGACGACCTGGAGTGGGAGCCCGGCAAGTTCTCCGTCAAGGGGGCGCCGCAGAAGTCGAAGACCATCCAGGAGATCGCCTTCGCCGCCTACACCAACCATCCGCCGGGGATGGAGGCGGGGCTCGAAGCGGTCGATTATTACGATCCGCCGAACCTGACGTTCCCCTTCGGCAGCTACATCTGCGTGGTGGACATCGACCGCGGCACCGGCGAGGTCAAGGTCCGCCGCTTCATGGCGGTCGACGACTGCGGCAACATCATCAACCCGATGATCGTCGACGGCCAGATCCACGGCGGCCTGAGCATGGGCCTGGCCCCGGCGCTTTTCGAGGAGATCAGCTACGACGAGAGCGGCAACATCTCGGGCGGCAGCTTCATGGACTACCTCGTCCCCACCTCCATGGAGACGCCCAAATGGGAAACCGACAAAACGATAACCCCCTGCCCGCACCACCCGCTGGGAGCCAAGGGCGTCGGCGAGTCCGCGACCGTGGGCGCCCCGCCCGCGATCGTCAACGCCGTGGTCGACGCGCTGTCCCACCTCGGGGTACGGCACATCGAGATCCCGATGACGCCGGAGAGGGTGTGGAACATCCTCCGTGAGAAGGGAGTGGCGGAGTAGGCGCCTCTCCCGTGTCTCCATCGCCGGGCCGCGATTACTCGCAGCTCCTCGGCGCGATGAAGCCGGTCCTCGTCCTTTGGCGAGCGCGGCACAGGCAAGGACCTGATCGCACGCTACCTCCATGCCTACAGCTCGCGCAGCCGCAAGTCCCTGGTGGTGGTCAACTGTGCCGAGATCACGGACGAGCTCGCGGCCTCCCGCTTCTTCGGCCACAAGCGGGCCTCCTTCACGGGCGCTTTGACGGACGAGCCGTACTTCTTCCGCGGCAGAGAGGCTACTCTGATACATGTCCGAGCAATCCGAAGCGCAGCCGTTATACGGATTAGCCTGCAGTCGTCGAGGCACCACGTATATTCCGACTGCCGGAAGTCGATATAACTGTTTACGGCCTGAACCGTTCCAGATTTGGAACGTCTACTGTGCAACTTACCTCCAGTCGCCGGTGAGTTGGAAGGCCGCCCAGTAGAAGGGATGGGATGATCCGGACTTGCCCCGGATCTGATCAATCTGTGCCGTACGCAAGGCCTCGTCCTTCGTCTTGCCGCTGCGGAGATAGCTGTAGAAACGCTTCATGAAGCGAGCGGTGGAGACATCGGAGATACCCCAGACCGAGGCGAGTACCGAGCGGGCGCCTGCGTACTGGAAAGCACGGGTGAGGCCGACGAGCCCTTCGCCACCCATCTCCTGGCCCAGGGCTGTGTCGCAGGCCGAGAGGGTCACCAGGTCGGCGTCGAGGCGTAGGCGCTCGAAGATCTCCCAGGCTTGGAGAAGGCCATTGTCCTGACCTTCGACTTGCTCCTTCGGTAAGGTCAAGGCCAGGGAAGAATTGAGCGGGAATCGCTCGTCGAGCAGGCCGTGGCAAGCGAAGTGGAGGAGGCGCGACTTCGGCGCGACGGACTTGGCTCTCTCTTCGGTAGCTTCCTGGCCAAGGTATACCTGCGCCTGTGGGTACAGGGTGGCGACAGCTTCCACTTCGTTGCGAGTGTACGGGAGGGGCTTGAGGGACAACCCTCGCCGAACGGCCTCCCGGAGCTCGGGATCGGAGCGGCTATCCGGTGCCACTGACGGGTAGACGGGGTCGCCAAAGACGGTAATGTGCTCTTTACCGGGTTCCTGACGGGTTGGGCGCGACCGTTTGAGCTCCGCGTAGACGGTGACGGAAAGAACTGTATGGATCGGTTTCCACTCGACGAGATAGCGGTCTCCGCGCATCAGCGCGGAGAAAGGCAAGATGTGCAGCGGCCCGTCCGGAGAGAGGAGGATTCTTTGTGCTTTGGAGATCTGTTCCTCGGCGGGCCGGACCAGCAAGTTGTAGAGGTGCCGCGCCCGGCTCTGGAGTGCCGCGCGGCTGGAGGCTGGGCGCTTCAGCAGGGAGCGGAAGCTCTCCACTTCTTTACGCAGGGTCGCGTCGCCAACGGCGATAGGAAAGACTTTGAGGCTTGGCCCCAGTGTCCCATCCGGCTGAATCACGAACAGGAAGGTCCGTTCTTTGCCTACAGACCAGGTGAGGAGCACTGTTCCGGAGTCGAGGGCAGCCCGGGCTCCATCAAGGTTGATCGGTTGAGGGTCCTGCAACGCGGCAGCCTGCGGTGTGGCCAGGCGGATCTTCGCCATGATCTCTTCCTGTTGGGCACGGAGCTCCCGGAGGCGAACCAGCAATCGGTCGACCTTGGCCTGATCGTGTACCGGGCTCAAACGGCCGAGGGCTGCCTGCGTACTGTCGTACTCGGCGTCCGCCTGCTTGCGTTCCCGACCAAGCTCGGGCGGAAGGGTGGCCGTCCACTTCAAGTCGCGCTCCGCTAGCAGATCGAGGAACGAGCGAGCGCGTCCCCTCTCTAAGGCTAGGAAGGCCTTCTCCAACTGGCCGATATTGACCAGAGCAGAGAGACAGTCCCGGTAGTGCTCTGTCATGGTTCCGCCGAAGGCGAACCTCGCCTCGGTCGTTCCGCCGAGCCTTTGCCTCTGCCGGTCGAAGGCTTCGGTGGCGCGGCAGAAGTACTTTGCGGCGAGTTCCTGACGGCCGGCCCGGCGGTACACCTGCCCCAAATGATTCAGCGACAGTCCTAGCCGGGTGCTGCCTGGCGCGATTTTCTCGCGGACCGCCAGCGAGCGCCGGAAAAGCTCCTCGGCTTTCGTCAGGTCTCCGCGCTTGAAGGCGATGATTCCCAGGCTCTCTAGATTGTCGGAGACGCGAACGCTTCCCGGCAATTGCTTATCCAGAATCGTCAGCGAGCGGCCGTGCAGCTCTTCGGCCAAGACCAAGTCGCCGCGCTTGACGGCAATGATGGCTCGATATAAGTAGGTAGACGCCGTTTCGAAGCCTTCGGGCGAGAGGCTGTCCTGGATCTTCAGGAGGCGTTGCAGGTACTCGTCGGCTTTCGCTAAGTTTCCCTTGCTTATCTCGACCTCTGCCAGGTTGTATAGGTTGTAGCGGTTGATTGAGGTGGCGTCAGGGGAGCCGTGCGCGAGCTTCTCGTTGATAGCGAGGGCATGCCGGTGGTACTCCTCAGAAGCCGCAAGGTCACCCCTCTTTTCGGCCAAGGTGCCCAGATAATTGAGGATTATGGCGACAGTTTGGCTCTCGGACGCGAGCTTCTCTTGGATGGCTAGCGCACGCCGGAAGCGCTCTTCGGCAATCGCCAGGTTGCCCCGGGACATGTCTACAACTCCGAGTTGGGCCAAGGCCCAGGTGAAGTCGGTGCCGTTCGGCTCCACCCTTTCGAGCAGGTTCAGTGCGTGTCGGAAACTCTCTTCGGCCGTTGATAGGTCACCCCGCGCTAGGGCCACGTTGCCCAAGTTCGTCAGAGTCCAGGCGAAGTTGAGACTCCCGGGAATCAGCCTCTCTTGGATGGCGTGTGCCTTACGAAAGAGGTCTTCGGCGGCCACCAAATTCCCACGGTCGAGTGCGATATCCCCTAGCGCACTTAAGTCCCAAGCTGCAGATAGGCTATCCGCTGGTTCCAGCGCCAGTATGCTGCGATAACACGATTCGGCACGTTCCCAGATGTTGTATTGCCAGAAGATCTCGCCCCATTCGCGCAGGAACTGTGCGGCTGAGACTCCGAGCGGCTCCAGCCGCTGGATGGCTCGCTCCCAAGCCGCGTCTGCCTCGGGCCATCGCCGAGCGCTCGCCAGTTCCCGGGCCACACGGCCTTGAAGCCAAGCGGCCCGCAGCAGATCCTTCCTCCGGTCGGCAGACTCTATGGCTAAACTCCAGTATCCCACTCCCGCTTCGAGGTCTACGATGGCGATTCGCTCCCCACCTTGCTTATAAAGGGCGCGGAGGGGCTCCGGGAATGTGGGTCTTGCCTGAAGTCCCCATGCGCCCGGTGGCACGATCCACTCGTGAGTTCTGCCCTCTCGTTTTCCGTGGAGGGTTATCACGCCGAATGGCGCCTGTTCGATCTCGAGCTGATTGAGATCGAAGGAAGACCGGACAGGCCTACGGCTCCCGTTCTCCTGTGACCAGGACAGAAGCAGGTCACCCGGCCGGAGCCCCGCCCTATCAGCCGCCCACCCCTTGGTGGCCTCTTCAACCACGGCGCCCTCCTCCGGCTCATCGGGTACGGGAGTTGTTGCTAGGGCTGGGAAGAGGAGCGAGAAAGCCATGAAGCCCAAGATCAGGGAAAAAATCTGGAGATTCCTGTTCGAGATCATCTTCGTCCTCCATTGCGGAGTGAATCGAATCGTCCTCGGAATATCAATTCCAGTCGCCGTTGAGCTGAAACGCTGCCCAGTAGAAGGGGTGGGACGATCCGGACTTCCTCCGGATTTGATCGACCTGCGCGGCCCGCCAAGGCCTTCTGAAGCCGGTCCACTGCCACGTCCCAGTCAGCGCGCCTTTCGAAGGTTCCCCCCATTCGCGGAGGAACTGGGCGGCGGCCGGATACGCGGGCTTCTGTTCCAGGGCCGACAGGGAGTCTTTGTACGCAGCGTCTGCCTCGGGCCACTTTCCAGCCTCTGCCCGCGCCATGCCCTCCCGCAGTCTTCGCACAACCTCACCCGCTGTGCCGGGGCGGCCGAGGAGCTCGTACGCGAGCACGCCGAACGAGTAGATGTCCGATGCGCGGCTGGCCTCTTCCTGCCGGATCAGCTCCGGGGCCGCGTAGAGCGGCGTTCCGTGGAGCGCGCCCGTCGCGGCCACTTCTGGCGGGCTTTCGGCAAGTTCCTCCGTCTCGCCCGGTTCCGCGAGTAATTCCGCGAGGCCGAAGTCCAGGACCTTGACGCCCCTCGCTCCCGCCGAGGCAACGAGGACGTTGCCAGGCTTGAGGTCGCGAAGCAGAACGCCCGAGTCATGGGCGGCGTCGATCCCGCTGGCGATCTCCTCCAGAAGAGAGAGCGCCCGCGCGAGCGGCAGGGGACTCTGTTGGCGGCAGATTTCCGAGAGCGGCGCCCCCGCGAGAAGCTCCATGACGAGGTAGGGGACGCCCGCTTCGTCGATCCCCGAATCCGTGACTTGGACGATGCTAGGGTGCTGGAGCCGCCCGAGCGCCAGCGCTTCCTTCTGGAAGCGGGCGAGAGCGGCGGCGGACGGGGCGTCGCCCGTTTTCAAGAGCTTGATCGTGAAGGACTTCTCCAGGCCGAGGTGGACCGCACGGTGGACGACGCCAAGGGCACCTTCTCCGAGACGTTCTTCCAGGCGGTATTTACCATCGACGAGGTGCCGGACCCCCCTGAGGATCGTGGGCGCGAACTCCGGGAGAGTCTTCGGGGTGCCTGAAGATGGGGGATGCAGTGTGCTCACACGTAGAGCTTCCAAGTTACTACCATGTTGAAGTGTTTATACAGAGCAATTCATTTCATCCCTCCCTGAGAACCCTTCTGTTAACATCAAGTCGGAGTCGAACTAATTCAGGCCACGGACGGACGGCGCCTTGGTGAACTCGATCAGCGCGCCGCCGCTCGTGCCCAGGTAGATCCGGCGTGGATCTTTCGGGGCCAGCTTCAACGAGAAGGACAGGACATGGTCCGGGCCGTCGCCCAGGGGGCGCCAGGTGACGCCTCTGTCGGTGCTCTCGTAGACCTTGTCGGTCCATACCGAGAGATAGAGGTTCTTTGGCGCCGCCGGATCGATGGTGATCGCCGAGCCGAACCGGCCGTGGAAGGCGTTGCTGACCAGCGACCAGGTAGTGCCGCCGTCGACGCTTTTGAACAGGTCGCCGCTGGCCGTCATATAGAGCTTCGCCGCCCGGGCCGGATCGATGGCCAACGAGTCGATGTCGTTCCCGATCGACAGCTTGACCCAGGTTCTTCCGCCGTCGGTCGTGCGCAAGAGCTGATAGTGCAGGGAGGGGCCCGGAGGAGAACCGAGGACATACCAGGTCCCCGGAGAAGAGGGCGAAAGGAGCAAACTGGCGTATTCGAGTTGATCGGGCGCTCCCCCGAGCGGTGACCAGGTCGTGCCGCGGTCGGTGCTCCGCCAGAGCCCCCGGCTGAAGGCATAGAGCGTCGAAGGGCTCCGTGGATCGAGCCACAGTCCGAAGGCTGGAAAACCGGTCCTCATGGCCGCCCAGGTGGCTCCGCCATCCCGGGTCCGGCAGATCTTGCCGGAAGAGATCAGAAGATAGGTCGTCGCCGGTTCCGCTGGATCGATGGCAATGACGTAGGGCCGGCCGTTGGACTCCGCGCAGGAGGACGGGAGCTCGATCTTCGCCCATCCCGCGCCCCGGTCCGTGCTCTTGAAGAGGCCCGCGTAGTTGCTGAGCCAGAGGGTCGAGGGCGTCCGCGGATCGATGGCGAACGCGTGGACGGAAAGGGCGGAGAGGCCATGGCTGCTGAATTGCCAGGACCTGGCCGAGTCGCGGCTCCTGAATATTCCGCCCGGACTGCCGTTGTCGACGCTGATGAAGGTGGCGGCGTAGAGAACCCGTGGCAGCGATGGGGCGAGCGCGAGGACCGGGACCCCCGTATTGACGAGGCCCTGGTTCATCGGCGACCAGTGGCCGCCGCCGTCCGTCGTGCGGAAGACGCCCCCCCTGGTCCCGGCGTAGACGGTGCCGGGGAGAGAAGGGTGAACCGCCAGGTCATGGACATCGAAGCCCGCCAGCGTGGTGGCCTGCCAGCTCCCTCCACCGTCGGTGCTTTTGAACACTCCTCCGTAGGTGCCGGCGTAGAGGGTGAGAGGGGAAGATGGGGCGACCGCCAGCTTGTAGACGAACCGGCCGTTCAGGGCGCCGGAAGAGATGTCGTTCCAGTTGGTCCCACCGGTGACGCTCTTGAAGACGCGACTGGTGGTGCCGTTGGTCTCGCTCAGCACCGCGTAGACGATCTGGGGAGACACCGGATCGGCGACGACCGTGAGCCCTTCGACCAGGGAGGGCGGAAGCCCGCGCGTCAGGCGCTGCCAGGTGGCGCCGCCGTCGATCGTCCGGAACACGCCGCCATAAGCGGCGGCGAAGATCCGGTTCGGCACGCCCGGAGTGAGGGCCAGGGCCGCCACCCCGCGGTCCGACAGACCAGCGTCAATGTGCGTCCAGGTGGCTCCGCCGTCCGTGCTGCGGACGACCCCGTCGGAGTCACGGCCGGCGTAGACCGTGGAGGGGCTCGCCGGATCGATGGCCAGGCAGGTGACGCCGACGAACACCGACAACAAGGCGCCACTGCTGAGCCCGCGGTTCGCGGCGGCCCAGCTCTCGCCGCCGTCGACGCTGCGGAAGACGCCTCCCCAACCGCCGGCATAGACCACCTGCGGATTCTTCGGATGCACGGCGAGGGAGAGCACGACTCCCCCGTCCGGACCCAGGTTGCGCCACTTTCCGGGAATCGGCGGCCCTTGCGCCGCCGAAAGGGGAGCGGCCAGGACGGCGGCCAGGACCAAGGCGAGCCGGAAGTTGGATAGCGGAATACGGAGCGGCCGCGTGCCACACATCTCGTCCCCTCCCGCGTGAAGGTTGATCGAATGGATTCGAGTCTATTACACCACGCCACCCCGGCGCGCGGCCGCCGCCGGCGTTCCCTGTAACCTTTTGCCTCCTTCCAGCGTAGAGAGGTTCGAAGGTAGTTGACGAACCGAACCTACCGGCCCGAAATCGGGGTCGTGAAGAAAGAAGGGCCTCTCATGCGCAAGAAGAGTTGGGTGATCGCTGGTTCCGCGGTGGTGCTTCTGGCTGGGAGTCTCGTCGTGGCCCGCGCCACCACGAAATCGGCTCCCAAGGACGTCGAGTCGCCGTTCCGCCTCGGCAAGGTGCAGTCCGAGGATCTGCAGGTCAGCGTCCGCGAGGTGGGCGTGGTGGACCCCGAGATCAAGGCGGAGGTCAAATCCGTGGTGTCCGGTCAGGTGATGGCCCTGCGCGTGCGGGAGGGCGACGTGGTGCGGACCGGCCAGGTCCTGGCCGAGGTCGCGCCCGACGTCAACCAGGCGCAGTCGCTCTCCGACGTCAAGGCCGCCGTGAGCCAGGCCGACATCAAGCTGCGCGACAGCGAGCGGGCGCTCGCGGCGCAGCAGGCGCTGTTCGACGCGGGCCTGATCGGCAGCCAGACCCTGAAGGATTATCAGACCTCCCGCGACCTCGCCGCCGATTCCCTGGCGAGCACCCGGTCGCGCTACCAGATCGTCGAGGACCACGGCATCCCGATCTCCGGCGCCTCGGCCAGCCAGAAGGCGCGGGTCACCTCGCCCATGTCCGGCGTGGTGATCACCAAGGGCGTCGAGCTGGGCGAGACCGTGACCTCCGGCGTCTCCTCGTACAACGAGGGCACCGTGATGTTCACGGTCGCCGACCTGAAGTCGCTCATCATCCGCATCAACCTGAACGAGGTGGACATCGCCAAGGTGCGCGTCGGCCAGCCCGCCCGCGTCACCCTCGACGCCTATCCCCAGAAGACCTTCGCCGGCAAGGTGCGCTTCGTCGCCCCCGCCGCCAAGGTGGTGGACAAGATCAAGGTCTTCGAGATCGAGGTCGCCCTCGACAAGCTCGACGAGTCATTCCGCACGGGCATGAGCGCCAACGTCGAGATCCTGGGCGAGCGGCGGGCGAGCGCCCTGTCGCTCCCCCTCGAAGCCCTGCAGCGGCGCGACGGCCAGACCGTCGTCTACCGCCTGAAGAGCGGCCTGGCGCCCGAGAAGATCGAAGAGGCGCGCGAGGCCCTCGACGGCCGCAGCAAGTTCGTCTGGATGTCCGAAAACTGGAAGGAATACTTCGAGCCCGTACAGGTGAACGCCGGCATCGCGACCCTCGAGCGGGTCGAGATCATGTCCGGCCTGCGTCCGGGCGATCAGGTGGCGCTCGAAGACGTGACGCGCAAGAAGGTCGAGAAGGACGACGACAATTGACCCCCTTTTCAGGCAATTGACCCCCTTTTCAGGCAACGGATCCCCTTTTCCGACCGTCTTCGACCCAGACTTTTACGACTGGAACGCGCCATGAAAATCATCGAAACCCGGGACCTGAACAAGATCTACGGCAGCAGCGGCAACCAGGTCCATGCCCTGCGCGGCATCGACCTCGACGTCGAGCGCGGCGAGCTGGTGGCCCTGATCGGCCCCTCGGGCTCCGGCAAGAGCACGCTGATGTCGATCCTGGGCTGTCTCGACGTCCCGACGGGCGGCACCTACTCGCTCGACGGCGTGCAGGTCGAGAAGCTCTCGGGCGCCGAGCTGGCCGCGATCCGCAACGAGAAGATCGGCTTCGTCTTCCAGCAGTACAACCTGCTGCCCAGGGCCACCATCGTGCGCAACGTCGAGCTGCCCATGCTCTACGCCGGCGTGCCGCGCAAGGAGCGCCGGCAGCGCGCGCTCGATCTCCTCGAGCGCGTGGGCATCCCCGACAAGGCCAACACCCTGCCCGGCGCGCTCTCCGGCGGCCAGCGCCAGCGCGTGGCGATCGCCCGCGCGCTCGCCAACCGGCCGGCCCTGCTGCTCGCCGACGAGCCCACGGGCGCCCTCGACTCGAAGACCGGCCAGGAGGTTCTCGCCCTGTTCCGCGAGCTGCACGCCCAGGGCAACACCGTCCTCCTGGTGACCCACGACCCGGCGATCGCGGCCCTGGCCGAGCGCCGCGTCGAGATGCGCGACGGTCTCCTCTACGACCGTCAGGAGCAGGCGGCATGAAGACCAGCGGCGCCTTCCGCGAGCGCCTCCACGAGGCGTGGATCGAGCTGCGCGGCAACCCCGGCCGCTCGTTCCTCCAGGCCCTGGGCGTCATGCTCGGCGTCGCCTCCGTGCTCGGCGGCTTCTCGATCTCCGACAGCCAGCGGCAGCAGGCGCAGAACCTCTTCGCCCGGCTCGGCGGCACCGACAAGCTGAACGTCCTGCCCACCGACACCGTCTACCAGGGCACGCGGAGCGCCCTGAGCACGGCCAACCGCGGCCTCAGCCTGGAGGACGCCCTCGAAGGCGGCAAGGTGCCCACGGCCGAGGCGGTCAACGCCGTCAGCGTGCTCCGGAGCGCCCGCGCGCGGGTGCGCTCGGAGCTCGCGGACCAGGAGCGCGAGGTGAGCGGCATCGGCGCCGACTACGCCGCCCTGAACGGCTACGACATCGAGCAGGGACGCGGCTTCTCGGCCCACGACTTCGCGGCCGGCGCCCCGGTCGCGGTCCTGGGCTCGGAGGCGGCGAGCGTCTTCTTTCCCACCGGCGACATCGTGGGCAAGACGCTGCGCATCGGCGACGTGCCGGTGACGGTGATCGGCGTCTTCCGCGAGAAGGTCTTCCGCTTCCGCGAAGCGCAGGGGAACATCTTCGCCTGGCGCAACCGCATCGTCGCCGTGCCCTCGCTGCTCGTCGCCGCCCGCATGGAGGGCGACGACTATCACCGCCTGGACCGCGTCACCTTCCGGGTGCCCGATCTCGCGGCGATGGCCGACTTCTCGAAGGAGCTCTCCTCGCTCGTCACCGCCAACCACCGGCTGCAGGACGACTTCCGCCTCGACGACGTGCACAAGCGCCTGGAGCGCCAGATGAGCCAGAGCGACGTCTACAACATCGTCTTCATGCTCTCGGGAGTGCTGGCGCTGATCGGCGGCGGCATGGTCAACGTCAACATCCAGCTCGCCTCGCTCAAGGAGCGGGTGCGCGAGGTGGGAGTCAAGATGGCGATCGGCGCCTCGGGGCGGGAGATCTTCAAGGCGTTCATGACCGAGGCCATGCTGCTGACCCTGCTCGGCAGCGCCGCCGGATATATCGTCGGCATCGTCTTCTCGTGGGCGATCACGAAATCGATCGGCACGCCGCTGTCGCTCTCCCCGTTGAGCTTCGTGTGGGCCACGCTCCTGGCCTTCCTCTTCGGCTTCCTGTTCGCGCTCTATCCGGCCGCGAAGGCCAGCCGCCAGTCGCCGATGGAGGCGCTGCGCTATGAATGACGCGCTTGTAACCCTCGCTCCGGCCACCGCGCCGGCCGCGCCGGGCACCGCCCGCCGCCGCACCCTCGGCACCCGCGCCGCCCTGGTCTGGGAGGTCGTCACCGGCGGCCTGATCGAGCTTTGGGCGCACAAGCTGCGCTCGATCCTGACGCTGACCCTGCTCATGCTGGGCGTCTTCGCCCTGGTTGTGATGACCTCGGTGCTCGGCGGCATCAAGGACAAGGTCTCCACCGGCTTCGCCGGCATGAGCTGGGACGGCACCCTCGTGCTCGCCCCCAAGCAGGCCAAGACCTCCGAGGAGCAGAAGCGCTTCGCCATGAGCACCGGCCTGCGCTACGAGGACCTGGCGCGCGTCGCGGCGCCTCATCCCGGGGTGCTGGGGTTCTCCCCGCGCGCCACCAAGAGGAGCGTGGTGCAGGTGGCGGGCGGCGGCGAGCGCATCTTCGTCAGCGGCGTCACCTCCGAGTACTCGTTCCTGATGAACCGTCCCATCGGCCTCGGCCGCGGCATCACCGAGAACGACCAGCGCCGGCATTCGACGGTCGCGGTGGTGGGCGCGACGCTCGCCTCGAAGCTCTTCGGCGGCAGCGACCCCGTGGGCCGCGACCTGGTGATCGAAGGCGTGCCCTACCGCATCGTCGGCGTGCTGGCCTCGGGACAGATCTTCAACGAGGAGCTCTACCAGGACGCCCACGGCGCCCTCATCCCGCTCGAGACCTACATGGACCGCATGGACACCGATCATCAGCTCACGCAGGTGGCGGTGAAGCTCAAGTCCAAGCGGGACCTCGACGAGGTCTCCGAGGTGATGTTCGCCCGCGCCCGGCAGGCCCATCACGGCATCGAGGACGTGGAGGTCAAGGACCTCGACGCCGAGCTGGCCCGCGGCTACCAGGACTTCCAGAACCAGATGCACGGCTGGAGCGTGGTGCTCTTCAGCCTCGCCGGCACGGTGCTCCTGGTGGGCGGCGTGGGCGTGCTCTCCGTGATGCTCATCTCCTTCTCCGACCGGCGCTACGAGATCGGCCTGCGCAAGGCGATCGGCGCCACGGACCAGCAGATCCTGGTGCAGTTCCTGCTCGAATCGGTGGTGCTGGCCGCGCTCGGCGCCTCGGTCGGCACGATGGCCGGCAGCGCCCTCTGCCGCGCCCTCTCCGACAAGTTCCCCTGGGGCCTCGTCGTCAACCCCTACGGCCTCGCCGCCGCCTGGGGCATCGCCCTCGTGCTCGCCGTCGCCTTCGGCCTGTACCCCGCGATCCGGGCGGCCCGCCTGTCGCCAATGGCGGCGATGCGGTAGGAAATCGGCGCTACGCGGATTTCGGCGTCGTCTTGCCGTGCTCGGAGCCGGTACGGACGGCTTTCTTGAGCGGCGTCTTTTGCACGCGGGGCTGAACCTCGATCTTCAGGATGTTGTAGCCCTCAGGGCCCCTCCTGCCCAGGGACTCCATGAATCGAAAGTTGAGCTCCGTGTATTGGCGGTCCCGCTCCGTCCTGGCGTCGTAGCTCTCCATGAGCTGATCGATGGAGGGCTGAACTTCAATCCGGGCGATGAGCTCTTCCACGGGCACGCCTTCCGCATCCGCCCGTTGACGAAAATAGTTGTAGCGGACGATCTTGTAGGCCGTATCCCAGATCACGATCTCGTCCAGCTTCAGCGTCCCGGCGATCTTTTTGAGCAGGTCCTCGGTCATGCCCCGGCGGCCGGACTCGTACTGATTGAGGGTGCCCGGCTTGATGCCGATCCTCGCGGCGAGCTCATGCTGCTTGAGGTTCTGGCTGTCTCTCAGAAATGCGACCGCTCTGCCAAGATGCTCGTTCCCGAAGACCATGAACGCATCTTAGGAAGACGCTCCGACGAGCACAACTCAATAAGTCGAGAACCAAATCCGATGGAATCCAGGGAAAATGACGAGAACCTGTCACTTTTGGCGTTTCTTGAGATTTTTGGGACTCCCGCGGCTTTAGAGCGGCCGGGAAGCGAGAATTTAATCGACGGGGCCACGCAAATGACGGAAACCTGGAACTTGAGCTCTATGGAGAACACGCCCGGGTTTCCGAAAGGAACGGCGTGTCGTGAAGACGGGTAACGATCTCTATTCCGATACCTGAGGGGGCCCGCTCATCCGAACGGGCGAACGGGCCCCTGGGACTGCTTTCGCGCCCCTACGGAGCGGAGAGACCGACTCGCGGCCCCCGCTTCGGCGTCCTCAGCTCTCGTCGCCACAGGGGGGCGGCGGGGCACAGTCGAGGATAAAGCAGCGTCCATTGCAGCACTGCTTGAAGCAGCAGAAGTAACCGCACTCATTCGGTGCGGAGCAATAGGTGATGCAGTCGTCCGCTCGTGCCACGGGCGGGGAGAAGAGACCGGCCATGGAGCCGGCCAGGACCAGCATCGCTACCAGCATGAGCTTTCGCATGTTCAGACCTCCGGTCAAAGACGTTGTCGGGAGGATCGGCGGGCTTCTATTCCTGAAATTATGGCATCTTCCAAAATTTCTATGCAACCCAGGCCAGGCATAGCTCGCTTGCGCGACCGGCAAGCACCCATTTAAGTAATGAGTAATGCCAAATTACTCATGTGACAGACAAGGAGGCTTGCGTGAGAACCCCGTAAAGCCGGGGAGGGGCAAGAGCGCCCGCAAGCTGGAGATGACGGGCAGCTTCACGTTCCCCGCGAGCCCCATTCCCTGGAGCCTGGCGGGCGGCGCGACCACGAAGAGGCTCGGCGGCTCCGTTCTCGTCGACACCAACGGCGATCTGGCTCCCGATACGGTCCTGTTCGGCACCTCGAACTTCTGGCCGGGCTGGTCGCCGGACGGCTCCATGGAGAAGATCTACACAGGCGGCGGATCCTGCTACACCTGCGAGCCGCGAAGCTGCCACATCGATGACGCTACTGGCAAGGAGCACTGCACGGGGCCGATCCTGGCCTGCAACGGCGCTTATTGCCCCTAGTTTCCCCGGGATGAACGCCTCCGGCGCGGCCAGCCCGCGCCGGAGGTTGGAGAAGGCCATGGACGCCTGTATGATCCCCGTTCCGACGACAGACCGGCTTCTGCGCACCAGGAGCCTCCCGGCGGGGCGGAATCAACCATGCGGACTCTTCCCATTCTCCCAGCTTGCGCGCTCCGGTTTCCTGGGCGCGGCGCCATGTTCGTGCTGCTGCTCGTCTTTCTGCTGACCGGCCCTTCCTGGGCGAAACCGCTGCTCCCGCCGGTCGTGATCGTGCCCGGAGCCCCGGGGACGGAGCTGGTGGACCGCGAGACCGGCAAGCTCCTCTGGCCGAGCCCGCGGCTGATGATGTACGAGAAGAACGGCAACGCCCGCCTGGCGCTCCCTCTCGACGACCCGGAGAGCACGTCCGTCGTTGCCGGCGGGCTGCTGCGCGAGATTCGCGTCGCGGGATTGAAGTTCTCCATCCACGCCTACGACGGGCTGGAAGCGAGGCTCCGCGAGCTCGGCTACCGCGCGGGCGACTGGAGCGCCCCTGCCGGCGGCGGCGAGTATTTCTACTACCCCTATGACTGGCGCCAGAGCGTCGAGACCACCGGCCGCCGGTTCTCGCGCGCTCTCGCGGACCTCTACGGCCGGATGCCGCCGGACACCCCTCCCGCGGTCGTTCTCGGCCATTCGCTCGGCGGGCTCGTCTCTCGCTACGCCTTGATGTACGGCGACACGGCGCTCGGCGAGACGGGGCCGCTGCCCCCGGTGACGTGGGCCGGAGGCCGGTACATCGGCACGCTCTTCCTGGTCGCGACTCCGAACCAGGGCACCTTCACGGCCTTGAAGTACCTTGAGAAGGGGACCTTCTACCGCTGGCAGCGCGGTGCCTTCTCGCCGGCCACGCTGTTCACCTTCCCAGCCATCTTCGACATCCTCCCCGGCTCCATCGAGCCCCTGATCGACGGCGACGGCAAAGCCCTGCCGTTCCGCCTCGACGACCCCGAGGATTGGCAGCGCCTCGGCTGGTCGGTCTTCGGTCAGGGGGGCCTTGGTCAGGGGAACAAGTCCGTGGCGTCCCAGGCCGAGCGCGGGCACCTGGAGCGGGAGCTCAGGCGCTCCGCCCGGTTGCGGGCCGCTCTGGCTCAAATCGCGGATACGCCGAATCCGACGGCCCTCCACGTGATCGGCAGCCTCTCGCAGACCGTTCAGCGCTCGGCCGTCGTCACCAGCAAGCGAGGGCGGATGATCGTCCGCTTCGAGCCGCCCTCCGGCGCGCGGCAGGATCTGGGGCCGCTGCTCTTCGAGCCCGGCGACAACATGATCCCCGTCCGGTCGCTCACCGCGGAAGGCTCCTCCCACGATCCGGCCAGCAGCCTGTACTTCCTCACCGTGCTCCACTCGACCCGCTCGCACCAGGGCCTGATCTCGAGCCCCGAGATGCTGACCTCCCTCGACCGGCTCCTCCGGTCCTCCCAGGCGAGCGGCGCCCCGAGCGTGGCCGGAACGGACGCCGAAGCCACGGCCCGCAAGTCGCCTTAAGCCCCTTCGCCTCTCGGGTCATGGACCTCAAGCCGCTCCGGCGCCACCGCGACTTCCGGTCGCTCTACGCCGCCCAGTTCGTCTCCTTCCTGGGCACGATGGTCACCTACGTGGCCTTGCCCTTCCAGATGTTCCAGCTCACCCACTCTTCGCTGAAGGTGGGCCTGCTCGGGCTGGCCGAGCTGCTGCCGCTGCTCGTGACGGCCTTCGTGGGTGGCGCCCTCGCGGACGCCATGGACCGCCGGCGGATGATCCTGATGACGGAGGTGGGGCTGGGCCTGGGCAGCGGCGCGCTCGCCCTGATCGCCTTCGCGGACAAGCCGCCCGTCTGGGCGCTCTATGCCGTCGCCGCGTTCATGTCCGCCCTCAACGGCCTGCAGCGGCCGTCGCTGGAGTCCCTCGCGCCGCGGCTCGTGGATGCGGACGAGATGCCGGCCATGGCGGCCCTCGCCACCCTCCGCGGCAGCGTCGGGATGATCGCCGGGCCGGCCCTGGGCGGCGCGCTGATCGCCTCGGCGGGCCTCGGCGCGACCTACCTCTTCGACGTGGCGACCTACGTCTTCTCCTTCTTCGCGATCCGGTCGATCCGCGCCGTGCCGCCGCCGGAGTCGGGCGAGAGCCCGAGCCTGCGCAGCGTGTTCGAGGGCTTCCGCTACGCCCGCGGCCGCCAGGAGCTGATCGGCACCTATGTGGTGGACTTCGTGGCCATGGTGTTCGGCATGCCGCTCGCCCTCTTCCCCGCGCTGGCCGAGCCCTGGGGCGGGCCGCGGGTCCTGGGCCTCCTCTACGGCGCGCCGGCCGTGGGCGCGCTGATCGCCAGCCTGACGAGCCGATGGACGTCCCGCGTCCATCGCCACGGCCTGGCGGTGATGCTCGCGGCCACCGTCTGGGGCCTGGCGATCGTGGGCTTCGGCTTCAGCGGCGGCCTCGTGGCCGCGCTCGTCCTGCTCGCCCTCGCGGGAGGCGCGGACGCCGTGAGCGGCATCTTCCGCATGACCCTCTGGAACCAGACGATCCCCGACACCTTCCGCGGGCGTCTGGCGGGCATCGAGATGTTGAGCTACATGAGCGGCCCGCTCCTCGGCCACGTCGAAGCGGGCCTGGTCGCCGCCGCCTTCGGCCTCAAGGCGTCCGTGGTCTCGGGAGGCGCCCTCTGCGTGCTCGGGGTCCTCCTCTGCGCCGCCCTCCTGCCGCGCTTCGTGGCCTATGACGCGCGGGTGTAGAGCGCCTCGTGGTGCGCGTGCCCTTCTTGACCAGGCGGACGGCGCCCAGGGCGAGCAGGCGGCGCAGGCAGCCCGAGGCCGTGCGGGAGTCCAGGGGCCTGCTCAGCTCCCTGGGGTAGCGCCGGTTGACCTCCGTCGCCACCCGCGAGGCCTGGAAGACCTCGCCCGCCGGCAGCTCCTGAACCAGCCACGCCACCAGGTCGACGAACAGGCGCGGCTTGACGGGAGCGTGGGGCGGCTCCTCGCGCGGCGGCGCCTTGGGCGCCGGAGCGGGCGCCACGCTGCGGGCGGCGATCTCGGCCGCGTTGCCAGCCGTCGATTTGAACGCCTCGTAGTTCTTCACGACGTTCTCGTACTCGGCCGCGTGAACGGCCCGCTGCTCGCGATGGATGGTTTCCTGTTCGGCATGATGGGCTGCGCGCTCGCGGTGGAACGCCATCTGCGTCTCCAGGCTCGCCAGGATATGCGTCACGGAAAATTCCGAGCTCAAGACTCCTCCTTCGGCCGCATCAACGCGAGCCGTCTACTGGCAGGGCTCTCCGCCGCGAAGTAGCCGCGAACCGGATCGCGGCGGCATCGCCGTGAGCACCCAAGATTCGTTGAGATCCTGCCCGGCTATCCTACGCCAGAGATCCCGCGCCGCGAAGAGGCAGCCCAAGGCGCCGCGATCTCGCGCAACTTCGCGGCGCCTCCCCAAAGATTGCGGCGCTTAAAAAAAGATCGCGGCGGATAGCTCCACTTCGCGGCGCATAAGCTAACTTCGCGGCGTGTAGCCTTACTTTGCGGCGCGCAGTCTTAGTTCGCGGCGGCTAACCTTAGATTGCGGCGCGCAAGAGAAGATTGCGGCGGATAAGAAAACTTCGCGGCGGATAATCTTAGTTTGCAGCGGGTAATCTTATTTTGCGGCGGATAATCTTATTTCGCGGCGATTAGTCTTGCTTCGCGGCGCATAACGCCACTTCGCGGCGCAGAATCTTATTTCGCGGCGGGCAATCTTAGTTTGCAGCGGATAAATTTACTTCGCGGCGGGTAATCTTATTTCGCGGCGCATAAGGGCACATCGCGGCGAATTAAATTACGCCGAGGCAGTTTTTCGGGATTCACCGCGGCTCCGCGGGATTCAAGGGTCGCAACTCACCCCACAAAACCGGGTTGGTGTCTCCATCGGTAGGAGGGGGCTTGTCTGCCCGAGAATCTATGAACGGAATCGTGCCCATGCCGCAACCGCCGGGAACCGGCGATCCTCGACGGCCGTACTACCGGAGCCTCCATGTCTGGGGCCTGGTCGCGGCCGTTCTGGCAGTAGGTATTGGTTTGCTGAACTGGGTCCTGCCTTTCGCGCCCAGAGCCATGTCTCCCGTGCCGAATCCCCTGGGACCCCCCGTGGTTGCCGCGGGACCCGCCCCCGGCCTTCCGCCCCCGGTGGTTCCGCCACCCGCCGCGGCCCCGCCGCCCGTCGTCGTGCTGATTCCCAGGGAAACGCCACCGCCCGTGGAACCCGTGGCGACGAGGGCTCCAATCGCGGCCGATCCTGCCCCCCGGCCGATCGAGGCTTCCACGCCGTCGCCGTCGCCCGGCTACAAGCTGTTCCCGGGGGTGAAGCCTGCGGGAGATGCACAAGCGGTACATCCGCCTGCCGAGGCCGAGGCGCCTCGCCGAGAGGATCCGCCGCCCGTTCCCGGACCGGAAACGACGGAGGACGAGCATCCCGAGATGACGGTAGGGGACCAGATCGACGTCGTGGTCGAGGCGCTGGTCGAGCCCCAGGGCGCCCGGCCCCTCGGCCCGCTACGCTCCCCGCGGATCCCCGCGGATGCGCTGCGGTCACGGCTGAGCGGCGGCCTGATCGTGTGCCACGTCGCGGTCGGGCCAGACGGCCAGGCGGCAGCGGACTGCAGTGGGAATCCACCGGACATTCCACCGTTTGTCCTGCGCCGGGCCGTGGAGAGCCTGGAGACCGCTCGGTGGCAGCCGGCGACCGATCAGTACGGCCAGCCGTGCTCGGACCTGGTGACCGTGCATTTCCGCTGGTGACGGGCGGTCTGTTCATCGGGTCTCCTGCCCCTGGACCGGCTGGGGTGCCGCATTCCCAGCCGGTGCCCCGGCGAGCTTCGAGACGTCCGGCATCTCGGCGCTTGGCGCGATCTCCAGGCCTGAATCCTGGACCAGATTCTGGAAGGGGATCGGCGGCGCCGAGCGGAGCCGCTCCAGCAGCCCCCCCTCGGCCACCTGGATCGAGGCCAGGAACTGGGAGAGCTCCTGGTAGACGAGGCAGCGAGGCTCCCGCACGCAGAGAAGGGCGAGGTGCACTCCGGTCTCCTCGTCACGGTCCGTGGCGCTGCCCAGGATCAGATAGGCGGAGACTCCCGTGGCTGCGGGCCGGGAAGCCGGCTGCGCGGGGGCGCCGCGGAGGCCCGCCAGAGCCTCCGCCAGAGCCGGAGGCAACGGTCGAGGAGCCGCCCACACGCCGAGGTGGCGCCCGGTGCGGAGGGTCACGCCCTGCGGATTGCGGCCCACCCAGCGCCAGCCGGAGAAGGTGCGGGGAGTCGCGCGGAAACCGAGCCCATGCCCCAAGGTCCGGGTCGAGAGCAGTTGGAGCCATCGTGCGGTCTCGCCGGGGCTCAGGTGGGCACCGGCGAGGCCGGGTGCGCCGGCGAGCAGCCTGCCGGCGGAGGTGAATCCCAGGTAGCCTTTCGCGAGACCGGGGTCGACGGTCATCTGGAAGCGGAGATGCTCGGCGGCAGGGTGGCCGTGGATTTCCGGCGAGAACGATTCGGCGTAGATCAGGGCCCCCGGGCGCCCGAAGCCGGGAGCGTAGGTAATGAGCGTCGCTCCACCGTCGATCGACCACGTCCAGCCTTCGCCGCTGGGGATCCGGCCGGTCATCGCGCTGCCGAGCGGCACGTTCTGGCCCTCCGGCTCGGATGGCGCCTCCTGCCCACGTCCGCCGTTCAGGTCTCTCTTGAACTGGCTCGCGGTTTCGCCCTTCCGCGCGAGCCCGCCTTCAGACTGGTACTCGGGAAAGGACGCCTCGGCCTGGAAGGCAGGGAAGGCAAGCCGGCGCGGCTCCCGCGTCCTGGATTGGCAGCCGGACATGAGCACCGCGCCGAGGCTCAGGACGGCGAGGAGGCGGCGGGACGAGACGATGCTGGGATTCATGGTTTGCGCGCTCGACGGGAGAGCTCGTCTTCGGAACGAAGACGGCTGTTGAGCCAGGCCAGGGCATCCACCTTCGCCTGCTGCCAGTCCGCCGCGGAAGCGGTCTGCACACGGCTTTCCGCGCGGCTTTCCGAAATGATCTCGGCCTCGTCTCCCCATTCGTCGAAGAGGGTCCGCAAGAGGTCGAGAGAAGGTGCCCGCTCGAGGACCAGGCGGCAGAGGCGGAGGAGGAGCTCGAGGCCGTCGCGGTGGATGGCCCGGGCCGTGCCGTTCCCTCCCGGATCGGCGTCGAGCAGATACAGGCCTTCGCGGGGGCCGAGGGTCTGCCCGGGCGTCGCCGTCTCCGGCCGGTCGAGGTGCAGCGCCACCTGGAGGCCTTCGCGAGCCCCCCGGTACATGGTGGGGAGGAGAGCGCGCAGCACGGTCGCCAGCAGCCGGGCGGCTTCGAAGGTGAGCCGAGGCCCGGCGGTATCTTCGGCCGGCGGGGGATCCTCGTCCGGCGCGGGATCTCCCTCCAGGCTGGGGCCGTCCGTATCGGAGTTGGGAAAAATCGCCAGGGCCACGGTCTCGAACCTGAGCTTTTCGTAGCGCTCCCTGACCGCCGTTTCCAGCAGCAACCTCTGGCGTATCTCCCAACGCACGGGATCGAGCCGGTAGGTGGCGATGGGGCGCATCCGCACGGAGACCGGCTCGAGCGCCGCACCGAACGGGTAGCGGCCGATGAGCACCCGGTCCGGGGAGGGAAAGCTTCCTCCGGCCGCCTGGACCATCTCGGGAGTGGCCGCACCGGCCGGCAGGGGGGTAAGGAGGAACAGGCGCCGGGGCGACGAGACCTCGTCCGTCAGGAGCGGCTCGACGAGCACGTCTCCCGCCGGCGGCGCGTCAGGGGCCGCGTCCTCGTCGCCCGCGCGCGCCACGGCGACGAAGATGCCGCGGGCGTCCTGGAAGATCCGGCCGGGATAGAAGTGCACGTGGGCGGTCTCGGCGGCCGTCATCCCCAGCTTCGCAAGGCGGGTGCGGTCGCGCACGGCAACCGTGCGCGGCACGGCCAGCTCGACCTGCGACACCTTGGGGGGGAGCAGATCCTCGTCGCGCTCGCCGTCGCGCGGGCTCACGGCGGCCGCCAGGGCGCGTACGAAGACGTGCTCGACGTACTCGTTGGAGCGCTCGTCGACGTTGGTCCGCCGTTCGCTCAGGAGCAGGCGCTGGTCCGCCAGCTTCCGCAGCCTCGGCACGCACATGCCGCCGAAGACGTGGAGAACGTCCTCGACCTCGAGCCAGTGCTGCGCCAGGTCCGCGGACAGATGGGGCTCGACGGTGAGGCCGGTGGGGGGCCGCACGAAGGGCCACGGGAGAGAGGCCAGCCTGCCGGCGAGGTCGGGATATTCCTGGAGGCTGTCGAAGGCTTCCGCGAGCCCGGGCTCCAGGATTGCCACGAAGGCGATGGGTCCGGAGGGCTGCGCCTGACCCTGCGAGCGGCCCCGCGAGCGGTCGAACCGGGCACCGGCCCGCCGCAGGCGCTCGCGTTCGCGCTGGACCTCGCTCCAGTTCCCTTCGAGCAGGATGACGCAGGCCTCTTCCGGCGACTCGCGGTAGCTCACCGGCTCCTCCCGCAGCAGGAGCGGCCCGCGCCCGAGATCGCGTCGGCCGTCGCCGCAGAGCCGGTAGTGCCAAGGAACGGCCAACTGCTCGCAGGCCTCGACCAGGTCGGCGAAGGTCAGGGGGCCGCCCGAGCCCTGGAAGTCCGGCAGGCGGTAGAAGCGCTGCTCGGAGCCTGGCTGAGCCGGGCTTGAAGAGGGGCCGGCCGGCTCCGGCTCTGCCAAGGTGATGCCGCTCGCCGTCAGCTCGGCCTTGTCGCGCTCGGCCGTTTCGAGCACGGAACGCGAGAAGTTGCGCACTACGGCGTCGACGCCGCAGAGGCTCCGCACCCACTCCGGCATGCGGTGCATGGTCTCGGCGCCCAGCATCATCACCTGCGGCGCGCTCTTTTCTCCCAGTGTATCCACGCCGGTCAGCTCCCGCAGACGCAGCGTCAGGCGGCGGAAGGCGAGTTGGGCGTGGACCTCCACGGGCCCGGCGAAGGATTCGACGTCGTCGACGATGACGAGGCCCAGGTTGCTCAGCAGCGGCGCGAAGGTGTCGGACCGGTCGAGCACCGTGGTCGTCAGGTCGAGAAGGCTGCAGACCACGACGTCGGGGATGATCCCCTGGGCGAGGTCGGTCATCAGGTCGCTGCCCGGCTGCCGGACGCGAACGTTCCAGCGCAGGGTCGAGGGTTCGATGGCCTGGCGGAAGCGCTCGGCCAGCCTCTCGGCGGCGGCCTCGTTGCGCACCACGACGAGGGTGCCGCGGGTGTGCACCAGGGCATGGTTGGCGGCGGCGAGGAGGGCGAGGGTCGACTTGCCCCAGCCTTCCGGCGCCAGGACGATCAGGTTGCGGCTGCGCTGTCCGCCGCGGTCGTCGGATTCCTCCGGGGGTTCTCCGAGGGTGAGCTCCTCGAACGTCACCGGCGGATCGACGTGGACGTAGCCCTGGAGCGCCAGCCGGGTCAATACGGAGCGCTGCATCGGAGTCAGATGCCGCGGCTGCTGGAGGAGCTCGACGACGAGAGGGGAGAGCACCCCGGCCGTGCGGGGGTCGGCTTCCGACTTTCCCAGCGGCTCCAGGGGCCGGATCTCCACCGGCTCCGGCGCCGCGGCGCCCCAGCGGTCTTCGAGCAGCTTGAGCACTTCGGGCCATCCCGCGCCCTGCGGGGGTTCTTTCGCGGTCTCCTCGGCCGGAGCTTGCGTCAGGCGTTCCTTGCCGTTCAGCACGAGATGCATGGACCACGACGTCCAGAGGAGGAGGGCGACGGCGAATTCGGACGGTGGGAGCCGGTAAGGGTCTCCCGCCAGCGAGAGCCAGGCCCAGACCAGGAGCGGGAAGGCCACGGCCGCCAGCCACGAGGCCCACTCGCGGAAGGAGGGCGCCACCCTGGTGAGGAACGGCACGCCGCTCCAGCGCCGCCAGAAGGGGAGCACCTCTTCGTCTCCCCGGTCGGCCGCGAGGTTGCGCCCCAGGTGACGCTGGAACACGAGGCGGACCGCGATGCCCATCAGCGACCAGACCACCAGCCACAGGAGCAGGACGAGGAGGCCGCCCAGGTAGGGGAAACGGCTCAGGGGCAGGTACCAGGCGAGCTCCGGCCGGCGTCCCAGGAAAAGGTATTGCCAGGCGGAGAGACCGGGCGACAGCTCGAGCGCGCGGGCCAGCAAGGGCTCGGCGAGGCGCGCGGCGACATAGAGCGCCGCCGTGCCGAGGCCGGCCAGGAGGAACCCGGGGCCCAGGCTCGCGACCAGCAGCGGGGGAGGGGGAGCCGGCTTGGGCGCGGCGGGTGCTCCCGTCTCCACGGCCGCTTCCGGTGTGGGCGGGCGCCAGCGGGCCTTGCGCGCCAGCGTCCGAAGGCCCGCCGCCATGGCGCGGAAGAGCATCAGCGGCAGGCGGACCAGCCAGAAGGGCAGCCCGACCAGGGAGTAGAGCAGCTCCATCTTGAAGAATTGGCCGAAGCCGAGGGGAGCCGCCGGCGAGGCTTCGATCGATTCCACCAGCCGGCGCTGCCAAAGGACGGCAAGCCCGGCTACCGAGGCGACGAGAGCGAGGGCGGCGAGCCCTCCCCAGAAGCTCCCGATCCTCTGGAGCTGATCGAGGGTCCAGGCCACCACCGGCCAGAAGACCAGGGCCGGCAAGGTGACGAGGTAGCGCAGCAGGTCCAGGAGGTTATTGCTGGTCATGGCTGATCAAGATTGCTGGTCATGGCTGATCAATTGCTGGTCATGGCTGTCATAGTCCGCAGGGGGCGGCGGCAAAAGGCCGAGAACGGTCTTGGCGAGGTCGTTTCCCACGTCTTCATAGCCGGTCAGGGGATTGACCGGTGAGCCCATGGGTTGGGGCTCCTGGGAGAGCGGGAACATCCGGTCGTCGGGCATGTTGGGCCGGTTGTGGAACGACTCGAACCGGCGGAGGTTGCGCAGGCTGTGGACCCGGATCCCCTGGACGAGCGACAGCATGTAGGCGGCGTTGGGGCGCACGGCGACCGTGTGCAGCTCCAGGGTCTCGGTCATCGGCCAGTCCTTGCGGAGCTTGCGCCGGGTCTCGCGGAAGAGGTCTTCCAGACCGCCGTGGATGACGAGCGTCGCGTCCGCCAGCAGGCGCACGTTGTCGGGATCCAGGCCCTCATAGCCCTTGAAGCCCGCGCCGAACCCGAGGTTGGCGTAGTAGCGCGACACGAAGCGCACGAGCCGTGGCCCCACCTCGTCGGCGAAGAAGTGCTGGTCGGAGATCGGCTCGCGGACCAGATCGTCGAAACGGGCACGGCAATACCTGAGAAGCTGCTCCGTCTCGGTGAGGCACGCCTGCTCCCGCCAGGAGGAGAACCCGCCCGCCGCCTCGATCAGGTCCGGGACTTCGCGGATGAGGTCGCCGCCGATCCGGCGCTGGAAGTAGCCGTGCAGCTTTTCGGGATCGACCAGCCGGTCGGCGGGGGTCCGGTCGCGGCCTTCGAAAAGGCTGCGCAGGTCCTCGCGCCCTTCGCTGCCGTGCCCCATCGTGGCCCGCACTCCCAGCTCTTCGCTCTTGCGTCCCAGGTGCGCGCTCTGCACGTCGAGGCTGCGGGCCAGGCGGTAGGCCAGATGAGAATCGGCGAGGGCGTGCTCGAAGACGGTGGTGGCGAAGCCGCGGGTCGCGACCGCCCCGGTCAGCTCGAGCCGGCTTTCGAGGAACGAGCGCACCGAGGCGCGGGCTTCCCGCTCCGGGTGGCCGCCGGCGCCCCAGAAGAAGGCGCGCACCTCCTCGGCCATGGCCTGGATGGCCTCGGTCACCGCGTGGAACCGGCGGCGCATGAACCAGCGCAGCAGGGCCCAGGCGGCGCCCCACAGGACCAGGCCGCCGGTGATCCCGCCGGCCGGGCCGAGGAGCCACTCCATGGGGCCGGGCCGCAGGTGAAGATCGAACATGTAGGCGACGCCCTGGGCCAGGGGAGCGCCGAGCACGAGGCTGAGCAGGGCCCACACGGCGAGGCCCAGGCGGATGGGATCGCGGTCCGGCTTGCGCTCGGCCGCCGCCAGCACGGCCCGGCGCGCGCGGCCGAGCTGCGTCAGCTCGGGGATCGCATGCCGCTCGCAGAGAGCCTCCCGGTCGCGGCGCAGCTTCTCCTGCTTCTGGAAGGTGCCCTGGGTGCCTATGCGCAGCTGATGGAAGGCTGCTTGCGCCGCCTTGAGCCCCCCGGCCCCGGCGTAGTCCTCGATCAGGTGGTCGCTGTAGGAGCGCACCCGTTCCACCGCCTTGCCCACCAGGTGCGACGTCTCCAGGCGCAGCTCGTCGACCAGCTCGTCGACCCGTCCCAGGCGGCCGGTGAGGTCTCGCCAGCGCGCCCAGACCTCCCGTTTCAGCTCCGCTTCGAAGCGCTCGTCGAACGCCGAGAGGATCTCGCGCGAGGGCGTCGCCGGGACGAGCGGAATGCGCTCCTGGACGCGCTGCGACAGGTTGTCCCCGACCTGCCGGGTCTGGCTCCCGAGGGCGTCTCGCGCCGGAGCGGCGAGGTGGTCCAGCTCCGGCGGCTCGAGCGGCTCCGGCGGTTCGATGCGCACGTTCTCGCCCTGCTTGAGCTCGGCCAGGCACTCCCGCGCCAGGCGGTTGGCCAGGTATTCGCGGCTCCGCAGGGCCGGGAAGTCGATCTCATAGCAGGCGAACGACGAGAAGAGATCCCCTCCTCCGGCGCTGATCGACGTCTGGCGCAGCCAGGGGTCCTGCCCGAGGTCGTTGCGGATCTGGAACGAGAGGAAGTCCCGCGTCTGGCGCAGGGCATCGGCGAGGCTCAGGGTCGCCGTGTCCGTGACACGGCTGTTGACGAACACCTGGGAGATGCTGCGCCGGCCCGCCGGCAGCACGCACTCCACCCAGCGGCGGATGCCGTGGACGGCGTCGATGATGGCCGCTTCCTCGCAGCGGCTGACCTCGAGGTCCTCGCCCTGGAACGGGTCGGCCGGATGTGGCATCCAGAGGATCGGCGTGACGCAGAGGCAGCGGTCGAACCCCACCCGGTAGGACTCGAAGATGGGCGTGAAGGCCCGCAGCAGCTCGGCGTGCATCTCGCGCAGCACGTGGCGCATGGCTTCGCGGGTGAACGCCTCGCTCATGTCGCCGATCACGAAGACCGTGAGCCGCGGCGGCTGGCGGGTCGGCTGGTTGCGATAGCTGGCAAGGAAGCGGAAGTCATACAGCTCGCGGACCTGCCGGTTGAGCGCTTCACGCAGCGGTGCGAAGAGCTGTTTGATCTTGCCATCCATGCCCTCGCCGCCGGCCTTCAGGCAGACGTCCTCGAACAGCGCATGGCGGCGCGGCTTCGCGCCGGCCGGCGGGAGCCCCTCCCCGGTCTCCGAGGCCGGCGCGAAGCCGAGCTGCGCCAGCCGGCGCTCGAGCCAATTCCGGGGCGATTCGTCCCCGGCGTCCTCGACCTCCAACCCGAGGAGGAAGCGGCTGGGGTCGCCGGGCAGCTCCAGATCCGTCACCGAGCCGGAGGTGCGGCGGGGTACCTCCCGGAGGGCTTCTTCGCCGTCGGCGCCGCGCGCTTTCTTGAGCGGGTCCACGACGATCTCGCCGAGCACCTCGAGAGACTGCCGCAGGGCCTCGGTCAGCTCGTCGCGCTGGCGGGCCTGCTCGAGGACGTTGACGTTGGGGTCCTCGACCCGCTCTCTCTGGAGGTCCACCCAGAGCCGGACCAGGCCGCCGTGCAGGAACCGGCCGAGCTCCTCGAGCCGGTGTTTCAGGAGCTCGACGGTCTCGTCCGGCAGGCTCTCCCGGTCGTCCTGGTCGAAGAGCCCCAACTGGAGAGGATGGGGCGTGAGAGGAGTGAAGACGTCGTCGCCCGAACGGCCCTGCTCGCTGGCCCAGCCGGTGACCTCCCATTCGCGGCCGAGAAGCTCGGCGGGATTCAGCGGCGACGGCAGGTCGCCGGCTTGCCGGACGAACGGTTCCGGTTTCCTGAGGATGGGAGCCTTGCCCTCGTCGCCGTGGAGCCACTCCTGCCATCCAGGGAGGGGGGGCTCCATCACCTTTTCCAGGAAATGGGCCGATTCGCGGATCTCCTTCTTCTCCATGGCGTCGACGAGATCCGAGACGGGCACGGCGATCCCGTCGGCGCGGAGTCCGTCGGGACGCTCGCCGTCCTGGGCTCCCCAGTCCCAGGGCGCCGGATCCCGTCCGTCGAGCAGGGAGCGGCAACGGTCCAGGCAGGCCAGCAGCGTGTGCGGGCTGTGCCCCTGGCGGATCCGGTTGAGCAGCGGCGTGATGAAGAGATCGACCTCCTGCAGGCGCTGGGCGAGGTGGTGCAGCCGCTCCGCCGCCACGATGGGGTCCGGATCGAGCCGGAGCCACTCGAAATAGCGCAGCCGTCTCGACTGCCTCTCCGTCTCGACCTCCTCGCCGCCGTCCGGCCCGGGCGCGCGCACTTCCACCTCCACCTCCACGACGCCCGCGTCGCGCGGCAGGGCGACCTCGTAGCAGCCGTCGCGGTAGCGGACCAGGCCGAGGGAGCGGACGATCGCCAGGCTGAGGGCCAGCGACGGCAGATCGCTGTCCCCCAGGTTACCGGCGATCCGCACCGCGTCCCGTTCGAACGAGCGCCAGCCGTTGGCCGTTTCCGCCGAGCGCACCGCCAGCAACCGCAGATTGCCGACCGAAGCGTCCGCTCCGGAGAGGCGGAGCCCGGACCAGTCGTCGCCGAGACGTTCCAGCGTAGCGAGGCCGAACCGGCCGACGCCGACGACGATCACCGGGGCCGGAAAGACAGGGTGCAAGCTCAGCTCCTCGCCGGGATGTCGCCCGGAGCGGGTCCGTTCGTGGGCATCGCGGCCGCCGCGGTGCCGCCGGGAGCCGGCTCGACCGGGCCCCCCGTGCCGGCCAGCGGCCGCCGGGCGCCGGGCCGCGACGGACTGCTGCGGAGCCTCTCCAGCAGTTGGTTGAGCTTGTTCTCCGGCAGGGGCTTGAACAGCCTCTGGAAGCTCTTCGCCACGGCTCCCGGTTGATCCGGGTTCTCCAGCGCCTTCCAGACCTCGCAGAAGGTCTCGAGGATCCTGAGGCTCTGGACGAGGTTGGCCTCCGCCTCCTCCGGCATCAGGTTGGCCGCGTTGGCGCCGAGGTCCTCACCGAGGGTCCTCTGCTCCACGCTGACGTTGCTCAGCCGGTCGTAGAGCTTCTCCAGGGCCTCCCGCAGGCGCTGGTAGGCGTCGGCGTAGTCCTTGAGCTTCTCCTGCTGCTCGGGCGTCCGGTTGGGGCCGTACTTGTTGCGCAGCTCGTCGTGGTTGCTCCGCCAGCGGAACGGCAGGTCGACCACGGCGGCGAGCACCTCCGGCGCCAGCCCCTCGCGCACGGCGCGCAGCATCTGCTGATAGGGGAGGTAAGTGACCTTCTCCGACTCCAGCACTTCGGGCAGCTTCTGGATCGAGTCGGCCAGGGTCTCGCCCATCCGTGTGAGGCCGTCGTCGCCGAATTCGCCGTCATCGCTCAGGCCATCCCAATTCGGGTCCGTGAGGCAGTACTTGCCGGCGCGCCGGACGATGAACGTCGATCCGCCGTCGGCCCGCCGAGTGGTCATCAGGGCCGCGAAGTTGATCACATGGTTGCGCAGCAGCTCCTGGCGGTGGTTCTCCTGCGCGCTGTCGGGGTCGAGGTCCGGGAGCGTGTCCTCCCAGTTGTGATCGATGTGCAGGACCTTGGGCCGCTTGGCCAGGGACTTGAAGCGCTCGTACTCCGCCTTCATCTCCTTCATGCGGCCAAAGACGTAGAGCGGGACGTTCAGCACGGCCCGGTAGAAGATGATCTCCTTGGGATTGGACCAGCCCGTGGTGACCCAGGTGAGGTTCGGATCGGCGCCGCGGATCGACTCTTCGATGGTGCTGTTCTTGAAGTTCTCGTCGATGGCGGCGACGAAGACGTTGTCCGGCCGCACGCCACCGTGCTGGTCGCGCCCTTCCTCGTAGACGCAGAGGAGCGAGGCCTTCTCCTTGACCAGCCGTTTGATCTTGTCCCGCAGATAATCGCTGTGTTTGTCGTCCCTGAGGTCGAGCTGCTCGTCTTTCTGGAAGCGGTACGAGGAGATCAGCTCGCGGATCGTCTTGTCGCCGCCGGCTTCCACCTGCGGGCTGTTGCTGCGGTAGAGCGCGCGGTAGGCCACCTCGAGCTCCAGCGCGTCGGACAGCGTCAAGCCGTCGCGCCGCTCGCGGTCCGGCGAATGGGGATCACCGCCGATCCGGTCTCCGAGCGTCTTCACCACGTGCTCGCGCAACGCCGTGAAGAGCTTGTCCAGGTCGGCGCTGGTGGCGCCGCCCCGGCGCACGCTCATCGCCGTCACCGTATCGCTCAACAGCACCTGGATCTCGCGGTTGCTCAGCGACAGCTCCGGCAGGCCGGCGATCTGGTCCTCGAAGTAGAAGTCCCACAAGCGGCGGCCGTCCTCGGCCTGCAGGGCCTCGGCGTCGAGCACGTACTGGTTGGCCGAGCTGCCCTTGCCGCCGTCTTCCCGGAGCTTGCGCAGGCGGTTCAACTGCTCGGTTTCCAGTTGATCGAAGCCGTCTTCCAGGTTCCGCTGGGTGACCGCGAACTTGTCGAGGTTGGCGCGCAGATCCCCCAGGCCCTCGATGAAGAGCTGTGTGACGATCTCCATCGCGCGGTCGATGGCCTGGCTCTGCAGCGACTCGAGCAGCGCCGGGACATCGTTGGCTTTGAGCTTGTCCGTGTCCTTGTGATCGCCCAGGTCGAAGTCCGCCGTACGGTCCTGGAGCTTGATGTCCCAGCGGACCCTCTCGAGGATCGACAGCACGGCGTAGCGCTTGGCCGCCAGGTCCACCTCCCCGGCTTCGTCGTTGAGGAACGACAGCTCCACCAGGGAATCCATCCCCGGATATTTGACCGTTCCCACTTTGTACCCATTCTTGAGGATCCGCACGCCGACGCTCTTGAGCTCGTCGAGCCACACCGAGGCGCGGGTGCGCGCGTCGTAGACGCGGTTGATGCCGGCGGCCGTGGGCGAGTCCTCCTCGGCGCGCAGCTCCATGGCCTTGCGGGCCTGCTGGAGGAGCCCCGGCAGCTCCTGGAGGCTGTCGCTCGTGATCGCCGGCAGGACGATGGCGCCGATCGAGAGACGCATGCCGTTCCTCGCGAGCTGCTCCTGGTCTTCCTTGACCCGTTCCGGCTTGAGGTCCCAGCCGGTGCCGTCGGGCCGCGGCACCTCGCCGGCCCGGTGGCCGTGGCGGAAGAGGGTGAAGAAGCGCTTGATCTCGTTGTCTTCGAGCTCGCAGGCGGCCAGCAGGCGGACCCGCTTCATGTACAGCCGGTCGACGAGCCGCTCGCGCTGGTCCTTTTCCTTCTTGTGGAAATCCGCCACGTGGACCGGCTTCTCGTTCTTCTCGTTGCCGAGGGCGACCTCGAAGAACGGCTCCGGCACGTTGCGCAGCGTCGCGTAGGTCATGTCGCCGGGGATCGACCGCAGGAAGCTTGCCCGCATCAGCGAGAGCGCCGCCGCCTGCGAGCAGTAGTCGACCAGGCCGTCGACCGGCACGAGGAGCACGGCGGCGCCGTAGGAGCCGTAGAACGTCGTGAAGCCGACGATCCCCTTGGTTTCGAAGTCGTGCGGCACCAGGAAGCGCTGGTGCTGGGTGAAGTTGTCGTAGTCGGACGCCTGATGGCCGTAGAGCGGCGAGAAGAACTGGAGATAGAGCCCGTCCGCCGCGGCATCGACCGGATCGGGCACGGTGAAAGACTGCGGCTTGTCCACGATGTAAACGAAATCGAACGGCGGCTGGCGCACGGTCCGCTTGGAGACGTTCGATGGGTCGTAGTGGAACGGGATCCCGTCTTCCGGATAGAAACGGGAGTCGGGAGCGCCCAGCTTCATCAGGTACTCGGTCTCCTTGAGAGCGGCATAGGCGTTGGCGAACGTGCCGTCCCGGTTGATGCCGGTCTTGTCCTCGAACACCGCGGGCTGCACGGCGACGCCGATGACGCGCGGCTTGCCGAGCTCGCTCGCCTGGTCGCGCAGCATGTAGGCGATGGGCAGGTGGCAGCCTGACCCGGTGCCGCCCGCCACCGAGTAGCAGAGGACGATGCGGATCTCCTGGCTGTCGAGACGCCGGTGCCCGTGCTCGTGGGACTTGAGGTCCTCCAGGAGCTTGCGGAACTTCGACACGAAATCCTTGTGCTTCATCTGATAGAACACGCCGAGCCGCGATTCGATGCGGATCTGTCCGGCCCCCGCCGTGTCGCCGGCGCGGAATCGGTAGTTCTGCGGCACCCATTGCGTAAAGTACGGATCGGCTTCCAGGAAGAGCTTCCCGGAGGCGAGGTCGGCGTACTCCTCCTTCTCGAAGTCGCTGATCAGGAAGGTGCTGTCCGCCAGCTCGCGGAAGCCTTCCAGCTCGTTGACGTTGGTGTCGACCATGGCGAACTTGACCAGCGCCTTATAGCGCTCCTCGTAGTCGGGGCGCCTCTGCAGGTGCTTGGCGACCCGGCTCACCAGCCGGCAGCCGCAACCTCCCAGGCCGACGAAGAGCGTCGGGCAGACCGCGCTCGGCTTGGTCAGCATCTCGTCGATGACTACCTTCTGATGTCTCACCATTTCCTTATTTCCTCCAGCGGAATCCGTACGTTTCATCCGTCCGTTTCAAGATCTGCGGTCCGCGGCTAACCGATCTGCCAGCCGGCGGCTTTGCCTTCCTCGTGGGTTTCCCAGTCCTCGAGGGGACGCAGGAGCTTCGCTTTGTGCAGCTTCATCGCCCGCAACCGCACGGGCTCCCCCTCGGGCGCCGTGGGCATCGTCCCGTTCTGCCAGACCAGGCTGCCGAGCCGGCCCTGCGCGTCCGGCACCGCCAGGAACAGGACCTTGCCGGCGGCGATGGCGTAGAGCCGGCCGCGGAACCCCTCGGGCTCGCTCTCGGCCCTGGTCTGGATGTCGCCTTCGGCCAGCAGCACGATCTGGGAGCGGGCCACGTCGCGGTTCGCCTGGAGCAGGATCTGAGCGGTCTCGCGGTAGCGCCCTCCCGGCAGGCCGAAACGCAAGGGGTTGGAGCGCAGCCAGGCCGCGGCCCTGCGCGGCCATGGCAGGGCCTGGCGCACCAGCCGCGTGACCTCGCTTTTCGACTTGTCGAGCTCTATCGCGTCGCCATACTCGGTCCACACCAGGGGCTTGAGCTTCGCCGCCAGCGCGTCGGGTTTGATAAAGGTGCTGTTGCGGAACATGTTGATCGCATAAAGGATGAGCAGCAACAACAGCAGGATTGCCAGCGCCGCGAGGATGAGCGGTCCGTAGCAGGCCCAGAACCCCGCGGGCTCGACCTCGATGCGCACCGGCACGACGATCGGCTCCGGCGGCTGGGCGCCCGGCGGCAGGGGCTGGCCGCCCGCGGGGGCGAGCCCCAGGCGCGTCTCGAAAGAGCCCGCCGCGCAGCAGCGGCCGGGCAGGGCGCGCAGCCGCAGCGGGGCCGCTCTCGGACCGGCGGAGAAGTCGTGGCCGAGGAGCGGGTCGCCTTTGCCGCCGCGCAGCACCTTCTTGCGGCCTTCGCCGGCAAAACCGAGGACCAGGTCATCGCTGTCCTCCGGCCAAGCCTCGGACTCCTTGGGGCCCGCTACGACGGCGCGCAAGGAAACCTTTTTCTGGAAGTTCCCGCCCACGGTGACCGGCAGGTCCTGCACCTTGCCGCCGCGGACCTTGAGGGTCAGCTCTCGCGGAACGTCGATTCGGTAGTCCAGCTCGAAGGTCAAGGGCACCTCGACCGTGGGGAGCTGCCGCCCTCCTTCAGCCGCCAGCACGAGGCGGAGGACCGTGTTGACCCGGCGCTCGATTGGCTGCGGGCCGCAGTACGGCGACACGCGCAGCACGAGGTTGTAGCCCTGGCCGGGCGTGATCATCTGGGGCTTGCCCTCGGGAACGCCGCTCAGCTCCGCCGTCACGCAGGCCGGCAGGTCGGCGCGCTCGCCCAGCTCGAGGTGCCCGGAAGCTTTCGGGAAGTTGCCGGCCAAGCGCCAGGGGCTCTGCGCCAGGTCCCCCGGCCGCAGCCGTTTGAAGTCGAACCGGGCGGGTTGGGGTTGGATCTCGACGGAGGATACTTCCAGCGAGGCAGGCGCACCCCGTAGGGTGATCGATTCGCCGGAGGAGAGCCCCAGGGTCACTAGAGGCTGGAATTCATAGTCTCCCTTCTCCAGATGGCTGCGCGGCAGGCCGAACCGTGCCTGGCCGGCGGCTAGTTGGTTCGCCGCCAAGTCGAAAGGCCCGCCCGGCAGATTGGCGCGGTGCACCTTGACCCGCGCCGTGAGATCTCCGCTGGTGACCTCGCCGCCCACCACCTGGCCGTCCGCGTTGACCAGCTCGACGATCACGCACACGGACTCCCCGACGGCGACGGTCTTGGCCTCCCCTCCGGGGCGCTCGCAGCTTCCCGAGCGGACCGACTGGCGCACCGACAGGCGATACTCCGGCAGCGCCACCACCTTCCAATGCTCGCCGCCGCCTTGGACCTCCACCTCCACCGGCTCGGTGTCCGGAAGGTAGTCGATCGCGGCGAAGCGGAAAACCTTGCCATTGGCACCGTACCGGTGGGTGCCGGCGCGGGGTTTGCCGATGGTCCGCGGAGCGCCGCCGCGCTGACTACGGATACTGAAGGAGAGCTCGGGTCCGAGATCCGGGGCGATGGCGAGGAGGCGCACCCGCTCGGCGCCGCGGTGCGCCGCCAGGTGGGTGTCGCGCGGCGAGAGCAGGTAGGACTGATACCCCTGGGAACGGGATAAAGCGGCGGCAAAGGTCTGCAGGATCGAAGCCGGATCTCCCGCGTTGGCCTCGATCGCCTGCCCTCCGGTGCTATCCGCCAACTGCACGAGCGCCGTCGAATACTTTTTGCCGCGGAAGCGCAGCAGATAGAACTGGAACAATCCCTCTTCCTGGGAGCGCAGGCCACTCAGGAGCTCTTCGACCGCCGGCTCCTCCTCGGAGGGCGGCGTGCATTCCCCATCGGTCAGCAGCATGACCACCTGAGCCACGCCTGGCTGATGGGCCTCGTCGAGCAACCGCCGCACGGCCTTCAAGGCCGACCGGCAGGGGGTGTGCTGGGCGGTGTAGCCCGCGATGCCCCCCTTGAGGTCCAGGAGCTGCTCGACCTGTCGGCGGTTCTTCCGTAACGGCTCGATGGGCGGCGGCGGAGCCCCGTCGCGGGGGCCGTTCAGGCGTACGACGGAAACCTCGTCGCGGTCGTCGAGCATGCTGACGAGAGACCGTGCGGCAAAGACGCCGAGGCGGTCGCGATCCGTCGTCTGCATGCTCTCGGAGTCGTCGAGCACGAGCACGAACTGCGCCGAGCGAGTCTCGGCGGAGCGGGCCGTCGACTGCGCGGCGGCGGGGGCCGAAAGAAGAGCGGTAAAGAGGCATGCCATGGCCGCAGCTCTCCCAAGGTTCTGGGCTTGGCTGGGGTGGAGAAGGGGCTCTGCGGTCATGGCTCCGCTCTCCAACGGCGATCCAGCTCGAATTTCGAGTAGTTTTCGATCAGAAACTTGAGAGAATTGTCTCCTTTCATCCTGCGCTCCAGACACGATTCGAGGTCAAGGTGCTCTTGCTTCTCGGTGACCGCTATCAGGACGATGCGCCTCTGATTCCATGTGTTGGCTGAATTGCCCGCAGAGCAATCCTTCTGAAAGCGGCCGAGGTTGAGAGCCAAGACGTTGCGCATGGATGCGCCAGGATGCCGCGCCGCCTGCCCTCGAGACTCTTCGATCCATGTGACGAGTTGTTGGGCGCGTTGCTCGGCCCGCCGTTCCTCCATGAACGGTCCCCAGAGATACCGTGACGCTTCGCAGGAAGCGGTTCCGGCGGCGACGACCTCCTGTGCTTGGGTCAGGATCTGCTGCAAAGGCTGCTGGCGCAGGACGGCAGGAAAGTCCGTCGGCTGGCCATTGAACTCGACCCGGTCGATGCTCTTGTAAGCCCAGTTGTAAGAATCCAGAAACACCATCGCCTGGAAGGCCCCTTGGCGGCCCTCAGCGTCGGTGCAGTCACGGGTACGGACCATTCCTGTGTCCGGTATTTGGAAGTCGGATTGCTTAGGTAACTGCTCGATCTGAGCGGGAGCGGGACGCGAGGGCGCCAAGAAGACATCGACCTCCTTTATGTCGATCTGAATCGAGGGACGTTCAGGGGCTTGAGATCCTAAGGCGGTGGTCAGGAATACCTCTACCAAAACTCCGAGGACGATCGCCGGAATGTCCCGAACTAGCCTCTTGAAAAACGAAGCCACTTTCATCGCCTCACGCCTTTTCGACCCTGCGCTTGAAGAATCCGCCATCCTGATGGCTGTAGAGGACGCGCCCCGTCCGGAGAGTCACGTAGCTCGAGATTGCCCAGGTTTCTCACATGGTGTGGATCGAGCTCTTTGTCTGGAATGAGCCCGCCGAGCCTGCCGTTATTGGGCAGCCCGAAGACGATAGGGCCTGTGCCGCTCGTAGCAGTGACGAACAGGTGCCCCTTGGCCCGGTGGGGGTTCTTCTCGAAGTGGTGACGGGCCCGCCGGATTGGAACCGGAATCAGAAAGAGCTCTTCGACACTTCGCCCCGGAAGGATCTGCGCCGTTTCCTCATAGGTCTGGAACGGCAGGCCGAAAATGAGGGGATTGGCAAGCAGCCAGGCTTTCGCGCGATCGACGAATCGCAAGTGCGTTTCAATGCGTCCCCGGACGGCGGATGCCGATCTCTCGATGGGCTCCGTCCCGCCGCCTTCTTTCCAGCGGTGGGGCCGGAGAATTTCGGCGAGTTGACTTGTCGAAAGGAAGCGGCTGTGATTAAAGGAAGTCCAGCCATAGAACACGAGGAGTGCCACTGGCAGAGCAACGAGGAAGGAGCCCAAGGGGCTCGCCCACCAGGCAGCGCTTTCCTGGATCTCCATTCGCACGGGGATGGAGATAGAGCGGAGACCGTCTCTCGCCTCGGGCTCTCGGGCCGAGATCTCGACCCTGGCGTTGTACACACCCGGCATGGCGCACCGCTCGACCACAGCATCCAGCCAGAGAATCCGGCCGCCGGGAGTGTGACGGAGAATGGTCTCCCGGGCATGGTCCTGAGAAGAGTTGCGCACGATGCTAAGACGCAGGCACTCCGGCTTGGGCCATCGTCCATCCAGGACCAGCCTGGCCTTCAAATCGATGTCGGAGCGGTTGTCGGCGCCCAGGTTCAGGTAGACGTCCTGGCTCTCGCCTCCGTGGAGGCTGATCGTCTGGGGCGCGATCACCGGCGCTTCCTCCGCCGCCAGCGGCAGGCCGAGGACCCCGATCAGGAGCCAGAGGCTCCCGAAGATGCCTATCGCTCGACCGCGCGTCCGGTCACTGCACGTCTTGCAGTCCTGACGTTCCTTTTCCGAGCCAGCTTGCATCACCCGCTGATCCCTCCCGGAGAGAACACGACTTCGTGGCATCCATCAATAAGGACAGCATGAGCCCCTGTTTGTTTATCGCGAGAAGACCTGGCCACGAGTGCCATGTTGCTGCCGAGCGACCTCGGAAGGGCTCGCCGGAATGGACAAGGACGCGCTCGCCGTGGGGTGGCTCGAAATCCCGGCGTTTTGCGCGTCTTCTTCTGAGACTCCTTACATGAGGCGGCCCTAACCCTTGTCCAGGGCGTTGGTGTCTTTCATGCCTGTAGACCGCAGAGGCCTTTCTAAATGAAGCCCATACGTCACCAGCGGCGGGGTTATTTCGACCTTCGGAGTCATCTCGGTGACCGTCACTGGATAGCCGGTTTCGCGGTAGCCCTTTTCTTCAGCCTTGGAGCTGCCGCGCGCGCCCAGACGCCGGTGACAATCGCCACCGGCAGCCCGGATGGTGTGTACTCGGAGCTGGCACGGGCCATTGTCGAGCAGAACCCGGGGCTCGCGGTCCGGCCCATCGAGACCGAGGGCTCCAGTGAGAACCTGGAGAAACTAGCGGCCGGACAGGTTCGCTTCGCCTTGGCGCAACAGGACGTCGTAAGCGAGCATTTCCGAGATCGGCGAGCCACGAAGGTTCCCACGAACGTCAGGGTCGTTGGGCAAATCTTCTTCGATTATCTGCATATCTTTGTGCGCGATTCGATTTCGATCGACACGATGAGCGATCTCGGACGGCTGAGGATCCAGGTGGGGACACGGGGCAGCGGGACGCGACTGACCTCCAGCCGGTTTCTCGACAGCCTGGGGATACCCCTCTCCTCCCTGGGCCTAAGGGCTCGGCCGGTGAAAGGATCGGCGCTGCCAGCCAGCCTCTCCGAAGAGTTCCGCGGCGATCGACTCGACGTAGCCATGATCGTCACTACTCCGGGATTCTCGAAAACCTGCAAGCTGATGGAGTCCGGAACGGTCAAGCTCCATTCTCTCGATCCGAAGACGCTTCGTGATCTGACCGAGGAGGATGCGGGCCGGCAGACCGCCATTGGCCGGATTCCCGCCAACACTTATCCGAATCAGCCCAATCCGGTAGCGACGATCGCCGTCCCGGTCCTGCTGCTGGCACGCGCAGGGGAGAACCCGGAGACCGCGCGATCCCTCCTCCAGGCCGCGCAGGAGGCCTGGAAAGGCTTTATCGCGAGGAAGGCGAGGAGAGACCAGGCGTGCAAGATTCCGAACAGCTTTCCGGAAGCCGCCTCCCTGAAGGACTCCGGCCTCGAAATCCTGCAGGGCGTCAAGGTCCCCGATCCTCTCTGGCCGAGGATCCGGCGGGGGGGCTTGGTCACGCTCCTGCTCTGCGGGTTCGCGGCCTTCGGGCTCTGGGGATTCCGGCGCGGGTGGCACGTCCAGGCCCGGAGTCTGTGGCGCCAGGACAAATTGCCATTCATCCTCGCGCTGCTCCTCGGCCTGGGCATCATGCTGGTGACCCTGACCACGTATCTCCTTGAGCGCGGGATCAACGAGCACTTCTCGACGATCCGCGAGTCCTTCTGGTCCATCACCGTCTACCTGTTCAGCGGCCTGGAGGATCGTACCCCCTACACCAGCGAAGGCCGAGTCGTCGCGACGCTGGGTCTCCTCCTCGGTCCAGCCTTTTTCGCCGTGATGTCCGGCTGGCTGGCTCGATTCTTCATTCACAGGGAGAAACGCATGCCCCACAACCTCACCAACCACTTCCTGCTCCTCAACTGGAACCCGCGGGCGGCCGACGTGGTCCGGGAGATCCACCACCCGATCATCCGCGAGCGGGAGGGAACCTTCGTCGTCGTGGTGCTCACCGACGACGAATCGCTGGAGATCCGCCGCTTCAAGGAGGCCGGCAGCGGCCGCGACGAAGCGTTCGAAGACTTCTACGTCAGCATCGGCGATCCCACGGACGAACGGGCCTTGCGAAACGCCAACGCGCAAGATACGCGATCGATCCTCATCCTGACCGACGACCAGCACGGTGACGAACGCACCATCCGCTCCGTGCTGATGCTGCGCAAGATTGCCCGCGAGGTCGGACGGACCGATCTGCACGTGGTGGCGGAGCTCTCAAATCCGGCCAACAGTACCGTCCTCGACGAGTTGGCCAAAGACTTTCCGGGCCTCCTGGAGCGGATCTCCGGTCTCCAGGTACGGACATCGTTATTGTCCCAGGCAGCGCTGAGGGCGGGGATCGTAGGCTTCTTTTCCGACCTGCTGCAGATCTCGGCCGAATCGAACGAGATCTACACACTGGATCTCCCGCCCAGCGCGGTAGGCATGACCTTCCGTGAGTATGCCGGCCTGGTGCTCGAAACGGATCCCCGGGAGCCATTGGTCCCCGTCGGGGTTCAACGGACGATCAACGGCAAGTCCCAGATGTTGACGAATCCACGCCACGGAGAGCCGGGCTGGGTGCTCGAAGAGGAAGACCGCCTGCTGGTGCTCGCCTATCTTCCTCCGCTGCCGAATGTCCTGCCGGTGCCCAGGATGGTAAGGGCCGTCGGGTCATGACCCGGTTGCGTTGGGCCTTTTGCTGCGCCGCGTTCGTTCTGACCGCGGGCTATGCCGAAGGCCAAGCGAAGACGATCCGTTTTGCCGGCGGCCCCAAGGAGGGGATGCATGGGATTCTTACCGAGAAGGCCTGCGAGGCCCTTCACAAGCAGGGAATCGAGATCGAGGTTGTCGGCACGTCAGACAGTGCTCAGAACCTGGACCTCCTCAGGGAAGGGGAGGTGGATTTTGGTTTAGTTCCGCAGGATCTCCTCAGTGAGGACTTCCAACTTCATCCAGACAAGGGCCTTGCCGTTGTGGACCGGGTGTTCTTCGACGATCTCCACATCCTGGTGAGACAACCCCTACACATCGCCGCGGTTACCGACCTGCAGAGGGTGAGGATCTGGGCTGGAGAAGCCGGCAGCGCGACCCGCATGACCGCGGGCCTCCTGTTCGACAGCTTTGGGACTCCCCTGGAAGATCTCGATAAAGATCATCTCTGCAGCTTCAACGAGCTCGAAAAGAGGAGGGGGGAATCAGCGGACCTCTGGGAGATGGAGCGCGCCCTGGACCGCCTGCCGGACTGGTTCGCCGGACGGCGGCTCGACGCCGCGGTTCTGGTGGCCACTCCAGGCACGTCCGCCCTCTGCCGGCTTGTCGGCTCGGGCCAGGTCTCTCTCCTTTCCCTCGACCGCGGCACCCTGCGGCGGCTCATTGCGGAGAACAAGGAGGCCACGCCGGGCAACCGGCTTTTGCGCCAGATGACGATCCACCATCTCGACCGCGGCACGTATCCGGGGCAGCAGGAAACCTTGACCACCATTGCGATTCCCGTCCTCCTGGTCTCCAAGGTGGACGTTGACGTCGGTCTTGCCGCGGCCCTACAGGGAGCCTTGCTCAAAGAGTGGTCCCAGATGAGCCAGGAGTTGGACCGGAGCTGCCGTTTGCCGAGGGGGGCGCCCGCCGCCAAGCCGTTGGCTCACGCGGGTCTTCCCCTCCTCAAGGGAATCTCCCGGAACGAGCCTCGCCGATTTCCCCTGCCGCTGATCCTTTGGACGGTCGGAGCATTCGTCGTGATTGTCGTTTTTATATGGTACCTGGCAGTGAAATGGGACCGGAAACTTGTGACCTCCCGAGGCCTGCGCTTTCTGCATGACGCATGGACCCATTATCGCTGGATCACTGTGTCCTTCATTAGTCTTTTGGGGCTTGTTGTCGGCTCCACCGCTCTGACTTTCTATGCGGAGCAGGAAACCAACGACAATTTCGCAACACCTCTGGAGTCTTTCTGGTCCATAACTGTGTGCTTGTTCAGTGGCCTCGAAGACCGCGTCCCCTACACTCAGCCGGGGCGCTTTGGAGTGGTTATCGCTCTATTTGCCGGCGGTGCATTCGCCGTGTTGACCTCCGCCTTGGTCACGAAGGAAGTTTTGATGACTAAAAAGAAAGTTCCCACAAGCCTGAAGGATCATTTCTTGATTCTCAACTGGAACGATCGTGTGAGTGAGCTGATCCGTGAGTTACACCACCCGCTTCTGACGGAATACAAGAAGACCCCGATCGTCGTCCTGAGCGATAAGAAGGGCTTGACACTGGGAGATGTCGTTAATCTCGGTAATGGCCAGCAAGGTGAGGTTGTGGACGTCTATCTCAAAACCGGTGATCCGGCGCACGAGCAGTCCCTTCGGCAGGCGAATGCCCATAAGGCGCGCTGTGTCCTGATCCTTGCCAGCGATGAGACCAGCGATGACCGGACGATCCGGTCCGTCCTGATGCTCCGAAAGATCGCTCGCGCCGAGGATCGCCAGAACCTGCACGTCATCGCGGAATTGACTAAGCCGGCCAATGCCTCCACCCTCGACGAGCTCGCTTCTGATTTTCCCGGCCTCCTGGAGAACGTCGCAGGCTTGCGGGTGCGGACCTGCCTCCTCGCTCAGACGGCGCTGAATGCTGGAATTTCGGGTTTCTACATGGACCTGCTGAGCGTTTCTGACGATTCCAACGAGGTCTACACTCAAAAGGTTCCCTCTCGGGTCGTCAAGGACGGCATGCACTTCCGCGATTACGCGGCTCTCGTCCTGAAAGACGCGACGGAACCGATGGTCCCCGTTGGCATCCAGAGGACCACGGATGGGAAGGCCAAGGTCCTCATCAACCCCCAGAGAGGGAACGACGAAGGGCACTTTCGGGAAGGAGATAGCCTGGTGCTGATCGGCCTGAAGCCTCCCCCTCCTTCGGCGCTTCCGGACTTCGCGGAAGAACCTCTTTGCTTTGGATCGTCGCGGCCGGATGTTTGGGGGGTTGGCTCCGGATAGAATCCCCGCCGGAGCCCCCAATGATCCCAACGCCCTTCCTCCGAGCTTGCCTTGGTCCTCGGGTTGGGCCTTCTCGTGGGGCTTCAGCGGGAGCTATCTTCCGAACCCAAGCGCGAACAGAAGGGCCGAGCGGACCTCGTCCATTCGCGAGGCGGGGAGGACGGTGATAACGCCGCCGAGCTTGTCCTTGGAGACGGTCTGGACATGGTCGAGATTGATCGCGCACGTGCGAAGCATCCCGTCGTCCGCAGTCAGAAGGACTTCGGAGGGGATGTCGCGGATCGTCGTGGTGATCGGGGCGATGGTGACCTCCCCGAGGTACTCCAGGACGGAGTCACGGGTGAGAAGAAGGACGGGGCGTTTCTTGTCGGGGTTGCTGACGCGGTAACAGTGGATCTACCCCCGACGCATCAGCTATCCCAGGCCTGGTCGTTTTCCCAGTCGCTGAATTCACCCGGCTCGACGGGCTTGCGCTCATAGCCCATCCGGTGCCGGCTCTCCAACTCCCGTTCCTTCATGCTCAGGAGGGCGGCCCGGAGCGCGTCCCGCGTGAAGGCGGAGCGGGTGGTGCCCAGAGATTTGGCCGCGTGGTCCACCTCATCAACTAAGGCGTTCTCGAGAGTCATCTGGACGGTCTTCATGCCGGGCCTCCGGTATCTTTCTCGTGTCCGACAGGATGATAGCGGTCCTCCTCCACACGTTCCAGAATCGAGCCTGTCCATAAGGCCCGGGGCTCCGGATAGAATCCCCACCGGAGCCGCCATGATCCCCACCCCCTTCCTCCAGCTCGCCGTGGCCCTCGGGCTGGGCCTCCTCGTGGGGCTTCAGCGGGAGCGGATGGACTCGGCGATCGCGGGGATCCGGACGTTCGCGCTGATCACGCTGTTCGGGGCCGTGGCGGCGCAGCTCGGACGGGTGTTCGGCGGATGGGTGGTGGCGGCGGGGCTGGTGGTAGTGGCTGCGTTCGTGGTGGCCGGCAACCTGGCGCGGCTCTCGAAAGGCGAGGCGGACCCGGGGCAGACCACGGAGTTCACCGCCGTCCTCATGTATGGCGTCGGCGCCTGGGTGGTGGTGGGGGCCATGCCGGTCGCCATCGCTCTCGGCGGCACGGTCGCCGTGCTCCTCCATCTGCGCGAGCCCCTCCACCGGTTCGTGGCGCGGATCGGGGAGGGGGACCTCAAGGCGATCATGCAGTTCGTGGTCATCGCCCTGGTCGTCCTGCCCATCCTGCCGGACCAGGCGTTCGGGTCCTACGGCGTCCTCAACCCCTATCAGATCTGGTGGATGGTGGTCCTCATCGTCGGCCTCTCGCTGCTGGGGTACGTGGCCTACAAGCTGTTCGGGGCGCGCGCGGGGACGGTCCTCTCGGGCGTGCTGGGGGGCGCCATCTCGAGCACGGCCACGACGGTGACCTACGCCCGCCGCTCGAAGGAGGCGCCGGAGAGCTCGCGGCTCGCCAGCCTGGTGGTGACGATCGCCTCGACGGTGGTGTTCGCCCGGCTGCTGGTGGAGATCGCGGTGGCCGCCGGCAACCGCTTCCTGGAGCTGGCGCCGCCCCTGGCGGCCATGCTGGGGGTGATGGGGGTCCTCGCGCTGGCGGCGTGGCTCGCGGGGCGGCGGGAGAAGGCGGAGCCGCCAGACCCGGCGAATCCGGCCCAGCTCAAGTCGGCGCTGGTTTTCGGGGCCCTTTACGCGGCGGTCCTGCTGGCCGTGGCCTTCGCCCGGGAACGCTTCGGCACGGCTGGGCTGTTCACGGTGGCCGCGCTCTCCGGCCTCACGGACGTGGACGCCATCACCCTCTCCACCGCCCGCCTGGTGAGCGGGGGAGGGCTGGATCCCGGCACGGGATGGCGGGCGATCCTGCTGGCGGCCCTCGCGAACCTGGCCTTCAAGGCCGGGATCGTGGCCGTCCTGGGCAGCCGGCGGATGCTCGGCCGCGTCGCCCTGCTCTTCGGGGCGGCCCTGGCCGGCGGCGGGCTGATTTTCTGGTTGTGGCCGTAGGGAGTTGCCCAGGGAATAGCGGAACGGCCCGAAAAGTTGTAGAGTAGCGCCGACGCCCGACATGGGCCGGAAGGTGAGCGCCCTCTCTTCCCGGAGGTTCTCGGGAGGAGGCAAGGGGTTCAAACCGCCGGCTTGCGGAGTTTGGGGCCAAAGGCTATACTGCGTTTCCCGCTGGCCGACCTCTCGAAGGTCAAGAGCACTTTTGGTGTTGACTCGTGCTTGGCCGTTAAGCTAGACTCTGCGGGTTTCACCGCCGATGGTCCCGCCAGGGACGGGGGCGGTTAGTCTTCAAGTCGAAGACAAGCGTCTTCAAGCCGAAGACATCCCCTGAACACCGTTCGGGGCCGGAGTGTGGGCCGTTGGACCCATCTTCGAATGGGGGTCCGACAGGTGTCGTCGCTTCGCGAAAGACACATCGGGTACTAAAAAACGGGTCGAGGAGATCTGGACGCATGCCTACGATTCATCAATTGGTGCGCAAGGGACGTGAGCGCATTGAGACCAAGACGAAGAGCCCGGCTCTGCAGGGGTCTCCCCAGCGGCGCGGAGTCTGCGTTCGCGTGTACACCCAAACGCCCAAGAAGCCGAACTCGGCGCTGCGCAAGGTGGCGCGCGTCCGGCTCACGAACGGCATCGAAGTGACGACGTACATCCCGGGGGTCGGCCACAACCTGCAGGAGCACTCGATCGTGCTGATCCGCGGCGGCCGTGTGAAGGATCTGCCGGGCGTCCGCTATCACGTCATCCGGGGCACGCTCGACGCGGTGGGCGTTCAGGCCCGCCGTCAGGGCCGCTCCAAGTACGGCGCCAAGCGGCCCAAGTCCTAAGGGAGCTATCGAGACATGCCGAGGCGGAGAGAAGTCCCCAAGCGCGAGATCCTGCCGGATCCGCTGTACAACTCGCAGCTCGTCACCAAGTTCGTGAACGTGGTGATGAAGGATGGCAAGAAGTCGGTTGCCGAGCGCATCCTCTACGACGCCCTCGAGGCGATCCGGACGAAGACGAGCGACGATCCGATGAAGGTCTTCAAGAAGGCGATCGAGAACGTCAAGCCCGCGGTGGAGGTGAAGTCGCGGCGCGTGGGCGGGTCGACCTACCAGGTCCCCGTCGAGGTGCGCCCTTCCCGCAAGCTGGCGCTGTCGATGCGCTGGCTCATCAACACCGCCATGTCGCGGGGCGAGAAGACGATGCGCGCCCGGTTGGCCGGCGAGCTGCTGGACGCCGCCGAGAACCGTGGCGGCGCCATCAAGAAGAAGGAAGACACGCACCGCATGGCCGAGGCCAACAAGGCCTTCGCCCATTACCGCTGGTAGCGGGCGGTAGCCAGCGGTAGCCAGCAATAAGGGCCTCCTGCCGGCCGCCCATCGGGGTGCGGCCGGTTCCTCCGGGACGGAATCCCTTCAAGAGCGCAGACGAGAAACGAAGCGGTAGAGACGGCGACGTCAAGGTAGACCATGGCAAGGCAAGTATCACTAAAAGACACGCGCAACATCGGCATCATGGCGCACATCGACGCCGGTAAGACGACGACCACCGAGCGGATCCTGTATTACACCGGGGTCAACTACAAGATCGGTGAGGTGCACGAAGGCACCGCGACCATGGACTGGATGGTTCAGGAGCAGGAGCGCGGCATCACGATCACGTCGGCCGCCACGACCTGCTTCTGGAAGAAGCACCGCATCAACATCATCGACACGCCCGGCCACGTGGACTTCACGGCCGAGGTCGAGCGCTCCCTGCGGGTGCTCGACGGCGCGGTCGCGGTGTTCGACTCGGTCGCCGGCGTCGAGCCGCAGTCCGAGACGGTGTGGCGCCAGGCCGACCACTACCGCGTGCCCCGCATCGCGTTCGTCAACAAGATGGACCGCATCGGCGCCGACTTCGACCGCACGGTCTCGATGATGCGCACCCGCCTGGCCGCCAACCCGGTCGTCATCCAGATTCCCTGGGGCCGCGAGGACCAGTTCAAGGGGATCATCGATCTCCTCGAGATGAAGGGGATCTTCTACCGCGACGAGACGATGGGCGCCGATCACGAGCTGATCGACATCCCGGAGGACTACCTCGACGTGGCGCACAAGATGCGCGAGCAGATGGTCGAGGCGATCTCGGAGACGGACGACCAGCTCCTGGAGAAGTACCTCTCCGGTGAAGCGGTCAGCAACGACGAGCTCAAGGCCGCGCTGCGCCGGGCGACGATCTCCAACCAGGTCCAGCCCGTGATCTGCGGCAGCGCCTTCAAGAACAAGGGCGTCCAGCCCCTGCTCGACGCGGTGGTGGACTACCTGCCCTCGCCGCTCGACATCCCGGCGATGGAGGGCCTGGACCCGCACTCCGATCAGAAGGTGACCCGCAACGCCGACGACAGCGAGCCGTTCTCGGCCCTGGTGTTCAAGATCATGAGCGACCCGTTCGTCGGCCAGCTCGTGTTCTTCCGGGTCTACTCCGGCCACATCGAGTCGGGCCAGGCGGTGATGGGCTCCAAGAAGGGCAGCAACGAGCGCATCGGCCGGCTCCTCAAGATGCACGCCAACAAGCGTGAGGAGATCAGCGAGGTGTGGGCGGGCGACATCGCCGCGGCGGTGGGCCTCAAGAACGTCACCACGGGCGACACGATCTGCGATCCGAAGCACCCGGTGGTGCTGGAGGCGATGAACTTCCCCGAGCCGGTGATCGCGGTGTCGATCGAGCCGAAGACCAAGGCCGACCAGGAGAAGCTGGGCATGGCCCTCGGCAAGCTCATGCAGGAAGACCCGACGTTCCGCGTCCACACGGACAAGGACACGGGCCAGACCCTCATCGAGGGCATGGGCGAGCTGCATCTCGAGATCATCGTCGACCGCCTGGTGCGCGAGTTCAACGTCGGCGCCAACGTCGGCAAGCCGCAGGTCGCCTACAAGGAGACCATCACCCAGGAGGCCGAGGGCGACGGGCGCTTCATCCGTCAGACCGGCGGCCGCGGCCAGTACGGCCACGCCAAGATCCGGATGCGGCCGACGACCGAGGCGGACTACATCTTCAACAACAAGATCATCGGCGGCTCCATCCCCAAGGAATTCATCAAGCCGATCGATCAGGGCATCAAGGAGGCTCTGGAGACGGGCCCCCTGGCCGGCTTCCCCTGCACGGGCGTCGAGGTCGACCTCTACGACGGCAGCTACCACGACGTGGACTCATCCGAGATCGCGTTCAAGATCGCCGGCTCCATGGCCTTCCAGGACGCGTGCAAGCGGGCCCGGCCGGTGCTGATGGAGCCGATCATGGCCGTCGAGGTGGTCACGCCCGAGGAGTACATGGGCGAGATCATCGGCGACATCACGTCGCGCCGCGGCCGGGTGCAGAGCATGGAAGGGCGCGGCAACGCTCAGGTGATCACTTGCAAGGTGCCGCTGTCTGAGATGTTCGGTTACGCGACCGACCTGCGGTCGCTGTCGCAGGGGCGTGCCAACTACAGCATGCAGTTCGCCGCCTATGAGCAGGCCCCGAAGAGTGTCAGCGAAGAGGTCGTGGCCAAGGCCGCCGGCTAGGGCATTATCCGCCGGCCAGGGCATTACCAAGAGACTGAGGAGAGATCATGGGCAAGGAAAAATTCAATCGTTCGAAGCCGCACGTCAACATCGGGACGATCGGCCACGTCGACCACGGCAAGACGACCCTGACGGCCGCGATCACGAAGGTTCTGGCCTCTCAGGGCTTGGCCAACTTCGTGGCCTTCGACCAGATCGACAAGGCTCCCGAGGAGCGCGAGCGCGGCATCACGATCGCGACGGCCCACGTGGAGTACCAGAGCCCCAACCGGCACTACGCGCACGTGGACTGCCCGGGCCACGCCGACTACGTGAAGAACATGATCACGGGCGCGGCGCAGATGGACGGCGCGATCCTGGTGGTGTCGGCGGCGGACGGCCCGATGCCGCAGACGCGGGAGCACATCCTGCTGTCGCGCCAGGTGGGCGTGCCGTACATGGTGGTGTTCATGAACAAGTGCGACATGGTGGACGATCCGGAGCTTCTCGACCTGGTCGAGCTGGAGCTTCGGGAGTTGCTGTCGTCGTACGACTTCCCGGGTGACGACATTCCGATCATCCGCGGCTCGGCTTTGCGGGCTCTGGAGAGCGGTGTGGCCGACAGCGAGTGGGGCTCGAAGATCATGGAGCTGATGGAGGCTGTGGACACGTACATTCCGTTGCCGGAGCGTGCGGTGGACAAGGACTTCCTGATGCCGATCGAGGACATTTTCTCGATCTCGGGCCGCGGCACGGTGGTGACGGGTCGGGTGGAGCGGGGGATCGTCAAGGTCGGCGAGGAGGTCGAGATCGTCGGCATCCGTCCGACGGCGAAGACGATCGTCACGGGTGTCGAGATGTTCCGCAAGCTGCTCGACCAGGGCCAGGCGGGCGACAACATCGGCGTGCTGCTTCGTGGCACGAAGAAGGACGACGTGGAGCGGGGTCAGGTGCTGGCGAAGCCGGGATCGATCAAGCCGCACACGAAGTTCAAGGGCGAGGTGTACATCCTGACGAAGGAGGAGGGCGGCCGTCATACGCCGTTCTTCAATGGCTACCGTCCGCAGTTCTACTTCCGGACGACGGACGTGACGGGCGTGGCGAAGCTTCCGGAAGGCACGGAGATGGTGATGCCGGGCGACAACGTGAACCTGGAAGTGGAGCTGATCGCTCCGATCGCGATGGAGAAGGGTGTTCGCTTCGCCATCCGCGAGGGCGGCCGCACGGTCGGCGCCGGCACGGTCACGGACATCGTCGCGTAATCTCGTCGCGTCATAGTAGAGGAGTCGAAGTACAGGCCAGTAGCTCTAACGGTAGAGCATCGGTCTCCAAAACCGAGGGTTGGGGGTTCGAATCCCTCCTGGCCTGCCAATCTTTTTTCGGAGTCTAGATCGGGGCGCCAGCATGAATTGGTGGACCAAGGCAAAGGAATTCCTGTCGGAAGTTCGCGCTGAGATGCGGAAGGTCTCCTTCCCCACGCGTGAAGAGGTGATCGCGACCACGGTCGTGGTGCTGATCACGAGCTTCGTGTTCGCGGTCTTCCTGTACCTGGCCGATTGGCTGATCATCAAGGGCTATCAGCAGATCGTTACGGTGTTCTCGTGACCGAAGCGGTAGTCCCCGACCGGAAGTGGTACATCGTCCACACCTACTCCGGCTTTGAGGAGCGGGTGAAGGAGACCCTGCGCCAGCGCGCCGAAGCGCTCGGCATGGGGGAGGCCTTCGGCGAGATCCGCATCCCGACCGAGACGGTGGTCGAGTACAAGGGCGGGAAGAAGAAGGAGACGCAGCGCAAGTTCTTCCCCGGCTACATCCTGGTCGAGATGGAGATGTCGGACGCGGCCTGGCACGTGGTGAAGAACACGCCGAAGGTCACGGGCTTCGTCGGCACGGGCAAGAAGCCGACCCCGCTCTCCGAGACCGAGGTGAACAACATCCTCGAGCAGGTGGTCACGGCGAAGGAGAAGCCGAAGCCGAAGTACATGTTCGAGAAGGCGGAGCCGGTGCGCATCACGGACGGCCCCTTCAACAATTTCACGGGCGTGGTGGACGAGGTGAACCTCGACCGCAACACGCTCAAAGTCATGGTGACGATCTTCGGCCGGCAGACGCCGGTCGAGTTGGATTTTTCGCAGGTGCAGAAGCTCTAGTCTGAGCGGGGGTTGAGCTCGAATGGCCAAAAAAGTCACAGGAATGATCAAGCTGCAGATCCCGGCCGGCGCCGCGACGCCGGCGCCCCCCGTTGGGCCGGCTCTGGGCCAGGCGGGTGTCAACATCATGGACTTCGTGAAGAACTTCAACGCGCGCACGGCGGCCCAGACCGGCCTGATCATCCCCGTGGTGATCACGGTCTACGCCGACCGCAGCTACACGTTCATCACGAAGACGCCGCCGGCGCCGATCCTGCTGCGCAAGGCGGCGGGCGTCGACAAGGGCTCGGGCGAGCCGAACAAGAAGAAGGTCGGCAAGGTGACCCGCGCGCAGGTCGAGGAGATCGCGCGCACCAAGATGCCCGACCTGAACGCGGCGACCCTGGAAGCCGCGATCAAGACAATCGAAGGAACGGCCCGCTCGATGGGCCTGGACATTCAGGGCTAGGGCGCGCGAGCGCCGTTCCGGATCGATTCGAGAGGAGAACCGTCGTGCCGAAGCATGGAAAGAAGTACCGGCAGTCGGCCGCCAAGGTCGAGGCCAGGCCCTACCCCTTGCGCGAGGCCATCGACCTCGCGCGGGAGACGTCGTACGTGAAGTTCGACGAGACGCTGGAGGTCGCGTTGCGCCTGGGCGTCGATCCCAAGCACGCCGACCAGATGGTCCGCGGCACGGTTGTGCTGCCGCACGGCCTGGGCACCACGTCCCGCGTGCTGGTGTTCGCCAGCGGCGAGAAGGTCCGCGAGGCCGAGGAGGCGGGGGCTGACGTCGTCGGCGGCGAAGAGCTGGCGAAGAGGATCGAAGGGGGCTGGCTGGAGTTCGACTCCGTGGTCGCCACCCCGGACATGATGCGGGTCGTCGGCCGGCTGGGCAAGGTGCTCGGTCCCCGCGGCCTGATGCCCAACCCGAAGGCCGGCACGGTGACGATGGACGTCGCCAAGGCGGTGCAGGAGATCAAGGCCGGCAAGGTGGAGTTCCGCGTCGACAAGACGGGGATCATCCACGCGCCGGTCGGCAAGATCTCCTTCGGCACCGACAACCTGCGGGACAACGCCGAGGCCCTGTTCGGCGCCGTGCTCAAGGCGAAGCCGAGCGCGGCCAAGGGCAAGTACGTGCGGGGAGTGAGCCTCTCCTCCACGATGGGCCCCGGTATCAAGGTGGACGAGAACACCCTCACGGCCGCCGAGGCGTAGGAGACGACATGCCTTTGACCCGTAGTGACAAAGAAGAGCTCCTGGACGAGTACGTGAACGGCCTCGCCACGGCTCCGCACGCCTTCCTGATCGGCTTTCAGGGGATCACCGTCCCCCAGGTCACCGAGCTGCGCCGGAAGGTCCGCGCCACCGGTGGCGAGTACGTGGTGGTCAAGAACACCCTGGCCCTGCGGGCCATCGACAGCAAGGCCCTGGACCAGCTCAAGGAGCACTTCGTGGGCCCGACGGCCGTGGTCTACAGCCAGGGCGATCCCGTGGGGCTGGCCAAGGCCCTGACCGACTCGCTCAAGGACATCCCGGCCCTGCAGTTCAAGGCCGGCCTGGTGGAGGGGCGGGCCATCCCGGCGGAGCAGATCCGGGACATCGCCTCGCTGCCCAGCCGCGAGGAGCTGATGGCGAAGCTGCTGTTCCTCATGCAGTCGCCGATCGTCCGTTTCGCGCGGGTGCTGGCCGCCGTGCCGCAGTCGTTCGTCATGGTCCTGGACCAGGTGCGGAAGAAGAAGGAAGAAGGCGCCGGGCCGGAGACCGTCGGGCAGGAAACCGCCGGGCAGGAAAACACGGAACAGGTTTGAAGGGCCGGGCGCTCCTTGCCCGGGCCTTCGTCAATATAGAAAAACATCCTCCGGACTTCGTAGTCCGCAGCGTTTAAGGAGAGAAAATGGCTATCGCGACCGAAGATTTCATCAAGCAGATCGACGAGATGTCCGTCCTCGAGCTGAACAACCTGGTCAAGGCTCTCGAGACTCACTACGGCGTCTCCGCCGCTGCCGCGGCCGTTGCCGCTCCGTCCGGCGGTGGTGCCGCCGCTGCCGCTCCCGTCGAGGAGAAGACCGAGTTCGACGTGGTGCTGAAGGCGGCCGGCGAGAAGAAGATCAACGTCATCAAGGCGGTGCGCGAGGTGACCAGCCTCGGCCTCAAGGAGGCCAAGGACCTCGTCGAGTCCGCTCCCGCCACCGTGAAAGAGGGGGTCTCCAAGGACGAGGCCGAGTCGATCAAGAAGAAGTTCGAAGAGGCTGGGGCGTCGATCGAGATCAAGTAAGCGTGGAGCGCAGCGACACGTTTACGCCGATTGTGGACGACCCGCCAGGTCGACGAGAACCATCAGATGCCGGAATGGCGTCCGGCGCGGGCATAAAAGCCTGCGCACGGCTGTTCTGGTCATTGTTCACCATGCCCGGTGACCCTCCGCGCGACGAGCGGGGGGCCGGGCATGGTGTCTCCTGCTTCCGGAACCGTATTTTTCGAAATCGAGCCCCGGATGCCCCCACGGAAGTAACTTTGGTTGCCGCGTAGAAGCCGTACCCATCTACCAAGGCATCGAGGAGATAGCAAGACCCCTATGGATACGTTTCCCACCCCGCATATTACAGCGCGCAACGGCCATCGGAAGGACTTCTCCCGGATCAAGACGTCACTGCCCATCCCCAATCTGATCGACGTCCAGAGGCGGTCCTACGAGCGTTTCCTGCAGATGAACCTGCTGCCCGAGGAACGGGCGAACCAGGGACTGCAGTCGGTCTTTACGGGCATCTTCCCGTTCTCCGACTTCCGGGAGACCTGTTCGCTGGATTTCGTCAAGTACTCGATCGGGGACTGGCAGTGCAAGTGCGGCGAGCTCAAGGGGCTCGAGTACCTCCGCATGACGTGCACGAACTGCAGCGCCAAGATCATGACGGACCATCCGCACGAGGAGACGGTCACCTGCACCGAGTGCGGTTTCGTCAACAAGAACCGGGTCACGAAGTGCGACATTTGCGGCAACCCGGTCGACTTGCAGCTCAAGTACTCGATCTCCGACTGCCAGGAGCGGGGCATGACCTTCGCCGTGCCGCTGAAGGTCACCTTCCGCCTCTTCGTCTACGACCGCGACCCCGAGACGGGCACGCGCATGATGCGTGACGCCAAGGAGGAAGAGGTCTACTTCGGCGACATCCCGCTGATGACGGACAACGGCACGTTCGTCATCAACGGCACGGAGCGGGTGATCGTCTCCCAGCTCCACCGGAGCCCCGGCGTCTTCTTCACCAAGGAAGGCCCGCGCTCCTACCTGTCGAAGATCATCCCGTACCGCGGCTCCTGGGTGGAGTTCGAGTACGACCAGAAGGACGTGCTGTCGGTGCGCATCGACCGCAAGCGCAAGTTCCACGGCACCGTCTTCCTGCGCGCCCTCGGCCTCGAGACGGACGAGTCGATCCTGCGCCAGTTCTACACGCCGGTCGGCCTCACCTCGCAGGGCGCCGGCAAGTACCTGCTGCACGTCACGCCCAAGGTCCTCGAGCCCGAGCGGTTGAAGGACCGGCAGAGCCGCGGCCGCCGCGAGGCCTACCCGATCTTCGCCGGCATCACGCTCTCCAAGGAGAACATCGGCAAGCTCGAGACCGGCCAGACGCTGGCCTCCGAGGTGGACCAGGAGGACCTGGCGCGGGCGTTCTTCATCGCCGACGTGGTCGACCTCGACACCGGCGAGGTGATCTTCGAGGCCAACGAGCTGGTGCCCGAGGACCTCGGCGAGCGGCTCGACGGCCGCAACGCCACGCCGGTCGAGGTGTTCTTCCCGGACTGGGAGCTGGTCGGCGCCACGCTGTCCAACACCTTGGCCAAGGACACGACCCGCAACTCGAAGGAAGCGCTGATCGAGATCTACCGCCGCATGCGCCCCGGCGATCCTCCGACCCTGGAGAGCGCCCGGTCGCTGTTCTACGGCATGTTCTTCGACGCCAAGCGCTACGACTTCTCGCGGGTCGGCCGCTTCAAGTTCAACATCAAGCTGGACACCGAGGTGCCGGTCGACCAGAAGACCCTGGGAGCGGACGACTTCTTCCGGGTCATCGAGTACCTGCTGCGCCTGCAGAAGGACGTCGGCCGCGTCGACGACATCGACAACCTCGGCAACCGCCGCGTACGGGCCGTCGGCGAGCTGCTGGAGAACCAGTTCCGCATCGGCCTCGTGCGCATGGAGCGGGCGATCAAGGAGAAGATGTCGGTCCACCAGGACATCGACTCGGCGATGCCGCACGACCTGATCAACTCCAAGCCGGTCATCGCGGCCATCAAGGAGTTCTTCGGCTCGTCGCAGCTCTCGCAGTTCATGGACCAGACGAACCCGCTGTCGGAGGTCACGCACAAGCGGCGCCTCTCGGCCCTGGGACCGGGCGGTCTGTCGCGCGAGCGGGCCGGCTTCGAGGTGCGCGACGTCCACGCCACGCACTATGGCCGCATCTGCCCGATCGAGACGCCGGAAGGCCCGAACATCGGCCTGATCTCCTCGCTCGCCACCTACGCGCGGATCAACGACTACGGGTTCATCGAGAGCCCGTACAAGAAGGTGGAGAACGGGCGGGTGCTCAGCCACTTCCGGATCCTGAAGGTGGGCGACGGCGCCTTCCGCCTGGGCCAGATCGTCACCGGCGACGAGCTCACGGCGGAGAACGAGCGGCTGGCGAAGGCCGGCAAGCGCTCGGTGGACGCCGAGCCGCACGCCTTCTACCTCTCGGCCTGGGAGGAGGAGAAGTACATCATCGCCCAGGCGAACGCCCGGGTGGACGAGCGGGGCGTGTTCGTCAGCGACCGCATTATCTCCCGGGCCGGCGGCGACTTCGTGACGGTCGAGCGCGACCGTCTCGACTACATGGACATCAGCCCGAAGCAGCTGGTGTCGGTGGCCGCGGCGCTCATCCCGTTCCTCGAGA
>Ga0070669_100000028_pt1 | contig 165168 bp, 143 predicted proteins | sample KBSS53metaG_FD_64680 | JGI IMG/M metagenome (GOLD analysis project Ga0070669, IMG submission 64680) | Switchgrass rhizosphere microbial communities from Kellogg Biological Station, Michigan, USA - KBS S5-3 metaG | ecosystem: Host-associated > Plants > Roots > Rhizosphere > Soil ...
CAACAAGGTGCTCAAGGGGTGCGCCGGCGCCGCCCTGATGGGCGACCTGAAGCTCGCCGAGAGCATCATCCGCACCGTGCGGGACGCGATCTCCATCCCCTTGACCGTCAAGTTCCGCCTGGGGCTCGACGAGCCCCGCCGCAACTATCTGGAGCTGGGGAAGATCTGCGAGGCCAACGGCGTGGCTTCCGTCGCCATGCACGCGCGCACGGCGCGGCAGATGTTCTCCGGCGAGGCCGACTGGAGCCATCTCGCCCATCTCAAGGAGACGCTGTCGATCCCGGTGATCGGCAACGGCGACGTGCGCGAGCCCGAGGATGCTCTGCGCATGATGGCCGAGACCGGCTGCGACGGCGTGATGGTGGGGCGCGGCTCCACCCGCAACCCGTGGATCTTCCGGCAGATCGCCGCCCGCATGGACGGCAGCCGCGTCAGCGAGCCCACCGTGGCCGACCGGCGCGACCTCATCCTGGAGCACTTCCGCATGGTGGCCGACCGGGAGCAATCCACGTTCGCCCTCCACAAGCTGCGCAAGTTCACCGGCTGGTACACCCATGGCCTGCCGAACGGGCGCAAGCTCCGGCAAGCCATTAACCAGCTCCCGGACGTCCAGACGTTCCTCACCACGGTCGAGTCCTTTCTCGACGAGATCCTCGTCGAAGAGGCCGCCTGAAACCCGTGGCTGAGACCTTGGCGGAGCACGCGATCGACCTGGAAGTCCCCCCGGAGAAGGCTCTCGCCGCCGTCGGCCAGACGGCCGAGGACTGGGGAGCGGAGTTCCAGCGCGGCGGCTCCGGCGGGCAGCTCCATCTGCCGGTGGTCGCGGGCATCCGCCGCGGTCTCATCACGGGCGCGGTGGAGGTCCGGCCCGGGGAGAGAGGCTCGCGGGTGGTCTTCCGGCCGGAAAAATCGGTCTACTACGTTCAGACCCCGGCGGTCATGATCCTGCTCGTGGCGGTCGCCGGCAGCCTGCTGACGGTGCTCTGGCCCTTCTTTCCCCAGATGATGAACGTGGCCCCTTTCGGCGCCCTCCTCGCCCTGGGCGGCTGGTTCCTGGTCGTCTCGCGCCTGCGCACCAGCGGGCCGGACGAGTTCCTGGTCGCGGTGGCGGCGACAGAGAACGTCGAAGGCGAAGAGGGCAAAGGGGACGGCGCGGCCCGGGAATGACCCACCACCCATTCTGGTTTATAGTGATGCGGCACCTCGCGGTGCTGCAACAAGGTTCTTTGGCAACTTGGGGGTGTACCGGTTTCGACGGGGAACTAAGCGGAGCAGGGGTGGCGTGTCGAGCTTCCGCTCGTAACACTGGAAGAAATACCTGCGAACGATAACTTCGCCCTCGCGGCCTAAAAAGGGCTCGTGACGTTCCGATGGTGGGCCTTGATTCGCGGCGCCCACCGGAACGACGCTAAAGCGGATCAATGGATGTGTAGGCCTCGCGGCACATCCGGATACATAGTGAGGCTGGCTGCCACGCCAGGTTGGCCTTCTCCCAGAGCGTGGTGGCGAGACTTAGGATAGAAGGATACACACGTAGAGGCTCCTGATACGTGTTTCTCGGACGTGGGTTCGACTCCCACCACCTCCACCAAAGCCTTTCCTGCTTCCCATTCAATCTACGAATCCGTCGACTGGCGTGCGAACGCCGCGGCGATGCTGCGCTCGTACGGCGGCTCGAGGACTCCGACCTCGGTGATGATCGCCGTGATCAGCTCGGCGGGCGTCACGTCGAAGGCGAAGTTGAGCGCCTGCGTGTCGGCGGGCGCCACGCGGGTGCCGAAGACCTCGGTGACCTCGATGGCCAGGCGCTCCTCGATGGGGATGCCGGCGCCCGTCGGCGTCGCGCGGTCGATCGTCGAGAGCGGAGCGGCGACGTAGAAGGGCACCTTGTGCCGGTGTGCCAGCACGGCCACCGTGTAGGTGCCGATCTTGTTGGCGGTGTCGCCGTTGGCGGTGATGCGGTCGGCGCCCACCACGATGCGGTCCACGAGCCCCTGCGCCATCAGGGCGCCGGCGCTGTTGTCGGTCACCAGCCGGAAGGGGATGCCCAGCTTCTTGAGCTCCCAGGCGGTGAGGCGCGCCCCCTGGAGCAGCGGCCGCGTCTCATCCACCCACACCTGCCCCAGCTTGCCATCCCGCCAGGCGGACGTGATCACCCCCAAGGCCGTGCCGTAGCCCGCCGTGGCGAGAGAGCCGGTGTTGCAGTGGGTGAGCACCCGCGCGCCCGGCGCGAAGAGAGCGGCGCCGTGCTCGCCGATCCGCCGGTTGACCCGCACGTCCTCGGCATGCAGCTCGCCGGCCCAATCGAGCAGGGCCGCCGTCGCCGCCTCGGGCCCCCGCACCGCGTTCTCTTCGAAGACCTTTCGCCCTCGCTCCAGGGCCCAGCGCAGGTTGACCGCCGTGGGCCGGGTGCCGCCCAGCAGGCTCGAGACCTCGTCGAAGCGTCCGGCGAGACTCGCGGGATCGCGCACGGTCCGCAGGCCCAGCACCAGGCCATAGGCCGCGGCAACTCCGATGGCGGGAGCGCCGCGCACGGCCAGGCGCCGGATGGCGTCCGCCACCTGCTCGGGGGTTTCACAGTCGATCCAGACCTCGTCGACGGGGAGGAGAGTCTGGTCGAGGAGCCGCAGCCCCGGCCCCTCCCAGCGCATGGGGGAGAACGTCTCGGGTACGGTTTCATCGGAACGGGAAGGGCTCATGCGGCGCATTTTATCTTGCTCTTCGGGGACCGCTGATAGAATGCCGTCGTTCGGTAAGATTCCCACGCCCAATTTCCTCTGAGGATGAGCATTTGAAAGGCGATCCGAGAAATCTTGGCTTCTCCACCCGCGCCGTCCATGCCGGCCAGAAGCCTGACCCGCGCACCGGCTCGGTGTCGGTCCCCATCTACCAGACCTCCACCTACGTGCAGGACGAGGTGGGGAAAGAGGTGGAGTACGAATACGCCCGCGTCCAGAACCCCACCCGCAGCGCGCTCGAGGAGCAGGTCGCGCAGCTCGAGCACGGTCACGCCGGGCACGCCTTCGCCTCGGGCATGTCGGCCATCGCCTGCCTGATGACGATCGTCAAGGCCGGCGACCACGTGGTGGTCTCGCGCAACGTCTACGGCGGCACCTACCGGTACTTCACCCGCATCCTGGAGCGCTACAACCTCTCCTTCTCCTGGGTCGACACCACGGATCTCTCCGCGGTCGAGGCGGCGCTCAAGCCGGAGACGAAGATGGTCTTCGTCGAGACGCCCACCAATCCCCTGATGGACATCACGGACATCGCGGCCGTCTCGGAGCTGGCGCACGCCCATGGGGCCCGCGTGGCGGTGGACAACACGTTCCTCTCCCCCTATCTCCAGCGGCCCCTGGATCTCGGGGCGGACTTCGTGGTCCACTCGACGACCAAGTTCCTGAACGGCCACAGCGACTCGATCGGCGGCGCGCTGATCTCCACCACGGCCGAGGACTCCGAGTGGTTCGCGCTCGTCTCGAAGTCGGCCGGCGCGATCCTCTCCCCCTTCGACTGCTTCCTGGTGATGCGCGGCATCAAGACCCTCGCGGTGCGCATGGCGCGGCACGAGGAGAACACCCGCCGGATCGTCGAGTACCTGGTAGCGAATCCGAAGGTGCGGCGGGTCCTCTACCCGGGGCTGCCGGACCACCCCGGACACGAGATCCAGAAACGCCAGGCCTCCGGCTTCGGCGCCATGATCACCCTCGAGATGGGCAGCTTCGAAGCCGCCAAGACGATGCTGGACCGCACGCGGGTGATGAGCCTCGCAGAGAGCCTGGGAGGCGTCGAAAGCCTCATCTCCCACCCCGCCACCATGACCCACGCCTCCATTCCGCGCGAGCGCCGTGCCCTGCTGGGGCTGACCGACGGCATGGTGCGCATCTCGGTAGGTATCGAGGACGTCGAGGACCTCCTGGCCGATCTGGATCAGGCGCTGGCGTAAGCGGTTGATTGCGGGCGGGGCTGAGAAGCCCTGGCGGACGGGCCCTCAGTCGTCGTCGGGGTCGACCGTCGCGTAGGCGATCTCTTCTTCCTCTTCGTCCTCGTCGTCGTCCGCGAAGTCCGCGTCCTTGTCGACGCTGCCCGCGATCCAGTCGAGGAAGCCCTGCTCGCCCCGGGTGACGCTGAAGGAGAGGATCTCGGGCAGCTCGTAGCTGTGCAGCTCGCGGATGGTGGCCGCGACCGCCTCGAACTCCTCCTCCAGCGTCTTGACGAGCAGCAGCAGCTCCCCGTCCTTGCAGATCTTCCCCTTCCAGCGGTAGATCGAGCGGATCCCGGGGACGATGTTCACACACGCGGCTTGGCGCCGCGCGACGATCTCACGCGCGATGAGGTAGGCCTGCTCTTCGGTGCCAACGGTGGTTACGACGACGATCGCACGCATGCCAGCCACGTTACTGCACTCCTTTGGAGCGAGTCAATCGAGGCCGTCGAACCCGAGAGCCGTCAGTTGCGCCAGACCCGCGCCACGGGGTCGTAGGTGAGCACGCGCATCTTGCCGACCCGGTTGGTGACCCGCACGACCTTCAGGCGCTTGATCCCGTCGGTGAGATAGAGCGAGCCGGGAGTCGAGGTGCCGAACGGGCCGAAGGAAGCGAGATCCGATTGATTGAACCGGATCGGATCGCCGAGACGGTCCATGGGCCGCCCCGAGCTGGGGTCCCGAGGCGGCGGCCCGGGCGGAAAACCGAAGCCGAAGCCCCGTCCCAGGTGAGCCAGGGGACGGGGCGGCGACACCTGGGGGTCGGTGCCGGAGTCGATGTCTCGGCTCAGGACGCCGTCGCCGTCCGCGTCGCGGTAGATGGCGAAGTTGATGGTGCCGTTCCTGGCCTTGCGGAACTTCACCGCCACGTTGGCGTCGTGGCGCATCGCGTACGACCGCGCCAGCCGCAGCACCCCCACCAGCTCCTGGGCGGCCATGCTCAGCCGCTGGTCGCCGGAGATCCGCAGCAGCGGCGGTACACCGAGAGTGAGAAGGAACATCACGACGGCGAGGGACACGAGGAGCTCCAGGAGCTGGAATCCTTTCTGGGATCTTGTCCGGTTCATAGGCTTGGCCTCCGGGAGGCCCGGGAGGGGCGGGGCCGCGAGCCCCGCCCCTCCCGGGCGCCTTAGCGGGAGTCCTTTCCGGAGCCGGAGCGGCTGGAGCGCACCTTCTCCTTGAGCGTCGTCTCGCCGGCGATCGCGATGTAGGGCTTGAGGAGCTGGTAGGTCTTCTCGCCGATCCCCTGCACGAGCATCAGGTCCTCGGACTTCTTGAACGGACCGTTCTGCTTGCGGTACTCGACGATGCGCTGGGCGACGCTCGGGCCCACTCGGGGCAGCAGGGAGAGCTGGGTGACGTCGGCGCTGTTGACGTTGACCTTCCTGCCCCCTCCTTCGGGCTTGCCTTCGGCGGCCACTGCGGGGAGGACGGCTAGGAGGAGCGCCAGGACGGTGCCGGCGACGATGCGATGGGCTTGCTTCATGATTTCTTTCCTTTCCTTGGTCCTGCGTTGACGTTCGGGTTTCGACGTACCGCGGGTTTCCCTTTCCGTGTTTTCAGTCCACCGGTTCTCTCGTCGCCACCTCCTCTCGCGTTGACGGCGGCGATGGAGATCAAGAGCCCTGCCAGGGCCTGGAAACCGTCCAAGTTGTTGAAAGGAAAGAAAATTACATCGCCGAGCCAGCGGCCGGCGCGTCAAACCATTTGGCGGGGAAAGGAGGGTGAGGAGGCTCGGAGCGGCGCTCCACGAGGGCCGGCGGGGATCGCGCGGCGTGTCAAACGATTTGGCGCCGCGCGCAATCTTTTGCGGGGCGGCGCCCTTTCGAGTACAGTAGCCGCGCCATGGCGGAAGAAAGGTCGATCTGGCGTGAATACGCCGAGGCGCTGATCATCGCCGCGATTTTCCTGCTCTTCACCAACACGTTCGTCATCCAGACGTTCTTCATCCCGAGCGGCTCCATGGAGGACACCCTCCTCATCGGGGACCACCTCTTCGTCAACCGGTTCATCTTCGGCCCCAAGGCGACCGCGGCGGAAGACCTGCTGCCGTTCCGTTCCGTGAAGCGCGGCGACATCGTCGTCTTCCGCTCGCCGGAGAACCCGGATCTCGACCTCGTCAAGCGCTGCGTCGCCGTGGGCGGCGACACGGTCCAGGTGATCGACGCACAGCTCCACATCAACGGCAAGGCGGTGAACGACGCCAGCTATGCCGTGCACAAGAACCCCGACACATTCGGCGATCCGCGCATGCAGCTGCGGGACAACTACGGCCCCTACCTCGTGCCGGCAGGCCATTACTTCTGCATGGGCGACAACCGCGACAACTCCTACGATTCGCGGTTCTGGGGGCCGCTGCCCGCCCACCTGGTCAAGGGACGCGCGCTCTTCATCTACTGGTCCTACGGGGGAAAGACCTCGACCGGGCAGTGGGAAGGCCTGGGAGCGAAGCTCCGGGACCTGGGCGAGACGGCCGTCGGCTTCTTTTCCAAGACGCGCTGGGAGAGGTCGTTCCGCCTGATCCGGTAGCATTCGTAGACGCCGTACCCATGCAAGCCGAGAAATCGCTTCTCCGGGAGTACCTGGAGGCCCTGCTGATCGCGGTCATCTTCGCGACCTTCGCCCGCACGTGGCTGGTGCAGGCGTTCAAGATCCCGTCGGGCTCGATGGAGCAGAACCTGCTGATCGGCGACCACATCCTGGTCAACAAATTCATCTACGGCCCGCGGATGTCGCCTCTCGAGGAGAAGCTGCTGCCGGTCCGCAAGGTGCGGCGCGGCGACGTCGTGGTGTTCAAGTTCCCCGACGACCCCACCCGCGACTTCATCAAGCGCTGCATGGGGCTGCCCGGCGACACCCTCAAGATGATCGACAAGGATCTCTACATCAACGGCAAGCTCGTCCACGACTCGTCGTTCACCTACTACGCCGACACGGAGAGCTACCCCCGCGACCTGCTGTTCCACCCCCGGCGCGTGCGCGACAACTTCGGCCCCAAGACCGTCCCCCCCGACAGCTACTTCTGCATGGGCGACAACCGCGACAACTCGAACGACTCGCGCTATTGGGGGCCGGTGCCCGAGAGCTACCTCAAGGGCCGGGCCTTCCTGGTGTACTGGTCGTTCGAGAACGACGAGGAGACCATCGAGTGGCTGGGGTACGGAGAGAAGCTCCGGCAGATGGCTCGCGTGGCTCTCCACTTCTTTCCCAACACTCGATGGGATAGAACCTTTCGCATCGTGCGATAGACTACCCTCCAACAAATTTTTCGCAGGAGGGAGCCATGCCACGGAGATCCGAACGGGGCGAGGGGAATCTCGGGTGTATTCTTTGGCTGCTCGCGCTCGGCCTCGCGGTCCTGATTGCCTGGAAAGCGGTGCCGGTAAAGCTGCAGAGCACGGAGCTGTACGACTACATGGATGAGCTCGCCAAGTTCTCGGCGGCGCAGCTGCCGCCGGACGACCTCAAGAACCGGATCCTCACCCGCGCCGGCGAGCTGCGGATCCCGCTCCAGAAAGAGAACATCGTCGTCGAGAGGAACGGGGACCGCGTCTACATGGAGGTCGACTACACGATCCCCGTGGAGCTCCCCGGCTATACCTATCAGTGGCACTTCCGGCAAAAGCTGGATCGTCCGATCTTCATCGTCTGACGCGGGGCTGGCTGGCGGTCCTTGGGGGCGGCTTCGCCCCCGGGGCCCTCATCGGCATCCACCTCGCCGGGCTGATCTTCTTCCTCAACCCGGGGCTCCCCTTCGCTCCTGGCCCCGTGCTGCGGGGGATCGCGATCTACGGCGCGATGCTGGGGGGCGTGAGCCTTCTTCTCCACCTGCCGTTCACCTGGGGCCGCCCGCGGCGCGCCCGGCGGGTGCTCCCCTGGGCCCTCACCTGCGCCCTTGCCGTCTCCGCCCTGCTCGACTGGACCCACGCCTCCTACTACGCGTACTTCGTGCCGACCGGCATCAACGACCGTTTGATCAAGACGGCCCTCTGGCTCTCCCTGGGTGCGCTGATCTCGTTCTACACGGCCCTGCTGCACTCGCTCCACCGGCGCCCCTACGGCCGCCGTAGCCGCGTGGCCTACACGGCGATCGCCCTGCTCTCGGTCTACGCCGTGGTGGAGCGGCGGGAGGCGTACCGGCCCCTGCCCTCCCCCTTGCCCCGGCCGGCGGCGTTCGAGGCCGGCAGGCGCCCCAAGCTCTGGGTGATCGGCATCGATTCGGCGACGCTCGACGCCATCCTGCCCCTGGCCGGCCAGGGCCGGCTGCCGTTCCTCTCGACCCTCCTGCAGGGCGGCGCCTATGGGCGTCTCGAATCCCTGTCGCCGACGCGGCGCGACGCCGTGTGGACGACCCTGGCGACCGGCAAGTACCCGTTCAAGCACGGCATCCTGGGCCGGCGCCCTTATCCGGCGGACTTCCTGGCTCCGGGAGCCGAGCTTCGCCTCCTGCCCAGCGGGATCTCCTTCCGGCACTGGGGCACCCTGGGGCGCGAGCCTCTGCCGTTTCCCCGGGCACGGCAGGCCCTCGCTCTCTGGGAGGTCCTGCCGCGGCTCGGCGTCCCAGCCGGCATGGTGGGATGGCCGGATGCCGCCTTGAGGCCGGGAGAGGGCTCTTTCGCTCTCACGGACCGCTTCTTCGGCCAGGGGGCCGGGCCGAACGACGCCCTGCCGGCGGATCTCGCCGACCAGGCGCGGCTCTTCCGGCCCGATCCGCGGGAGATCGATCCGGCCCGGCGCGGCCGCTTCGGCGAGAACCCTCCGAAGTGGCTGCGCGGCGCTCTCGCCGGCGATCTCTGGCGCCAGTCCCTGGCCCTCTCCCTGGCCGACCAGAACCCCCGGACCGAGGCGGTCTTCCTCCTGATCCCGGGGCTGCGGGAGGTCTCACGCCGGGCGTTCGGAGGCTTCAGTGCGGTGCAGTTCGAAGGCGAGCACGGCGGTGGCGCGGCACGGGCCGCGGCGGAGCGGCTGGGCGCCTACTACGCGGAGATCGACGATCTCCTGGCCGGCGTGTGGGCGCGGGAGGAGGGACCCCGGCTGTTGGCCGTGGTCTCGGCGTATGGCGTGGACCCGCAAGGTGGATGGCGGCGGATCTGGGGGCAGATGGCGCCGGGCACCGCCCTCGGCGGCGAGTTCCTGGAGGCTCCGGACGGCGCTCTTCTCCTCTATGGCGAGGGGATCCGCCCGGGAGCGCTCCTGACCGGGGCCAGGCTGGTCGACCTCGCCCCCACGCTGCTCTACGGGCTGGGCTTTCCGGTGGCCCGGGACCTCGACGGCAAGGTGCTCACGGACGCATTCGACAAGGGGTTCCTGGCCCGCAACCCGGTGACCTTCTTCCCCTCGTACGAAGGCCTGGCGCGGGCGAAATGATTTCCGGCGAAGGGATCCCCCTACGCCTTCTGCGCCACCAGCTTGGGGACGGCCGCCGGCCGGGAGGCGTCGCGGCTCATGGCGCACGTTCCCTCGAAGGTCGCGCCATCCTCGACGATCAGCGACGGCGTGTCGAGCTCGGCAAACACTTTGCCGCTGGGGGCGATTTGTATCTTCCTGGAGGCACGAATCGTGCCGCGTACCGTGCCGGAAACGAAAACCTGCCCCGCCTGCACCTCGCCCTCGATCTCCCCCGATTCGCCCACGATCAGGTCGCCCTCGCTCCGCACCGTGCCGGTGAGCTTCCCGTCCACGCGGAACGAGGCCTCGAAGCGCAGCTCGCCCTGCAGATGGCTGCCGCTGTCCAGGAAGCCGTTCAAGTCGCTCTGCTTGCCGTCCGATTTGAAGATCATCGGCTGTCCCCCCGCTCGTTCAGTACGTCGTAAAGCCGCATCAGCTCCTCTTCCGAGTGGAAGTGGATCCGTAGCTGCCCCCCTTTGCCCTGCCGCCGGATCTCGACCCGGGTCTGCAGGCGGCGGGTGAGCTTCTCCTCCGCGGCTGCGGTATGGACCTCGACCGGACGGTCCGGCTTCTTCGGTTTCGGACGTTCCTGCGGCGCGGTGGTGAGCCGCTCGAGGTCTCGGGCGGAGAGCCCCTCGCGCACGGCGCGGTCGGCCAGAAGGATCTGCTCCTCGTGGCTGCCCAGGCCGAGCAGCGGCCGGGCCTGGCCGGCGGTGAGCTGCCCCTCGCGGAGCAGCTCCAGCACCTCGTCCGGCAGGCGGAGAAGGCGCAGCGAATTGGTGACGGTGGTGCGGGCCTTGCCCACCCGCGTAGCCACCGCCTCCTGGGAGAGGCCGAACTTCTCCTGCAGGGCGGCGTAGGCTTCCGCCTCCTCGATCGGGTTCAGATCGCTGCGCTGGAGGTTCTCGACCAGGGCAAGCTCGAGCAGCTCGCGGTCGTCCGCCACCTGGCGTACCACGACCGGCACCGACTCGAGCCCGGCCCGGCGAGCCGCCCGCCACCGGCGCTCGCCGGCGATGATGGCGTAGCCATCGCCCTCCGGCGTCACCACCAGCGGCTGGATGATGCCCTGGGCGCGGATCGACTCCGCCAGCTCCTCGACGGCCGACTCGTCGAAATGGCTGCGCGGCTGGAAGCGGTTCGGCCGCAGGCTGCCGATGGGGAGCGTGCGGACGGAGTCGTCGGCCTGTTTGTCCTCGGCTTTTTCGATCAGGGCGTCGAGCCCGCGGCCCAGGCCGCGTTTCTTGGCGTTCACGCCGCCCTCCGGAGGAACTCCCGCGCCAGCGCCAGGTAGGCCACGGCGCCGCGCGACTTGATGTCGTACTGGAAGATCGGCAGGCCGTGGCTCGGGGCCTCGGCGAGGCGGATGTTGCGGGGCACCACGGTGTCGTACACCTTGTCGGCGAAGTGGGAGCGGATCTCCTCGGCCACGTCCTTGGAGAGGTTGGTGCGGTCGTCGTACATGGTGAGCAGGATGCCGGCGATGACGAGGCTGGGGTTCAGGCTTCCCTGGATGCGCCGCACGGTCGCCAGCAGCTCGCTGATCCCTTCGAGGGCGAAGTACTCGCACTGCAGGGGGACGAGGATGCCGTCGGCCGCCGTCAGCGCGCTCACCGTGAGGTGGCCGAGGGACGGCGGGCAGTCGATGAGGATGGTGTCGTACCGGCCATCGACCTGGGCGAGGACGCCCTTCAGCCTCTGCTCCCAGCCGGTCTCGCCCACGAACTCCACCTCGACGCCCACGAGATCGCGCTGGGACGGCACGAGGTCGAGGTTGGGGAAACCCGAGGGACGGATCGCCTCCGCCAGCGGCACCTCGCCGGAAAGCGCGTGGTACAGGTGCGGGGAGGAGGCCGTGCCGCCGAGGCCGCGGGTCGCGTTGCCTTGCGGGTCGCAGTCGACCAGCAGGACGCGGCGCTCCAGGGCGCCGAGGCCGGCCCCGAGGTTGATGGCGGTGGTGGTCTTGCCGACGCCGCCCTTCTGGTTCGCAATGGCGAGGATCATGCTCAGGTTTGTTCCCCAGCTCTCGGCTGTTCCCAGCTCAGTTGTTCTCAGATCTTGGGCCCGGGGCCGCGCGGCGCAGCGCCAGAATGCGCCGCCTCTCGCTCCCCGCGAGCTTGACGCTGCCGCAGGCGACGAGATCCGGCGGCAGGTCGGGATCGATTTCGCCCGCCCAGAGGAGGACGCGCCCCTCCGCCGCGAAGCGGTTCGCGAGCGCTCCCCAGGTCTCGGAGTCGAGCCGGAGAGCCCGCGAGGTGATCACGTCGATGCGCTCCGGCAGACCGGCGGGCAACGGAACCTGGACTCTAACATTGAGGCACCGGCAGGGCAAAGACGCCCGTCGGGCGGCGGCCAGGAGGAACGCCCACTTGCGCTCCCGCGCCTCGGCGAGCGTCATCTCGAGCCCCGGCCGGGCGGCCGCCAGGACCAGGCCCGGGAATCCGGCGCCAGAGCCGAGATCCACACCGACCCGAGCGCTATCGGGCAGGAGCGGCAGCGCCGCCAGCGACTCGCCGAAGTGCCGCTCCAGGATCTCCCCCGCCGTCCCCCGCCCGATCAGGTTCGTCCGCCGGTTCCACCGGGCAAGCTCCTCGTAATGGGCGTAGAGGGCGGCGACCGAGCGCTCTTCGAGAGGCTCGGGAGAGAGAGCGGCGATCTCGGCCGCGAAATCGTTTCGGGTGATGGAGGGGAGGTCGAAGGCCACGGCGGGATCTTAGCAACGAGGATACGTTTCACGTGAAACATGTCCCGGTACATGGCAGACCTGTTTCACGTGAAACATCTGGAAGCACAAAGGGCGGCCGAGAGGCCGCCCTTTCCAGCTCGATCTGGCCGGTCTACGCGGGCCGGATCGACACGCGCTTGAAGTATCCGTCGCCCTCGCTCTCGGTCACCACGCCGGGATCGTCCGCCAGGGTGACGTGGATGATGCGCCGGTCGGCGGGGTTCATCGGTTCCAGGATGCTCGGCCGGCCGCGGCGCCGCACCTCCTCGGCCACCCGCTGCGCCAGGCTGCGCAGCCGCTCCTCCCGGATCTCCTGGAAGTTGTCGCAGTCCACCCGCACGGGCACCGCCTCCCCGGAGAGGCTGCGGATCATCCGCGGCAGCAGGTGCTCGATCGCGTTCACCAGCTCGCCGTCGTCCGCGAAACACCAGTCGGCGTCCGCTCCCGCGAGATCCAGCTCCAGGCGCTCCTCGCCCTGGAAGACCTGCGGCACGAGATCGAGGCCGGCGATGCGGACCAGCAGCTCCGCCGCCTTGACCGCCGCCTCGGCCACCGGGCCGGTGGCCGCCGGATAGCGCTCCGACACCCGCCGCGGCGCCTCCGGTAGAGCCACCAGCTCTCCTTGCGCGTCGAAAGTCGGCTGGGGAGGCTCGGATTCCCGCGCCGGGCGGGTGATCCGCGCCTCCTCGCGCCGGCGGCGGGGCCGCTCGCGGCTCTCCCGCCGTCCACCACCCTCTCCACGCCCTCCCCGAGGCCCGCGATCGTTCCGGCCGCCCCGGTCGTTCCGGTCATTCCCGCCGATCCGGTTGCCCCGGTCGTCCCCTCGCTCGGGCCGCGGCTCGGCGGCCCGCGGAGGCACCGCCGGGGGAGACGGAGCAGGCCGTTCGAAACCCGGCGAGGCTGGCGTGGCCAATGCCGCCGATACCGCCGATGCCGCCGACGGGGCCGGCTCCCGCCGGTACGACGAGGGCGGCGCCGGCGGCAGAACGCGCCCTCCGGAAGTCATGGGCAGGGAGACCGGCGTCTCCCTCCGCGGGTTGTCGGGATCCACCTCGATCACCACCTTGCGGCGGCCCTTGAGCAAGCCCTGCCGCTTCTCGATGGGCTGATAGGCGACATAGCTCGGGTCGAGGTTGAAGTAGTTGGCGGCCTGGATGACCGCCTGGTGAAGGTTGTCGCCGGAGAAGAAGCGTCTCTTGGGATCGTTCATAGAAGTCGTCTCGTTCGGGAAGTCCTGGTCGGTAGCCATCACGCCTCCCTCTCCCGCAGACGGTTGTAAACCTGGAGTTGGATGATGGTCAAGACGTTGTTGGTGAGCCAGTAGAGCACCAGGCCGCTCGGGAAGCCCAGAAAGAGGAACGTCATGAAGATCGGCATGAGCTGGAACATCTTCCGCTGCATCGGGTCGCCCGCCTGCGGGCCCATGCGGACCTGGAGGACCTGGGTGATGCCCATCACGATCGGCAGCACGTAATAGGGATCGTGGACCGAGAGGTCCCTGATCCACAGGAGCCACGGCGCGCCGCGCAGGTCCACCGCCGTCGAGAGCAGGCTGTAGAAGGCGAAGAGGATGGGCATCTGCAGCAGCAGCGGGAAGCAGCCGCCGGCGGGGTTCACCCCCGCCTCCTTGTAGACCGCCATCACGTCCTCGTTCATCTTGCGCTGCATCTCGAGGTTCGGCTTGCCCTGCTTGTCGCGGAGCTTCGTCTTGTAGCGGTCGCGAATCGACTGCACCTTCGGGTTCAGCTCCTGCATCTTGCGCATCGACATCGTGCTGCGGTGGGTGATGGGCAGCAGCACCAGCTTGATGAGGATGGTCATCAGGATGATGGCCCAGCCGTAGTTGGGCACGATGTGGTCGTAGATCCAGTGCAGGCCGGCGAGCAGCGGCCGCGCCAGGAAGCCGAAATAGCCGAGCTCCACCGTCCCCTCGAGGCCATAGCCGAGAGCCTTCAGGCGCTCGAAGTCCTTCGGCCCCCAGTGGGACGACAGGGACAGCGAGTCTCCCGCCGGCCGCAGGATCAGGAAAAGCTCCCGGGAGAGGTCCTTCTGCTCCTTGGTGATCTGGTCCTTGGGCGGTACCGGCAGGAACCGGGCGCCGCCGGGCCCGGTCTGCACGAGCACCGGCTCGACCACGACGCGGTCGAGCGCCGTCTGGGGGATCTGGGCGGAGAGGAAGTAGGTGTCCTCGAGGCCGATCCAGCGCAGCCCCCGGCCCGCCACCTCAACGCCTTCCGCCGCGCCCTGGGCGTCGACGATCGTCACCTTGTCCGCCAGCTTGTAGACGCCCCGCCGCCGCTCGAAGCGGCTCTTCATCTCTTCCGCCGTGGGGTTGCGGATGCCCGGCCCCAGGAGCACGCCCCAGTCCGAGCGGCCGGGCAGACGGATCTCCACGTCGAGCAGCCCCTTTTCATTGAAGCGGAAGCGCTTCTCCGCCACCCCCAGGGGGCCGCTGTAGCGGAAGAGGACGGAGCGGCCATCCGCGCCCTTCTCGGCGCGGAACAGCGCCTGATCGAGCGGATGCGGCGCGAGGCCGCGGCCGGTCGTCAGCGCGTAGGGGTACGGCCCGGCCGCTCTCGCCCGCACGAGATCCAGCATGCCGCTCTTGGGGTTGGCCTTTTCAGGGACCTCCAGGGAGAGGAGCTGCGCGCCGCGGTTGGTGAGCACGGCGCGGGTGCGGCCGGTCTGGAGCACGACCCGCTCCTCGCCGGCGGCCTGGACGGGCGGCGCGGGAACGGCGCCCGCGGCGGGCGTTCCCGCGGCGGGAGGAGAAGAGGGGGAAGCGGGAACGCCTGGGGCCCCACCCTGACCGGCCACGGGGGCCGGAGCGGCCGTCTCCACGGGAACCGGCGCCTTCGGCGCGGGCTTCGGCGGGAAGAGCGTGTACCAGACGAGAATGACGACCATGGAAAGCAGGAAGGCTACGAGCAACCGGCGAGTATCCAAGAGGGCTGAGTCCTTTTCTTCGTTGCGTTCTTGCGGGGGGCCGTCCGGCCGTCGGTCTACGGCAGGTCGATTCCGCCCGGATGAAAGGGTTGGCAGCGCAGCAGCCGGCCGGTCGCGAGAAAGCCGCCGCGCCAGAGGCCATGCTTCAGGAGCGCGAGCCGGGCATACTCCGAGCACGTCGGAGAGAAGCGGCAGGCGCGGGGCAGCAGGGGGGAGATGCGCCGCTTGTAGACTTCGAGCAGGAAGACCAGGATGCGCGTCATGCCCGCCGCTCCCGCAGGCCCGCGAAGAGCCGCAGGAGCTCCGTCTTCAGGGCCGGAAAGTCGCTCTTCCCGGCTCCCGGCTTGAGGTGGATCACCAGATCGAAGGCAGGAAGCTGGCTGCGGTCCTGCCATCGCCGGTAGATCTCCCTGATCCTGCGCTTGAGCCGTTGACGCGCGACCGCCTTGCCGACCTTACGGCTGGCGGTGATGCCGATGCGCGGATGGCCGAGCTGATTCGGAAGGAAGTAGACGATGGTCAGCGATCCTTGCCGCCGGCGTCCCGTCCGGTAGCACTTGAGGTAGTCCGCGCGCCGCCGTACCTTCTCGGTGGAAAGCAGGCGCTCGCCCGCCGCGCCGGGATTCGAAACCGGCGAGGGCGCCTGGTCCGGCATCAGACGCTCAGGCGCTTGCGTCCCTTTTGGCGCCGCCGGGCGATCACCGCGCGGCCATTCTTGGTGCGCATCCGTACCAGGAAGCCGTGCGTACGCTTGCGCCGGCGATTGTTGGGCTGAAAAGTCCGTTTCACGTGTGGCCGCCTTCTTCGAAGTCGAAGTCATGAGTCGCGGGAACGCAGGTCCCCAAAGGACCGCCCGCTGCGTCGAACGAAACCCGTAAATTAGCTCTCCTGGGGGCATGGCGTCAAGGACGGCCATTATTCCCAGGTTATTTCCCGGGTTATTCCCAGGAGAATCCCGGGTTGAGCTCCCGGCGAAAACGAATGGCGGAGAGGGTGGGATTCGAACCCACGGACCGGTTGCCCGGTCAACGGTTTTCGAGACCGTCCCATTCGACCGCTCTGGCACCTCTCCGGTTGGTGTTCCTGTCGGATCGATGGCGGAGAGAGTGGGATTCGAACCCACGGTAGAGTTTCCCCTACACACGCTTTCCAAGCGTGCTCCTTAAGCCACTCGGACATCTCTCCAGATCTATCCAAAGAACCTTTGCCGCTAGCGTCCTCGACGCAGCGACGCGAAAAAACCGCGCAGCAGCGCGGCGCTCTCGCCTTCCAGCACGCCCGCCGTCACCTCCAGCCGGTGGTTCAGCCGCGGGTCCTGGACCAGGTTGCCCAGGGTGCCGCAGTACCCGGCCTTCGGATCCGGCGCGCCGTAGACCAGCCGCTCGACGCGGCTGTTGACGATGGCTCCGGCGCACATCGCGCAGGGTTCCAGGGTCACGTACATCGTGCAACCCAGGAGCCGCCATCCGTCCGTCCTTGCCGCCGCCTCCCGGATCGCCAGAAGCTCGGCGTGCGCCAGGGGATCGCCGTCGATCTCGCGGCGGTTGTGGCCCCGGCCCACCACCCCACCCTCCCGGACCACCACCGCCCCGATCGGCACCTCCCCGATCTCGGCGGCGCGCCTCGCCTCCGCGAGGGCTTCCATCATCCAGACCCGATCTTCCGGTCTCTCCATGGCAGACCCCCGCCGCGAGGAACGCGTATCTTAACCGAGATGGGGAATCCCGCAAAGCGAGCCTCTGTTATCGTGAGTCCGGATCTCGTGATCCCGGACCCCGGGCGCCGCCGCGCCGCGTTCTTTACTTCCCCGGCCCCAGGTCATAGCATGAGGGCCTTGCAGTGGCCCACGAAGGGTTCGGGTCCTGTGCATCGGTCGTTACCGAACCTCGTCAGGCCCGGAAGGGAGCAGCGATAAGGTATCCGGTCGAGTGCCGCAGATTAACCGGAGCCCTTCGTTGACCACTGCCAGAACTGTCTGCCGCCATCTCCCATGACGTACCAGGTCCTCGCGCGCAAGTGGCGCCCTCAGAATTTCTCCAGCCTCGTCGGCCAAGAGCCGATCGTCACCGCTCTGCGCAACGCTCTCCAGGAGGGGCGCATCGCCCAGGCGTACCTGTTCTCCGGCATCCGCGGAGTGGGCAAGACGACGGCGGCGCGCGTCCTCGCCAAGGCGCTCAACTGTGAGCGCGGCCCGGCGGCCGATCCCTGCAACGAGTGCCAGGCCTGCCTCGACATCACCCGCGGCTCGGACCTCGACGTCATCGAGGTCGACGCCGCCACCTACTCCAAGGTCGAGCAGGTCCGCGAGCTCACCGAGAGCCTGAAGTACGGCCCGGCCCGCGACCGCTACAAGGTCGTGGTGCTCGACGAGATCCACCGCCTGTCGCGCCAGGCCTTCGACGCCCTGCTGAAGATCGTCGAGGAGCCGCCGCCGCACCTGGTCTTCATCTTCGCCACCACCGAGATCGACGCCGTGCCGGCGACGATCCTCTCCCGCTGCCAGGAGTTCCACTTCCGGCGCGTGCCCTCGCTGGAGCTCGCCGCGCACCTGCGGACGATCTGCGAGGCGGAGGCGATCCAGACGAGCGAGACGGCCCTGCGCCTGATCGCCCGCGCCGGCGAGGGCAGCGTGCGCGACTCGGTGGCGCTGCTCGACCAGCTCGCCACCTTCGGCTCGGGCGCCATCGCCGACGAGGACGCCGTCCGGCTCCTGGGCGGGCTCGACACGGCCCTGTTCCATAGCCTTCTCGTGGGGATCCTGGCCGGCGATTCCGCCGCCGTGCGCGCCGCCGTGCGCCGGGTGGAAGACGAGGGATGGGATCCGCGCCACGTCTACGGCCAGTTCCTCGCCTTCTGCCGCGACGCGCTGCACCTCGCCATGGGCAGCTCGCCCGACCAGATCGACCTTCCCGGCGAGGAGGCGCAGGCCCTGGCCGTCGCGGCGAAGGCGAGCGGCTACGAGAACATGCTCCGCCTCCTGAGCCTGCTCCTGACCAGCGAGCCCATCGTCAGGCGCAGCGACTCGGGAGCCCTGGCGGTGGAGATCGCCTGGCTGCGCGGGGCCGAGCTGCCGAAGCTCACCCGCGTCGAGGAGATCCTCGCCGGCGGCGGCGCATTCACCGGCGCGGAATCCGGCTCCGCCCCGGCGCCGAGGCCCCAGGCCGCGGCACCGCGTCCGGCGGCAGCCCCGGCGCCGCCACCGCAGCGGAGCCGCGCTCCCGAGCCGGCGCCCGCTCCGGCACCGCCGCCCCGGCCCGCGGCGCCTCCGCCTCCTCCCGCCGCGCGCGCGGCGATGCCGACCGCGCCGATCGCCGAGCCGGTCCGGCCCAGCGACCCGATCGCCGCCTTCCGGGAGGAGACGGGCAAGCGCAAGCCGAACGTCGGCGGCCTCTTGGGGGCGGGAGCGGTCGAGGAGATTCGTTTCGAGGATGGCAAGGTCGTCATCGTCTGCCCCAACGGCGACTCCTATCTGCGGGCGCGCCTCGATGCCAACCGGCCGATCCTGGAGGAAGCCGCGGTCGCCGTGTGGGGTCCGGGCACCCATCTTGATATCCTGGAGAGCCGCACCGCGCCCAAGGCCGCCGCTCCAGAGGCAAAGCCGGCGCAAGTCCAGGAGATCGAGCAGATCCCGGCCGTGCAGGCCGTCCTCGAAATCTTCAAGGGCCGGATCGAAACGGTGGAAGAGCAAGGAAGCTATACGGAGGATTGACAGAGATGAGCAGCATGCGGCAACTGATGAAGCAGGCCCAGGAGATGCAGGAGCGCCTCCAGCGCGAGCTCAACGAGCTGGTCGTCGAGTCGAGCGTCGGCGGGGGCATGGTCACGGTGAGGATGAGCGGCCACAAGCAGCTCGTCGGGTGCAAGATCGATCCCGAGGCGATGGATCCCAAGGATCCGTCGATGCTGGAGGATCTGATCGTCGCCGCCGTCAACGAAGCCGGCCGCAAGATCGAGGAGACGATGCAGGGGAAGATGGGCTCGATGGCGTCCAGCATGCCGGGCCTGTTCTAGCCCTCTCCGTCTGATCGATCGATGTCCGATCCTTTGGCCCGGCTCATCGGCGAGCTGTCCCGGCTCCCGGGCATCGGTCCCAAGACCGCGACCCGTCTCGCCCATTTTCTCCTCAAGGTGCCGGCCGCCGAGGCCGAGGCGCTGGCGCAGGCCATCGTCGAGGTCAAGGAGAAGCTCTTCCACTGCTCGGTCTGCAACGCCATCACGGCCGTGGACCCTTGCCGGTACTGCAGCGATCCGCGGCGCGACCGGGCCCGGATCTGCGTCGTCGAGGAGCCTTACAACCTCGAGCCCGTCGAGCGCACGGGCGAGTACCACGGCCTCTACCACGTCCTCATGGGCGCCCTCTCCCCGCACCGGGGAATCGGCCCCGACCGCCTGGCCATCCCCGGCCTCCTCGAGCGTCTCGAGGGGGTCGAGGAGGTCATCCTGGCCACCAACCCTAACGTCGAGGGCGAGGCGACGGCCCTCTACCTGGCCCGCCTGCTCAAGGCCCGGGGCGTGCGGGTCACCCGTCTGGCCTTCGGCATGCCCGTGGGCGGCGACATCGAATACACGGACGAGGTGACGCTGGGCCGCTCGCTCGCCGGCCGGCGGGAGATGTGAGCTTCGGCGAGCTCCTTCCCAAGATCGTCGTCCCGCCTCCCGGGCCGCGTTCCCGGGAGCTGTCCGAGGCTTTGCGGGAGTTGGAGGCGCCGGGCGTCAACACCCTCTTCGGCGGCGAGCCCGCGATCCTCTGGGAAGAGGCGAGGGGCGCCAACGTCCGGGACGTCGACGGCAACCTCTATATAGACCTGACCTCGGGCTTCGGCGTCGCGGCCGTGGGGCATCGCCATCCGCGAGTCGTGGAGGCGGTGCGCGAGCAGGCCGGACGGCTGCTGCACGGGCTCGGGGACGTCCACGCCCACCCGCTGCGGGTCGAGCTGGCCCGGCGGCTGGTCGGGATCGCGCCGGTGGACGATCCCCAGGTCTTCTTCTCCATATCCGGCGCCGAGGCGGTGGAGATCGCCCTCAAGACCGCTCTCGGAGCCACGGGCCGGCCGGGGATCGTCGCCTTCGAGCCTTCCTACCACGGCATGACCCTCGGCGCCCTCGCCGTGACCTCGCGCGACGAGTTCCGCGCTCCCTTCGCCGCCCATCTCCACGGGCACGTCCGCCGTCTCCCCTTCGGAGCCGGCTTAGAGCAGATCGAAGAGGTCCTTGCCCAGGGCGATATCGGAGCCGTGATCGTGGAGCCCATCGTAGGCCGGGAGGGCGTGCTGATCCCGCCCGCCGGCTGGCTCGCGGGATTGTCCGATCTCTGCCGCCGCCACGGAGCGCTCCTGATCGCGGACGAGATCTTCACCGGCTTCGGCCGCACGGGCCGCCTCTTCGCCGTCGAGCACGATGGCGTCCGCCCGGACATCCTCTGCTGCGGCAAGGCCCTGGGCGGCGGGCTGCCCATCGCCGCCGTGATCGCCCGCCGGGACCTCTTCCGCTGCTGGGAGACGAAGGGCGAAGCGCGCCACACCGCGACCTTCCTCGCCAATCCCATCGCCTGCGCCGCCGCCCTGGCCGTGCTGGATATCCTCCACGAAGAGAACCTTCCCGCGAGAGCCACCCGCCTCGGCGAGACGCTCGGCCGCCACCTCGCTGCCTGGCCGGACCGCTTCCCTGCCGTCGAGGAAGTCCGCGGCCGCGGGCTCGTCTGGGGAGCGCAATTCCGATCCGGAGAGCAGGCCAAGAAGTGGATGCTGGAGGCATGGTCGCGAGGCATCCTCCTTCTCGCTGGAGGACCGGAGGGCCGGGTGGCGCAGCTCGTGCCGCCATTGACGGTGAGCGAAGATCAGTTGGAAGGGGCGGTGGGAATCCTGGAGGAGACTCTGGGCGGGTCCGGATCTTCCCGGATCTGGGAATAGATTCCCTCTTCCGGGATGCACCGGCTCGGGTTACAATTACGCCTACGTTTTGCCAAACGGAGCAGACATGGCCACCAGGGACAGAAAATTCCGAGAGCTGATCCTCTTTGTCGCCCGGGAATCCGAGACGGACGGCAAGTGCGGAGCGACGAAGCTCAACAAGATCCTCTTCTACGCCGACTTCCAGGCATACCGGAAGCTGGGCGCTTCGATCTCCGGACAGCGATATCAAAAGCTGGAGAGAGGTCCGGCCCCCAGGCGCGCCGTGCCGATGATCTCGGAAATGGAAAAAGAAGGACTCTGCGCCTGGGAGGACCGGGAGTACTTCGGCCTTTCCTTGAGGAAGCTGATCCCTCGCCGCGACCCGGACTTGTCGGTCTTTGCTCAGGAAGAGGTCGATATCGCACGGGGGGTCATTCGCGAGCTTTGGGACCTCAACGCCACTGAGGTCAGCGATCTCTCCCATGGTTTCGTGGGATGGCAGGCGGCAGGGCTCGGCGAAGAGATCCCTTACGAGACGGCCTTCGTTGGAGAGCCGCGCCCCCTGGCTCCCGACGAGCTTGCCTGGGCTCACGAAGTGATCCAGGAATACCTTGACCAGAAAAAAACCGCGTAGGGTCGTTCAGCAGGCCGGCTTCAAAGCCCAGTTGGATCCGATCCTCGCCACCCTTCCGCGAGCCGCGGAGGCCTGGAACGGGTTTGCCCACGCGGTCGCACGTATCCCAGAGATGGGAATGGCCGTTCCGGGAAAACCGGGGTTCTATTCACGTCCATTCCACACGGACGGGGGATCGTTCCTGGTCCTCTACACCTTTGATACCGAGAAGGTCGTTTGCTTGGCGCTCCGGGCCGTCCCATCGAGCGCTTACTGATCGTCGCGACCGCGGTCGGAAGTCATTGCGACCAAGGTCGCAGCCATCGCGACCGCGGTCGGAGCCACTGCGACCATAGTCGGAGCTATCGCAACCACGGTCGGAGCCACTGCGACCGTAGTCGGAGCCATCACGACCACAGTCGCAGCCATTGCGACCGCGGTCTCAGCCATCGCGACCAAAGTCTCGGTCATCGCGACCGCGGTCGGAGCCGTCGCGACCAGCGTGGGAGTCGCTGCGACCAGAGTCGGAGCCACTGCGACCGAGGTCGGAGCGTCGCGTACAATCCCCCCATGCCCTCCACCTCCCGGTTCAAGATCGCCTTCATCGGCAGCCACGGGGTGGGCAAAACGACTCTCTGCTATGGGCTCGCGGCGCGGCTCAAGCGGCGGGACGTGGCGGTCGAGGTGGTGCACGAGGTCGCGCGGCGGTGCCCGCTGCCGATCAACGAGGAGACTTCGGTCGCGGCCCAGTCGTGGATCCTGCACAGCCAGATCGCCGAGGAGCTGGTGGCCCAGGCCCGCTACCCGGTGGTGGTGTGCGACCGGAGCGTGCTCGACAACTACGTCTACCTGCTCCTCGCCGCCGGACGCCAGGAGGGGCCCGAGCGGCTCGTCGATTTCTGGCTCCAGGGATACGACCTGCTGATCCACGTCCCCATCGTCGAGCAGCCGAGCCCCGACGGCGTCCGCTCGGCCGATCCGGGGTTCCAGTACGCCGTCGAGGACCGCCTCGCCCGCGAGCTGGCCGAGCGGAACCTGCCGGCCCTCCATCTCGATCCCACCGCGCGTCCTGGATGGCTCGACGCCGTGGAGCGGACCGTCTGGGAACGGCTGCGCCCGGCCCAGCTTCCGCTGCCATCCGTCTAGATGCTCCTTAGATAAGCTCATGTCCTTCGAAACCCTGCTCGTCGTCCTCCTCCTGGTGCTCCTGGCAGCCGGTTCCCTCGCGCTCTGGGCCACCCTGCGCCAGCCCTCGGGAAGCCCCGCCCAGCAGGCCCTCGGCAAGGGGCACTTCGCCGCCGCCCTCGCGGCCGCCCGCACCGATGCCCGGGCCGGCCGCGACGAGCTCTACGCCGGCGCCGTGGCCGCCAAGCACCTCCTCGAGCTCGACCGCGCCCGCGTCCTCCTCGACCGCATCCTCGCCCGCGATCCCGCCGACGGCGAGGCCTGGCTCGAGCGCGGCCTGGTGGCGGCCTATGCCGGCGACCTGGAGGCGGCAGACCGGGCGTTCGCGAAGGTGGAGCCGCTGCGGTCCGACCTCCTGGAATCCCTCACCCTCCACCGCGCCTGGCTGGCCCTGCGCCGGGGCGACTCCCGGGCCGCCCGCCGCCTCTTCGCCGAGGTGGACGCGCCGCTCGAGAACAAGCTCCGCTCCGATCTCGGCGGCGGCGAGCCCCTCTTCGCCGAGTGGTTCCTGCAGGCCGCCGCTCTCTGGCGGGCGTTCGGCGACGAGGAGAAGGCCGAGTGGGCGCGGCGGGAGGGCCAGGCCTCCGCTCCCGAGAGCCGGCTGGCCGGCGCCGTGGAGACGCACGCGGAGGCGCATCCTCCGCTACAATAGGCACATCTTGGGGATTGAGAACCTTCTTCGCCGGTGGGACGTGTTCGCCCACTTCTCGGACGAGCAGCTCGTCCAGCTCGCGCAGTGCGCGACGCTCGAACGCTTCCCCGCCGGGACCCACGTGGTCAAGGAGGGCGAGGAGACGCACGACGCCTACCTGATCGAGAGCGGCGGCGTGCGCATCCAGCGCAAGACGCCCTACGGCCACTTCAGCCTGGCGGCCCTGGAGCCGGGCGCCTTGTTCGGCGAGACGTCCTTCGTCGATCGCGTCCCCCGCTCGGGAGACGCCGTGACCACCTCCGAGACCGGGCTGATCGCCCTCAACCCCGAGTCGCTCTCCGCCCTCATGGAACGCGACCAGCGCTTCAAGCTGGCGCTCTACTGGACGTTCTGGAAGAGCCTGTCGTCGAAGCTCCGGCAGACCAATGACAACCTCACCCAGTTCTTCTCGGAGACCGGCAGGCCGCCGGCCTCGGAGCCCACCGCCGCTGGCGAGGCCGCCGCCGAGTTCCGCGTCGACCTCGCCTCGAAGCGCAAGCTCTTCCAGGAGCAGAAGCTGTCGAGCCTGGAGATCAACTTCCTCTCCTCCCTCTCCAAGGAGCGGAAGTACGGCCCTCTCCAGGTGATCTTCCGCGAGGGGGAGATGGGCAACGAGATGTACGTCTTGCTCGAGGGGCGGGTGATGATCAGCAAGTTCATCCCCGGCGCCGGCGAGGAGGCCCTCGCGTTCCTCGAGCGGGGCGGCTACTTCGGCGAGATGGCCCTGATCGACAACCGGCCGCGCTCGGCCGACGCCAAGGCCCACGAGGGAGGCGCCGTGGTGCTCGTCATCTCCCGCGAGGTGCTGGAGGGGATCCTGGACATCAACAAGATCTCGTCGATCCGGCTGCTGACGATCCTCTGCAACCTGGTGGCGAGCCGGCTGCGCGAGCTGGACGACAAGATCATCGGCTGGTTCATCATCGCCGGCGGCTCGGGGATCTCCTGGCCGGTGCCGCCGCCGGCGTAGCCTTCACCCTCGCCTTCAAGGCCGAGGGCTCCAGCGCCTTCAGCACCTTCCCCACCAGAGAAGATAGCGGCAGGCCGGCGCGCCCGGTCTCGTCGAACCATCCGGCCGCCATGCCTTCCCTCACCTCGCCACCCCAGGCCAGCCCGGCCCGGTGCACGTCCACCTCCAGATCCCGATAGGTGATGCCGTGGCGGACCCCCGCGGTCCGGGCGCCGACGGTCCAGCGCCCGCCGTAGCGGGAGGCCAGGGCCGCCGCGGGATCGGCAGCTTCCGGAACGCCGTCCACCTCCAGCGTCACCCAGGGCAGCTCCCAGGTGCCGGCGAGGAGGGTGCTGTCCTCGGGACGGCGGAAGAGAAGCACTCCTTCGCCCTGCTCCACCACGGCCACGAGGAGCCGGTGCCGCTCGCCCTCGCGCTTGGTTTTCGGCGTGGGGTAGCTCTCCGGATCTCCCTCCCGCGCCGCGCGGCAGCCGGAGAGCAGGGGGCAGAGGAGGCACTTGGGACGGCGCGGCGAGCAGAGGGTGGCCCCGAGCTCCATGAGGGCCTGGTTGCTGTCCCCCGGCCGGCGCGGATCGAGGAGATCGGCGGCCGCGGCGAGCAGCTTCTTCCGCGCGCCGCCCGAGCGCGGATCCTCGCCGAGAGCCAGGCAGCGGCAGAGGACCCGCTCGACGTTGCCATCCATCACGGGCGCCGCCACCCCGTAGGCGATGCTGGCCACGGCCGCCGCGGTGTAGGCCCCGATGCCCGGCAGGGCGAGCAGGCCTTCGACGGTCGAGGGGATCTTCCCCCCGGCCGCCGCGATCTGCCGGGCCGCGGCGTGGAGCTGGCGCGCCCGCCGGTAGTAGCCGAGCCCGGACCACAGGGTCAGGACCTCCTCGACCTCCGCCCGCGCCAGGTCTTCCACGGTGGGGAACTTTTCGACAAACCGGTTGTAAAAGGGAAGCACGGTTTCCACCCGGGTCTGCTGGAGCATGACCTCGGACAGCCAGATCTTGTACGGATCGCTCGTCCGGCGCCAAGGAAGGTCCCGGCGGTGCTGGTCGAACCAGGTGAGGAGATCATCGGCGCGCCGCATCGCGTCATTCTAACCGGCACAGGGTAGCCAAAATGGCAGAGTGAAATAGCGATGCGCCAAAAAGACGAAAGCTCCTGGCTGGGAAGCCAGGAGCTTGCCTCCTCCCTTTCGGGAGGAGGTTAGGGGGGGAGGCCCCATCTCTCCGGGTTGGCTATTGTGGCTGTACCCCTGTGTTTAGGGGAGTTTGGCAGGTTCAAAAGAGGGTGAGATCTATAAGATCTCGAAAGCTGGTGGGACTTGGTTGGTAGGTCTGGAACCTCCCCCTCAGCGTATCCTGTCTTCTCCTATCTGCAACCCCCGTGCCTGGTTTCTCTGTTCCCTGGCTCGCGGGCAGCATCGGAGCTGTTTTTCAAGGTGTCCCTCTCAGGACGAGTGATGGAGGAACGCTCGAAACGTCCGTTTTCCCTCACGGTCCCGTCCTTTTTTCAAACGCGGACACCAGGAAGGCAAATTCCACCCATCCCGCCAGAAAAGAAAAGGCCCCCGTCGCTTTCGCTAAGGGGGCTCAGGGGGGAAGTTCCCTGCTTCTTGGTTGGTTGGCTTGGCTCTACCCCTGCTCAGGGGAAAGAAGGAGGGCTTTCAAGGATGAGATCGCGTTAGGATCTCTATGAGGATGGATCGGTTGGCTGGTTGGAGCTTCCCCCTCGTTACGTACTATTAAGTGCTCATTCTTTATTGCAAGCGTCGTGCCTGAAACGTCGCGAAGGCTCAAGAGCCGGTGGATGGCTGGTTTGAGCGGAGGCGACCGGCTCCCGCCAGGAGAGAGCTTCTCGTTGCGTATTGCGTTCGTACAAATGCGCTCCTCAGAATTTGGCATTTCTACATAGGTCCGCCCGGAAAGGCCTGACCTGAGAGGGGGACGACCTTGCCGGAGCTTCGGGAAGTCCATACGGTGGGATGGAAGGAGTACCTCGACCTCCCGGAGCTGGGGATCGCCCGGTTGAAGGCCAAGGTGGACACGGGCGCCCGCACCTCGACGCTCCACGTGGACTCCCTGGAGGTCCTGGAGGTGCTGCCGGATGGCTCCGAGTGGGTCGAGCTCGTCCTGGGCCCCGACCGCCGGCGGCCCGATCTGCGGGTGCGGGCTCAGGCGCGGGTGCTGCGGCGAATCCGCGTGATCGACTCCGGCGGCCATCCGGAGGTGCGGCCCGTCATCGAGACGGAGCTGGTGCTCGGCCCCGTCCGCAAGCGGATCCTGCTCACCCTGACGAACCGTTCGGGCATGCTCTTTCGTATGATCCTGGGTCGCAAGGCCCTGGAGGGGGATTTCCGCGTGGACGTCTCCGGCAAGTACCTGTTCCGTAAATGGCATCGCCGAAGGAGCGAAACCCGCGGATGAAGATCGCCATCCTGTCGCGCAAGGCGACGCTGTACTCGACCTCGCGCCTCATCGAGGCCTGCCGCCAGCGCGGCGCGGACGTGGCGGTGCTCGATCCGCTGCACTGCGTCGTCAAGGTCTCCAAGAAGAAGCCGGAGGTCTTCCACAACGGCGAGCGGGTGACCGGGGTCGACGGCGTCGTGCCGAGAATCGGCGCTTCGATCACGTTCTACGGCCTGGCGGTGCTGCGCCAGTTCGAGATGATGGGGGTCTTCCCGGCCAACGAGAGCCAGGCCATCTCGCGCAGCCGCGACAAGCTGCGCAGCCTGCAGCTCCTGTCGCGCTACGACATCGGCATCCCGCCGACCGCCTTCGCCCGCCGCCGCGAGGACGTCCGGCCGGCGATCCGCAAGGTCGGGGGCGCGCCCGTCATCCTGAAGCTCCTGGAAGGGACGCAGGGGATGGGTGTCATTCTGGCGGAGTCGGTCAAATCGGCGGAGTCGGTGCTCGACGCCATGAGCTCTCTCGGGCAGAACATCCTCATCCAGGCCTTCATCGAGGAGGCGCAGGGGACGGACTACCGCGCCATCGTGGTCGGCGGCAAGGTGGTGGCCGCCATGTCGCGCCAGGCGGGCGAGGGGGAGTTCCGCAGCAACCTGCACCGCGGCGGCACCGCCGTCGGAGTGGAGCTCGAGCCGGCCTGGGTCTCGACGGCGGTGCACGCGGCCGAGGTGCTGGGGCTCAACATCGCCGGCGTGGACATGATCCCGTCGAGCGACGGTCCGATGGTCCTCGAGGTCAACAGCTCCCCGGGCCTGGAAGGGATCGAGGGGGCCACGGGCGTCGACGTGGCGGGCGCCATGATCGACTTCGTCGTCGAGCACGCGCCCAAAGGGCACCCTCGCACGCAGGGAAGAGGCTAGAGCTCCCATGACTCGCGAGCCTCTCGCCTTCGCCGGCACGCCGGTCGCTCTCGGAGAGACGGCGGAGCTGCGGCTCAAGGTCGCCGAGTTCTACACGGCCGAGCCGGTCACGGTGCCGATGACGGTCGTGCGGGGCGCCCCGGGCCCCACTCTCTTCGTCACCGCCACCGTCCATGGCGACGAGCTCAACGGCGTCGGCATCCTGCGCAGCCTGCTCAACGACACCGACTTCAGCGCCTTGAAGGGGACGCTCATCGCCGTCCCCGTGGTCAACGTGCCCGGCTTCCTGAACCAGGACCGCCGCCTGCCGGACCGGCGGGACCTGAACCGGAGCTTTCCCGGCAGCCGCCGCGGCTCGCTGACCGCCCGCCTGGCCGATACCCTCTTCCGCGAGGTCATCCGCCAGAGCGACTTCGGCATCGACCTGCACACGGGGGGCGGCGAGCGCACGAACTACCCCCAGATCCGGGCCGACCTCGGGAACCCCGGGGCGGCCGAGCTGTCGAGCGCCTTCGGCTGCCCGCTGATCGTCGACGGCGCCGGCCCGGAGGGCTCGCTGCGCCGCGTGGCCGTGGCCGCGGGCGTGCCCACCATCGTCTACGAGGCGGGGAGCGCCCGCCGGCTGGAGCGGCCGTTCATCGAGGTGGGCATCGCCGGCGTGCTCAACGTGCTCCGCCATCTGAAGATGATGCCCGGCGAGCCCGTCGCGCCCCCCTTGAGCCTGCGGATCGACCGCACCCACTGGATCCGCGCCCAGACCGGCGGCATCCTCGACCTCAAGGTGGCGCTCGGGCAGCCGCTGCGCCGCGGCCAGGCGATCTCGGTGAACACCAACCCCTTCGGCCGCGAGCGCAGCCAGCTCAAGGCGCCCCACGCCGGCGTCGTGCTCGGGCTGACCCAGCTCCCCCTCGTCCATCCGGGGGACGCCATCTGCCACGTCGCCCGGCTGTCTCCCCCGGAGATCGAAGCCTGGAAACGGTACTGGGAGGGTCAATCCTCTAGTATGTTCCTATGAAAAAGCTGCTCTCGATCTTCGCTTTCCTGCTGGCGACCGCCGTGCTCGCCACGATCGGCGGCATTCTCGCGGGAGGAAAGAAGAAGGGCGGTGGGGGCGACGCCTCCACGGTGCTCGTCTGGCGCGTCGACGGCCCGGTGCGCGAGCAGGAGGCGCCAAGCCTCCCCTGGAGCGGCGAAGGCGAGCCCGGCAGCATCGCCGAGCTCTATCCGGCCTTCCGCGCCGCCACCCGGGACGCGGGCGTGCGGGGCCTCGCCGTCTACATCCAGGATGGCGGCTTCGGCATGGCGAAGGCCCAGGAGCTGCGCCGCCAGATGATGGCCCTGCGGCACGCCGGCAAGTGGGTCGAGTGCTACATGGAGACGGCGGGGGAGGGGTCCAACGGCACCCTGGAGTACTACGTGGCCACGGCCTGCGAGCGCATCCACTTCGCGCCGGCCGGCGCCGTCAACCTGCTCGGCCTCTACGCCGAGAGCCGCTTCCTCCGCGGCACCCTGGACAAGCTCAAGATCGAGCCCGAGTTCAACCGCGTGGGCCGCTACAAGAGCGCCGCCGAGACCTACACCGAGACCGAGTACACCCCGGACTCCCGGGAGGCGATCGCCGCCGTGCTCGACGGCTACTACTCGCAGATCGTCGCCGCCGTCGCCGAGGCGCGCAACAAGAGCGGCGCCGAGGTCCGCGGTCTGATCGACGCCGCTCCCTACTCGGCCGAGGAAGCCCTGAAGCTGGGCCTCGTCGACGAGCTCTCCTACCCCGACCAGTTCCGCGAGCATCTGAAGAAGCGCGTCGGGGGTGAGCCCACCTACGTCGCCATCGAGGACTACGAGCCCACGCCCGTCCTCGCGTCGAAGCACGTCGCCGTCGTCTTCGCCCTCGGCACCATCGTGCGCGGCTCCGGCGGCTCGGCGGCCTGGACCGAGGAGACCTACCTCGGCTCGGACGACATGGCCTCCGTGCTGCGCGACATGGCCGAGGACGATTCCATCGCCTCCGTCGTGCTGCGCATCGACAGCCCCGGCGGCTCCGCCCTCGCCTCGGATCTCATCCTGCGCGAGGTCGACAAGCTCAAGGAGAAGAAGCCGGTCATCGTCTCGATGAGCGACATGGCCGGCTCGGGCGGCTACTACATCGCCGCCAAGGCGACCCGGATCGTCGCCGAGCCCGCGACCCTCACCGGCTCGATCGGCATCTTCGGCGGCAAGTTCGTCACCCGGCGCTTCGAGGAAGAGATCCTCGGCATGAGCCACGACGCGCAGAAGCGGGGGGCCAACGCCGACATCTACTCCTCTCTCCAGGTCTACAGCCCGGAGCAGGACGCGCGCGTGCAGCGGCTCATGGACCAGACCTACTCGACCTTCGTCACCAAGGTCGCCACCGGCCGCAAGATGAACCGGCGGGCCGTCGAAGGGGTCGCGAGCGGCCGCGTCTGGACCGGCGCGGCGGCCCAGAAGATCGGTCTCGTGGACGAGCTCGGCGGTCTCGACCGCGCCATCGAGATCGCGCGCCAGGAGGCGAAGATCGGCGCCGGCGAGACCGTTTCGATCGACTTCTATCCCGCTCCGCCTTCATGGCTCGACCTCTTCGTCGAGGAACGCCAGCCGCGCCTCCCGGCGGCTCTCGCGGACGTTGTCGAGGCCCTTGAAACCAACCCCCCGCGCCTGCTTCAATTACCGCCGGAAGTGGCGCGGCTGGCGCGGCCCTTCTGACCGGATCGTCGACCGAATAAATCGGCTTAAAGCTATAAATGGCAGTACGTTACAGGACACTGACCCCCCGCTTGGCAACGGGGGACTTGCGGCGCCTTTCGGCTGTGTTATCATGAACTCCGTCGTCGTCACCCAAGCCGCTTCGGACGCACTCCTCCCAGCTCAGGGATTTCCACAGTCTGTGGAAATCTTGTGGAATTCGAGTATCGTTTTAAGGTAGATTCCCGAGGTCTCATGTCTCAATCCCTGTGGTCTCTCCTCCAAAGACAGTTGCAGCAACAACTCGATCCAGAGGAATACGCCACCTGGTTCCGTCCCCTCAGGGTCGGCAACGAGGATGGCGAGCGGCTCGTGCTGCTGGCGCCGAACTCGCGCTTCCTCCACACCCTGGAGGAGAGCTACCGGCCGACGGTGGACCGCGCCGTGGCGGGCCTGGGCGGGCACGGCTTCGAGGTGCTGTTCTCTCTCGAGGATGCCCCGATCCCCTCGGACGAGACGCCGATCGCGCCTTCGCACTTCAATCCGAGGTACCTGTTCTCGAGCTTCGTCGAGGGCAAGTCCAACGAGTTCGCCCTGGCGGCGACCAAGCGCGTCGCCGAGAACCCCTCGCTCTCCTACAACCCGCTGTTCCTCTACGGCGGCGTCGGCCTCGGCAAGACCCATCTGCTCCACGCCATCGGCCATGAGATCCAGCGCAGCCGGCCGCAGCTCCGCGTGCTCTACCTGTCCGCCGAGCAGTTCGTCAACGAGCTCATCAACTCGATCCGCTTCGACCGCATGCCGGCCTTCCGGGAGCGCTACCGCACGATCGACGTGCTGATGCTCGACGACGTCCAGTTCCTGGCCAACAAGGAGCGCACCCAGGAGGAGTTCTTCCACACCTTCAACACGCTCTACACCAGCCAGAAGCAGATCATCCTCTCCTCCGACTCCTCGCCGCGGAACATCCCGACGCTGGAGGAGCGGCTGCGCAGCCGCTTCGAGTGGGGCTTGATCGCCGACATCACGCCGCCGGACCTGGAAACCAAGGTCGCGATCCTCCAGCGCAAGGCCTCCTACGAGCACGTCCAGCTTCCCGACGAGGTCGCCGAGTTCATCGCCCAGCAGGTCAAGTCCAACATCCGCGAGCTCGAAGGGCTGCTGACCCGCGTCATCGCCTTCTCCTCGCTGACCGGCAAGCCGCTGTCGCCCGCCCTGGCCAGGGAGACCCTCAAGGACATCCTCCCCGAAGAGGGGAAGAAGCCCGCCGCGGCCGAGATCGTCAAGGTCGTCGCCCGGCACTACGACCTCAAGGTCTCCGAGATGAAGAGCAAGAGCAACTCCCGGCAGATCGTCATCCCCCGCCAGGTGGCGATGTACCTCTGCAAGAAGCTGACGGATCTTTCTTATCCAGAGATCGGCAAACTCTTCAACGACAAGCACCACTCGACCGTCATGTACTCCGTCGAGACGGTGCAGAAGAAGCGGGATGCCGATCCGGACCTCGACCGCACGCTGCAGAATTTCGAGCAGCACTTCGCCTAGTCGCAAGTCTCGCGGGCCCGCATCTTGCATTTCTTACTGGATGGCTGCGCGGGCTCCACGCCCGCTTGGGGAAAGCTTGTGGAGAGCGCTCCGGAAGCGCTGTGGAGCGCCTGCGGAATTTTTTCGGCCTTCCAGAGTTTTCCTCCGCCTCCTCAACCCGTCCACAGGTTCTGCACAGCTCGGGGCAGGAACCTAAGGTTCCGCCGTTGAGGAACTTAGACCTGCTTTCCTCGTTTCCACAGCGCCTATCTACTACTACGGCTATGCTATATTCAGGTGTCTTCTAGACGGAGAAGAGTGAATGGAAATCCGTGTCACCCGTAGCGAGTTTCTGGGCGAGCTTGCCCCCATGCAGGGAATCGTCGAGCGCAAGACGACGATCCCGGTCCTGTCGCACCTGCTTCTGACGGCGCGGGAGGACAAGCTCCACCTGGCCGCGACCGACCTCGACGTCTCTCTGACCTCCTGGTGCGAGTCGGACATCAAGCGCGAAGGCGGCATCGCCGTCCAGGCCAAGAAGCTCATGGAGATCATCCGCTCGCTGACGGGTGAAGAGGTCCTCCTGATCCAGGAAGAGCCGCGGGTGCTCACCATCCGGGCCGGCAAGTCGCGCTTCAAGATCCATGGCCTGTCGCCGGACGACTTCCCCACGCTTCCCGCCGTCGAGGAGAGCCGCCGCGTCGCGATCCCCTTCGCGGAATTCCGGCGCATGGTCTCCAAGATCCTCTTCGCCGTTTCGGCCGAGGAGTCCCGCTTCCAGTTGAACGGCGCCCTGCTGAAGCTCAAGGACGGCTCGCTCGAGATGGTGGCGACCGACGGCCACCGCCTCGCCCTGGTCGAAGGCGGCCTCGAGGGCGCCGGCGGCGAGGATTCGGTGCTGGTGCCCCGCAAGGCGCTCCAGGAGCTGCAGCGCTTCGAGGGCGACGGCAACCTGGCGTATGGCCGCGGCGAGCATCACCTCTCCTTCGGCCTCGGCCGGCGTGAGCTGATCTGCCGCATCCTCGAGGGGACCTTCCCCGACTACGAGCGGGTCATCGCCAAGGACAACGACAAGAAGGTCCTATTCAACCGCAAGAACCTGGTGGACGCCGTCCAGCGCGCCGCGCTCATGACCGGCGACCGTGCGCGCGCCGTGCGCCTCCAGTTCACCTCCGACCAGGTGGTGATCTCGGCCGTCAACTCCGATCTCGGCGAGGCCACCGAGGAGGTCGCCTGCGATTACGAGGGGCCGGAGTTCAGGGTGGGGATCAATCCCGACTACCTGCGGGAGTTCCTCTCCGCGGTCGAAACGGAGAAGGTGCGGCTGGAGCTCAAGGACGAGAACACGCAGTGCGTCGGCTACCCGATGGACGGACCCGACACCCGCTACCTCTGCGTGATCATGCCGATGCGGATCTGAGGGCGTGCTCGCCCATCTCGCCGTCCGAGACTTCCGGAACCTCGAGCCGCTCGCCTGGCGGCCATCCATGGGCTCCCACCTCCTGCTGGGGGGCAACGGAGCGGGTAAGACGAGCCTCCTGGAAGCCGTCTACGTCCTTGCCACGACCCGCAGCTTCCGGGCCGCCCAGATCGCCGACTGTGCCCGCCACGGGGCCGGCTCCTTCCACATCCAGGGCGAGATCGAGACCGATCGGCGGTCCACTCTCGAAGCCGGCTGGATGGACGGCCAGCGGATCCGCGCGCTGAATGGAAAGATAACTCCCCTCGCCGAGCACCTCGCCGTGCTGCCCGTGGTCGCCTGGACGTCGGCGGCCGAAGCGGAGGTCCTGGTGGGCGCTCCCAAGGCCCGGCGGCGCTTCATGGACCGGGGCGTCGTGGGCGTCCGTCCGCCGGCCCTGGAGGTGCTGGGGCGCTACCGCGAGGCCCTGCGGCAGAAGCGCGGGCTGCTCCTCTCCGACGGCGCCGGCATCGAGATCTGGAACGAGATGCTGGCCGCCACGGCCGCCGACGTCATCACCCAACGCCACCAGTATGTCGAGCTGCTCAAGGTACGGCTTGCCGGAGCGATCGAGGCTTCGGGCCTCCCCTTCCCGCCGATCGAGCTTCGCTATCGCCCCTCGCCGGCCAACGGCCTGGAAGGTCAGACCGTCATCGCGGACGCCCTCGACCGGATCGCAGACCGCGAACGCCGCCGCCAGATGCCTCTCCTTGGACCTCACCGGGACGAGCTCGAAATCCTGTGGGGCGGCCATGAGATCCGCCGGGTCGCTTCCGCCGGCGAGCGGAAAGCCCTCTCCCTGATGCTCCTGGCGGCCCACGGCAGGGTCATGGAAGACTCGGAAAGGCCTCCTCTCTACCTTCTGGACGACCTCGATGCCGAGCTCGCGCCGGCGACGGTGGCCGCCGTCTGGGGCGTCTTCCGGGAAGCGGGGCAGCTCTTCGCCACCTCGAATCGCCCCCAGGTCTGGCTCACCCTGGAGGTGGGGAAGATCTGGGAAATGGAGCGGGGCGAGCTGCGGCTGCTTTCGGAATAGAAAACCTTCCTTTTCTGTTGAAATAGCTACCAAGGGCCCCGCCGCAAGCGCTGTTTACGGCAGCCCTTCCGCCGTTCGGAAATTCGAGTCTAAGCTGTTGAATTCTCAGCGCTAAACAGGCGCGAAACCGGGTCCGTTCCGTGGTATAATTTATACATTCTCGGACCCTTTCGTCCCGTGGGGTCCTCAGCAAGCCCAGGGAAAGAGTGGAGATCTCGCTTTGACGAATCCTGAGTCGACCTATACCGCTGAAAACATTCAAGTTTTGAAGGGCCTCGAAGCGGTCCGCAAACGACCCGGCATGTACATCGGGGATACGGACGATGCTTCGGGCCTGCACCACATGGTCTTCGAGGTCGTCGACAACTCGGTGGACGAAGCCCAGGCCGGCTACTGCTCGCGGATCGACGTCGTCATCCACGGCGACAACTCGGTGACGGTGGCGGATAACGGCCGTGGCATCCCGGTCGACCTCCACAAGGAAGAGGGACGGTCGGCGGCCGAGGTCATCATGACCGAGCTGCACTCGGGCGGTAAGTTCGACAAGAACTCCTACAAGGTCTCGGGCGGCCTCCACGGCGTCGGCGTGTCCGTCGTCAACGCCCTCTCGGAGACCATGGAGCTCGAGATCAAGCGCGACGGCCAGGTGTGGCGCCAGACCTACCATCGCGGCTTCCCCGCGGCGCCGATCCAGCCGGTCGGCGAGAGCGAGGACACCGGCACCAAGATCCGCTTCTGGCCGGACGCCGAGATCTTCGCCATCCTCGAGTTCAACTACGAGACGCTGGCCACGCGCCTGCGCGAGCAGTCGTTCCTCAACCGGGGCGTCCATATCCACGTCCAGGACGAGCGCACCGACAAGGAAGCCGACTTCGCCTACGCGGGCGGCATCGCCTCGTTCGTCGAGCACCTGAACCGCAACAAGACGCCGCTCCACCCGCAGCCGATCTTCCTCCACGACGTGCGGGACGACGGCACCGGTCCCGAGGGGGTCGAGGTCGCCCTGCAGTGGAACGATGGCTACCAGGAGCTCATCTACGCCTTCACCAACACGATCAACAACCGGGACGGCGGCACGCACCTCGCCGGCTTCAAGGCGGCGCTCACCCGCGCCATCAACTCCTACGCGTCCGAGCACGGCCTGTCGAAGAATCTCAAGGAGAACCTGACGGGCGAGGACGTGCGCGAGGGCCTGACGGCCATCATCTCGGTCAAGATCAAGGACCCGAAGTTCTCCTCGCAGACCAAGGACAAGCTCGTCTCCTCGGACATCAGGGGTTGGGTCGAGCAGGTCGTCAACGAGCGGCTCCGCACCTACCTGGAGGAGAACCCGCGCGAGGCCCGGCGCATCGTCGAGAAGTGCGTGGAGGCGGCGCACGCCCGCGAGGCGGCCCGCAAGGCGCGCGACCTGACGCGGCGCAAGGGCGCCCTCGACGCCTCGAACCTGCCCGGCAAGCTGGCCGACTGCTCGGAGCGCAACCCCGAGTTCGCCGAGCTCTTCCTGGTCGAGGGCGATTCCGCCGGCGGCTCGGCTAAGCAGGGGCGCGACCGGAAGTTCCAGGCCATCCTGCCGCTCAAGGGCAAGATCCTGAATGTCGAGAAGGCGCGCTTCGACAAGATGCTGTCGTCGGACGAGATCAAGGTCATCATCACGGCGCTCGGCACGAGCATCGGCAAGGACGACTTCGACATCGCGAAGCTCCGCTACCACAAGCTGATCATCATGTGCGACGCGGACGTCGACGGCAGCCACATCCGGACGCTGATCCTGACGTTCTTCTACCGGCAGATGGGAGAGATCATCCGCCGCGGCCACCTTTATATCGCGCAGCCGCCGCTGTATAAAGTTTCGCACGGCAAGAGCGAGACTTATCTCAAGGACGACCGCGAGTACCAGGCGTACCTGGTGGACCGCATCAAGGATGCCTGGGAGCTCGAGATCTCTCACGGCGACGGCACGAACGGCAACGGAGATGGTGGACGTTTGACGGGAGCGCGGCTCGCTCATTTCCTGGAAAAGCTCGCCATTTTCCGCCAGAACCTCGACAAGCTCGCCTCACGGGGCTATCCGACCGATGCGATCAAGCTCGTGCTCCAGAACGGCGTCAAGGACAAGACGTCTCTGATGGATCCCGAGAAGGTCGAGCAGATCGCCCATCTGATCGAAGCATCGGGTTTCCACCAGGTGGTCGTCGGTCAGGACGAGGATCACGACACGCTCTACGTGCGCTTCCTTTCGAAGCGCGACGGCGTCGAGCGCGAGATCCGCATCGACTGGAACCTGGTCACCAGCGCCGAGTACCGCGCCATGGCGAACAATCAGCTCGGCCTCGAAGCCATCTCCGGCACCGGCTTCACCTTGATGAAGGGTGAGAACGTCACCATGCACGACACCTTGGAGGAAGCGCTCGAAACCCTTTACGACGGTGCCAAGAAGGGCGTCTCGATCCAGCGCTACAAGGGCCTGGGCGAGATGAACCCGACCCAACTCTGGGAAACCACCATGGATCCCACCAAGCGCCGCCTCTTGAGGGTCCACGTCGAGGACGACGTCGACGCGGACAACATCTTCACCGTCCTCATGGGCGACGAGGTCGAACCGCGGCGCGCGTTCATTCAGGCGAATGCGCTGGATGTGCGGAACCTGGACGTTTGACAGGCTTAGGAGACGATCCGGCGATGTTGACTCCCGTTGAAGTGAAAGCCCTTCCGAATTACCGGCTCTGGCTTCGCTACGCAGACGGTGTGGCTGGCGAAATCGACCTGTCCCATCTGGTAGGGCAGGGCGTATTTGCCTCGTGGACCGACCCTCGAGAGTTTCAAAAAGTCCATATTGGATCGTTTGGCAGCATCGCGTGGACGGAAGAGCTGGAGCTCTGTCCGGATGCTCTTTACATGGAGATCACCGGGAAAGAGCCTTATGAAGTCTTTCCTGATCTGATGCCAAAGGCAGTCAATGCCTGAGATCTGCCGATTTTATGGAATCATCATCAAGATGTACTTTGGCGACCACGCGCCGCCTCACTTCCACGCAGAGTACGGAGATGAAGAAGCTCTGATCGACATTCGAACGATGGCTGTGTTCGCGGGCCATCTATCTCCCCGAGCCATGGGCCTGGTCGTGGAGTGGGCGCTATTGCACCAGGGAGAGCTGAAGGCTTCCTGGGAAAGAGCAGCGAACCTGCAGAGTCCGGGCAAGATCGATCCCCTCAAGTAGGCACACGTCGAAGAATATCTGAGGCTGATTTAGATGAGCGATAACAACGACGAGATCCTCCCCTTCGAGCAGCCGATCGCGGTCGGCATCGAAGACGAGATGAAGCGCAGCTATCTCGATTACGCGATGAGCGTGATCATCGGCCGCGCGCTGCCGGACGTGCGCGACGGCTTGAAGCCGGTGCATCGGCGCGTGCTGTATGGCATGTGGGAGAGCGGCAACCGCTCGGACCGGCCCTACAAGAAATCCGCCCGCATCGTCGGCGACGTCATGGGTAAGTATCACCCGCACGGCGACACGGCGATCTACGACACGGTGGTGCGCATGGCCCAGGACTTCGCCATGCGCTATCCGCTCGTCGACGGCCAGGGCAACTTCGGCTCGATCGACGGCGACAACCCGGCGGCCATGCGATACACCGAGGTGCGCCTGACCAAGCTCGCCGAGGAGATGATCCGCGAGGACATCGACAAGGAGACGGTGGACTGGGGTCCGAACTACGACGGCTCGGAAACGGAGCCCATGGTGCTGCCGGCGCGCGTTCCCAACCTCCTGGTCAACGGCGCCTCCGGCATCGCTGTCGGCATGGCGACGAACATCCCGCCGCACAACCTGCGCGAGGTGATCGACGCCTTGATGATGCTGATCGAAAATCCGGAGGTCACGATCAGGGAGCTGATGACCGTGGTGCCCGGCCCGGACTTTCCGACCGCGGGCTTCATCCACGGCCTGGAAGGCATCCGCTCGGCCTACACGACGGGACGCGGCATCATCCAACTCCGTGCGCGGGCCGGGATCGAGACGAACGCGAAGACCGAGCGGCAGACGATCGTCATCACCGAGATTCCCTATCAGGTGAACAAGGCGCGGATGATCGAGCGCATCGCCGAGCTGATCCGTGAAAAGAAGATCGAAGGGATTTCGGACCTGCGCGACGAGTCGGACCGCGAGGGCATCCGCGTCGTGATCGAAGTGAAGCGCGACGCGGTGGCGGAGATCCTCCTCAACTCGCTTTATAAGATGACCCAGATGCAGACCACCTTCGGCATCATCCTGCTGGCGATCGTCGACAACCAGCCGAAGGTGATGACGCTGAAGGAGCTGCTCCACCACTTCCTCAACCATCGGAAGACGGTGATCATCCGCCGCACCCGCTACGACCTGCGGAAGGCGGAGGAGCGGGCCCATATTTTGGAAGGCCTCCTGAAGGCCCTCGATCACCTGGACGAGGTGATCGCGACGATCCGCGCCAGCCAGACGCCCCCGGAGGCGAAGGCCAACCTGATGTCGCGCTTCGCGCTCTCCGACGTTCAGTCGCAGGCGATCCTCGACATGCGGCTGCAGCGCCTGACCGGCCTGGAGCGCGAGAAGATCGTCAACGAGTACAAGGAGCTGATGGTGCTCATCGAGCGCCTGCGGGCGATCCTCGGCTCCGACCAGTTGGTGCTGGAGGAGATCAAGCGCGAGCTGGCCGAGCTCAGGGATTCCTACGGCGACAAGCGGCGCACCGAGATCATCCCCGAGACGCACGACATCTCGATCGAGGACATGATCGCGGACGAGCCGATGGTGATCACCGTCACCAAGTCCGGCTACATCAAGCGCTCGCCGCTGTCACTCTACCGGGCGCAGGCGCGCGGCGGCAAGGGCCGCACGGGCATGGTGACCAAGGACGACGACTTCGTCGAGCACCTCTACGTGGCGACGGCCCACAGCTACATCCTGGTGTTCACCGAGAGCGGCCGGGTGCACTGGCTGAAGGTGCACGAGATCCCGGAGACGGGGCCGGCGGCGAAGGGCAAGGCGATCGTCAACCTGCTCAACCTGGAGCCGAGCGAGCGGCTGGCGACGACGGTGGCGGTGCGCGAGTTCCGCGACGACCGCTACCTCGTCTTCGCGACCCAGAACGGCACGGTGAAGAAGACCGCGCTCTCCGCCTACGCCAACCCGCGGGTGGGCGGCATCATCGGCATCTACGTCGACGCCGAGGTGGGCGACCGGCTGCTGGCCGTGCGCGAGACGGACGGCCAGAAGGACATCCTGTTCGCGACGGCGAAGGGCTTCTCCATCCGCTTCCCCGAGAGCGACGTCCGCTCGATGGGGCGGGCCACCTACGGCGTCAAGGGCATCGAGCTCCGCCCGGGCGACCGGGTGGTCACCATGGAGGAGCTGGATCCGCAGGGTCAGGTGCTCACCGTGACGGAGCGCGGCTATGGCAAGCGGACGCCGGTCGAGGACTACCGCCTGCAGGGCCGCGGCGGGCTCGGCATCATCAACCTCAAGGTGACGCCGAAGACGGGCGAGGTCGTGGGCGTCCGCTACGTCACTCCCGACGAAGGGCTGATGATCATCACCCAGGAGGGGATGATCATCCGGCTGAACGTCTCCGGAGTGCGCGAGGTCGGCCGCTCGGCTCAAGGGGTCAAGCTGATGAACATCCATTCCGACGACTGCATCGTGGCCGTCGCCAAGCTCGCCGAGAAGGACGAGGAGACGGAGATCGAGCTCGCCAAGGCCGACGACGGCTCCATGCCGGCCGAGCTGGAGATGGAAGCGGCCGACGACGCCGACGATGCGGACGTGCTGGGCATCCTCGGCGAGGAGGACTTCGAGAGCGGCGAGGAGGCCGACGAGGACCCGGACGAGACGGTGCACTAGGAATCCCCCTCCTGGCCGTGGTGTTAACCTAGTCCAGCCCCCCGCGGGGCTGGACCAGCCGCAAGTCATTGGATGCAAATAACGGCGAGGAGGGCGAAGTCATGCAGTTCTTTCTGGACACCGCTGAAATTCAGGAGATCCAGACCGGCCTCGAATGGGGCATGGTCGACGGCATCACCACCAACCCGTCGCTGATCGCCAAGTCGGGCCGGCCGTACCTCGCGACCGTGCAGGAGATCGCCAAGCTCGTTCCGGGCCCGGTCTCCGGCGAGGTGCTGGCGACGGAATACGAAGAGATCCTCACCCAGGGCCGGCGCCTCGCGGGCCTCGCCGAGAACGTGGTGGTGAAGGTGCCCCTCACGCCGGCCGGCCTGCGCGCCGTCGCGACCTTCAAGAAGGAAGGCATCCGCACCAACGTGACCCTCTGCTTTTCGGCCACGCAGGCGCTGCTCGCCGCCAAGGCGGGCGCCGCCTACATCTCGCCCTTCGTCGGCCGGCTGGACGACATCGCCGAGGACGGCATGGAGCTGATCGACCGCGTGGTGACGATCTACCGGAACTACGGCTTCGACACCCAGGTGCTGGTCGCCTCGGTGCGGCATCCGGTCCACATCGTCCAAGCCGCCATGTTGGGAGCGGACGTCGCCACGATTCCCTTCAAGGTCCTGGAGCAGCTCTACAAGCACCCGCTCACCGACGCCGGCCTGGACCGCTTCCTGGCCGACTGGAAGAAGACGGGCAAGAGCTTCGAAGAGCCGTAGGCTTTCTTGGAACCCGCATCTCCCATCCCTCTGGCGCCGGGCCGGCTGTACCGCTTCGCCTGGAGTCTGTACCTGTTCATGGCCCTCGCCGGGACCCTCTGGATCGGCGTCCGGCAGGGCCGGATCCCCCTCGCGCTGTTCGTCGATCCGGACCGGTGGTGGCTCGACCTGGGCCTGGGTCTGGGCGCCGGGCTGCTCCTCCTCGCCGTCTGGTGGGGCGCCGAGCGCGTCTTTCCTCTCGCGAAGGATCTGGAGGCTCGCCTCGCGAGCCTGCTCGGGGCCATCACCCTCTCGGAGGCGGTCGGGCTCGCCCTGCTCTCGGGCTTCGCGGAGGAGCTGTTCTTCCGCGGCGCCGTGCAGGGGACGCTCGGCTGGGCGGGAGCCACGGTCCTGTTCGGCCTGCTGCACAGCGGGCCGGGCAAGGCGTTCCGGCTGTGGACGCTGTTCGCCCTGCTGGCCGGGCTGATCCTGGGCGGCCTCATGGTGTGGCGGGGCAACCTGCTGGGGCCGTTCGTGGGGCACTTCCTGGTGAACGCCGTCAACCTCCGGCGCCTCGCCAGCCGGATGGGGGACTCTGCTAGACTGCGCGAGGGCGAAGCCCCGAGCGAAAAGGAGATCTAAAGGGATGGGAAGCGACTCGCGAGATGTGCTCGCGCGTATCGACGCGGACAAGGAAAACTATCTCGAGGAGCTGAAGGACTACATCCGCATCCCCTCGATCTCGACCGATCCGGATTACAAGGACGACGTGCTCCGCGCGGCGGAGTTCCTGCTGGCCCGGATGCGCGAGGCCGGCCTGACGGCCGAGCGGATCGACACGGACGGCCACCCGCTGGTCTATGGCGAGTGGCTCGGAGCGCCGGGCAAGCCGACGGTCCTCTTCTACGGCCATTACGACGTGCAGCCGGTCGATCCGGTCGAGCTGTGGCGCAACCCGCCCTTCGAGCCGACGGTCGAAGGGGACAAGCTGGTGGCCCGCGGCTCGACGGACGACAAGGGCCAGTCCTACACCCACGTCAAGGCCGTGGCGGCGATGCTTGCCGAGCGGGGCTCGCTGCCGGTGAACGTCAAGTTCCTGGTGGAGGGCGAGGAAGAGGCGGGGGGCCAGGCGATCGACGAGTACGTCCGTAAGGACGCGGGCAAGCGGCTCGCGGCCGACTGCGTCGTCGTCTCCGACACCTCGCTCTACGCGCCCGGCCAGCCGTCGCTGATCTACGGCTTGAAGGGGCTGTGCTACATGGAGATCAAGGTCACCGGCCCCAACCGGGACTTGCACTCCGGCACCTTCGGCGGCGCGGTTTGGAATCCGCTCAACGCTCTCTGCCACATCGTCGACCAGCTGCGGGACGCCGAGACGGGGAAGATCCAGATCCCCGGTTTCTACGACGACGTGCGGGCCCTCGAGGCCTGGGAGCGCGAGGAGTTCGGCAAGCTGCCGTTCGACGAGGACGCGTACCGCAGCGAGCTGGGCGTTCAGGAGCTGTTCGGCGAGCAGGGTTACACCACCCGCGAGCGCACCTGGGGACGGCCGACGTGCGACGTCAACGGCATCTTCGGCGGCTACATGGGCAAAGGGGCCAAGACGGTGCTCCCCTCCTGGGGCGGCGCCAAGATCTCGATGCGCCTCGTGCCCGACCAGGACCCCAGGAAGATCGCCGGGCTGTTCACCGATTACGTCCACGACATCGCGCCGAAGGGCGTGACGGTCGAGGTCATGAACCTCCATGGCGCCGACCCCGTGGTCGTGGAGGCCAAGGGGCCGATCGTCGACGCCGCCCTGGACGCGATGCAGGATGTCTGGGGAGCGCGGCCGGTGCGGATCCGCGAAGGAGGATCGATCCCCATCGTCTCGACGTTCTCCTCGGTCCTCGGCTGCCCGGTGCTGCTGCTGGGCTTCGGGCTGAACGACGACGGCCTGCACTCTCCGAACGAGAAGTTCAACATCAGTCACTTCTACAACGGGATCCGGTCGGTGGCACGGCTGCTGGATCGCCTGGGCGATCTATGAGGAGCAAGGACAATCTCGAGAAAGAGATCAAGTTTCCTGGCGTGGAGCTCGAGAAGCTGCGCGAGCGGCTGATCGAGCTGGAGGCGGAGCGGGTCGGGCCGCCGGCGTTCGAGGACAACTGGATCATGGACCGCGGCGAGGAGCTGATCTCGTCGGGCCGCATCCTCCGTCTGCGCACCGATGGCGGCCGGGCTCGCCTAACGTTCAAGGGCCCCATGCGCATCGAGGGCAACCTCAAGGTCCGCGAGGAGCGCGAGGTGGGGATCGAGAGCGCCGAGGAGGCGCGGGCCTTGCTGGAGAACCTGGGCTTCGAGATGGTGCGGCGCTATCAGAAGGTGCGCGAGGAGTGGCATCTCGGGGGCGTCACGATCGCCCTCGACCATACTCCCATCGGCGATTTCGCCGAGTTCGAGGGAGATGGGGCGGAGACGGTGGCGAAGCGTTGCGGCTTCGACCTTCAGAAGGCGGAGCGCCGCTCTTACCTGCGCCTGTACGAGGACCACCTCAAGGAGCATCCGGACGATCCTCCCGAGATGGTGTTTCCCCCAGGCCGCCTCTCTCCCACTCTCTAGCGGTGAGTCATGCAGGGTAGGCGCATCCGCGCGCTGGTGCTCGCCGCGGGTCTCGGCACGCGGCTGCGTCCACTGACCAACCACACTCCGAAGCCGCTGCTGCCGGTACGCGGCGTGCCCATCCTGGGCCACACGCTGGCGCAGCTCGCCGCCTTCGGGTGCGAGGCGGCGGCGGTCAATCTCCATTATCTCGGCGACCAGATCCGCCAGCGCTTCGGCGACGTCCACGCCGGCATGCCGCTCACCTGGTCGGAGGAGCCGGAGATCCTCGGCACGCTGGGCGCTCTCCACCCCCTGCGCGAGTTCTTCGCGCCGGCCGACCTGGTGCTCCTGTTGAACGGCGACAGCCTGTGCCGCTGGCCGCTGCGGAAGCTGATCCGCCGGCACCTCGCGAGCGGCGCCCGCTCGACCCTGCTGCTGACCTCGCGGCCCGATCCCGCTTCCTTCGGCGGCGGCGTGGGGATCGACCGCGCGGGACGGATCCTCTCCTTCTGGCCGGGAGACGCGGCGCGGGGCGAGGTGGCCCGGCGGCATGTCTTCGCCGGCGCCCACGTTTTCTCCCCGAGTCTGCTGTCGGAGGTAGGGCCCGGCAATGCCGACATCGTGCGCCAGCTCTACGTGCCGATGCTGGAGGCGGGCGAGAGGATCGAGTCGGTCGTCGACTCCGGGAGCTGGCACGACCTGGGGACGCCGCAGCGTTTCCTGGACGCGGCCCTGGACTGGTCCCGCGCCGACTGGCCGGAGCGGCTGTGGCGGCGGTCTTGGATCTCCCAGGAAGCGAGCCTGGGAACAGGAGCGAAGGTGCTCCAGTCGTCGATCGAGCCCGGCGCGCGGGTCGGCGAGGGAGCGCGGGTGGAGGGCTCGATCCTGCTGCCCGGCGCGCGGATCGGCAAGGGGAGCGTCGTCCGGGAGGCCATCGTCGGCTTCGGCGCCTCAGTGCCTCCCGGCGCCTGGGTCGAGCGGCGGATCATCATGCCCCAGCTCACCGGCTTCGCCCCGGGGCTCGACGACTCCGTGGTGGGCGGAGCGGTCTACACGCCGTTCGGGCGCGACGCCGAAGGTTGAACCGGCGGCGCCCGTCTGTCATCATTCTGTCTTGCCTAAAACAGACCCGATGTTCGCAACAAATCCCTTCCGCCTGCTCGTCTTCGACTGGGACGGTACCCTGATGGACTCCATCGGCACGATCGTGGCCTGTACGCAGGCGACGATCCGCGAGCTGGAGCTGGGCGGGCTGCCCGATCAGACGATCCGGGGCACGATCGGGCTCGGGCTCCGGGAGACGATCGACATCCTGAGCCCGGGGTGCGACGACGAGCAGTACGGGCGAATCCTGGATTGCTATCGGACCCATTGGCACAACACCTACCGCGACATGCCGCTCCTGTTCGACGGCGTCGGCGAGATGCTGCGGGACCTCGCGGCAGAGGGATACCTGCTGGCGGTCGCTACCGGCAAGAGCCGCCGGGGCCTCGACTACGCGCTCGACCAGACCGGGCTGCGCGATCTCTTCCAGGTCACGCGGACCGCCGACGAGGCCTTCTCGAAGCCCCATCCCCAGATGCTGCTCTACATCCTGGACGAGCTGGGAGTGCCGCCGCGCGAGGCGGTGATGATCGGCGACACGACCTATGACCTGGAGATGGCGCGGAGCGCGCGGACGGCTTCGGTGGGGGTCTGCTGTGGCGGTCACGTCCGCGAAGAGCTGGAGCGTTTCGGCCCGCTCGCCTGCCTCGACGAGATCGTCGAGCTGTTGCCCTGGCTGGCGAAGCGGGCCGGCACGGTGACTGCCACCGCTACGGTAGCGGTTGAGACGTAGGTCCTACTTCCCCTTCTTCCAGTCCGCCACCATCCCCTCCAGCTCCTTCACCTGCTGGGGGTTCGGCGCCGGCTGGGCGGTCTTGGCGGCGGTCAGGGCCTTCTCGCCGTAGCTCAGGGCACCCTTGGAATCGTTCTTCTTGGCCAGCAGCATCGCCTTGGCGCGGAGGTTCGAGAAGTTCTCCTGGAGGGCGATGGAGGAGTCGATCCAGCGCCCGGCGTCGTCCAGGCACGTGTTGTTCTGGATGCAGTAGTTGGCCGCCTGGAGCGGGGTCTGCCAGCGGATGGATTCCTTCGCCTTGGCCATCACCAGCTTCGGGGTGTCCACCTCGACGGTGAGCGGCAAGCGGAGCTTCTCCCAGTGGAGCACGATCTTGGTGGAGGTGTCCGTGACGTCCTCGAAGTCGAAGGCCATGCGCTCCCGCAGCTCGGCCGCCGGCTCGGGCTTGGCCTGGATACGCAGGGCGTCGTCCTCCTGCTTGTAGCTGAAGGCTCCCCACTCGTCGGCGTCCTTGCTGAAGATGACGGTCCAGTCGCCCGCGGTCGGGATGGTCTGGAGGCCATAGATGCCGGCGGGCAGCTCCTGCCCGCCAACTTTCACCGGCGTGCTGAACGTGATGGTGGTGTTCTCGTTGGCGCCGGTGCGCCAGACCTCGCCGTAGGGCACGAGCTCGCCCCAGATCTTGCGGCCTTTCACCCCAGGGCGGCTGTACTGGATGGAGATCTTGGTCACCCCCACCATCTGGGAGACGGTGGCGTTCGGGCTGGGGCGGGGCAGATCGAGCTGCGGCTGCTGGGCGAGCGCGGCGCCCGCGGTGAGGTGAAGCGCCAGCAGACCGGCGGCCGGAGCGATCGCGCGGAATCCGAGTTTCGTCATTCTTGGCCCTTCCTTTCGTATTCTCAAATAGAACCTTCTGATCTCATGGAATCTACCAGAGGGAGCCCGTGCTGAGGGGTAACGGAACTGTAAAAGCGGCTTCCCCTCCAGGAAGCCTCTCAGGAACCGTAACCGGCGTCGATCCGGCTGGGCTCCGCCATCATCGCCTCGGCGCGGCGGCGCGACTCGACGGATTCCTTCCGCGCCCGCTCCTCGCTCCACTCCGCGGGCGACTGCACCCAGCCCTGGAGGTTGCGGTGGACGAGGTCGGCGATGACGCGAACGTGGTCCGGCCGGTCGTTGAGCGCGGGGATGTAGCGGTAGCGCCCGCCGCCGGCGTGCTGGAAGATCTCGCGGTTCTGCTCGTCGATCTCCTCGATCGTCTCCAGGCAGTCGGCCGAGAAGCCGGGGCAGACGACGTCGAGGTCGCGGATGCCGGCCTTCGCCATCGCCGTGATCGTCTTGTCGGTGTAGGGCTTCAGCCACTCCTCCTTGCCGAAGAGCGACTGGAAGGAGACGTCCCAGCGCTCGCGGGGGAGCCGCAGCTCCTCGGCGGCCAGGCGGGCGAGCTTGTGGCACTCGCAGAAGTAGGGGTCGCCCGCCAGGAAGTAGCGCTTGGGGATGCCGTGGAAGGAGAAGAGGAGCTTCTCCGGCTCGCCCTCCCGCTCCCACAGCTCGCGGATGCTCGCCGCCAGCGCCCGGATGTAGGCGGGGTCGTCGTGGTAGTGATGGATCGTGCGGATCTCCGGCACCCACCGCCAGGTCGTCAGCTCGGCGGCCACGGCGTCGATCGTCGAGCCGGTCGTCACCGCCGCGTACTGGGGGTAGAGCGGCAGCACCAGGATCCGGCGGCAGCCCTTGGCGGCGAGCGCGCGCAGCGCCGACTTGACCGAAGGGTTGCCGTATCGCATGCCGACGGCGACGTGGATGGGCGTGCCGATCTCCCGGCTCAGCACCTGCTGGAGGGCGGCCGCCTGGCGGTTGGTGATGGCGAGGAGGGGCGAGCCCTCCGGGGTCCAGACCTTCTTGTAGAGCGCGGCCGATTTGGCCGGCCGGGTGGTGAGCACGAACAGGTGCAGGATCACCCACCAGAGCGCCTGCGGGATCTCGATGACCCGGGGGTCGAGCAGGAACTCGCGGAGATACCGGCGAAGAGACGGCGAATCGGGCGCGTCAGGCGTGCCCAGATTGGCCACGAGGACGCCCACCGCGGGGCTCTCCCCGTGCTGGAACTCGGGTTGGCCGAAGTACTTCATGGGGAGAGTCTACCCGAGCAGCCCGAAGACCTCGCCCACCTGCTCCCAGCCGATCCGCATCAGGAAGGTGTTGTTCCTGCCGTAGGACTTGCTGCCGAGGATGAAGAAGCCCGGCTCGGGGTTGGCGAGGGTGTCGGCGCCGTGGGTGGTCTGGGCCAGGCAGTCCGAGCCGCCGGCTCCGAGGAGGGCCGCCGAGAGCTTCATCGGACCGCAGGTCGCGTAGCACTCGTGGACCTGGAGCTGACGGTAGAGCGTCGGGTCGCCGACCGCGCCCGTCAGAGCGAGGATGCGGTCAACCTCTACAGTTTCCGAACCGCCGCCGTTCCTCAGGACGACGGCGAGCCTGCCGTTCGGTTTCGAGATCTCCTCGACGGCCACGCCGCGATGGACTTCGACCGCCGCCGAGGCTCCCCGCGCGAGCGCCGCGGCCTCGGCGGCGAGACGGGCCCGTTCGGGCAGGGGATCGCCGTCGTGCGTTCCCCAGCCCGGCTCGGAATTGCGTAGCGCCCAGATCACGCGCGTGCCTGGCAGTCGCGCCAGCGCGCGGACGGCGGTCTGCGCCGAGTGGCCCGCGCCGGCGAGGAGGACGGTCTTGCCGGCCCAGTCCACCGCCTCGGCCGAGAAGTCGGGGATGTCGCGCCGGATGCCGTCCGCGTGAGAGCGCTCGCCGGGAGCCGGGATGCCGCCGTCGCCCAGAGAGTTGGGGTTTCCCCAGGTGCCGGTGGCATCGATCACCACGTCCGCCGTCCCGGTCCACTCCCGGTCTGTCTCGTCGCTCAGGAGGAGGCGGAAGGGACGCCGCCCGCGTTCGGCCGTCGCGATCTCCTCGTGCTTGAGCAGTCCCTGGCGGCCCACGGAGAGCACACGGATGCCCAGCCGGAGGTTCGGCTCGATCTCGGGAAGGGAGGCCAGAGGCTCGAACAGCTTCTCGGCCAGCTCACGGCCCGTCGGGCACTCGGAGCCCCCGGGCACCTCCCGGCCGGCGGATTCCAAGTGCCGGCGCATGCGTGGGGAGACGTTCATCTCCCAGGGCGTGAACAGGCGGACGTGACCCCAGGAGCGGACGTTCCCCGCGACCGTGGGCGCCGCCTCGTAAAGAGTGAAGGGGGAGCCGGCGTCCACAGCGGCTAGGGCGGCCTCGAGGCCGGTCGGGCCGGCTCCCAGAATGGCGATGCGGGGCTTGGCTTCGGACATCTCAATTCCTCTTCAGAAGCGGGAGGCCGCCCTTTCGCGGGCGGGCAGGATCTCCAGGCAGGTGGTCCACCAGCCGGTCAGGATGGTCTCCACGAACTCCTCGGGCAGCCCCTCGCGCCGCATCTCGGCGGCGAGCCCTGGGTGGTCGTAGGCGAGCGGCACGAGCTCGACCGCCAGGCCGTCCTCCCGCGCTTCGAGCAGGGCGTACCAGACGTGGGTGTTGCCGTCGTTGGCGGGCCGGCCGATCACGCCGACGTTGACCACGTCCCGCCCGGAAGGTAGGCGCCGGTGCCACTGGAGCCCGGTGTGGGTGCAGAGGATGCCGTCGCACTCGTTTTGATCGAGTAGCACCTCCAGGAACGGTACGGGCGAGGTGCTCTGGAACAGGAACTCGTTGACCCGGCGCGGCGAGCCGTGGACCAGGAGCAGCTCGCGGCGGCCCACCCGCACCCGCCGCCGTCTGGGGAGCGTGCCCATCCAGGCCTTGAAACCGGGCGAGCAGTGGCGCTCGGTGTAGCGGTAGGAGATCTCCGCGAAGTGGTTGTCGCGCGGGTCGGTGTAGCCGCAGTTGCAATCCTCGCGGCCCGAGGCGAGCGACTCCTCGTAGTTGCCCTGGATCGCCAGCACGCCGCCTTGGAGAAGGAGCGGCGGCACCTTCTCAGGACTGGGGCCGAAACCTCCCAGATCGCCCAGACAGTAGATCGCCTCGGCGCCCCGGCGGGTGGCGTCCTCCAGCAGCTCGGCGAGCGCCAGGTGATTGTTGTAAATACCGCCGAAGACGGCGATCCGCGAGTACGGGCCCTCGACCGGCGTCGGGTCGCCGAGCCCGGCCGTGTAGGAGCTCAGGGCCGCGGCGCGCTCTTCCGGCGAGAGCCTGAGGCCCGTTTCGGCGGCAGCCTTGCGGAAGTCGCCGAGCGGCACCAGCTTCTCGCCCCAGGTCGCCATGCCGCGGTGGGCGGTCAGCTTCTCCCGAGCCTGGCGCTCCTGCTCGTCGAGATCCTTGGGCGGGCGGTACGACATCCTGCTTTCCCTCTCAGGTCCGGCAGCTCACGCCGAAGACGTGGCAGGTCCAGCAGGCCGGATGATCGAGCGGGAATGCGCCGAGGGAGTCGGCCAGCGACTCGCCCATCTTTCCCGAGGGCTCGTTGACCAGGATGGGGCAGACCCAGACGCCCTGATCGGTTACCATGCGGCAGCCGCTGCACTGGAGGTGGTCCAAACCGCCCTCGGGGACCTCGCCCTCGCGCAGGCGCTGCCAGCTCTCGTAGGCGCCGCCGCGCTCGGCCTCGGCGCCGATCTGGAAGACGGGGAGCACCTTGAGGCGCGGCCGCTCGATTCCCATCGACCGCAGCAGCTCGAAGAACTTCGCCTTCCCCGAGTCGGTCGCCGCCTCGCGGCAGACCTCCGTCACCGTGATGACCGGGTTGAGGCCAGCCCCGACCAGGTTGCGGATACCTTCGAGGATGCGCTCGAAAGTTCCCGCGCCGCGGATCGGGTCGTTGCTGGCGGCGTCGTAGCCGTCCATCGAGACTCGCAGGTCGAGCGAGTAGTCCGAGGCGTCGGCCAGCGCCTTGAGCCGGGCGCAGCGGCCGGGATCGAGCAGGAGGCCGTTGGTCAGCACGTTCGCGGGGCCCACGGCCAGCGTCGCCTCCAGGATCGCCTCCATCTCGGGGTTCAAGAACGGCTCGCCACCCGTGAAGTAGTACTCGCGCACCCCGAGCCGCGCCGCCTCGTCCAGGTAGCGGCTCACCTCTGCGAGGGAGATCATCTCGTGCGTGTGGTTGGTGGGCGAGCAGGAGACGAAGCAGTGGGTGCAGGCCAGGTTGCAAACCGTGCCCCCCACCTGGAACCACAGGGTGTCGAGAGAATTCAGCGTGACTTCAGGGGCGTTCATCTCGGCTTGCATAGGTTCAATCAGAAGAATATACGGTTCTCAGCCGCGATCAGATGAAGCCAAAGTCCAGTGTACACGAGCCCTCCCCCGGGCCTGCGCTATGATCTGCGGACCTTGAGACGCTTCCTGATCTTCGCCTTGCCACTCCTCGTCCTCACCATGGCTCTTTTCAGCTTCGTGCTGGAATCCTTGGGAATGGCGCCGGATCCGGCGACGCTCTCGCGCTCGGGTATTCCGCCGCTGCCGGGGTGGGTGGTGCTCGCCACCTGGATGCTTGAAGCCGTTGGCCTCGCGGCCTTATTCCTGCTGATCCAGGGCCGTAGCGGGCGCTGGATGGCCGGCCTGCTGACGGGCTGGATCGCTTGGGTATTCCGCGGGCCGCTGCTGGTGGTGACCGTGGCTGGGCTCGCCGGCCTGCCCGCGGGGCCCTGGTGGACGATGGCCTTCTCCTGGTGGGTGCTCTATACCCTTTGCGGCCTGCTGCTCGGCGCGGTGGCCGCCGCGGCCGGGCTGCTGCCCTAGCTGCCCGAGAGGAATGCCGGAGGCCTTTCAGGCGTTGATCCAGGAGCCGGGAGTTCGATAAACCAGGGTCAACCAAGAACGTGAAGATCGCCGCCGTCGGGAGCGCCCTCCCACCCCACTACTACGACCAGGAGACGCTCCTCGCGGCTCTCCGGCAACGCTGGTCGGACCGCTACTTCAACCTCGACCGCCTGGAGCGGCTGCACAAGAACGTCCTGGTGGGCGGCCGGCACCTGGCGCTGCCCATCGAGGAGTACGACGAGCTGACCACCTGGGGAAAGGCGAACGACGCCTGGATCCGGGTGGCCCAGGAAGTGGGCGGCCGGGCGGTGCTGGACGCGCTGGCGAAGGCGGGGCTCTCGACCTCGGACGTGGACGCCCTGATCTTCGTGACCGTGACGGGCGTCGCGACCCCCTCGATCGACGCCCGGCTGATGAACCTGCTGGGACTGCCCTCGCGGGTCAAGCGGATGCCGATCTTCGGCCTCGGCTGCGTCGCCGGAGCGGCGGGGATCGCGCGGGCCGCGGATTACGTCCGGGGCTACCCGGACCAGGTGGCCGTGCTCCTCTCCGTCGAGCTCTGCTCGCTGACGCTGCAACCCGAAGACCTCTCGATCCCCAACCTGATCGCCTCGGGCCTCTTCGGCGACGGCGCCGCCGCCGTGGTGGTCACGGGCGAGAACCGGCCGGCCCAGGGGCCGCGGATCCTCGCCAGCCGCTCGGTGTTCTACCCCGATTCCGAGCGGGTCATGGGCTGGGACATCTCCGAGTCCGGCTTCAAGATCGTTCTCTCGGCGGACGTGCCGCTGGTCGCCCGGGACAAGCTGCGGCCCGACGTCGATTCCTTCCTCGCGGAGAACGGTCTGACGCGGGACGACATCTCCTCCTGGGTCTGCCATCCCGGCGGCCCCAAGGTCCTGGAAGCCATGCAGGAGTCGCTCGAGCTTCCCCCCGGCGCCCTCGACGTGACCTGGAAAAGCCTGCAGGAAGTGGGGAACCTCTCCTCCACCTCGGTCCTGATGGTGCTCGGCGAGACGCTGGCGAACCACCGGCCGGACCCCGGCAGCTACGGCATGCTGCTCGCCATGGGGCCGGGATTCTGCTCGGAGTTGGTCCTGCTGCGGTGGTGAGGAGAGAACGGCGGTGACTCTCCCAAACCTCGACACCCGCGTCCTCTACACCGTCCTGATCGTCCTGGTCGCCGCCGGGCGGCTCGTGGAGCTGCGGATCGCCAAGCGCAATCTGCTGAGCTTGCTGGCCCGGGGAGGCGTCGAGGTGGCGCCGGGGCATTACCCCTGGATGGTGCTCCTCCATACCGCCTTTCTGGCCGCCTGTCCCCTGGAGGTCTGGCTGCTCGACCGGCCGTTCCTGCCCGTGCAGGGCGTTCCGATGCTCGTGCTGGCCGTGCTGGCCACCGTGCTCCGGTACTGGGTGATCCGGACGCTCGACGGGCGCTGGACCACCCGCATCGTGGTCCTGCCGGGAGTGCCGCCCGTCGCCGGCGGGCCGTACCGGCTGCTCCGGCATCCCAACTACCTGGCGGTGATCACGGAGATGTTCGCGCTGCCGCTCGTCCATACGGCTTGGCTCACGGCCCTCGTCTTCAGCCTGCTGAACGCGGTGCTGCTGAGGGTGCGCATCCGGGCCGAGGAAGCGGGCCTTTCCAGGCTTTCGGACTACGATGCGGTGTTCGCGGACCGGCCGCGCCTGCTGCCGGGGGGAGGAGGACGATGAGCGACGAGGCGACGATCCTGGCCGGCATCGCCGAGGTTGCGCGCCTGCATCTCGGCTGGGAAGGCCCGCTCACGGGCGACATGCGCCTGATCGAGGACCTGCGCCTCGATTCCGTCCGCCTGCTGACCCTGGCCGCCGAGGTGGAGAACCGTTTTCGGGTCTTCCTGGACGAGCTGGACGAGGGCGCCATCGAGACCGTGGGCGACCTCGTGTCCATCGTGATGAGGAAGCTCCGTGCCTGAGACGCTCCTGGACTGGCTCGCCGCGGCCGGCCGACATCCGGAAGGCGGAGTCCGCTTCCTGGATCGGGCCGAGCGGGCGACCTGGTTCGGCTGGAGTGAGGTGCGCGAGCGGGCCCAGGCGGTCGCAGGGGGGCTGATCTCCCTGGGGATCGGCCGCGGCGACCGGATCGCCCTTGTCTTCCCCACGGGGATCGAGTTTTTCGATGCCTTCTTCGGCGCTCTCCTGGCCGGAGCCGTGCCGGTGCCCCTCTATCCGCCGGTGCGGCTGGGCCGTATGGGCGAGTACGTGCAGCGCACGGCGCGCATGCTGGAGCGGTCGGGCGCCCGCCTGGTGCTGGCCGACTCGCGGGTGCGGCGCCTGCTCGGCGAGGCGGTTTCGGCGGTCAGACCGGACCTCGGCTGCCGGACGGTCGCCGATCTGCCGAAGGCTGCATCGGAGCCCATTCAGGTCGAGCTTTCCGATCTGGCCCTGATCCAGTTCTCCTCCGGCACGACGGTGGACCCCAAGCCGGTCGCGCTGAGCCACCGCGCCGTGGCCGCGCAGGTGGAGATCCTCAACGGCTTCTGGCACGACACCGGGGAGCTGAGGCACAGCGCCGTCTCCTGGCTGCCGCTTTACCACGACATGGGGCTGATCGGCTGCGTCTGCCCGGCTCTCGCCCGCGACGCCACCCTGACCCTGATCGGGCCGGAGCTGTTCGTGGTCCGGCCGGCCTTGTGGCTGCGGGCGATCTCCCGATACCGGGCGACGATCTCGCCCGCCCCCAACTTCGCCTACAGCCTGTGCGTGACCCGCGTCGCCGACGCCGAGATGGAGGGAACAGACCTATCCTGCTGGCGGACGGCCCTGAACGGCGCCGAGTCGGTCGCCCCGTCGGTGCTGCGCGCCTTCTGCGACCGCTTCGCCCGCTGGGGGTTCCGGCGCGAGGCCCTCACTCCTGTCTACGGCCTGTCGGAAGCGGCCCTCGCCGTCACCTTCTCGGATCTCGACCAGCCGTTCCGCGGCCGGCTCTTCGACCGTGAGGGCCTCTCTCGCGAGGGCGCCGCCCGCGAGGCCGAGGACGGCCGCGAGATCGTCTCCGTGGGCCGGCCGGTCCCCGGGTTCCGGCTGCGGATCGTGGATCCGTCCGGCAACGACCTGCCCGAGGGACGGGTGGGACGGGTGTGGGCCCGGGGACCGTCGCTGATGGATGGCTATCTCGGCGATCCGGAAGCCACGGCGCGCGCCTTGCGCGACGGCTGGCTCGACACCGGCGATCTCGGCTTTCTCCAGAAGGGGGAGCTGTACCTGACCGGGCGCGCCAAGGATGTGGTCATCCTGCGCGGCCGCAACTACGCGCCGGACGAGATCGAGCGGGCCGCCGACGGTGTCGCTGGCGTGCGGCCCGGCTGCGTCGTGGCCGCGAGCTGGCTGCCGGAGGACGCTCCCGGGGAGGTGCTGGCCCTGTTCGTCGAAGCCTCGCGGCAAGCCCGGCCCGCGGAGATCGAGGCCCTGCCTGAAGCTTGCCGGGAAGCCGTTCTCGGCGCCACGGGGCTGGGCGTGGATGAAGTCGTCCTGCTGAAGCCGGGCACGCTGCCGCGCACTTCCTCCGGCAAGCTCCGCCGGGCGGAGACGCTACGGCTTTACCTCGCTGGCGAGCTCGCGCCGCCGGAGCCGGTGACGCCGATGCGCCTCGCCGGAGCCATGGCCCGGTCGAGCCTGGCCTACGCCGGTATGCGCCTGAAGAAGAAGAGGAAGAGCGGGTGACGGACGGCCTCGACCTCCTGGTGGTCGGCGGCGGTCCGGCGGGCCTTACGACCGCCATTCGGGCGCGGCTCGCGGGATTGTCGGCGGCCGTTCTCGACCGCGCCAGGCCGCCCATCGACAAGGCTTGCGGCGAGGGATTGATGCCGGACGCCGTGGCCCGGCTGCGGGAGATCGGCGTCGAGCCGCGCGGGCTTCCCTTCCGCGGCATCCGCTACTTCGACGGCGAGGCCATGGCCGAGGGCGTCTTTCCCCACGCCGGGGGATTGGGCGTGCGGCGCCTCGAGCTGCACCAGGCGCTGGTCCGCCGGGCGGAAGAGGTCGGCGTGAGCCTCCGCTGGGGCGTCAAGGCGGAGGGGCTCGGCGCTGGCGGGGTGACAACGGACCAGGGCACCTTCGCGGCGCGCTGGATCGTGGGGGCCGACGGCCTGCGCTCGCAGGTCCGCCGGTGGGCCGGGCTGGAAGCGGGGGAGGGCTCGTTCCGCCGCTTCGGCGTGCGGCGGCACTTCTCGATGGCCCCCTGGAGCGACTTCGTCGAGGTCTACTGGGGCCCCGCCTGCGAGGCGTACGTCACTCCCGTGAGTGGGGACGAGGTGGGAGTGGCCCTGCTTTGGAGCGAGGGCAAGGCCGGCTTCGACGACCTCCTGGAGCGCTTTCCCACCCTGCGCGCCAGGCTTGACGGCGCTCCCGCTTCCTCGCGCGACCGCGGCGCCGGGCCTCTTCACCAGCGGGCGAGGGCCGTCCGGCGGGGCAACGTGGCGTTGGTGGGGGATGCCGCTGGATATCTCGACGCCATCACCGGTGAAGGCCTGGCCGTGGCGCTCCACGAGTCGGCGGCCTTGGCCGAGGCGGTCGTGGCCGGTAATCTCAGCCTCTACGCCGCCGCCCACCGGCGCATCAACCGCCTGCCCAACACCATGACCTCCCTGATGCTCGCCCTGGAACGGCGGCCCCGGCTGCGCGCCCGTGCCGTCCGTGCTCTCGCCGCGGAGCCGGCGCAGTTCTCCCGCCTCCTGGGGATCCACGCCCGCACCCTGCCGCCCCGCCGTTTGGGGGTCGATGGTGCCTTGCGGCTAGCCTGGCGGCTGGTGGCGGCGTAGGGCGCCGCATACAGGGTGGAATGTAGCGCGGCCCGCCAGGCGTTGTTCCCTTGCGGCCGCCGAGACCTCGGCCGGCCGTTCCCGTTTTGATCCCCTGGAACATAGAATAGAGGCCTGATGAAGAAGTCCACGCACGACTGGTCCCCGATCCTCGCCGCCGAGCGGCCGGTGGAGCGCTTCTCCGCGCATGGCCGGCACCGCCTGGCGCTGGCGTACGGGAACACGTACCACGTGGGCATGTCGAGCCTCGGCTACCAGCGGTCGTACGAGCTGGTCCACGCCCGGCCCGACTGGTCCTGCGAGCGCTTCTTCAGCGACGGCTTCGGCATGCCGCTCTCCGTCGAGAGCCGGCGGCCGCTGGACGATTTCCGCTGCGTGGCCTTCTCCGTCTCCTTCGAGGAGGACTACGTCAACCTTCTCCAGATGCTCGACCGGGCCCGCATCGCCCTGCGCCGCGGCGACCGGCAGCCCTGGGACCCGGTGATCGTGATGGGCGGCTCCTGCGCCTCGATCAACCCGCTGCCGATGTCGGAGTTCGTCGACGTCTTCGCCCTCGGCGCGGCCGAGAACGTGCTGCCCGCCCTGCTCTCCGCGCTGGAGGAGGAGACGGACCGGGAAGCCGTGATCGAGCGCCTGGCCTCGCAGGACGGCTTCTACGTGCCCGCCTTCCACCGTCCCGAGGAGGGCGGGGACGAGCTGCCCAAGCTCAACAAGCTGGAGCTGAGCGAAGAGCAGATGAAGCAGCCGGGCTTCCTGCCGACGACGGCCATCGTCACCCCGAACACGGAATTCTCGGAGAAGTTCCTGATCGAGATGTCGCGCGGCTGTCCCGAGAAGTGCCGCTACTGCTGGGCCACCTTCGGCATGGGGCGCTTCCGCTGGCATCCGACCGAGTACATCCTGGCGTCGCTCGAGCGGGCCCGGGGGGTCACCAACCAGCTCGGGTTCGTGGCGACCGCCGTGGGCGACCATCCGGACATCGAGAAGATCCTCCGGGAAGCCAACAACCTGGGCTTCCGTACCTCGGTCTCGTCGATCCGCATTCCGGCCGTGAACGAGGGGGTGCTCGACGCGCTGCACGCCTCGGGCGACCGCTCCATCACCCTCGCTCCCGAGACGGGCACGGACGAGCTGCGGGTCAAAATGGGCAAGCCGATCACCAACGAGACCCTGCTGGGCAAGATCCGGCTGATCTTCCAGCACGGCTTCACCCAGCTCAAGCTCTACTTCATCGTCGGCCTGCCGGGCGAGACGATGGAGGACGTCGAGGGCATCCTCGAGCTCGCCGGCCGGGCGAAGGCCATCATGCTGGAGGAGGCGGCGAAGACGGGGGTGATCGGCAACATCCACCTCGGCGTCAACGTCCTCGTGCCGAAGCCCTACACTCCCTGGCAGCGCGAGCCGATGGACGACGAGCGGAGCCTCAAGGAGAAGGTCGCCGTGCTGCGCAAGGGGGTCTCCCGGATGCCGAACGTCTCGATCGGCTCCATCTCCGTGCGCCAGGCGGTCTGGCAGACCTACATCAGCAAGGCCGGCAGCGACGCCGCGGAGGTGATCGAAGCGGCGGCCCGGGGCGAGTCGGTCAACGCGCTCCTCCACCGCTTCGGCCACAAGATCCAACCGGAGGTCTACCAACGCCTGGAAGGCGACCTCCGGTGGCATTTCATGCGGCAGGCCTAGCGCCGGTCGTTCAGCGCCGGTAGTAACCTCCCTTGTCCGACATCGAGCGGTCGACGGAGAAGGCGCCGCTGCCCTTGATCAGGATGGCGAGCGCCATGCCGATGGCCAGGAGGTGGTACTCGAACCCCTCGCCCTTCTGATTTCCCATCCAGTTCATGAAGAAGCCGTTGGGGAGATGAACGGTGACGATGGCGCCCACCATCACGCAGAGGATGCCGAAGGCCCCGAGGCGGCCGAGGACGCCGGCGATCAGCGAGAGGGAGCCGAAGAACTCGGCGAGGATGACCAGGAAGACGACCACGGCGGGCAGGCCCATGCCCGTCATCCCCTGCATCGTGCCGGCGAAGCCGCCGCCGCCAAACCAGCCCAGCAGCTTCTGGGCGCCATGCGGGAACATGACGATCCCCAGGGTCAGCCGCACGATCAGCATCCCCACGTCGTCCTCCGTCTGCATCAGCGTCTTCAGCATCGGAACCTCCCCCCATCGTCGATGATCGTTCGTTTGGATTGTCCTACATTTCCGGCATCTCTGGAGCCAGTACGAGCAGCCGCTCCGGCGCGAGCCGGACGGCGAAGGGCAGGCGCTCCTGGCAGAGGTCGCCGTCCACCTGGGCGGCGGCGCCCGCCGGCGCCTCGAAAGCGACTTCCCGGACACGGCGGATCTCGACGTCGCGCCGCCGGTGATGGGCGGAGCGGAACAGATCGAAGGTGAACGACATCGTGGCGGCCCGGCCCGTGCCGCGGAAGACAACCAGCTCGAGCCAGCCGTCGTCCGGCCGGGCGCCGGGAGCGAGGCGAAAGGCGCCGGCGTAGTAGGGGGTGTTCGACACCGCGGCGAAGGACGCTTCCAGGGGCTCGCCGTCGGCGACGATCCGGAGCGGCGGGTAGGGGTAGCGCCACCACTCGGCGAGCCCCTGCCAGGCGATCGCCGCCTTGCCGAAGCGCCACTTGAACCGCGGATCCAGCCCGGCCAGAAGGTTGGCGTCGAGGCCGGCCGAGACCATCATCAGGAACGGATGCCCGCCGGCGAGACCGACGTCGAACGGCCGGGCCGGCAGCCGGCCGAGGAGGGCCGCGGCGGCCAACGGGTCGACGGGAATGCCGAGCGCCCGCGCCAGCAGGTTGGCCGTGCCTCCCGCCAGGACGCCCAGGGCCGCGGGGCTGCCGAGGAGCCCCGCCGCGACCTCCCGCATGGTGCCGTCGCCGCCGAAGGCGAAGACGGCTTCCATCTCCCGCGAGCGCTCGCGGGCCAGCTCGATGGCCTGGCCCGCGTGGGCGGTGGGCACGGGCTCCACTTCGAAACCGCCGGCGCGCAGGGCGGCTAGGATCGCGTCCAGCGCCAGTGCGTGCCGCTGGCGCCCCGACCGGGGGTTGTAGATCAGGGCGGCGCGGCGCATTGGTATCGAGGCGGAAGGTTCAGAAAAGGGTTCCCGGAGTGCCGGGGGGCAGCCGGTACCCGAGGTGCTGGTAGGCGCGGCGGGTAGCGACCCGGCCGCGGGGCGTGCGCTGGAGGAAGCCCTCCTGGATCAGGTAGGGCTCGTAAAGGTCCTCGAGAGTCCCCGAGTCCTCTCCCACGGCTACGGCCAGCGCCTTGAGGCCGGCGGGACCGCCGTCGTAGTGCTCGATCAGGGTGCTCAGGAGCTTCCGGTCCAGATCGTCGAAGCCGAACTCGTCCACCTCCAGCAGGGTGAGGGCGCCGCGGGCCATCTCGACGTCGATCGTCTTTGCCCGCTCGACCTGGGCGAAGTCGCGCACCCGCCGCAGCAGGCGGTTGGCGACGCGGGGGGTGCCCCGGCTGCGCCGCGCGACCTCCTCGGCCCCGGCCCGCTCGATCGGCACGCCAAGGAGCCGGGCCGAGCGGAGGATGATCTCCGTCAGCTCCTCCGGACGGTAGAAGTCGAGGCGATGGACGATGCCGAAGCGCGCTCTCAACGGCGGGCTGATGAGCCCCGCCCGCGTCGTCGCCCCCACCAGGGTGAAGCGGGGAAGCTCGATCTTCACGGTGCGCGCCGCCGGGCCCTGGCCGATGACCAGGTCCAGCCGGAAATCCTCCAGGGCGGGGTAGAGGATCTCCTCGACCGTCGGCCCCAGGCGGTGGATCTCGTCGATGAACAGCACCTCGCCCGGATCGAGGTTGGTCAGGATGGCCGCGAGGTCGCCGGCGCGCTCCAGGACCGGTCCGGCCGTGGTGCGCAGGGGCGCGCCCATCTCGCTCGCGATGATGTTGGCGAGGGTCGTCTTGCCGAGGCCGGGCGGGCCGAAGAGGAGGACATGGTCGAGCGACTCCCGCCGTTCCCGCGCCGCGCGGAGGAACACGCGCAGGTTGTCGATGACCTTCTTCTGCCCGATGTACTCCTCGAGACGATTCGGGCGCAGCGACGTCTCGACCCCCAGGTCCTCCGGGTCGGGGACGCCGGAGAGGATGCGGTCCTCGGCGGTCATGGCGGCATTCTAGCCGTTTCTCCCTCTCTCCCGGCGAGCGGCTACGCCCTTGACAGCCGGTTGAGGCTCGACCGCAGCAGCTCGTTGAAGGCGGCTTCGGGCTTCTCCCGGCGGGCCTCGGCCACCGCGCGCTCGGCCTGGCTGGCCTTGTAGCCGAGATTGACCAGGGCGGAGACCACGTCCTGGTCGGCCGGCACGGCGGCGGCCGACTGATCGGGCAGCTCGGCGGCCAGCTCCCGCATCTTCTCCCGCAGCTCCAGCACCATCCGCTCGGCCGTCTTCTTGCCGATGCCGGGGATGGTGGCGAGGCGTCCGAGATCGCCGGACGCGATGGCGCCCAGGAGGTCTTCCGGCGGCATGCCCGAGAGGATCACCCGCGCGAGGCGCGGCCCGATGCCGGAGACGGCGATCAGCCGCTCGAAGAGCAGCTTCTCGCGCTCGGTCCAGAAGCCGAACAGGGCGATGCCGTCCTCGCGCATGTGGGTGTGGATGAAGAGCCGGATCTTCTCCTCGCGCCGCTTCTCGATCTCGTACCAGGTGGACAGGGGGATGTGGACCTCGTAGCCCACTCCCTGGACGTCGAGGAGCAGGCGATCCGGCGCGGCCTGGATCAGGGTGCCCTGGAGATAGCCGATCATCGGAGGAGGATTGTAGAGCAGAAGGGGGGAAGGCGTCGGGGCGGCCTCGTGGGCCGCCCCGGAAGGGAAAACGTCTAGCTCTGCTGCGGCGGGGCCATGCCGAGCTGGTCGAGGAACTGGCGGTCATACTCGACCCCCAGCTCGCGGCGGCGCTGCTCGATCAGGGCCGCCTGCAGGCGGGACAGCTTCTGCTGCAGGAGGCTGGTGCGGGTCTGCTCGCGGTTGGAGGCGTACTGCTTCGGGTCCCAGCCCTTGTGGTCGGTGACCTGGAACAGCAGCCCGCCCTGGGCGTCCGCGACCGGGCCGCCGATCTGGCCGCTCTGCAGCCCCAGGGCCGCCTTGGCGAGGTCGGGGTTGTAGCCGATCCCGGGGATCGTGCCATCGCCGCCGAACTCCTGCGACTCCTTGACCTCGGCGCCCAGCTCGGCCGCCACCTGCTCGAGGGTCTTGCCCTGGGCGATCTGCCGCTTGGCGTCCTCGAGCCGGCGCATCACGATCTGCTGCACCTTCTGGCCGGCCACCGCCTGCTGCACGCGGGGCTGGACCTCCGCCAGCTCCGGCGTGCGGGGCTCGACGATGTCCTTGAGATAGAGCACGGCCCAGCCCTGGGGGAGCTGGACGGCCTGCGAGACCTCGCCCTTCTTGAGCGCGAAGGCGGCGGTGCCGAGGGGGTTGCCCTGGGCGGCGATCTTGCCGGTCTCGGCGAAGGTCACGCCCGGGTTCTCCTGGGCGAGCGCCTTCAGGGCGTCGGCGTTGGCCGGCTTGTCCTTGGCGAGCTTGGCGGCCAGCTCCTTCGCCTTGCTCTCGGCGAGCGGCCCCGCCTTCTCGGCGGCGAGGCGGGCGCGGACCGGCTCCTTCACCTCTTCGAACGTGCGCGTGCCGCCCGCCCGCTTGTCGGTCACCTCGAGCAGGTGATAGCCGAAGGAGGACTTCACCGGGCCCACGAGCTTGCCCGTGGGGGCGCCGAAGGCCGCGTCCTCGAACTCCTTGACCATCTTGTTGCGGCCGAAGTAGCCGAGATCGCCGCCGTTGGCCTTGCTCGCGGTGTCGTCCGAGAACTCGGTGGCCACGGCCGCGAAGTCGGCGCCGCCCGCGAGGCGCTTCCGGGCCTCTTCGATCCGCTGGCGGGCCGCCGCGTCCGTGCGCTGGTCGTTGACATTGACGAGGATGTGGCGGGCGCGCACCTGCTCTTCCTGGGTGAGCTCGGCCTGGTGGGCGTCGTACCAGCTCCGCACCTCCGCGTCGGTGACCTGCACCTGTCCGGCCATGCGGTTGCCGTCCACCAGCAGGTAGGCCACGTCGCGCTGCTCGGGCAGGCGGTACTCCTGCTTGTGGGACTGGAAATAGGCCGCCAGCTCGTTCGGCTGCACCTGGGCTTCCTGGAGGAAGCGGGCGCGGGGGAGCTGGACGTAGCGGATCTTGGCCCGCTCGACCTGCTCGCGGTAGGCGTGCTGGACCTCGTCCTCGCTGACGAAGAGGTTGGCGCTCAGGGCGTCGCTGAGCTTCTTCAGGAGCAGCTCCTCCCGGATTCCCTCCTCGAAGGCCGCGGGGTTGAGCTGGTTCGCCTGGAGGAGCTGCGCGTACTTCTCCTCGCCGATGAAGCGGCCCTGCTCGTCCTGGAAGACCGTCTCCTTGAGGATGCGGTCGCGCAGCTCCCCGTCGGTTACCCGGAGCCCGAGGCGGCGGGCCTCGGCGAGCAGGATCTTCTGATTGATGGCTCGGTCGAGGGCCTGCAGAGGCAGACGCATCTGCTTTTCCATCTCCGGCGTGAGCTGGTCGCCGTAGATCTGGCGGTAGAGGCCCTCGAGCTGGCGGTACTCGCGCTGGAACTCGGTGAGCGACACCGTCTCGCGGCCCACCTTGGCGGCCGTGCTCTGGTTGCCGCTGCCGTTGCCACGCATGCCGGAGCCGAAGTCCGCGGCCAGCGCCAGCACGAAGAGCGCGATGATCACCCAGAGAATCCAGGCGAGGTTCTTGAGGTTGTCCCGAAATACCTTGAGCATAAACGAACTCCTTTCCTCTCCCAGGAGGAACCCGGCACTTTACCAGCGCCGCGCGGACCGCACAACCCCGCGGTGTGTTATATTCACTTTCCTACATGAAAGGGAGTTGAGTGCCTGCCCAGCCGAAGGTTGCCCGACCGGGCAAGGATTGGTACAGCGTATCTGTGGAGACCATCCAGGGATGGGGCCTCCTGCTGCTGATCCTGGTCGCTCTGGGCCTCGGCTTCCTGGGCTACCGCGCCTGGGACCGCCAGTCGCTGGAGCGCGAGGCCGCGTCGGCGATCGACGAGGCGGAGAGCCTCCTGCAGCGCCTCGGCAACGAGAAGCGCGCCGCCTCCTTCGCCGGCGAGATGGGCGCCGCCCGGCAGAGCTTCGAAGAGGCCCAGGCCCGCTTCTCCTCCCAGGACTTCCGCGGCGCTCTGGACAACGGCCAGCGCAGCCGCAACGTGCTGCTGTCGATCCTCGACGCCTTGGCGCTGCGCGGCTCGTCGGGCCAGGCGCAGTTCATCTCGCTCCAGGGCGAGGTCGAGTACCGGCGGGGCGACGGCGGCGAATGGCAGGAAGCGCGCGGCCGGGTCCATCTCCAGTCCGGCGACTACGTGCGCACCTCCGAGGGCGGCTCGGCCGAGATCATGTTCGTCGACGGCACCCTGTACACCGTGCGCCCCAACACCCAGTTCATCGTCTCGCCCGGCAGCGCCGGATCGGGCAGGGCGGAGCAGTCGATCGAGATGGAGTACGGCTGGGTCAACCTCAGCACCTCGCCGAAGTCGTCGAGCAACGTGCGGACGCCGGGAGCCGTGGCGCGGGTCAAGGAGGACTCCGAGGCCTTCGTGGCGGTCGATAAGGCAACCAGCCAGGGGCGTTTCGGGGCCTACAGCGGCGGCATGGAGCTCTCGTCCAAAGGCGGACTGACGCGCGAGGTGGAGGCGTTGCAGCAGGTGGTGCAGACGGGCGATCTGCTTTCCGAGCCCAAGCCGCTGCCCGGCCGGCCCGAGGCCATGGAACCCGCGGACAACCAGTCCCTGGACCTCGAGCAGACCAAGCGCGTCGTCCTCTCCTGGTCGCCCATCGAGGGCTCCTCGCGCTACGCGCTGCAGATCTCGCGCAACCATCTCTTCGTCGAGAACGTGATCGACGCCGGCAACCGCTCCAAGACGCGGGCCACCCTGGGGCTGCGCGGCGAGGGAACGTTCCACTGGCGGGTCGCCGCCTTCGGCCAGGACGGGCTCCAGGGGCCTTGGAGCGAGCCGCGGAAGTTCCGCGTCGCCTCCTCCCGCGCCGCCAGCGGCGAGCGCAAGGACACCACGCCGCCCGAGCTTGACCTCGACGACGTCAAGACCTACGGTAGTATCTTCATCGTCGCCGGCCGCAGTGAGCCAGGAGCGCGGATCGAGGTCAACGGCGAACAGGTCAAATCCAGCGTCGACGGCGCCTTTACCAAGACCGTCCAATTGACCAAAGAAGGTTGGAACATCATTGAAATCCGCGCTCGGGACGCGTGGGGGAACGAAACTGTCCGCCGGCACCGCGTTTTCGTGGAAAATGCATAGAAAATTCCTGTAAAAGGAAGAGCGCGTCTCTCAAATCCCGTAAACTCCCCACCGCCGGCGCATTCCGCGGCGGACTTTCCCGAAGAAGGATCAAGAAGGCTGATGCCCCTCGCCTCGTTGTTACGCTACTTTTCCAAAGACCTGGCCATCGATCTCGGGACCGCCAACACCCTTGTGTTCGCCAGCGGCCAGGGCATCGTGGTGCGCGAGCCCTCCGTCGTCGTCATCAACAAGATCACCAACCGGATCGAGGCCGTCGGCAGCGAGGCCAAGGAGATGCTCGGGCGCACGCCCGGCAACATCGAATCGATCCGGCCCATGAAGGACGGGGTGATCGCCGATTTCGAGGTGACGGAGCGGATGCTCGAATACTTCATCAAAAAAGCCCATGGGCGCAAGATGTACGTGCACCCGCGGATCGTCATCGGCGTCCCTTCGGAGATCACCCAGGTGGAGAAGCGCGCGGTGCGCGACTCGGCCATGCGGGCCGGCGCCTCGGAAGTCTTCCTCGTCGAGCAGGCGATGATGGCCGCGATCGGCGCGGGGCTGCCGATCACCGAGCCTTCGGGAAACATGATCGTCGACATCGGCGGCGGCACGACGGACGTGGCGGTGATCTCGCTCGCCGGCACCGTCTACAGCCGCTCGGTGCGCATCGCCGGCAACGAGATGGACGTCGGCATCATCCAGTACCTCAAGCGCAAGTACAACCTGCTGATCGGCGAGCGTACCGCCGAGGCGATCAAGATCGAGCTGGGCTCCGCCTATCCCCTCAAGGAAGAGCTCAAGATGGACATCAAGGGCCGCGACCTCGTCGAGGGCGTGCCCAAGACCCTGACGATCTCCGACGAGGAGATCCGCGAAGCTCTCGCCGAGCCGGTCGCGACCATCGTCGAGGCCGTGCGCATGGCCCTGGAGCGCACCCCGCCGGAGCTGTCGGCGGACATCATGGACAAGGGAATCGTGCTCTCGGGCGGCGGCGCCCTGCTGCGCAACCTCGACCAGCGCCTGCGCGACGAGACCGGCCTGCCGGTGGTCCTCGCCGAGGATCCCCTGGCTTCGGTGGTGCTCGGCACGGGCCGGCTGCTGTCCGACATGGACCTGCTGCGCAAGGTTTCCATCCGGTAATCCGCTGTTTAACCGCCATTAACCGGATCATCGAAGCGGTCGCAAAAGCGTGGACGAGCGCCGCACCGGCTGGGTGTTGATCGTCGTGCTGGTCGGGCAGCTCGTGTTTCTGGCGATCCAGGGCGCGCGCTCCGGCGAGACGCGGATCGAGGGTTTGGGGCTGCGCCTGCTGGGCCCCATGGCCCGCGGCGTGGCCTCGATCCCCCATGGCGTCACCGACGCCCGCGAGGGCATGAAGCTGCGCGGCAGCCTGCTCGAGGAGAACCGGCGGCTGCGGCGGGAGATGGGGGACCTGCGGCTGCGCCTGCTGCGCCTCACAGACGTCGAGGGCGAGATGCAGCGGCTGGGGGCCGCCGTGCGCTACCCCACCCCGCCGGCCGGCCGCATCCGGGCCGTCGACATCATCTACGTCGACCACGCCTCCTGGCTGCGTACGCTGATCCTCTACACCGGCGACGTTCCGGCGCGGGTCAACCAGCCGGTGCTCTCTCCCGATGGCCTCGCCGGCCGGGTGGTCACGGTCGCCGGCCCTTACGCCAAGGTCCAACTCGTCACCGACCGCGCCGCGAGCGTCGGCGGCATGATTCTGCGCACCCGCCGGCAGGGAGTGGTGCGCGGCGGCGGCCGGGGCAGCGGCGGGCTGGAGCTCGACTACGTCCCCCTCCAGGCCGACGTGCGGCCGGGCGACCGCGTGCTGACCGCCGGCATCGACGGCGTCTACCCGCGCGGCATCCCGGTGGGCACCGTGGTCTCGGTCGAGCCGGGTGGGCAGCTCTTCCACAAGATCCTGGTCGCCCCGGCCGTCGATTTCGGCACGCTGGACCAGGTCTACCTGCTCGACTATCAATCGGTTCCGCCCGACGTCAAAGAGGCCCATCCCGGTGCAAACCCTTAAGCTCGTCGCGGCCATCGCGCTCGCGGCGCTCGTGCACTTCGTCGGCATGAGCATCTCGCCGTTCTTCGGCCGCGTCGTCGACGTCTTCCTGGTGCTGGTGGCGCTCCACGGCCTCAACGGCAACTCGCTCTCGGCGCTGCTGGTCGGCCTGCTGGTGGGGCTGCTGCAGGACTCGCTGACCAGCGGGCCCTTCGGCCTGTTCGGTTTCGCTGATACCATCATCGGCTACGTCACGGCGCGCCTGGCGCAGCGTCTGGTGATCCAGCGGGCGACCGGCGTGCTGGCGGTCGTGAGCTTCGCCTCCGTTCTGCAGCAGGCCCTGGTGACCGGTCTCGCCTTCCTGCTGCTGCCGGCGCCGGAGTTGCCCAACCCGATCTGGGCCGCCGTCCGCGCGGGGGCCTGCGGGCTTCTCGGGATGGCCGTCTACGTGGCGACGAGCCGCTGGCGCAGCTCCTCGGAAACCCGCCGCCGCGGCCGCATGAGCAAGCTCCGCTTGAACTGAGGCCCCATCATGCAGGTGGTTCGTGAGCATCGAGACGATCTGGTCAGCCGAGTGCGGGTGTTGACCACCCTGGTCACCGGCGTGCTGGTGGCCATCGCCACCGGTTTCTGGTTCGTGCAGCTCGTCCAGGGCGACTACTATCGGGAGCTGGCCGAGAACAACCGGCTGCGCAAGCTTCCCATCAAGGCCCCCCGCGGCCTCATCTACGACCGCAAGGGCCGCCTGCTGGTCGAGAACGTCCCGAGCTACAACCTGACGATCGACCGCAGCCGCAGCGACCGGCTGGAGGACAGCCTCGAGTTCGCCTCCGGCGTGCTCGGCCGGCCGATCGAGGATCTGCGCAAGATCCTGGAGGGCTACCAAGGGATCCCCCAGTTCAAGCCGGTGCTGCTGGCCGAGAACCTCACCCTCTCGGAGGTGGCGCGCATCGGCGTCGAGGGGCTCCGGTTTCCGGAGTTCGAGGTCGAGGTCCAGCACCTGCGTCTCTATCGCCACCGCGAGCAGACGGCCCATCTGCTGGGCTATCTGGGCGAGGCCTCGCAGGCGGAGATCGAGGAGGCGAACGGCTCCTACCAGCCGGGCGACATGGTGGGCAAGAAGGGGATCGAGCAGACCTACGACGCCAAGCTCCGGGGCGCGGACGGCGAGCGCGTGGTGGTGGTGGACAGCCGCGGCGAGCTGCTGGAGGAGTACGGCAAGAAGCCGGCCGTCCCCGGCCGCAACCTTACGCTCGCCATCGACCTCGAGCTTCAGCAGGAAGCGGCCCGCTGGCTCGACGGCCCGGAGAAGGTGGGAGCCGTGGTGGCCATGGACCCCCGGAACGGCGAGATCCTGGCCCTGGTCTCCTCGCCATCCTACAACCCGAACCTGTTCGCCCGCCGGCTGCAGAAGGGGGAGTGGAAGGCCCTCATCGAGGATCCCAACCATCCGCTCCAGAACCGGGCGATCCAGAACACCTACTCGCCGGGCTCGACCTTCAAGATCATCATGGAGACGGCCGGCCTGACCGAGGGCACCTTCGACGATCACACGACCGTCGGCTGCGCCGGCGCCAAGTCCTTCTATGGCCGGCCGTTCCGCTGCTGGCGCGCGGGCGGCCACGGCTCGGTGAACGCCCACCTGGCGCTCAAGCTCTCGTGCGACGTCTACTTCTACACCCTCGGCCAGAAGATGGGCATCGAGAAGATCGCCCGCTACGCCCGCCTGTTCGGTTTCGGCTCCCCGACGGGGATCGACATCCAGGGCGAGAAGCACGGGCTGGTCCCCGATCCGGAATGGAGCGAGAAAGCCCGCAAGCAGCCCTGGTATCCGGGCGAGACGATCTCCGTCTCGATCGGCCAGGGGCCGGTGCTGGTGACGCCGCTCCAGATGGCCGAGATGACCGCCCTGGTGGCCAACGGCGGCTACAAGGTCGTGCCGCACCTGATCAAGAACGCCGATCTGCCACCGCCCGAGCACGTGCCGATCGACGAGAACGCCCTGCGCACCGTGCGCGGCGGCATGTGGGCGGTGGTCAACGAGCCGGGCGGCACGGCTTACGGCTCGGCCCGCCTGCCGGGGGTCGAGATCGCCGGCAAGTCCGGCACCGTGCAGGTCATCGCCTACGCCCAGCGCCTCAACACGCACAACCTGCCCTTCAAATACCGCGACCACGCCTGGTTCACCTCCTTCGCCCCGGCCGAGAACCCGCGCCTGGTGGTGACGGTCTTCGCCGAGCACGGCGGAGGAGGCTCCCGGGTGGCCGCGCCCATCGCACAGGCTATCTATGCAAAGTATTTCGGGATCGATCACGGGAAATCACCCCCTCCATGAGGACCGGCCGCGGATGCGGCTGCTCTCCTCCATCGACGGCGGGCTGATCCTCTCGGCCCTCCTGCTGGCCGCCATCGGCCTCGCCACCGTGCACAGCGCGAGCTCCGAGCTGCCGGTGGACTACTTCCCCCGCCAGGCCGCCTGGGTGGCGATCGGGCTCGTGCTGCTGGTGATTTCCATGAGCTTCGACTACCACGTGCTCCTGGACCTCTCGGTGGTGCTCTACGTCCTTGGGCTCGTCTCCCTGGTGGCCGTGCTCGTCTTCGGCGTGGTGCGCGGCGGCGCCGCCAACTGGCTGCAGATCGGTCCGTGGCAGTTCCAGCCGTCGGAGTTCGCCAAGCTGGCGACCGGCCTGTTCCTCGCCCGTTATCTGGCGAGCCTCAACATGCGCGTGCTGGAGATACGGCAGATCCTGATCTCCGTCGTCATCGTCGGCGTGCCCATGGTGCTGGTGGCCGTCGAGCCGGACAAGGGCGGCGCCGCCATGTACGCGCCTCTGCTGGCCGGCATGCTGCTCGTGGCGGGGCTCCGCATGCGCCTGCTGGTCACCGCGATCCTGGTGGCCCTCGCCCTCGGCTCGGGGATCTGGATGTTCGGCATGAGAGGCTACCAGCGGCAGCGCGTGCTCACCTACCTCGCCCCCGAGACCGATCCGCTGGGCGCCGGCTACCAGGTGCGCCAGAGCAAGATCGCCGTCGGCTCGGGCAAGCTGCTGGGCCAGGGTTACATGCGGGGCACCCAGAGCCAGCTCCGCTTCCTGCCCGCCCGTCACACGGACTTCATCCTGGCCGTGCTGGCCGAGGAGTGGGGCTTCCTGGGGGTGGCCGCGGTGCTGGGCCTCTACGCCGTCTACATCTCCAGCGCCGCGCGCATCGCCATCCGGGCGCGCGACCGCGCCGGCATCCTGCTGGTGGTGGGGCTGGTCTCCATCGTCTGCTTCCACGTGCTCTACAACAGCGCCATGGTGGTCGGCTTCGTCCCGATCACGGGCATCCCCCTGCCGTTCCTTTCCTACGGCGGCTCCTTCACCATGATCAACTTCATCTCCACGGGCATCATCCTGGGGGTCGATATCCGCAGGTACGTCAACCGGTAGGCCAATTGGATTTGTCCAAATCGGATAGGCTAATGGCCGCCATGAGTCTCAAGATGCTCATCGAGAGCGATCCGCATCAGACGCGGATCGCCGTCCTGGAGGACGACCGCCTGACGGAGATCTTCGTCGAGCGGCACCGCCATCGGGGGCTCGTGGGCAACGTCTACAAGGGCCGGGTGACCCGCGTGCTGCCCGGCATGCAGGCCGCCTTCGTGGACGTCGGGCTCGAGCGCGACGCCTTCCTCTACGTCAGCGACGTGGCCTCCGACGTCGAGGCCATGGAGGATCTGGAGCTGGACGAGGCTCGCTCCTCCGAGGAGAGCAATCTCGCCAACCACCAGCAGGGCTCGCCCTCGATCGACGACCTCCTGAAGGCAGGCCAGGAGATCATCGTCCAGGTCGTCAAGGACCCGCTGCCGAACAAGGGCGCGCGCATCAGCACGCACGTCACCCTCCCCGGCCGCTACCTGGTGCTGCTGCCGACGGTACGCCATTTCGGCGTCTCCCGCCGCATCGAGGACGAGGTCGAGCGGGAGCGCCTGCTGGCCGTTCTGCACGAGCTCCCGATGCCGGGTGGCGGCCTGATCGTGCGCACGGCGGGCGAAGGCAAGGGGCGCGAAGAGTTCGAGAGCGACCTCATCTATCTCTCGCGGCTATGGGAGAAAATCCGCCAGCGTGCCGGCCGCGTCTCGGCGCCCACTCTGCTCCACCAGGACCTCGACCTCGCCCTGCGGGTGGTGCGCGATCTGCTGCGCCAGGACTTCGCCGTGCTGTGGGTGGACGGCGAGGAGACCTACGAGCGGATCGTCGAATTCCTCGACCAGGTGCAGCCCTCCCTGGTCTCCAAGGTCAAGCTCTTCCGCCAGCGCGCCACGCTGTTCGAGCAGTTCGGCATCGAAGAGCAGATCGAGGCGGCCCTGAAGAGCAAGGTCTGGCTCAAGTCCGGCGGCTACATCGTCATCAACCCCACCGAGGCGCTGGTGGCGATCGACGTCAACACCGGCCGCTTCGTGGGCCAGAACAACCTCGAGGACACGGTGCTGCAGACCAATCTCGAGGCGGTGTCCGAGATCGTGCGCCAGATCCGCCTGCGCGACCTGGGCGGCATCATCGTCATCGACCTGATCGACATGGTGGAGGCCGTCCACCGCGAGGAGGTCTTCGCCAGCCTCGAGAGCGAGATCAAGAAGGACCGGGCGAAGACCAAGCTGCTCAACATCTCCGAGTTCGGCCTGGTGGAGATCACCCGCAAGCGCAGCCGCGCCAACCTGGAGCGCCTGCTCACGCAAGCCTGCCCCTACTGCTCCGGGCGCGGCCGCATCAAGTCGGTCGCCACGATCTGCCTGAACCTGCGCAAGGAGCTGCTCAACCTGCGCGGCCGTACTGCCAACTCGGAGCTCCTCCTGCGCGTCCACCCCGAGATCGCCCGCGCCCTGCAGCAGGAGGAGCGCGCCATCTTCGACGAGCTGGAGCGCTCGCTCGGGGTCCACATCCTCCTCCAGAGCGATCCCGAGTTGCACCACGAGCGTTTCGACGTCGTGGAGGTCTAAATAATCGGGGACGAGATCCGGGCCGAGCCCTTCGCTATCCCCGGCTGGGCCGGCGAGTTGGACTCCGGGCTCCACCCTCTCGACCTGCCGGCGGCGGTGCGCGGCTTGACCGATTCCGCATCCGCCTTGAAGACGCTCCACTGGGGGCGCAACCACCTCTACATCGCCCGGCTGGAGACGGCGTCCGGCCCCGTGGACCTGGTCGTCAAGCGGTTCCGCGACCAAGGCGCCCGCGACCGATTCCGCCGCCGAGGCAAGGCCGAGAAGAGCTGGCAAGTGGCCCGGGCTCTCCTCGCGGCCGGCCTGCTCACCCCCGAGCCCGTGATGCGGATCGAGCCCGCGAGCGGCAGAGGCCCCTCCTTCTACGTCTGCCGCTACGTGCCGGACCTGATCGAGGCGCGCTACCTCTTCCGCGCCGCCAACGCCGGGGAGGAGGAAGCGAAGTTCCCAGGGGTCGACTTCCCGGCCTTCGTCGACGAGCTGGGGCGGACGGCCCGGCGGCTGCACGACGCCGGCTTCTGGCATCGCGACCTGTCGGGCGGCAACGTCCTCCTACGCTTCGGCGCGGATCGCCGGCCCTCGGCCCTCTACCTGGTGGACCTCAACCGGACCCGGATGGGCCAGCCGCCCAGCGTCTCGGAGCGCCTCCGCGACCTCTCCCGCCTGGCCCTGTTCCGGCCCGAGCACCAGGAGCTTCTCCTCGCCAGCTACTGGGGCGGCCGGCCCGTCTCGGAGGCTCACCGGCGGCTCTACCTCGGCTACCATCGCGGCTTCCTGTTCAAGAACGAGTCGAAGAAGACCCTGCGCAGCTGGCGCGACCGGGTCAAAAGGCTGCTCGTGCCACGCGGCGTGCACGCCCACATCCCCGAGGCCCCCCAAGGAGCCGGAGCCCGCGACAGGATCGTCTGGGACGCCCTCTCGGACCAGCCGCACCAGCACGCGGGGCGGCTCGACAAGGCGCGGGTGCGCCTGGCCGATGCCGGTGGCCACGCCGCGGATGCCGCGGCCGTCGCCGGGGCCCTGCCCCGCATCTGGCGGCGTTACCGCCGGCTCGAGGCCGGGCTCCACGCGCAACCGGTCGACTTCCGGGGGATCGGCGTCGCCGTCCGTCCCTGGCCGGAGTCGCCGGAGACCCCGCTCGCCCTGGTGGAAGAGCTGCGAGCCCGTCACGTGCTGCTGCGTCTTCATCCCTGGGAGGAGGACCACGACGCCGAGGAGGCGCTGGCCCGGGAGCTCCACGCCCGAGGGTGCGAGGTGAGCTTCGCCCTGCCGCAGAACCGGGACCTGGTCCGCGACCCGGCCCGCTGGCGCCGCGCCCTGGAGGAGATCGCCCTCCGGTTCACGCCTTACGGCTGGCACTTCCAGGTGGGACAGGCGATCAACCGCAGCAAGTGGGGGATCTGGAACCTCCGGGAGTACGTGGGCCTGGTCCGCGCGGCCGAGGCGGTTCTGCGGCCGTATCCAGGGGTCGAGCTGCTGGGCCCTTCGGTGATCGACTTCGAGTACCACGCCGCCGCCGCCGTGCTGAACCAGCGGCTCGCTGGGTTTCGCTTCGACGCCGTCTCGGCCCTCCTGTACGTGGACCGCCGGGGCGCCCCCGAGAACCGGCAGGCGGGGCTGGACGCCACGGGTAAGGTCGTGCTGCTCAAGGCCATCGCCGAGACGGCCCGCAACGCCTCAGGCCGTTGCTGGATCACGGAGGTTAACTGGCCGCTCAGGGAAGGGCCCCACTCGCCGGCGGGCCGCGACGTCTCGGTGGACGAGGAGGCCCAGGCCGATTACCTGGTCCGCTACTACCTGTTGACCTTGGGAACGGGAATGGTGGAGCGGGTCTTCTGGTGGCAAGTGGTGGCCCGGGGCTACGGCCTGGTCGATCCCGCCGATCCCATAAGCCCGCGCAGAAGGCCGAGCTTCCTCGCTCTGAAGACGATGATCCGCGAGCTGGACGGCGCCCGCCTCGAAGCCGTCCTTCCCACGCCGGCACCCGCCCGGCTCTATCGGTTCCGTAAAGCAGACGGCGCCGAGATCGTCGTCGGCTGGAGCGCCACGGACCGGCCGGCGCGAGCGACGCTCCCACGGTCGGCTTTTTTCGTGATGGGGCGTGACGGTGAGGAGCTGCCCGCGACGACGGGGACCGAGGTGGATCTCGGCCCGTCGCCGCGGTATTTCAGACTGTCCTGATCAGGACAGCCTGAGCAAACCTACTTCTCGAAAATCTCGGCGACCGGGACGATGTCGATCCGGGTCGGCTGGACCTTGATCGCCTGGATGGTCTTGTCGGCCTCGAGGACGTCCGCTTCGGGCTGGGCGTTGTAGGTCTTCGGGCTGGGCTCGTCCTTCTGCAGGGTGTCCTTGAGCTGCTGGGCGTTGGCGGTCACGAAGACGGCGCTGTAGTTCTCCGTGCTCAGGTACTTCTTCGCCGCCGCGTTGACGTCCGCCACCGTCAGCTTCTTCAGCCGCGACTCGATCTCGTCGATGTAGTACGGCATGCCGTAGAACTTGCTGTCCATGTAGAAGCCGAGCCGGTCTCCCAGGCTCTGCGCCCACAGCTTCGAGTAGTTGATGAGGAAGTCGCGGGTGAGGTCGAGCTCCGCCTGCGTCAACCCCTTGTCGCGCAGCCGCTGCACCTCGTAGAGGCCGGCCCGCAGCGCGAACTGGGCGTCGACCGGCACGACCGGCCGGATCCAGACGGAGAAGTACTGCTCCCGGCGCGGCACGTTGGGGCTGGGCAGGCTGGTGAACGGCGGCACGTTCCAGTACTCGACATAGGAGTAGTCGCCGTAGTTCAGGCCCCGCTTGCCGCGGAGCTGGTTCATCAACCGGCCGTGGAAGGTGCGGTGCTCGCCGAGGAAGCTGTTGACCACCATCAACGGGTAGTAGTCCGCGTCGGCACGGGTGATCGGCAGCGGGTAGCCGAAGTGGATGCCCACCGAACCGGTCTGCTTGTCGACCAGCGTGAAGTTGCGGCCCTGGACCTTCGGCGCGGGCGGCACCTCCATGCGGGCCTTGCTCCCCTGGGGCAGCGCGGCGAGATCCTTCTGGAGGCTGGCCACGTAGTCGGCCGGATAACCGCCGGCGACTCCCAGCATCAGGCTGCCCTGGGTGTAGTGGTCGCGGTAGAACGTCTTGACGTCTTCGAGCGTGATGCTCTTGAGCCCCGCCACCGTGCCGGCCGGCGAGTGCCCGTAGGGATGGCCCTGGAAGATCTCGTCCTGGAGCGTCTCCAGGCCCAGCATCTCGTCGTTGCTGCGCAGGGTGTTGGTGAGGGTGGCGACGAGCTGCTCCTTGTTGCGCTCGAAGTCCGCCTGGGAGAAGCCGGGCGTCAGGAGCGCCTCCTTTAGGAGCGCCGTGTACTCGGCGAGCTTGTCGCGGTGGATGAGGCCGGCGATGAGAGCCACCTCGCGGTCCGTGTTGGTGTCGATCTCGGCGGCCATCGGGTAGAGGGCCTCGATCAGGTCGGTATAGGAGCGCTTCTGGGTGCCGGCCTGGCCGATCATCATCGACGTCAGGGAGGCGAGCCCCTCCTTGCCCGGCGGATCGTAGATCGAGCCGGCGTTGAACTGGAGGCGGACCGCCACGAGCGGCGAGTTGGCGCTCGGGAGCGCGACGACTTCGATCGCGGTGGCGGGGACCGCCATGGCGAGCAGGGTCAGCAGGAGGCTCCCCAGGGTCAACACTTTGCGATCAATCATGGTTCGCACCTCCCTGGGAGCCCTTGGCCGCCGGGGCTTCCGCCTTGTGCGACAGGGTCACGATGGTCTCGTTCTGGGGAACGAACGTCGCGCGGGTGACCCGCTGCACGTCCGCCGGCGTCACCGTCTGGTACTGGGCGAAGCGCTGGTTGATGGCATCCACGTCGCCGGTCGCGGCGATGGACTCGGCCACCTGGGCCGCCACGTTGCCAGGAGTGTCGAGCCCGAGGGCGAAGGAGTAGCGCAGGTGCGCCTTGATGCGGTCGAGCCGCTGCTGGTCCACGGGCTGGTCCGCGAGCTGCTTCACGTAGCGGTCGATCGTCTCCTGCACCTTGGGAACGAGGTCCTCGGACTTGACCCGGGTCAGGATCGTGAACAGCGAGGGATCGCGGGAGAAATCCGGTCCGCCGCCGATGAAGTCGACCCACTGCTTGTCCACCACCAGCTCCTGGTAGAGGGGAGCCGATTCGCTGAACAGGAGCTGGCCGATCAGGTCCAGGGTCGCCGAATCCACGGACGTAGTGGAGAAGGCCGGGGCGTGATAGCCGATCATGAGCTGGGGGCGCACCGGGTTGGGCCAGTCGATGTGAGCCTTCTTCAGCTCCGTCTGCGGCGGCTCAGGCTCCACCTTCGGCGCCTGGTAGCCCTTCTTCCAGCCGCCGTAGTACTTCTTCGCCATCTCGAAGATCTGCTCCGGCTTGACGTCGCCGACCACCAGCAGCGTCGCGTTCTCCGGCCGGTAGAACCGGTTGAGGAACTGGATGCTGTAGTCGTAGTAGCCCGGCATGGCCTTGACGTCCTCGACGAAGCCGATCGTGGTGTGCTTGTAGGTGTGCTTCGTGAAGGCGAGATCCCGCATCTTCTCGAACATCGGCTGCACGGGGTTGGAGACGCCCTTGTTGTACTCGCCGAGCACGGCCAGGGACTCGGTACGGAACGCGTCCTCCTTGTACTTCAGGTTCTGGAAGCGGTCCGACTCCATGTCCATCATGGTGGCGAGGGAGCTCACCGGGCCGACGATGTAGTAGGCCGTCCGGTCGTCGGACGTATTGGCGTTCGAGTCGGCGCCCATCCGCTTGAGGAGGTCGTTGTAGGCGTCCTGCGAGTACTTCTCCGTACCGCGGAACATCATGTGCTCGAAGAAGTGGGCGAAGCCGCTGTGGCCCTTCTCGACCTCGTCGCGGGAGCCGGTGCGGACCACGGTGTAGTAGGCCACAGTCCCCGGGCTGTCGTAGGGAATGACGACCATCTTGAGGCCGTTGTCCAAAGTCTGTTTGTAGACCTTGAAGGGGAAGACGTCACCGGACGCTCCCTTCTCGGCGGCGCCGGCCACGGCAGTCACGGACATTGCCAGCAGGCCGCAGAGCAATAAGCTGATTCGGGCGGACACGATGGTGAACCTCCTTTCGGTTCGGAACCCTGCGACTTCCAGGGCGTTTCATTCAGGAATGGACTCCGCGAGGGCGGCGATCCAAGGAGAGAAAACCGAGATTCCCCTGGCGGGGATTCCCATATTACCCTACGGCCATGAGAAGGACGACGACGTTTTCCTGCGTATTTCTGCTCTCTTCCCTCACCCTCTTGGCGAATGCCGCCGCGGCGCAGACGCCCCAGTCCGCCCGCCGCACCCCCGTGGTTGCCGTGGTCGAGAAGGTCGCGCCCTCGGTGGTCAACATCTCCGCCGAGTCCACGGTGCGCGAGGTCGATCCCTTTTTCGGCATGTTCGGCCTGGGCTCGGAGCGCCCGTCGCAGTCGCTGGGCTCCGGCTTCATTGTCGACCGCAACGGCATCGTGGTGACCAACGCCCACGTCATCGAGGGCGCCTCGCGTATCACCGTCACCCTGCTCGACGGCCGCGAGCTCGAGGCCGACCTGCTCGGCTCGGACCGCGACGCCGATATCGCCGTGCTCAAGGTGAAGGCGAGCAACCTGCCGGCCATTCCCCTGGGACGCAGCTCCGACCTGATGATCGGCGAGACGGTGATCGCCATCGGCAACCCCTTCGGCCTGTCGAACACCGTCACCACGGGCCTGCTCTCGGCCCAGGGGCGGACCGTGCCTTCCGAGCGCGGCGAGCGGCTGTTCACCGACTTCCTCCAGACCGATGCCTCGATCAACCCGGGCAACTCGGGCGGCCCGCTGGTCAACATTGGGGGCGACGTGATCGGCATCAACACCGCCATCATCCAGGGCGCCACGGGAATCGGCTTCGCCATTCCGGCCGACCGCGCCCGGCGCGTCGTCGACGACCTGCTGCGCTTCGGCGAGCTGCAGCCGCTGTGGACGGGCGCCCGGCTGCTGAGCATCGACCCCGAGCTGGCGCGGCGCAACGGCATCTCGGCGCGGCGCGGGGCCCTGGTGTTCAAGGTCTTCCCGGACTCGCCGGCGGCCCAGGCCGGCCTCCAGGAGAAGGACGTGATCGTCACGGCGGGAGGCCATCCGGTCGCCAGCCGCGAGGACGTGACGACGGCCCTCTATACGGCGGCGGCGGGCAGCCCGGTCGAGCTGGAGGTGCGCCGCGGCGATCGCGCGTTGCGAGTGAGCCTGCGCGGCGTCCGTCCGCCTCAGGGGCTGGGCCTGCAGGTCCTGCAACGGGATGTCGGGCTCTCCGTGGACGAAGCGCGCGGCGGCCTGGCGATCCGCCAGGTGACGAAAGGTTCCCCGGGCGATCGCCGGGGGCTCCAGCCGGGCGACGTTATTCTGGGCGCCAACGGCCAGCGGACCGACTCCGCCGAGGCCCTCGGCCGCGAGATCCTGCGCGGCCTCGATCGCGGCGGCGTGCTGCTGTCCGTCCAGCGGGGGCGGTACGTGTATACGCTGGACTTCGCGCTGTAGGATCACTGGAAAGAGGTGAGCGGAAGTTGCATGAATCGAGGGGCTCCGGTACTCTTGACGGCATGAGCAGCTCTTCGGCGAAGGCGGCGGACCCCGGGGCCATGGCGGATTTCCTTCGCGAGGCGTCGATTCACCTCGGGATCTCCCAGGATCGGTTGACGACGGCGATTCGCGCGTCTCAGGCCCTTTCTCGCGAAGAGCTCGCGGTGGTGGCCTCTCTGGTCGACTTTGCACGAGCCGGAACATCGATGAAGAAGCGCTCGGCCGTGTCAAAGGGGATCGTGAGCGCGATCCGAACGGTTCGGGAAGCCGTTCACGATCCCTTGGCCGAGGTCGATGAGACGATGGACGTCGCCGAGACCGCGGAGGAGCTAGCGCTTGCCGAGGTGGAGATCCAGGCCAACCGGGAGTCCATCCTCAAGGATTGCATCAGCGCCGCCGCCGCCGGCGGGCTGACCGGGCGCTCCCGGCAGGCGCTCGAACGGCTTCGCCGTACGGACCGTCTCCTCGCGTTCCGAGCGGGCAATCAGTGGCTCTACCCGCGGTGGCAGTTCGAGCCGGATGCCGCGGGAGGTGTTCTCCCAGGGCTCGGAGAGGTTCTCCAGAGCCTTCATCTTTCCCCGGCCGGTGCCGCTTTCTGGCTTCTGCGGCCTTCAGACCGGATCGGTGCCTCCCCGCTCGAATTGCTCCGCCGGCACCGCCCCGAACCGGTGATCCAACTGGCTCGGGAACAAAGCTACATGCCTTGAGGCTTCCCTCTCCTCCACCGGTCCTGCCGGTGAATCCGCCACTTCACGAGATGGGGCCTGGCGACAAGCTCGTCCGTTTCTACAACCCCAGGTATGGATCCTGGGATCAGCAGCGCTCTTTCGGTCCCTTGCCGGACCTTCGTTTCGACCATCATCACTCGTCCTCTTCAGGACGTTCGGTCTGGTACGCGGCCACTTCGGTGCTTGGAGCCGTGGCGGAAGCCTTCGGGAACCAGGGTTTCATCGACAAGGGCTCGGGCCGGCGGATCTGCGTTGCGACCCCCCGCTCGCGGCTCCTCCTGGTCGACCTCGTGAGCGTCGCGGCCCGTGCTTTCGGGCTCGACCAGCGGATCGGGACCAGCACCGAGTATCTCTGCTGCCAGGAGTGGGCACGGGCCCTCTACGACTCCTACCCCGAAACCTGCGGAATCCGCTGGCGTGGCCGGCAGGCGGGCTCGATCTGTGTCGTCCTCAACGATCGAATCGACAGAGACTCGCTGGCGCTGATCGCGGACCATGACATTTCTCATCCGGACGTCTGGCCCCGGATCTCCCGCGCGGCCCGCCGAGCCCGCCTGCGGATCGTCGCCTTCTAGTACGATCTCCGCACCATGGCCCACCGCCTCGCCCTCCTCGTCTCCGGCGCGTCCGGCATGCTGCTGCCCCGGCACGTGCTGGGGCGGCTCGCTTCGCATCCCGAGATCGAGCGCATCCACCTGGTGGTCTCGGGCGGGGCGAGCCAGGTGCTCCGGCACGAGATGGGACCGGAGAAGACGGGCGCTGGCGATCTCGCGGCGGCGGCGGTGCCCGATCCCGAGATCCGGCGGAAGATCGTCCTCCATCGCGACAGCGACCTCGACGCGCCCATCGCCTCGGGCTCCTACCGGCTCACCGGCGCCGCCGTCCTGCCTTGCAGCGCCGGCACCCTCGGAGCCCTCGCCACGGGCTCGGCGCGCACCCTGGTCCACCGCGCCGGCGCCGTCGCCCTGAAGGAGCGGTGGCCGCTCGTCCTCGGCTTCCGGGAGACCCCCTACAGCCTGGTTCACGTCGAGAACATGCGCCGCCTGATCTACGCCGGCGCGGTCATCCTGCCGCCGGTGCCCGCCTTCTACATCGGCGGCGAAGACCTCGGCCGCTTTCTCGACCACTATGCCCTGCGTCTGCTGGACCGCTTCGGCATCGCCGAGCCCGGGGAGCGGGGACTGCGCTGGGGCGAGGAGTAGGACGGCAACGTCCTCTGTCCTCCCAGGAGGACGTTCAGCCCCGGCTCGGCAAGCCTGCCGGGCCATAAATCCTTTGTTTTCAGTGCTCCATCTCCCTGGCATCGGCCTTGCCCTATAGGGTCGGCGTAACAACAAGGAGATAATCCGATGAGATCTACAGCCCGATGGACCACGATGACGACCGCCGCCCTTCTGGCTCTTTCGCTGACGCCCGCCCTTCAGGCGCAACGCTGGGGGGATCGAAACGACGATCGGTACCGCGACCGCTACCCCAACTCCGGTCAGATGGAGCGCGTCACGGCCCTGGCGCGCGAGATCGACAGCACCGCCCACTACATCCTCCGTGAGGCCGAGCGCAACAACCGCCGCCCGGACCGCGACGAGGCCCGGATGCTGTCCAGCCTGCGCGGGCTCGACCAGCGCACGGAGCGCTTCTACGACCGGGTCGGGGGATACCGGCGGGATCCCCGCCGCACCGCGGACGAATTCTCGGCGCTCGAGGCCGCCTTCTACCAGGTGGAGGACGCGCTGCGCTACGTCGAGCCCCGGGGCTACGTCGACCGGGGAATGGAGCGGATCCACGACATGATGAACGAGCTCTCCCGCTACTACGGCCGCGGCGGTTATGGGAGCTGGCGCGACCGCGGACGGGACCGTCATGACGATGGCCGGTACGGCCGCGACCGTGACGACAACCGCGACGGCTACCGGCGGCCGCCCTCCAAATAGTTCTTCCCGATTACCCGCTAAACCACCCCGCTAAGCCACCCCTGCCATGCCGGGGCGTTCCGAGGACGCCCCGGCATGACAGAATCAGAAGACTGTGAACCTGTTTCTCTCTCCCAGGGACCTGGGCAAGGCGGTCGGCGTCAGCGAGTCGTCGGTCAAGCGCTGGATCGACGCTGGGCGGCTCCAGGCCCACCGCACCGCCGGCGGCCACCGGCGCGTCGCGCTGAGTGAAGCCATCCGGTTCATCCGCGAGGCCGGGCTGCCGCTCGTCCATCCGGAGCTCCTGGGCTTCAGGGATCTTCCGTCGGCCGATGCGGGCGCGCTCGCGGTCCACCGGGGCGAGCAGCTCCTGAGGCTGCTGCGGGAGGGCGAGTCCGCGGAGGTCTGCGGGCTCCTGCTCTCCTGGTATCTGGACGGCACCCGCATCGCCGAGCTCGCCGACGGCCCCTTGTGCTCCTCGCTGAGCGCCCTGGGCGAGCTGTGGCGGCACGGCGACGAGGGGATCGTCATCGAGCACCGGGCGACCGACATCTGCCTGCAGGCGGTCACGCAGCTCCGGCTCCTCCTGCCGGCGGCCGGCGAGGAGGCGCCGCTGGCCGTCGGCGGCTCGCCGGACCTCGACCTCTTCGGCTCCCAGCTCGCCAGCGCCGTGATCGCCGAAGCCGGCTGGCGGAGCATCAACCTGGGGGCGCAGACGCCTCCGGACATCCTCGCCCGGGCCGTCGAGGATCTGCGGCCGCGGCTGGCGTGGCTCAGCCTCACCCACCTGGAGTCGGCCGATGGCCTGGGTTCCAGGATCGGCTGCCTTCTGGACGTCCTGGACCGGACGGACGGGATCCTGATCGTGGGAGGCCGGAGCCGTCACCGGGCCGGCCTGCCGTCGCACCCCCGGCTCCATCAAGGCGACAGCATGGCGGATCTCGCCGGCTTCGCCAGCGGCCTGCTCAGGCCCGCTCTTCAGTCTCCGTCTCGTTGAGGATTTCGAGCCCGCGCTCGATCGCGTTGCCGAACCCTTCCGCCGTCAGGGTGGTCTTCTCGGGTTGCCCCGGGTAGGCCTCGAAGATCCCTTCCGTAGTCATCCCGACGGCCAGGAAGAGCTTGCGGAGCTGCTCGAAGGTCGGCTTGGCGCTTTCGGAGAGCATCTGCGCCGCCTCGCCCGGGCTCACTCCCAGAGCCTGCGCGAGGTCCTCGTCGCGCACCTTGCGGACGACCTTCACCATCTGCACGAGATGGGCGAGGATCACGATCTCGTGGTCCGAGCCCTTCGTCTTGGTGCCGGGAGGAAGCATGGAGCCCGGGACCGGGCTCAGCCCGCGGCCACCTTTCCCTCCTCCGCGAGGAGCTTGCGCAACGATTTCACCAGCATCTGGTCGATCTCGTCCTGCGTCGGCGCGCCCGGCCGGGCCTCCGGCGACGCCGGCTGGAGGTCCCGCAGCGTCTGGCGGAGCCGCTGGGCGGAGTCGCTCCCGGGCTCGGGCAGCCGCGGGTAGGCGAGGTGGAAGAACTCCGCCGGGTCCAATCCGATCGCCGCCACCAGATCCATGACGTGCTCGACCTTGAGCTCGATCGTGCCGGAGAACAGGCGGCTGAGGTAGCTCGGGCTGACGCCGAGCTTCTTTTCCACGTCGCGGTTGGTGATCCCGAGGATTCGCATGGCGGTCCTGAAAACGTTCAGGAGCCTCTCCACTTCGGAATTCATCACCGGAGTCTACAACGAAAGGCCGATTCAACAACGGGAACGGAGTTGATCCATTCCGTTCCGGAACCGCGCGCATGGATATCGGAAACGGGAGGCGAGGCTCGGACCGTCATACAATCACCACCCATGCGCCCCGTCCGCACGCTCTCGACGATGCTCGAGATGATCAAGTTCGAGCACACGCTGTTCGCCCTGCCCTTCGCTTTCCTGGGGATGCTGCTCGCCGCCGGCGGGTGGCCGCCATGGCGGACGGTGCTCTGGATCGTGGTGGCGATGGTGGGCGCGCGTAGCGCCGCCATGGGGTTCAACCGCCTGGTGGACCGCCGGATCGACGCGGCCAACCCGCGCACGGCCGGGCGGGCGCTGCCGGCGGGGCTGGTGACTCCCGGGACGGTCGCCCTGTTCGTGGCGGCGAGTGCGGCCCTGCTGGTCCTCGCCGCCTGGCGGCTCAACCCGCTGGCACTGGCCCTGTCGCCGGTCGCTCTCGCCATCCTCTTCCTCTACTCCTACACCAAGCGGTTCACCTGGGGCTCGCACCTGTTCCTCGGGCTCGCGCTCTCCGGAGCGCCGCTGGGGGCCTGGATCGCCATGCGGGGCGATGTCCAGGCGACGCCCCTCGTGCTCGCCGGCGCCGTGCTCACCTGGGTGGCCGGTTTCGACGTCCTCTACGCCCTCCAGGACGAGGCGTTCGACCGCCGGACGGGCCTGTTCTCGATCCCCGCGCGGTTCGGAGTGGTGGGATCGCTCTGGATCTCCGGCGCCTTTCACGCCGCGACTCTCCTGCTCCTGGCCCTGCTGCCCCGGTTGTACCCTCTCGGCGCCTGGTACTGGGTGGGCTGGGCCGGCTGCCTGGCCCTGATCGCCTATCAGCACTGGCTGGTGCGGCCCGGCGACCTCTCGCGCCTCAACGCCGCCTTCTTCACGGCCAACGGCGCGCTGTCCGTCTGGCTCTTCGCCATGACCGCCCTTGATATACTCGTTTCGTGATGGCAGAAACCGAGATCCACCCCGAGACTTTTCCTGCGCCCCTGCGCGACATCGCCGCCAAGGTGAAGGACGGCATCCGCCTGGATGCCGCCGACGCCCTGACGTGCCTGACGACGCCCCACCTCCTGCACCTCGGCAAGCTGGCCGACACGGTCCGCCGGAGGATCAACGGCAACGTCACCTACTTCAACGTCAACCGCCACATCAACCCGACGAACGTCTGCGTCTACACCTACAACTGCAAGTTCTGCAGCTTCGCGGCCCTGAAAGGCGAGAGCCACGCCTGGGAGATGAGCCACGAGGACGTGTACGCCCACGCGGCGGACCAGGGCGGCAACCGCGCCACCGAGTTCCACATCGTCGGCGGCCTGCACCCCGACCTCTCGCTCGCCTGGTACGAGGAGATGCTGCGCGGCCTGAAGGAACGCTTCCCGAAGGCGCACCTCAAGGCCTTCACGGCCATCGAGATCGGCTGGTTCGCCAAGCTCGAGAAGATCTCGATCGAGGAGGTGCTGCGGCGGCTGCGCGCCGCCGGCCTGGGCTCGCTGCCCGGCGGCGGCGCCGAGATCTTCCACCCCGAGGTGCGCGAGATCATCTGCGACGGCAAGCTGGACGCCGACGAGTGGATCGAGGTCCACCGCACCGCCCACCTCATGGGCATCAAGAGCAACTGCACGATGCTCTACGGCCACGTCGAGCGGCCGGAGCACAAGGTGGACCATCTGCTGCGCCTGCGCGAGCTGCAGGACGAGACGGGCGGCTTCAACGCCTTCATCCCGCTCGCCTACCACCCTGAGAACAACTACATGGGGCTCAAGTACCACACGACCGGCATGGACGACCTGCGCCACATCGCCGCCTCCCGTCTGGTGCTCGACAACATCCCCCACATCAAGGCCTACTGGGTGATGATCACGCCCAAGCTGGCCCAGGTGGCCCTGCGCTTCGGGGCGGACGACATGGACGGCACCATCGTCGAGGAGAAGATCTACCACATGGCCGGCGCGGGCACGACGCAGCAGCTCACCCGCTCGGAGCTCGAGCGGATCGTGCGCGAGGCGGGCTTCGTGCCGGTCGAGCGCGACACGCTGTACAACCCGATTGTTCCGGCTTCCGCTCCCGAAGCCGCTCCGGCTCTCGCCCATTGAAGCCGGACACGCTCGGTTTCCACTACCTGGCGGTCGACGGCCCCATCGGCGTCGGCAAGACCACGCTGGTGGAGATGCTGACCCGCCGGTTCGAGGGCGTGAAGATCCTCGAGGACGTGGACAACCCCTTCCTCGGCGACTTCTACCAGGACCGGCCGGGCGCGGCCTTCCAGACCGAGCTCTACTTCCTCCTCTCCCGCTACAAGCAGCAGCAGGCCATCTCCCAGCGCGAGCTGTTCGACCGGGTGCTGGTCTCCGACTACACCTTCTGGAAGAACCGCATCTTCGCCTACCTGAACCTCTCGGACGACGAGCTGATGCTGTTCGACAAGCTCTACGCCCTGCTCGAGCCCCAGGTGCCGGTGCCCGACCTCGTCATCCACCTGGTCGCCGACGTGGGCACCTGCATGGAGCGGATCCGCAAGCGCGCGCGCAACGTCGAGAAGACGATTTCCGAGGAATACCTCTCGGAGTTGATTGACGCGTACAATCACTACTATCATTACTACAGCCGGTCGCCGCTGCTGGTGGTGGACACGAGGCATCTCAACTTCCCCCAGCGGCCCGAGGACTTCGACGAGCTTCTGCACCGCCTGTCGAAGCCCATCAAGGGGACCGAGTACTTCCAACCGCTTGGATCCCGCTGAGGCGGGACCGAGACGGATGCACAGCGCCCCCTGCGGCGCGGCCCGGCGAGCGAGGGCCTGATCCCCCGGCGGGGACAGCCACCTCGACTTCTCGCACGGTCACCGCGAACCCGCGGGCCTGCCAGCGGCCCTTCCGTCTTTGCGTGCGGAAGGGCTGTTTTCTTTCTGACTGGAAACTGGAAAGGAGCTTCGCATGGCAGGCGAGCCGAAGAGCATCACGGTTCCGTGGGTTGCTGGAGCACCCGAGCGCGGCGACCATCTCGTCATGGTCACCGCCTATGACTATCCCCAGGGGCGTACGGCCGACGCGGCCGGAGTGGACATCATCCTGGTGGGCGATTCGCTCGCCATGGTGGTGCTGGGCCACCCCGACACGCTGTCCGTCACCATGGACGAAATGATCCACCACACGCGGGCGGTGCGGCGGGGCGTCAAGCGCGCCCTGCTGGTGGCCGACATGCCCTACGGCTCGTTCCACCTCGGAACGGAGCACGCCGTTGGCAACGCCATCCGCTTCGTCAAGGAAGCCGGGGCCCAGGCCGTGAAGATCGAGGGCGCCCGCCCCGAGCTGGTGGCCGCGATGTCGGCCGCCGAGGTGCCGGTGATGGCCCACCTGGGCCTCACCCCGCAGTCGCTCCACCGCTTCGGGGGCTTCAAGGTCCAGGGGCGGGACGACGCGGCGCGCCGCTTCATCCTCGACGGCGCCGAGGCCGTGGAGAAGGCGGGCGCCTTCTCCCTCGTCCTCGAATGCGTGCCGCAGGACCTCGCGGCCGAGGTGACCCGGCACGTCTCGATCCCCACCATCGGCATCGGCGCCGGCATCGAGTGCACGGGCCAGGTGCTCGTCTACCACGACCTCCTGGGGCTGGAGGAGCGGATCGCGCCCCGCTTCGTGCGGCGCTACGCCGAGCTCGGCCGGCTCTCCCGCGAGGGCATCGCCCGCTTCGCCGAAGACGTCCGCGAGGGGCGCTTCCCGTCCCCCGAGGAAGGCTACGGCGGGGCCACGCCACGAACCGACGAACCGGCGAAGCTCTACGGCTGATGCTTGTACGAGAGATGCTGACCGTTCGAACGGAAACCGACCTGCGCCGCCAGGTGGACGACTGGCGGGCGGCGGGCGAGAAGATCGGCTTCGTGCCCACCATGGGCGCTCTCCACGAGGGTCATCTGTCCCTCGTGCGGATCGCCCGCGAGCACGCGGACCGCGTTGTGGCCTCGGTGTTCGTCAACCCGACCCAGTTCGGGCCCAACGAGGACTTCAGCCGCTACCCCCGCCAGCCGGAGAAGGACGCCGAGATGCTCGAAGGGGCCGGCTGCGACCTCCTCTTCCTGCCGGAGGTCGAGACCCTCTATCCGCCGGGAAATGCCACCTTCGTCGAGCCCGCCGGCGCCGCCGAGGGGCTCGAAGGGGCCCTGCGCCCCGGCCACTTCCGCGGCGTCGCCACCGTCGTCTGCGCCCTGTTCAACCTGGTGCGGGCCGACGCCGCCGTTTTCGGCGAGAAAGACGGCCAGCAGCTCGCCGTCATCCTGCAGATGGTGCGCGACCTCCATCTGCCCATCGAGATCGTGCCCGCCCCGACCATCCGGGAGTCGGACGGGCTCGCCATGTCCTCCCGCAACGCCTATCTCTCCGCCGAGGAGCGCCAGGCCGCCACGGTGCTCCACCGAGCCCTGCGCGCGGCCGAGGAGCTGATCGGGGCGGGCGAGCGCCGGGCCGAGCCGGTCCGGCGGCGGATGCGGGACGTGCTGAATACGGAGCCCCTCGCGCTTGTTGAATATGCCGAGGTGGTCGACGCGGAAAGCTTTCAGCCGGTCGAGACCCTCAAGGGCCGGCTGGTTCTCCCCCTGGCCGTGCGGATCGGGGGGACTCGATTGATCGACAACGCTCGACTTGCGGTCGAGGAGAAATAAGTCATGAAACGGACGCTTCTCAAGTCGAAGATCCACCGGGCCACGGTGACGGACGCCAACCTCCTGTACCAGGGCTCCGTCACCATCGATCCCGTTCTGATGGAAGCCGCGGACTTCGTGCACCACGAGCGGGTGGAGATCTACAACTGCACCAACGGCGAGCGCTTCGCCACCTACGTCATCCCCGGCACGCCGGGCAAGGGCGAGATCGTGATCAACGGCGCCGCCGCCCACAAGGCGGGCGCGGGCGACGTCGTCATCCTGGCGACCTACGCCGACTACGAGGACGCGGAGTGCCGGTCCCACAAGCCCTCCCTGGTTTTCGTGGACGCCAGGAACCGCATCGTCGTCCAGTCCCACGAGCGGATCGACGAAGCCGTCCTGGCCGGGGCGCTGTGAGGGCCTTTCCTCTGTTTGCCGTCACCGCGGCGGGCCTGCTGGCCCTGGCCTGCCGCGGCTCGTCCGCCGCGCCCGCGCCCGCACCCAAGGCGCCGTCCGGAGGCGTGGCCATCGAGACGATTCTCCAGCGCTCCGTTCCAGGCCAGGCCGGCGGCGAGATCCGCGACGTGGCCCGGGACGAAGCCGCCTGGAAGGCCCTCTGGGATCGCCTGCGGGAGGGCGGCGGCGAGGTGCTGCCGGCCCAGCCGCCGGCCGTCGACTTCAAGCGCGACATGGTGATCGCGGCGGCCATGCCCAACCAGCCCTGCGTCTCCAAGGTCACCATCCGCGGCGTCGCTCAAGGCCAGGGCGAGCTGGTGGTGGACCTCCTGGAGGCGCCGCCCGCGCCCAACTGCGTCTGTTTCGTCTCCGAGCGGCCGCTCCACGTCGTCCGCCTCCCCCGTTCGGCGGACCCCGTCCGCTTCGTGGCCGAGCAGGGCCAGACCCCCTGCGGGCACTGATCCTGATTGAGCCTGATTGATCCTGGACATTGAGGCCGCGCTAGAATCTCCGAGGAGGTAGGAATGACCATCGCGCTGACACCCCCCGAGACCACCTTCGAGGTCGAGCCGCTCACCATCGCGGGCCGCACCTTCCGCTCCCGCCTCTTCCTGGGGACGGGCAAATATCCCGACTTCCAGACCATGGCCGCCGCCCTGGAAGCTTCCGGCACCGAGGTGGTGACGGTGGCGCTGCGGCGGGTGAACCTCGGCGAGCGGGGCCAGGGTTCGCTGCTCGACTTCGTCGATCAGGACCGCTACCTGCTCCTGCCCAACACGGCCGGCTGCTACACCGCGGACGAGGCCATCCGCACGGCGCGCCTGGCCCGCGAGCTGGGCGGCTGGGACTGGGTCAAGCTCGAGGTGATCGGCGACAAGAAGACCCTTTTTCCCGACAACGTCGAGCTGCTCAAGGCGACGGAGCGTCTGGTGGCCGAGGGCTTCATCGTGCTCCCCTACACCAACGACGACCCGGTGATCTGCCGCCGGCTGGAGGAGCTGGGAGCGGCGGCCGTGATGCCCCTCGGCGCTCCCATCGGCTCCGGCATGGGCATCCGCAACCCGGCCAACCTGCGGATCATCCTGGAGCAGGCCAAGGTGCCCGTCATCGTGGACGCCGGCGTGGGCACGGCGAGCGACGCCGCTCTCGCCATGGAGCTGGGAGCCCACGGCGTCCTCATGAACACCGCCGTGGCCGAGGCCAAGGACCCCATCCGCATGGCCAGGGCCATGAAGCTCGGCGTCGAGGCCGGCTGGCTGGCCGCGAACGCGGGCCGCATCCCCCGCAAGCTCTACGCCTCCGCCTCCTCCCCCCTGACCGGCCTCATCGAGTAGGTCGACGCCCCCGTCTCCCCCGCTTTGGGAACGCTCGCCAGCCGTTTTCGAACGCTCCTCCCCCGTTTTTGAACGTTCGCCGCCGGTTTTCGAACGTTCGCAACGCGCTGGCGAGCGTTCGTGAAGGGCTGTCGAGCATTCGCCGCCGCTTTTTGAACGCTCCTCCGCCGTCTTCGAGCGTTCCCCCTCGGCTCTCGAACGCTCGACAGCCTCTGCGGAGCGTTCAGCCCCGCCTTTGCGAGCGTTCGCCCCTGCTTTGGGAGCGTTCGCTATGGCCTGTCGAGCGTTCCTCCTCCCCACGCCTCAACGTTGCCGAGAAGGGAGGGGGCTTGCGTCCAGGCTGTCGGCTGCTCTACAATCCGCCTTCCGCACGACGGCAGTACCTCGTGCAGCCATAGCTCAACTGGATAGAGCGACAGACTACGGATCTGTAGGTTGGGGGTTCGACTCCTCCTGGCTGCACCACTTCTACTCCCTACAAAAGAAAGCACTTAGCACGATCCGCTCTCGCGGCGTGTCGACGCTCGTCTGAGGCCGGGGGCGCACCGGGGGCGCAAAAGGAACAAAGTCGCGCCCCCGGCGGATGAACCGCGGGCGCGGGGGTCAACGACTCTGGGAGACCTCTTGCTTGGCGAGGTCGAGGAGGAGGCGGAGAGCCCGATTGACCGACGCCGAGTCCTTGAAAGCCTGGGCCACGTCGGGATCGAGCAGGATCACGTTCGTCCCCTGCTGGTAGCGCTGGTAGTACTTGCCGCGCACCGCTCCCGAGAAGTCGTACTCCGGTTCGAGATCGTCGTCTTCAGGTTCCTGACTCATAGCGCCTTCTTTCCTGTGTGGTTGCCGTCCTCGCGCTGATGATCCGGACGCTCTCCTCTGCATCCGTGTGGGAGACGACCAGCAGCCGGCTCCCCGAGGACATCCCCATCGTGAGGAAGCGGACTTCAAGCTCGGAATGCTTGGCGTCCGGGATCGTCGCCGCCAACGCATCACCGAACACGGTGCTCGCCTCCTCGAAGGAGACCCCGTGCTTCCGAAGGTTGCGGATCTCCTTCTCTGGGTCCCATTCGAACCTCACCCTCGAAGTATACCGGGCAAGCGAGCGGCCGGCGCTTTTCCGCCTCGTAGGGCTTGCCCGAGGATTGGTCCGCGTCGTAAAGTAGCTTTACGCGGCGGGGCGCGTAGCTCTTGCCGCCCAGGTAGTGCGTCGAGCCTTCCGGGTCAATCCGGGCAAACCTGTCTCTGGGGGTTTCCTGGATCAGTCCCGCGAGTCCGCCAAGGGGGAGGTTAGGCCGCGCGACGAGCTACCGCCAGCTAGGCTGGATAGTCGCCCGCGTAGACTCGGTTGCGCGGGAGGACAGGCCGAACGTGCCTAGGGGCGAGCTGGGACCAAAGGACAGGTCCCGCTCGCCTTTTCGATTTTTTGGAGCGGGACCCGGAATCCGGAGATCCTGCTCATGTCCACTGATTCTCCACTTCTCTCCAACAACGAGGCTGCCGCCTACCTCGGCCTCTCCATCCGTACCCTCCCTGGACTGCGCCGTCGCGGAGGCGGCCCTCCGTACATCAAGCTCGGCGGACGCAAGGTCGGCTACCTGAAGCGCGATCTGGATGCGTGGCTTGAATCCAGGCGCCGCCTGAGCACCAGCGACCCGGGACCGCGAAAGGACCGGGGGTGAGGGATGGAGCACAGCACGACGCTCCCCCTCATCAGCGGGGGATACGGTGAGCCGCTGGTAGGGCTGCTCTCCCAGCTTGAGACCGCGATCTTGGGTCGTCAGGGGAAGCCCGAAGGCCGAGAGACCCGGTTCCTCTGCCCGGCCCATGATGACCATCATCCTTCCGCTCGCTGGAACCCGGAGAAGAAGACCTGGGTCTGTGACGCTTGCGGGGCCGGGGGAGGATGGTCGGACTTGTCGAAGCGCCTCGGGCTGGAGCTCTCCCGCCCGATCTCCGACAGGATCGTTACTCGCTATCCCTATCACGACGAGCAAGGCCGGCTCCTCTTCGAAGTCGTCCGCTTCGATACCAAGGACTTCCGTCAGAGGCGGCCGGACGGGGCTGGCGGTTGGACCTATAGCCTGAACGGCACCCGTCGCGTTCTCTACAACCTGCCGTGTATCCTCGCCGCCGTAGCGGCGGGCGACACGATCTGGCTCGTCGAGGGCGAGAAGGACGGGGATACCTTGAACGAGCGCGGGCTCGTGGCAACCACGAATCCCGGTGGGGCGGGCAAGTGGCGGGACGAATACTCCGAGACGCTTCGCGGTGCCCGAGTCGTCATCTTGCCCGACAACGACGATCCGGGACATCAGCACGCGCAGAAGGTCGCCCAGCATCTTCAAGGCGTCGCCGCCGAGGTGCGCGTCCTGGATCTTCGGGGTCTACCCGAGAAGGGGGATGTCTCCGATTGGATCAGAGAGCGAGAGGAGGAGGACGGCAAGGACTACGAGTCAACCCGCGCGACCCTGGAGTACCTCGCCTCGACGGTTCCCGTGGTTTCCGCCCGCGATTCTGCTCCCCTTATAGGGACGGGCGGAAGGGCGGAAACAGAAGCCTTCGAGCTTTCCGCCCGCGATTCTGCCCGAGAAGGGCAACCCCCCGTAGGGGGGTTGAGGGACGGGCGGAAATCAACCCTCTTCGTCACCGCCCGCGAGACTTGCTCCGAGGCCGCTGAAGAGGTCGATTGGATCGTCGAGCCGTTTCTCGCAAGCGGCTGCTTGACCGACCTCGCCGGTCCCGCCAAAGCGGCGGGCAAGACTACTTTGACCCTCGCGATGATCCGAGCGATCTTGGACGGAGGCGAGTTCTTGGGCTGGCGTACAGCGCGTAGTCCTGTGGTCTTCCTGACCGAGCAGAGTCAAGGCACCCTTCGCGCAGCGCTGAGCCGCGCGCACCTGACTGAACGAGACGACCTCTCCATCCTCTACGCCCACAAGGCGGCGAAACTTTCCTGGCCGCAGGTCGTCGCGGCGGCGGTCGAGGAGTGCCAGCGAATCGGTGCGCGGCTCTTGGTGGTGGACACACTCCCCGCATTGGCCCGACTGCGGGGAGAGGCGGAGAACTCCGCCGGGGAAGCGCTTCGCGTGCTGGAATCCCTGCAACAAGCTGCGGGTGAACACGGGATCGCAGTTCTATACACCCGTCACGAGCGCAAGGGAGGTGGCCCCGTAGGAGAGGCCGCTCGTGGTTCAAGCGCCTTTGCTGGGGGTGCCGATGTACTACTCTCCCTTCGCCGGCCGGAGGGGCGATACAGCCACGGGGTACGGCACCTCCAGAGCCTTTCGAGGTTCGAGGAGACGCCGCCCGAGTTGATGATCGAGCTTGGAGAAGACGGGCTCTACCATATCGTCAGCGACCAAGCGATCACGATGGTAGAAGACGAGATCCGGGTTGTCCTGCTCGAAGTATTGCCCGAGAGCGAAGGGAACGCCCTGGCTCTAGAAGAACTAATCCAACGTTGCCCAAAGCTGTCGCGGACTACGGCACAGCGCAAATTGGCTGAGCTTGCCGAGGAAGGCGTGATCCAGCATGTGGGTGCTGGGAGACGTGGTGATCCGAAACGCTTCTATCGCGCTATGGAGGAGCAGGGTGAGGCGCCATACTGATCCTGTGAAGCGGTCATGAATAAAGTATGGGAAGAATATTCCCATTGCCACAGCCTTGGGAACAAGAGAGTAGCTGGCGGCAACCGAGTACGCGGGTAAAGACAATGGCTCCTCTCCCCATTTTTCCAACAGAAAGTGGTCTCTCCCCAATTTAGGGGTCGAGGCCTGTAGGCCGCTTGGGCTAACTAAGGATCGCCAGCCCTGACAACAGCCTGTGGAGCTTCGTCTTCGTCCAATTAAAGAACATTCCTCCGTACAGTCCCCTGGGCGTGCCGATACACCACAGGGCGGTTATCGAGATGTTTAGGACGACGGTGCGGACGCTAACCAGCGGACAGACTGATTGGCTGTCCCTCTTGGGTGGTTCGGGGGACGGGAGAAGGAGAACGCTAGCGGACCGTTTCGAGAATCCAAGAAATTAACTGATGCGTACCTGCGTTGAAATCGATGCTCTCGATCGCGTCATCGTTTTGGACATTGCCTATGCTAAATGGGATTATGCTTGAAAGGCGTCCGGTCAATAGCTTTGCGGCTTCACCGTATAGCCGCAACGCCACCTCAGCTAGAGTTTTTTCGCTATGCTTGTGTTTATCCCACTCTGAGATCACAAGGGCGATCGGCGTGTCAATACCTCGGTAATCTATATATTCTAGAAAATTTTGCAATAAATAGCGGTCATGCTCTCCAGGCACCGCCGAACCAATCAATAGTATTGCATCTGCTTCTTCTAACCACTCGTCTATCTTTTTATCCCGTGTCACATGGTTGAAGTTTGTCGGATCCAAAAAGCGTAAATTCTCGCCTGAGACCTCAAAAAAGGTCAACCATAATTCCTCGCCTCTATTTCTATCCAAAAAACCAACATCAACTCTGGTAAAAACTCGGCCGCCAGTCTTCGAAGGGAAGCGCCCTTTTCGGAGTGACCTAATCCAGTCTTGTAGATATAGAGTTCCCTCTGGGTTTCCGATTGCATTAACGCGTGGAGTTAGCCCGCGCATTTCGTGAAAATAAAGAGATATGGCGGCGCAAATGGTTGATTTCCCTGTTCCAACTTCACCGAATAAAAATATCCGCGCGAGTGATCTTCCGACCGCAGTCCCTTCCTCAAGGGCTCGTGCGAAATCGGCCATGGAACCAAACCGCCTCTTCAGCTCCCACGCCGTCGCCTTCTTGAGGATTGACCGGACCTCGGCTGTACAGGGAAGCTGCCGGAGGAATTTTCCCATGTCGCGGAGAACCTCGACGGGTAGCTCTTTTCCGAAGAAGCAAAAGACCGCCGTCATGGCGAGGGAATATACATCCGCTGTCGCACCCGCCTCTTGCGGGTCTTGCATCGCCTCCGGGGCGGTATAAAGGAACGTCCCCATCATCCCGCCTTCTAGGGTGCCACCCGTGGTATCGAACGCCCGCACTAGGTCGAAATCGGTAAGTTTCGGTCGCCCTTCGGCGTCGAGGAGGATATTGGCAGGTTTGACATCCCGGTGGATGACGCCTCGCTGATGGGCGAATTGGAGAGCAGCCGCCACCTCAGTGATGAGCGGCAGCACCTTTTCGGGGGCGAGTTGCCTCTCAAGCACCGCTTGGCGCAGGTCGCCGCCGGTTACGTACTCCATGACGAAGAACTGGTACCCGCCATCGTCGAAATGCCGATCTAGCACCCGCACGATCCCTGGGTGGTGGAGTTCCGCCATTTTGCGGGCGCCACGGAAGAAGCGCTCAAGTCGGCTTTGGTCTGCGCCGTGCTGCCCGTGGAGAACCTTGACCGCGACCAGTCGCTGCTCCTGCCGGTCGTAGGCTTTCCATACAGTGGCGAATCCGCCATGCCCGAGCGACTCTACCAACCGGAATCGGCCGTCAGCGAGGAGGTCGCCTGACCTGAGCCGGCCGCCTTGGCGCATCTCGCGTCGCAGCTCCAGAATCTCACGCTCGACAGCCCCGGTGTCGCCTCCTGCGATGGTTAGCTCCTCCTTGCGCAGATAGGCTTCCTCCAAGGCAGAGATCTGCGCTGAAAGGACACCAGGGAACTTCGGCTCCTGGAGTCGAATATGGTGCGGGGAGCCACCGGGGAACCCAGGAGCGGAGGGGGGCTTGGCCCGCCCACCGCGAATGCCTCCGAGCAGGGCCTCTCGCGCTGCTTCCGCTTCGAGGCCCACCAGATCGATGTGCACGATCGGGCCGAGCATACCCTGGACAGAGCATTCGGATACTCGGACTGGCAGCAGGAGCCGCTTGGCGCCGCCCGGGTCCTTGGCGAGGTAGACCGCCCATTCCGGCGCAGTGAAGGCGGAGGTCAAGTAGGCTGGCGAGAGAACGGCGAGCATCCGCCGGGCCTCTTGGGCCGCACGGTCCATCTCAAGGACGAAGTTGCTGCCGGGGCGGAAGTCCCACGCCTGGATTATCGTCTTGAACCCCGAGGCTTCGAGTTGCCAGGCGATCCACTCCGCCCAAGCACGGTCTACGTGGTTGTAGCTCACGAAGAAGTCTTTCATCCGTGCAGGCAGTATAGCGAAGGCTCCCGTCTGCTCACAGATCCTTCCCGCCTTCCTCTTCATATCGTCGCGAGACCCTCAGTCGTAGGTGCAGAGCACCGAAAAACACAGGGCCGGCTTCCACGTCCCCAGAAAGGTTCACAGCTCGTATCCCGCTGACAGCACTGGAACAGCCAGCGGGCGGTCTCGATTCTCTTGGCGGCGGAGGTGAGTGAGGAGGGCCAGCGGCTGCCGGCCCCCGATGGGATCACGCGTAGCGGTCCATCCACAAATACTGTTTGCCCGGAAGGTACCCGATTTTTTCGAGAAACGGGATCACCGGGCTATCGAGTAGCGCGTACACGCCCACGAAGGCCACCTCCCGAGGAATGTGGGCCTTCAACTCATGGTGTAGAGCTGTACCGATCCCGCGCCGCCGGTACTCCGGAAGGACGGCGAGGAACACGATGCGGGCCGAAGTCTCCTCCAGCGTTGCGTAGAGGAAGCCCAGAATGCGGCCCCGGCGCTCGGCGACGAGAGTGACTGTGTTCATGACCTCGAAGAGCCAGCGATTGAACTCCCCCTTGTCCATGAAGACCCGCTGGTTGCTCGCCTGTAGCTCGGGAACGGAGAGCGCCAGTTGGAACAGCCGGTCCAACTCCACCCGGTAGGCTCGCCGCACGTTGACCTTGAGCGGCTTCTCGCCCTCTTCCTCCTCCGAGATCTTGTACAGCTCCTGCCGGCGGCGGGACATCGTGTAGATCGCCTCATCGAAGTCGTGGACTCCGTTCTCCGCGAGCGACGTTAGCCAAGCCGCGACGGAGCGGAACCCGAGGTGATTCGCCATCGTGGACCATCGAAGCGACTGGAGGATGTCAGCGCGGACCGAGTACAGCGTTCGTTTTGAGCGCGCCATATAGCTACGCCCTCCCCTCAAGCGCCTGCTCGATCTCGTCAGCGACCCGGGAAAGCTTGCCCGTGAGACGGCCGGCGAGAAGGGAGAGAGCGGTGTCCGACTCCGAGAGAGAAGCGTCCTGGTGTTCCCTCCCTACGGCAGCGAGATAGCCTTCGATGTGTCGGAGATCGGCGAGCGCGGCGCGTAGCTCCGTCGCGGTGACCCCCTCGGGCCAATTGGGCCAGTGGTGGTAGTACTCCAGGACCAACTCGTGGAAGAGCCGGCCGAAGATCCGGAGGGCGGTGTTGGCGGGCGGCTCGGTGAAGTACATGAGGAAGGTCTCCCGAAGGACCGGGAAGTCCTCCCAGGCGACGGGATCGATCCGCGGGGGGACCGCAGGAGCTTGGGGAAGCTGGTCAGGGGGCGATCCGGAAGGCGGAAGGTTGGTACACTGCGACTGGTCGGGCATTGGCTTAGCTCCTTTGCTCGGCTAGGCCTCGGCTGGAGCACCACCTCCAACCGGGGCCGTTTGGGTTTAGAGAAGGATTATCTCTCTATACAGACATGTCGTAAATACTGCCAGTGAATCGGCTCTTGGAAGAATCTAGCGTCCCGCTCTACCGCCCATGGAGAACGACAGGATATCCGCCTCATGACGATCGAGGGCGGCCGTCAGCCAGCGGGAGATCGCTTCGGCCACTTGACGTAGCGGGTTAGCGCTCACGTGCATGTAGCCTTCCGTCGTCGAGAAGCCCGCAAGCCCCGCGACTTTGGCCCAGGATCGATGACCGAGGAGACCCGCGATGAGGATGGGGGAGAACCCCAACTCACCTCCCGTCGTGGCGAACGTGTGCCGTAGGGTGTGCAGGCAGACATCCTCCAGTCCGGCCCGCTTGCGGATTCGCTCCCAGCACTTCTGGAGGCCGACCAGGTGCGCTCCGGCGTGTCGGCCCGCGAACACGTAGGGGTTGCCCTTCTGTCGCGGTATCCCTCGAAGCAACTCAACGGCTGGCGTACCAAGGAAGATGACGCGCGGCCCGACCTTGGAGTCTCCCAAACGTAGGCAGCCACCCTGGAGGTCTACCCGACTCCACTGCAACGTGAGCACTTCGTTCAGCCGAGCGCCGCTCAGGATCAACAGCCGAATGGCCTTCACGGCTGAGAGAGGTTCGGAGCCCTCGGCTTCCGTCGCGTCGAGAACTTCCCCGAGACAGGCAAGCTCTTCATAGGAGAGGTGTCGATCGCGCGGAGTCTCCGGGTAGCGTTCCACATCTCGGCACGGATTGGAGCCTCGGGGGCGCATGCCCCACTTCTCCGCCCGGGTCAGCATCGCGGAGAACAGCGAAAGCGTCCGGTTGGCCTCGTAGGGAGTCGCGCGCATGGACCCGTGGAGACGGGCCGCGTCCTCATAGGAGAGATCCGCTACCTTCCGGCTCCCCAGCCGGGGGAGCAGGTTCTTCTCCAAGATCCGGCGCGACTCCCGCGCGGTGCTCGGCTTGTTGTGGATCTCCACGTAGTCCGTCATGTACCTCTCCGCAAGCTCCCGCAGGGTCGGAGCCGCGCGCTCCTTGTGGCGATCCTGAGAAGGGTCCTGACCTTTGCGGATCTCGGCGAACAGATCCTGGGCCATCTGCCGGGCTTGGTCGGGCGTGAGCTTACCGTGTTGACCGAGGGTCACGCGACGCTGACCACCCGTCCGGGTGCGGTACCGGATGACGTAGCTCTTCATGCCGCTCGGCTTGACCCGGAGGCCGAAGCCGGGGAGTTGGTCATCCCAATAGTCGATGTCCTTGAGGCCGGGCTTGAGGGCGTCTACAGTGCGCTTGGTGATGCGGGGCAAGAGGCGTCTCCTTCGTCTTCTCTCTGTCCTCCGGGGGCGCACGGGGGGCGCAGCCGGGGGCGCTCGAAGGCGTATTATCGCTCTCTTTAGCGTCCGGGGCAATACCACAAACCATTTGTATAGAATGGTTTAGCGCTCTCCAGCGTCGTTGGGCGTACTGGGGACGGCAGACTACGGATCTGTAGGTTGGGGGTTCGACTCCTCCTGGCTGCACCAACTAACCCCTTCAAAGTCAAGAATTTAGCGACAGGGTCCAGAAAGAGTCTGGGACGCGTCACGCGTCAAGGACCACTGGAGGACCACTCAGGCACGGGCTTGCCCTGTCCCACACGACCGGGGTGCTCATCCTGTGCCCAGTGGCTGCAGGCGTTGGTTGCCCCGGGCGCACGGGTCATCGTGCCCGAAATCTCCGACTACGGAGGTGCCTCGTGGGCTGCGCGCTCAGAAGATGAAGTGGATTGAAAGGCTGGATGCCTTGGCGGACCTGCTGCACTGCCTGCCACCGTCGACCGCCCCCATACGTCAGGCCGCTGTTCTATAAGATAAATTTCAGAAAATTCTCAATGTGACTATTGACTATACGCGTAATAGATGGTACAACCTCGCTTGCGAGTCGAGCTGCACCCTCGGAGACGCCGTTTGCGTTGCGGTAAAAACCTATCGCATGGAGGATTTCATGCCCGCCAAGAGTAATCCAATATTGAAGCCAACCTCCCGCCGTCTCAAGCTCATCAAATGGCTGGGCACATTGGGGTTCCTCTCGCTTGCGGCGGTCTCGGCCGGTCACGGGCAGAATGCGACGGCGGCGAAACCTGAGGCCGTTCCAGGCGACGCCCTGTCCGGTGCAGCTGTCGGAAAGGCCTCTGGGCCATCTGCCGCGCTCGCCATCGTCGAGATTTATCCGTTCAATCTGGGGGCAGGGTACCGTTATAACTGGCTTGCAAGCCAGCCAGACGTGACCTCCGGGCTACTTGTCGTGCTGAAGGTCGATCCGGAATATGTTGTGCCCCAGAACGCCGCTGAGCCTGTTCTTTACGCGGGCGATCGAACGGTACAGCGTCTCAACCAAGGCGATCGTTCGGGCTATGTCATCGGGATCATACCGGGCGAGCTGGATCTGGCTACGGCGCCCATTTGGTTTGGACGACCGGAGCTCCCCGAGCGCGTCACGCCGGAAATCATCGCGGAGGAGAGGGCCATCGCCGAAGAGGCGGGAATCGGGGCCTTCAGCCCGGACGAGATCGAACGCGCATGGCGCGGAGACCTGGAAGCCGAGGATCTGGCGGAGCTCCTTCGGGGGCCAGTTGCCGACCTCGTGCTGAAATATTCGCCGGACGAGAAGGGTCTGACCGAAACCTGGCGCCTGCCGAGCACCGGCTCCGCTGATCCACGATAACGCAAACCAAGGGAAAACTATATGTTCATGATCGACGGAGCTGTGCGAAAGTCCATCGTTTCTTGTGCCGTTCTCGTTGCCTTGCTCTCCGCGGCACCGTCGCATGGGGCAGTCACCAAGGCGCAGCTCGCCGGAAACAGTCTGGCCACTTATCCGTTTTTCGAATACGTCAAGGCGATCAACGCCAACAGCCCATTGCGCGTGGCCATCGATCCAACGCGCTATCCGGCGATCATGGGCCAGACTTGCCGCATCTACGTTGTCGCCGCGAAAAAAACCCTGGGGTGGAACGCCAATACGACGTTGACCGACGTGACTTCGATCGGATGGCAGCTGCAGACCTTCCTCGGAGGCAATATTCAGGGCAATACAGTTCTGGTCACGGTGCCTTTCGAGCTGAGCGGCGCCGCCGGAACGGGTTTGGGCGTCGGCTACGACGTGGTCCTCGATTGCAATCAGAACGGGATCCTCGACGGCAACGACTATATTGACGGACGCAACAACGAATCCGGCATCTACATCGTTAACGACACGACGGCGCCGGGTCCTTACCCCGTGACGGAGCTGACCTACAATCTATCGGGCGCGGTCGGCACCAGCTTCGGTATCAGCGGCACGTTTCTGGCCGAAAACGTGTTTTTCCCGACGAACATCGCGTCGCTGCCGCCGGGGGTGCGGCTGCCGCTGATCGTCATCAGCCACGGCAACGGCCATAATTACCAGTGGTACGATCATATCGGCAATCATTTGGCGTCTTACGGCTACATCGTTATGAGCCACGCCAACGAGACGGGCCCCGGACCGGTTACCGCTTCGACAACTACCTTGGCACATACGGATGCGTTCATCGATCAGGCTGCGGCGGGAGCGATCCCGTTCGGAGGCAGCGTTCTGGCCGGGCGTGTCGATTCCACCAAGATCGTCTGGATCGGACACAGCCGCGGCGGCGAAGGCGTGACGATCGCTTATGACCGCCTCTTCGACAACACCTACACCCCCGTCCATTACATCAAAAAAAACATCAAGCTCATCAGCAGCATGCTGCCGACCGACTTCAATGGCACGGCTGTCGCCAATCCTCATGACGCCAATTATCATCTCTGGACCGCCTCGGGAGACTCCGACGTCAATGGCTCGGCGAGTTGCACCCTCTGTCAAACCTATCATCTGCACGACCGAGCCACCGGACATCGCCAGTCGACGAGCGTGCAGGGAACCGGGCACTCCTGGTTTCATAACGGCCCGGCATCCCCTTCCTGGTTTACCGGCCCCTGCGGCATTACCCAAGCCGACACGCATGCGATCGAGCTGGGACATTTCCTCCCCTTGGTCAAGCGTTACGTCGACGACAACATCCCCTCGATCGATTTCCTGACGCGCCAGTATGAGTCGTTCCGGCCGATCGGCGCGCCCACTGGCAGCTGTGTGGTCGTCACCCATGAATATTACGACGCCTCCGGCCCCGCCACCTCCTCCACCCCTAACGCCACGGTGGTGATCGACGATTATCAATCGCAATTCGCGACAAGTACCAGCAGCATAGGCGCGGGCGTCACGTTCAACGTCACCAATGTCGTCGAGGGCTTGTTGGATGACAACGACTCCACTTTCACCTGGGCGGCGACCGACCCCTTCAACGGCGCCACGCAAGGCGAGTCGTCTGGAGGCATCTACAACGACACGACTCGCGGCGTCGTTTTCGATTGGAACGGGGCGAACCGATTCTACGAATGGGCGGTGCCGGTCGCGGAGCAGGATTTCACGGACGATCTCTACCTGTCTTTTCGCGGGGCGCAGGGGACCCAGCATCCCAATACGGTGGCCGCGCTCGGGGACCTGACCTTCACGGTGACTTTGCGGGACGCCAGCTCGACGACGAGCTCCATCAACATCGGAGCCTACGGGGGCGGCCTGGAGGAGCCCTACCAGCGCAGCGGCGGTTGGCACAATGAGATGGAGACCATCCGGATCCGGCTGACGGATTTCCTGAATAACAACATGGGCCCGGTCCTCAATCTCAGCAGTATCGTCGCTGTTCGCTTGGATGTCGGTCCCGCCTGGGGCTCTGCCCAAGGACGAACCGTCATCGACGACCTGGTTCTATCGAACGATCGGGCCGTCTACGACGGTGCAGACAATGGCGACCCCCACATCACTACCATGAGTGGCGAGAATTACGATTTACAGATCGTCGGCGAGCTCACCGTTCTTCGCGGCGGTGGTATGGAAGTTCAGGCCCGCCAGACGCCCGTGTCTTCTGCGCCGCCCATCTACAATGCGCACACGGGGCTCGCCAGTTGCGTCAGCGTCAACACGGCGGTCGCGGCCCTCGTCTCCGGACATAAGGTGACCTACCAGCCCAGCTTGAACGGCCAGGCGAGCCCGGAGGGAATGGAGCTGCGCGTCGATGGACAGCTCATCGACATCGACGCCGTTCTGAGCGTTCCCCTCGGGGCAGGCGCCCGCGTCGCCAAAACGAGCATCGGAGTCGGAATCCAGATCGATTTCGCTGACGGTACCGCCTTGACGGCCATCCCAGGCTGGTGGGGACCGCAGAACACCTGGTATCTCAATCTGAGTATCCGGGAGACACCGGCGACGGAAGGCATCATGGGGCTCATTCCCTCCGGTAGCTGGTTGCCGAGGCTACCGGACGGCTCGTCCATGGGCCCGCGTCCCACTGTCGAAGCGGTGCGGTATAGCGATTTGAACGGGACGTTCGCGGACGCCTGGCGCGTCACCGATGCTACGAGCCTGTTCGACTACGCTCCCGGCATGTCGACGCAAGATTTTACGGACAAGGCCTTTCCCCCGGAAGGCGGCGAGAGATGCGACATTCCAGGCCATCCGCCGATCAAGCCCATCGATATAAGGGTCGCGGAAGAGCTATGTCGGCCGATCAATAAAAGGAATGAGAGGGAGAGCTGCGTGTTCGACGTCGCTCAGACCGGCGAGCCTAATTTCGCGAAGACCTATATCCAGGTCCAAATGCTCGATCAGCAGCGGGAAGCGCCCCCGAAGGACTAGTCAGACAAGGATTTCTCTAGAGCCCCGGCCTGCGCTTCTTGGAAGGCGCTGCCGAGCCTGTGCGGCAAGGCCTTCGCGGGCAAGGTGGTCGACACCCTGCCCGCGGCCCGCGAGGGCGGCCAGGAATAGGTTCGGCAGGGGAGGAATAGGTTCCACCCGAGTATGGAAGCAGAGGCACCAGGGTGAGCGTCTCGGGCTCGGCGAAGCGGCCAGGATCGGACTTCTTCCCTTTGATCTTCGACAGATACTCCTTTGTCCGGTCGTACCAGGTCCCTTCTAGAGAAAGCCTGGAGAGCAGGGACTTGGGAGTGAGGAGTAGGCGGCTCAGGAAGGTCCGGGTGGTGACCACCGCGCGCGAGCTGCCTTCTGAGATAACGCCAAGAGGTCGGGCCGTTGCGGGCTGGCCAATAGGGGGAAACGTGAAGGGATTGAGCCACGTTTCGCACCCCATTCAACACGGCGTGAGGCGAGTGCTACGCACTTCTGCCGTAAAGGATTCGTCATTCACGGCGCTCTCGGTCGGCGCCGCAGTGAATCACGGCCTAGCAATCACAAAACGTTCTCTCTTTCGTGTAGCAAACGTTGCACCAGGAAATGCAGGTGTTGCCGCCGCTGGCAGCCCCTGCCACCTGAAGAAGGGAGCCAGTATCGATCGTCCTCAGCGTCTCCTTGTTCAACATCAGCTTCTTGACGGTCTTCTTCATCTTGGCCTCCGATCTGTTCGTTTCGCATCTATTGGCGGCAAACTTAAAGCTTGGACCGCGCGATCTGAATTAACATCATATAATATAATGCGCACAAAAACAAGTGAGGATCGGGCTGGAACTCCTAGCGCCCTTGGGATGTACCTCAATCTCGAGATCTGCTCCCCTTCCTCCCCGGAATAGGTGCCTGTGGGCACCCTTCCCAGATGAGCCCTTCTCAGGGCCGAGTCGGCGCCAGGTGCTTAGTAACTGGCAAGGTCCAGGAGGAGGCGTCGCCTCCTGTTCCGTAGGAGTTTCGCCCCAGCCCCGTTGTCTGCCAGACTCCGACCATGCGATCCGCTCTCCTCCTGCTGGTTCTTCTGGTCACGTCCGCCCCGGCGATGCGCGCCGCTCCGGCGTCCGTCTCCTCCGGGTACCTCGACCGCTTCTTTGCTTTCTATCCCACCCGAGCCACCGCCGCCGGCCGGCATGATCTGGACAGGTCTCTGGAAGACCTCTCGCCCGAGCGGCGGCGGGAGTGGGTCTCCTTCAATCGGTGGGCGGCGGAGGGCTTCCGCAAGCTTCTGGCCGATCCGGCCGCACCGTTCGAGGATCGGCTCGACGCCGAGCTCCTCCTTCGCCAGGCCGAGATCGAGATCCTGGACCACGACACCCTGCGCACGCCCGAGCGGGACCCGCTGTACTGGACGGGTCTGCTGGGGGACACGACCATCTTCCTGCTCGTTCGCGACGATCTCCCCCTGGACGACCGGTTGCGGAGGGCGGCAGCGCGGGCGGATCTCGTCCCCCGCCTGGTCCGGCAAGCCCGGGAAACCCTTGCCGCCACCTTGCCCTCGGACATCAGCGCGGAGCTGTGTACTCTCGCGGTCCGGCAGGCTCGGGCGTCGGCGGAGCTTTATCGCGCAAGCTTTCCGAAAGCCGCGGAGGGACAGAGCGAGAAGATCCGGAAGCTGGTGGGAGAGTCCGGCCGCCGGGCCGCCACGGCCCTGGACGAGCTGGCCGCCTTTCTGGAAGGGCTCGCGACGAAGGCCACCGGCTCCCCGCGCCTGGGGGAGCGCTACGCCGCACGCTTCCGGATCGTGACCGGCGTCGCGAATCCCGTGGATCAGGTTCTCGCCCGCGCCGAAGCCGACCTCGCGGCCAAACGCACGGAGGCCGCCGTTTACGGCCGGAGCGTCTGGAAAGAGATCTTCCCCGGCACCGAGCCGCCAGGCGAAGACCGCGAGCTGTTGCGCCGCCTCTTCGATCGCGTCGCCGCCGACCGGGCAAAGACCACCGAAGTATTTATCGCCGACTACCGGACGCTTCTCGAACAGGCCCTGGATTTCGTCCGCTCGCGCAGGATCATGACCCTGCCGGAGCCCACGACGATCCTCCTCGACCGCTCCCCTTCCTTCTTCCTCGGCCAGAGCGTGGGAGGCGTCTATCCCGCCGGCCCGTACGCGCCCGAGGCCAAGACTCTCTACTATCTGCCCACGCCACCGGACGACGCCACCCCCGAGCAGAAGGACGCCTTCTTCCGGGACTTCAATCACCATTTCAACGTGATGATCACCCCGCACGAGATCGTCCCCGGCCACTATGTCCAGCTCAAGCTCGCGGCGCGGCATCCGCGTAAAGTCCGGGCCGTTTTCTCTGACGGCGTCTACGTCGAAGGCTGGGGCACCTTCTGCGAGCGCCTGCTGCTGGATCTCGGCTGGGGAGGGCCGCTTGACCGGCTGGCCCATCTCAAGAAGCAGCTCGAAAACATCTCCCGGACGGTGGTGGACATCCGCGTCCACACCCGCGGCATGGCCCGGGAGGAGGTCCTTCGCTACGTCCGGGACGAGGCCCTCCAGGACGAGCAGTTCGCGGGGAACATGTGGGTTCGCGCCATCACCAGCTCCCCCCAGCTCACCTTCTACCACCTTGGCTACCGTCAAGTGACGGGCCTCTACGAGGATGTGCGCAAGGCGAAAGGCGAAGCCTTCGATCTCCGTGCCTTCATGGATGGAATGATGGAGATGGGACCGGTCCCGGTGGCGCACTACCGGCGGCGCATGGTGCCGGAGTAGCGAGGAGGTCTTTGGAAGGAAGGATTGATACGCGTGAATGTTCGAAGAGTTGACGCGGAGCGCCATGTAGATTAGGGTGCACGCAATTAAAGGAGGTGCGCATGCACAGACGTCTGGCTTACCTCGCCCTCGTCGCCTTGATCCTGGTACCGTTGGTCTCGTTTGCCGCGTCGTCCAATCCTTCCCGTCCGTCGAGCCTTTATACCTGCACGGTCTGGATTGGAACCGATTACTTTACCGACGCCGCGCTGACCAACCGGGTCGGCGTCTGTACCCTCAACTGCTTCCAGGCTACGCACGGCGTCTACACGCCCACGTTTGAAGGCGGAGGCTCCTGCACCGGCTCTCCCGGGCCCTATACGCTCAGAAGGTACTACGGCTGCCCTGGAATTTGCCCCTAGTCTGCCGTTCACTGGCTCGATGCCAACCAGGACGGCGTCTCTCCACGGCGCCGCCGCTCTTCGTGAGCGGCGGCGAATTGCACAAGGCGACAGCCTCTCTTATTAAAAATTCTACAACCTCGTGTGTGTATAATTTTTATCTTGACAATCGATTAAGCCTCTCCTAGTCTCCCCCTCCCTCGTCCTGCACAAGCAACTCTGCTCCTGGATGAGACTCTGAACGATCGTGGGTCGATTGTGCTTTAACAAGGCTGTACAAGGAGTTTGTATGAAGAAGAAGATTTGGATCGCCGTCCTCTGTGTCATCGGTATTCTGGGGGTGCAGCACCTCTCCGCGGCTGGCCCAGAGAAGGAAACCTGGAAGGAGATCAAGGGCAAGCTGAAGGCGGAAGGCTGGAAGCAGGTCTCGAACGGAGTGTTCGAGCGCCAGCAGACCGATACCAAGGTCGAGCGTCTCGCCTATGGCCGCGAGGGCCTCATCTGGACGATTGGCGAGCTCAAGGGCAGGCTCAAGTCCCTGCGCGAGGAGTATCAGCGCCATCCATCGGAGGACCTCGCCAAGGTCATCGACAACCTGACCACCAGGATCGCGAACGCCCGCGAGGAGCTCAGAGGCCCCGGCACCGCGGAGGGCTTGTCCAGCCTGAGTGAGAAGTCGACCATCGGCTGCAGCCGGTGCTACAGCGCGACCGTGGACGCCTATCCCCTCACCAGCTCCCAAGGAGTCGGCGCGGTCGCCGATGCCAAGTTCAGCAGCGACTGCGGCAACACGGCCAATACGTATGCCTACGCCTACGCCCGCGCGACCCTGAACGGCACGACCACCACCAAGACGCAGGAAGACCCGCGCTCCGGATCCAACATCACCAGTCATGCCGCGGCCGTCATGAACGGATCGGTCGACTGCTACTCGGAAGCCTACGCTTCAACGCAGAGCAGCGCCCTGAACATCTCCTACTCGACCACCGAAACCAATTACTCCTGCCCCGCGACGCCGACGCCTCTCTCGGTGTCGATCTCGGGCAGCACGTACGAGTACTTCGCCGGCACCACGTGCCGCTCTCGGAGCTGGACCGCGGCAGGCTCCGGCGGCTCCTCACCCTATACCTACCAGTGGTACTACAACGGCGCGGCGGCGGGAACCGGGAGCACGTACACGCGATCGGTCTGCCCCTCCACCCCCAGCTTCCAGCTCAGGGTGGTGGTTACCGACAGCACCGGCGCTACCGCCCAGGACTACCACGATGTCACGGTCGAGAGAGAGCCGATGTGCGGTCAGTACGTCTGCTGAGACGTACCGAAGTCTCTGCTGAACGGATCGGGGCCGCCTGCCGGCCCCGTTTTTTTGCTCCGATCCGCCGCGAAGGGCGTGTTGCAAGAACACGACTTCCAACCGCGAGGGCGAGCGCGCCGACGATCAGAATTCCCGCGACTGCGAACGTGGTCCGCATGCCGGTGGCAACGGCTTCGGGGCGCGCCGTCGTGATGTCGGTCGTCGCCGCGGCGAGCGCGAACACGGCGCCCATGACGGATGCACCGGTGACGAGCCCGAGATTGCGCGACAGGTTGAGCATGCCGGAAATGACGCCCCGCTGGTCCGGGCGAAGCTCCGTCATGACGGCGGTGTTGTTGGCCGTCTGGAACAGCCCGTAGCCGGCGGTGATAACGACGATGGGGGCGATGTAGCCGGCGATGCCGAGCGTCGCCGGCAGCATGGACAGAAGGAAGGAACCGGCCGCTATTCCGAGGAGCCCCACGATCGTCACGCGTTGTGCGCCGAAACGGTCCGCGATACGGCCGGCCGGCACACCCGTCAGCGCGGCGACCAGCGGGCCGACCGACAAGACGATCCCAACCCTGGCCGCATCGAGCCCGAGCGCACGAGAGAGGTAGAACGGCCCGACCACCAGCGTCGCCATCATCACCGTCGAGACGAGCGCGCTCGTGGCAAGGCTCGCGCTCAGCACCGGATCGCGGAAGATCGCCAACCGGATCAAAGGCGAGGCCGCTCTCGCCTCGGCGAGCACGAAGAGTCCGGCTCCGAAAGCGGCAGCCAACAGCAGAGCGATGTTAAGCCCACCGAAACGGCCGCGCCCCAGGGTCATGGCGAGCGCGTAAGCCGCGAGCGTCAGAGCCAGAAGCAGCGTGCCGACACTGTCGAATCCGGCCCGATCCGTCTTCGGCTCCCTCCGATCAATGGGCAGGTAGCGATGCGCGAGAAGAAAAGTCAGGATTCCCAACGGCACGTTGACGAGGAAGAGGGCCCGCCAACTGAATCCGGCGATCAGAACGCCGCCGAGCGATGGACCGAGAGCCGTGCCCATCGCGGACATCGTTCCGAGCAGTCCCATGGCGCTGCCGGTCTTTTCCTTCGGAACCGTCTCGCCGACAAAGGCCAGGGTGAGGGCCATCATGACGGCCGCTCCGAGGCCCTGCGCCGCCCGGGCGGCGATCAGCAGCCGGAGCGTGGGCGCGAAACCGCACAGGACCGAAGCCGCCGTAAACAAGGAGATCCCGGCCAGCAGCAGCCGGCGGCGGCCGGTGATGTCGCCGAGCCGTCCGACGCTGACGATCAGTGTGGTGATGGCGAGAAGATAAGCGAGGACGATCCACTGGACTTCCTGGAAAGAGGCGGTGAACGCCTGTGCCAACGCCGGCAGGCCGACATTGGCGATGCTGGTGCCGAGCGAGGACAGCAACATGGATAGCGAAAGGCTGGCGAGCGCCCAGCGAACCGAAGACTTCGACATGTCAGGACTGTAGCCCCTTGCCCGACGTGGCGGAAGGCGCGTCATTTGCACTTTATTCGTGCGTTTGACGCCATGTCACGATCGAGCCGTGCTAGGTTTCGAGGCATGTCGAGGCCCGATCTCAACCTGCTGGTCACCCTGGATGTGCTGCTCGCGGAAGGCAGCGTTGCGCGCGCCGCCCGACGGTTGCGGCTCAGCCCGTCGGCGATGAGCCGGGCGCTGGCGCGATTGCGGGAGACGACCGGCGATCCGCTGCTGGTCCGGGCCGGACGCGGTCTCGTTCCCACACCCCGAGCCATCGAGCTCCGAGAGCGGGTCCGTCAGCTCGTGGAGGACGGCGAAGCGGTTCTCCGCCCCGCCGAGACGCTCGACCTCAAACAGCTCGTCCGAACGTTCACGCTGCGGACCAGCGAAGGCTTCGTGGAGAGCTTCGGACCGGACCTCATCGCTCGCGTCGGCGAGGAAGCTCCCGGCGTGCGGCTGCGCTTCGTGCAGAAGCCGAACAAAGACAGCACGCCGCTCCGCGACGGTTCCGTCGATCTGGAGACTGGCGTCGTGGGGATGGCGACGAGCCCGGAGTTGCGCGCGCAGGCCCTGTTCCGAGACCGTTTCATCGGCGTCGTGCGAATGGGGCACGCGCTGACCCAGGGCGAGATCACTCCCGCCCGCTATGCGGCCGGCCGGCATATCTGCGTCTCGCGTCGGGGTCTTGAGAAGGGGCCGATCGACGAAGCCTTGGAGCCGTTCGGGCTGGAACGGGAAATCGCCGCGATCGTCGATGGCTTTTCGACCGCGCTGGCTCTCGCTCGGGCCTCCGACCTGATCGCCAGCGTTCCGGAACGGCACACCGGAAGCCTGCGCGCCGGAATGCACAGTTTTCCTCTTCCGGTCTCCACGCCGGAGATCACGGTTTCATTGCTCTGGCACCCGCGGATGGATTCCGATCCGGCTCACCGCTGGCTACGCGGCCACGTGCGGAGTGTCTGCGCGGCGATCCACCAAGAATAGGTTCCGCTCGACTATGGAAGTGCCACCCGGCGGCGAGCACTGAATGAAAGCCCTCCAGTGTTCAACCCGGCGGGATACACAAACGAAATCAGCCGGTTGACCGGCTCTGAAGGTCGGCAAGATCCCGCCAGAGCGCTGTGAGGCAGACTTGGTGCAGTCTGAAAGGCAGTTCCGGTTCGACCGAGGCAGGGCGGACAATCCTCCAAGAGGGTATGCGTAGCGCTTGGCCAGCGAGCGAAGAGTACGGAGCGCCTACCGTACGAAGGGTAGCGTTGGCCGGCTGGCTGGCGTCGGCCGCAAGGTAGTCCCTACTTGTTCACCTGGGTGGAAGGCGGCGGATCAGCTCTTGAAAATCACCTCCAATAATATCGCTAAATCCTCGCGCCGTAATTGTATCCGCCAAAGCTTTCAACATTCCAGGAAGTCGCGGCACCATATCTTCCATCAGCTCCACGAAGACCCACAAGTCATGATTCCGCCGGTGAGGGTCAATTGATCGCAACCCCTCGTAAAGATTCTCAACTTTCTGCTTCCAATGCTTAGCGAGTTCCACTAGGGCAAGCTCGTCTTTTAAGAGCGGCTTCGCGTCGTCCATAATCAAGGCAATGACTTTCTCCTGGAACTCTTGTCGCTGATAGTCACATCGGCGATAAGCACGAAAAAGCTCATGCACCATGCAGAAGTCAGAGTGGAGCGACTTTTCAGAGATGACCGCGATGATGCGCTTTGCCTTGGAAATCTCTTGAGCAAACCTCTCAATCGAGTCACCCCCGCGCATGCGCTCCCTGTCCCGGCCGATTTCGCGCTTGCTTAAGCGAACGGCTTCGCAGAGACGGTCTACAACTTCCTCTCGCTTGCGTCCTTCCTCGGTCGAATCCTCGCCCCATGCGTAGGAGACGTAAATTTCGGGCGGTACCACTTGAACAGAGGGTGCCGGGACGGTATTGCCCACAGCCTTCGGCGTGACCTGCTCAGGAAGGACTGGCTTTGCGAACGAAGTCCGGTGAACGGCGCGAGGCAACCCGGTGAGTGACGCAGGCATCAAGGGGAGGTGGAAACATAGCCGATGACTCGCCGGACCAGCCTCCTGCTCGTCCCACAGCCGCAGTAGGAAGTTTTCATTCAGTTCATGCGATCGATTCACGGGTCGGCCTAAATAAGCGCTCAATGCTATGTCAGCATGGTCTGTAGCGCCACGACGCAGATGAATGAAGGCTGCAAGCCAAGCTACCGGGCCGCCACTCTCAGCACTAAACTTCGGATAGCTAGACAACGCGTCCAGTGCTTCCTCCGCATTCCCGACTGCAAGCCGCGAGAATGCTTCCTGTCCTGCCAAGGCCATGTCCAACGGAAATTCCCTGCGGGAGCTTTTGGCGAGTTCGGCGGCAGCAACCCATTGACCTGTAACTTGTAATAGCAGTATTTTGCCAAATGCAACTTGATCCCGGGAGAGCGGAGCGTTCCCGGATGCTGCAATGATTTTGGACAACTGATTACTGTCATTTGCGCCAGCGCAGAGCAACAGAGCGCTCTCTGCGATCTTTGCCCTGCCAAATTGCTCGGGTATTCGCCGCAATCCCTCCCGCAAGAGAGCGATTGCTTCTCCTGGCTTGCGAGCGCGGCAGAGGGCTTCGCCCAACGATTGGTAGAGCGAGGAGAGGCTTTTGTTAGGTGGGATGACCTTGATTCCGTCCTTGAGCAGAGCCACCGCCTTATCAATCCTACCTGCTTCGGCGAGAATCTCCGCCCCCAGTTGATAGAGTGGTGCTGTTAAGCTAGGTTCTGATAAGGTGCGGAGGCCGCGGTGAATGACTTCGATAGCGGGATTGGTTCCTTCCGTCTGCCGTTTGAGGTTCGCGAGTAGATGCCAAGTTGCTACCCGCGCTTCCGGTCCAAGTGCTCGATCTGCGTGAATGGCGGCCTGTTGAATGTCGCCGGGTCCACCGCGTGTTTGAAGGCAACACGCCAGATGATATTCGAGCCCCTTTGCCCCGCCATCTGCGGTCAGCACGGTGAGCACGCCTATGCGTTCGTCGAGTTCCTCCCAATCTTTGGGAACAGATGCGACATTTTTTATCTGCCTCTTCATATGGTCAGTGAAACGATGGCCGATGTTCTGTAGCTCGTCTTGCCTCCCTGCTTGCACAAGGTGGTACCGCAATTCCGCGAAGGATTCGCCGAGTTTGTTGTGGGTGCCGACCATCTGCTTTGCCTTGAAGTGGCGCAAATGATAGTCGGCGGCATCGGAGTGGGCCTGCCGAAATTTCGCGGGCTCATCGCGTAGGTTTGTAAAGGAAATCTCCCGCACAATCGGATTTAGAGAGAAAGTCTTTTTATGAAAATTGAGCAGATAACGGGTGACCAGAATGGAACTCAGCTCCTTTGCCTCATCACTGGTCCCACAAAGCCGCTCTAGGGCCTCGCGCTGGAAGCTACGACGATGGACCGCGAGGCGCCAGAGTTTCTGCTGATGTTTTTTGTCGAGATGGCGCATGGTCCGCTCCAAGAGGTCACGTTCCAATGCCTTGAGGAATTCACGAGAAACCTCCCGATCCCGTACAGCCCAGAGTCCTGGATTGCTCCCGATGATTTCGTCCAGCGTGTCGTAGCGAAGGGCTCCCACCAGCGATCCAATGGCTCTCGGGTTGAAGTCTAGGACTCGCACAGCCTCCTTCTTTTGCTCTGGTAGAATCTCGACGTCAGAGCCTACTTCTTTCAGTTTGGTCTCCAGCACCTCAAGGGCTTCATCCGGTTCCAGCGTAGTGAGTATGCATTTCGGTATCCACTCGGACCAACGGGCCTCCTCCACGATTCGGTCGCTGAGGAGCAGCAGTCGGCCCGGGAGCGCGGGCCGATTTCGCAGAAACGCTAGGATGCCATTCATCTCCGGCAATGGAGCCCCCGAATCTGCCCGAAAGAATCGCTGTGCCTCGTCAAAGATGATGATGACCGGGCGCTTGAGAGCCTTTTCAAGGGCATGGGCAAGATTGGGATGGGTTTCCTCAAACAGAACCTGCTCCATCTCCGGCATGCCTTGCTGGCTCAGGACCACTGAGAGCTCCATCAAGCTTTCGAGAACTGAAGGGGTCGCGCGGTCAGCGACCTCATTGATGACGGCTTGCTGCCAGTTCCCCTGCTTTTCAGCCAGCTCACGAAAATCACGGGCAAGGTCGGTCTTACCCACTCCTGAGAAACCTTGAAGGAAGCAGACGGGCGGCCCCTCTTTAAGCCACACTTCCGTTAGCCATCTGAGATTCTCAGCTCGGTTCTTCCCGATATACTTCTTAGGCATGTAGTACCCCTTACTCTTGTCAGGAGATGCCGACTGGGGAGGAGAGACAGCAGGGGCATTCCCGGCGTGCTTTACGAGCGCGGTGTTTTAGGAGTATGCAGGGAAAAGCATAATCATTTACCCAGGCTCCTTATAAATTCTACAGGAAGCCCGGAAAGTGTCAATCTATGCGCTGGGGTCAATAACTATTCGGACAGGGATTCCTTTCTAGGAGGGTTGTTGAGTGAGCAGTCGAGATAGACCCTAGCCTGACCCTGATCTTGGGACACCGGACTTAGACGCGAGAAATACGCCAGGGAGGTACCCATAGGGGTACTCACCCGGGGAGGAATAGGTTCCACCCGAGTACGGAAGAGCCTTCAGCGCTGGATAGGTTCCACCCGAATGCCGCCGGCAACGACTGGGAGTGCGGAGCCAGCGGGACCACGCGGAACGCCGTCCGACGCCTCCTTCCAGGCGGGCGGCTTGCACAACATCGCTACTGGTGCTGCGCGGGCCAAGTTGAGGATGATTCCAGGCGCGCTAGCTCTCGGGAGACAGGTGCTTCAAATAGGGGAGAGGCATCAGAGTCGGCGTCTCATGTCCTACGTGGATCTGCCCACGGGATACGGCCCATCTCCGGGAGATGGGCCGCAAATCTGAAGGAGCCGATCCTCAGGGGAGCGCGGCGCTCCAGGCGCTGGTGCTGCCGCTCTCGAAGCCGTCGTTGAAGATGCCGAAGCTGGAGCAGACCGAGGGCAACTGGATGTTCGACAGGTTGACCGTATCGACGAACCAGCCGGTGCCCTGGACGGTAAAGTCGTCCCCCCCATGCCAGCGCAGGCGTGCCGTCTGACCGGCGAAGCTGGAGAGGTTGACGGTGACCGGGGTCATCGCCCCGAGGGTTCCGGAGCACCACGCCCGCTTGCCGCCGATGGGGTTGTCGCAGCAGTTGTTGGCCGTGCCGTTGAAGCCGCCGGCGGTGAAGGCGGCGTCCGGCACCACGGTCCAGGTCTGACCGCCGTTCGTCGTGATCTCCAGGGTACCGGCGTCAAAGCACTGCGCGGTGGAGCCTTCGAACGCGAAGGTATGCCGGAAGGTCAGGGCCGAGCCGGCCACGGCGCGGAACTCGGGAGAGACCAGAACCCGGTCGGACGCCGAGCTCAGGCTGTCGTCGAACCAGGAGTGGGTCGGGCTCTGCGACTGGGCGGTGGACCACACCCAGTCCTGTGCGCCCAGCGCCGCGTTGTGGCTCCACCCCGCGAGATCGAAGCCGCCGCCGGACTGCGAGCCTTCGAAGGTATCGTTCAGCGCGGCGGGAACGAACGTGCCCGTCGGGGCGCCGCTCCGCTCCACCGTGTTGGTCTCCTCCAGGCTGTTCAAGGTGTCGACGGCACGCACGATGTAATAGTAGGTCTGGCCGTTGTTCAGGGGACCGTGGTCCTGGTACGCCGTGCCCACGACGCCGGTGGCGATCCGGTTGCCCACGCTCGGTGTAAAGCCGGGCGTGGTGCCGCGGTAGACGTTGTAGGTGACCCCGGCGCCGCATTGCGATGTGGCCGCCGTCCAGGACAGGTTGAGCGTGCAGCCCGAGCTTCCGGGGTTGGTCACCGCCTGCAGGCCCGCGAAGGCCGGAGGCAGGGTGCAGACGCCCGTCGCGGTGGCTTGGACGCAGCCCGACTGGCCGCTCTCGCAGTCGGCCAGGATACCGGTCACTTTATAGGCGTAGGTGGAGCCGCCGGAAACCGTCGTGTCCTGATAGATGAAGCCGGGCACGGCGTTGGCGATCTTGACGAAGGGACCGGTGGGCGCGGCGCAGGTGCCGTTGGCGCGATACACGCTGAAGCTGCTCGCGGCGGGCGTCCCGTTCGTCCAGTCGACGTCGATGCGGTTCGCCGCCGGAGCCGTCGCGCTGCCGATCACCGGCACGCCGGGCGGATCGCAGAGCTGGAAGGTGGCGATGCGGGTCGCCCAGGAGCTCGCCGGCGAATACATGGTGGTGAACCAGAAGGTGCGGTCGTCCACCGGGTCGACGCTCAACGCCGAATAATCGCCCCAGCGGTTGCTCGAGTTGGCGGTCGTGCCGGCGATCACCGTGACCTCGCCCTGCAGGGTGCCGAGCGGATCGCTGGCCAGTCGGGCGGCGAAGCGGATGCTGGGGAAGAGCGTCGTGCTCGAGACGCTGTAGCCGATCCCGAGGTTGCCGGAGCCGTCCATGGCCGCGCTGCCCATCCAGCGATGGTGGATGTCGGGCGCGAAGGTACCTTCCTGGTGCACGCCCCAGCCGCCGCCGGTCCTGCGCAGCTCGAACCAGCGGATGCCGCCGTGATTCGTGCCGTCCACGTCGGTCACCAGGTTGCCGACCAGCGTCTGATGCGTGCCGAAGTTGCGGTACTGCAGGCGGTTCATGACGACCTCGCGCAAAGGATCGAGGGTCGGCCCGCTCGGCTGCGGGAAGCAGTTGAACGAGGTGAAGCCGCAAAGCTCGGAGTCGATCTCGGCGATGGCGATGTTGGTCGGGCCGGTGAAGGTGGAATTCGCCGGCGTCGCCCAGTCGACATGGAATTCCCAGATCTCGAGGAAGTCCTGGCCGGCGGTGCCCGGCGGGTTGTGGGACTCGTCATCGCGGTGTCGCATGAAGGGGTTGGGTGCGCCGGCCGGAGGCGGCGTATTGCCGTCCGCGTCGGCCGGGATCAAGGCTTGAAAGCCGAAGGCTGGGATCGCGGGAGCGGTGAAGCGCTGGGCCGTGGCGACGCCGCCGACGAGCATCTGGGCCCGGTCGAAGGCGTAGGCCGCGGGGGTGCCCTCGTTGGACGAGGCATAGTAGGCGTCCGGCCAGACGCCATACTTCGGGTAATCCGGAAAGTTGGGCGCCGTGAACTGATAGGCGAACCAGCCTCCGGAGATCGGATCGCTGGTCTGGGAGATGTAAATACAGAGACGATTGCCGGAGCTGCTGAACTCGCTCAAAAACCAACGGTTGGCAAGCTGGTCGAAGAGCACGACGGGATCGCCGAGCCCGGCGGCGCAACTGCCGGTGCCGAGAGAGTCCATCGCGGTGGGGCCGGCGGCCACGGAGCCGTCCGCCTTGTTGTAGACCGTGAACACCGCGCCGCTGCCGCTGTTGATGCTCTGGATGTAGTGATTGATTCCCACGTCACCCACCGTGTCCGCGGGGTTGACGCCGGTGAAGCCCTGGCCGGCGAAATTGAGGATCGGCGGAGCCAGGGCCCTGAGCGGCACCCGGCCCTGCACGGCGAGCAGCGGATCGATCCGCGGCTCGGCCGGAGGCGGAACGATCTGCGGCGGCCGATGAGTACGCCGCGGGATCTCCTTGATCGGATCCCCCGGCTTCCATTCCGGCACGCGCGGCAGGTTGCGCAGATCGCCGTTGAAGACGGCCGGCGCCGAGGCCTCGATCGCCTCCGCGCCCTCCAGGACGATCTTCTCGCCAGAATCGCCGAAGGCAGGGCCGTTGATGGCCGTCAGCAAGGCCGGGACGAGCAGCCAGCCCAGGCGGTGGAGCCGCGATCCGAAACGGTTGAGGGGGCTTGTTGAGCTCATGCGTCCTCCCAAGAGATCAGTGCACGGCAGGGGAGAGCAATATGACCTTCCCCCGTTGGGTCTCGAGACTCAGTGGATGGGTACCTTGCCCGAAGATGACGAGCGCCTTTCCGGCCGTCCGGCGTTCGAGCCGCGCGTCCTTGCCCAGCGAGATCTCGCCCGGAGCCCGGATCTGCAACCGGGCGTCGGCGTCCTTCGGGAGACGGAGGGTGATGTCGCCCTCGCGGGTCGTCAGGCGGGGCGTCCGGCCCCAGTGGTCGCGCCGGAGCTCGGCCGAAATGTCTCCACGGCCCGCGGAGACCCGCGCCGTGCCGGTCGTCGTGAGGAAGACGTTGCCGCCCGCGCTCTCGAGCTCGACGTCGTTTGCCAGGCCGTTGGCCTGGATCATTCCGTCCTTCGTGCGCACCGCCACCCGCGCGCCGGCGGGGACGAAGACCGCCACGTCGACCCGGTGGAGGTCGCCCAGAGGCTTGGCCGGATAGTCCACCTGGACCGTCAGCCGGCCGCGGCGCCGTCCGAGCCTCACCTCGGGCTTCACGGGATCGCTCGTCCGCCGTTGGATCATCGCCGAGACCTCCACCTCGCCGGCGTCCGCGGCCCGCAGCCGCACGTCGCCGTAAGGATTGAGCACCTCGATGGCGGTCTCGGGAGCGAGAACGCCGGTCCACCGGAAGTTGTCGACCGTCCAGTCGGGAGAGGTCTCCTGGCCGAGGGAGGACAGGGAGGAAGCGCAGAGGAGGCCCGCGAAAACCCAAAAGGCCAGGAAGCTCAAGGACAGCTTCATCATATTGTTCCGCTGGAGAGAACCGCTCTTGAGTCGTGTCATGAACCGGACACTGAAGCCCGGAGCCTATCTGTTTAGCCGACTAGAAAATTATAGCATGGGGTGGCTACGGAGGCGTGTTGATCGGGCCGGCGATGAGCGTGCAGGCGGCGCTCGCGCTCGCACTTCCCGTATTGGTGCTGGTCAACTGACTGGTGCAGTCCGCGCTGGCAGGCGCCGTGTCCACGAGCTGCAAGGTCGATGCGGCCGTTTTCACGAGCGCTATGTACGTGGGCAGCAACTCTCCAACGGCGGCACCGGCAGGCACGGTGTTTCCGTGCACGTCCGTTCGTACCGAGTTGCACACCGTCGCACAGTTCGACTGCACGAAGATGCCGGCCAAGGGGAAGCCGGAGACGTCGTTCGGGTTGGCGTCGTTGTTCGTGACCGTCACGTCCAAACCGCCCTTGCCGTTGCGACCGATCACTTCGATGCCGCGGCCGTTCGGACACTGCCGCAGCGTGTTTCCATCGAGCACGATATCGGCGTCGGCATCGCCGTTGACGTTGACCCGCACGCAGTTGCCGGTCGCTGAACCGGAACCCGCAACGCCAGCGTTGCCGATTACGTTGCCTTGAATGCGGCCCTGGAAGTTACCGGTCGTTCCCGCGCCCAGGGCCGTGAGCAAGTTGATACCGTGGCTGTTCTGCCCGGTGAAGGTCGTGTTGTTGAGGATTCGGAATTGGATGCTGGATGCCTGCGACTTCGAGACGCCGATTCCCATCTCGTTGTTGGTGATCGTGCAGCCACTGATCGTGAAGTCCGAGACGACGGCGGTGTCGTTGGACGTCACCAGAATTCCCACGACCTTGTTACCCGAGAAAGTCGTACCGGTGATGCTCGCTGTCGTGATCTGCGAGGTGCCCCGTGCCTCGATCAGCGCACCGTGGTTGCCGATCGTCGCCAGATTGTTGCTGAAGGAGCTGCCCGAGATCGTCAGCGCCGAGATCGTGCCGGTGGTGTTGTCGATGCGCAGGTTGTTGTACCCCGACCCGGTGACGGAAGTGCTGGCGATCGAGACCGCCCCCGATACGTTGGAGAAGCTGATGCCCTCCTCGTTCGTCGCGTTGCCGTTGCCGGTCATGGTGGAGCTGCTGAGGCTGAACCCGGCGACGTTCGTCCCGTCGATGCCATCGTCACCGCTGTTCTGGATGATCATGGATGACAAGCTGACGCCCGTGGTGCTGGTCAGCAAGAGACCGTCCCCGGTCGTCCGCTGAATCGTGCCCCCCGAACCCGCCGAGCCGGTGCCCTTCACCTTCAGGCCTCCCGACGTTCCCGTGGTATTCAGCACGATGCCATTGGCCGGCCCATTCGCCGCCGTGCCCACCGCGATGCTCCGGAACTCCAGGTTGTTCGAGCTGATCGTGGTGTTCGCCACGTTCAGCGCCGTACCCGTGGTCGTCGTGATCTTGTTGACGAACGCTCCGGTCGCCCCCCCATTGCATGGGTTCTCGTCGCAGACCTCAACCGTGCCGCCGCCCGTGGCTGCGAAAGCCGCGTTAGCTCCCGTCGAGAGCACCAGCCCGCCGGAGAACCGGACTGTCGCGCCCGCGTTGTTGCTCAGCGAAACGCCGTTCCCGTCGCCATCGTCACCATCGGTGATAGCACCGGTGAAGCTCTTCGTCCCACCCGTCGCGTTGGTCACCGACACGAGCCGGCCAACGTCGTCCGTGATCGTGCCGCTGTAGGTTACCGCCGCGGTACCCGCGTTGATGTTGAAGTCGGTGCCAGCCGCATTGGTGATCGAGCTTCCGCTGCCCGCCGAGAACGTGCCGGTTACCGTATCCAGCGACACGCCCGTTGTTGCGCTGTTGGTGCTCTTCAAGCTGGGGAGTTGGAGATCCACTGTCGCGTTTGTGATGCCCGCCGCTGGGCCGCCTACAGCTTCGAAAATAGCGACGCCGGGCGCAACCGTAACCCGAGTACCGGTGCCCGCGCCGATATTTACCGCACCGGTTCCGGTCACCTGCAGGCCGGCACCGCCATCCGCGAAGATATCGAGGTCGCTGAAGGCAATGTCTCCCGCCACGTTGGAAAGCAACATGCCGGCCCCGCCGACACCATTACCAAAAGCTCCAATCACCGTGGTTCCACCGGAGATCTGCTGATAAGAGCCGCCCGGCGTAAGGTCGAAGGTGGCGGTGTTGATGACGATGCCCGAACCCCCTGTGTTTCCGCTCACGATGTTGCTGTCGAAAGACTTAATCGTCAACGCCCCGGTGCCGGTCTCCTGGATGTCCAGGCTCGTGCCGGTTGAGGTCAGGATGTTGCCGTTGAAGGCCAGGACCAGCCCACCTGTTCCGGCGAGATTGAGGTCGACGCCTTCAGCCGTCGCGGAGCGGACCACGTTGTCACGGATGCTCAACGTGCCTGAGCCGGCGAAGGCCGCGGTGGTGGTCCAGTCGATGCCGTTGACGTTGCCCGCCAGGTTCATGCCCACGATCTCGGCAGGGATCACGTCCCGCGCCGAAACGCCCTCGAAAGCATCCACGACCGTGTCATCCAGGAGCGGACGGCTACCGGCCGCAGCCGCGACGAGGTTCGTAGGGGCTCCGTTACCGTTGAGGTTGACGTTCAGGCTCAGACCGGCGTGCTGGCCGATCAGGTGCTGGCCGTTCTTGAGCACGATGCCGGCAGCCTGGCCCGTCGTCGTGCCATTGCCGAAGTATACGAAGATGTAGTCGTTGGCGGCCGAAGCGGTCTGCGCTTCGGTCAGGGTATCGAACGGGTCGAACGATCTGCCGAGGCCGCCCGCCGGAGCGTCGTTCTTCACATACCAGACGCGCTCGAAGCGGGTGAGCGTCACGGTCGCGGTAGTGCTCGCGGGAGCCGGTACGCCGTTATCCGACAGGACATACGTGAAGGTCTCCGAAGCGCTGGCATCCCCCGGCGCCGGCTCGAAGCTGAAGCGGCCGTTCGCCTGCATGTGCACCGTGCCCACGGCGGGATCCGAGCAATCGAAAGGCGCGCTCGAATCCGTGCAGGCGCCGACGGTGATCGAGGAGACCGCGATCGCATTGTTCTCCACCGGATCGCTGTCACCGTCGAGCACGCCGAAAGTCGAAGGCGTCGTTTCCAACGTCTGCGGGGTCGCGACGGTTCCCGTATCCACCCGCAACTCGGTGTTGCCGATGAAGTCGAAGGCGTCGTTGTCCGCCACCGGTGCATCGTTGACGCAGGTCACGATCACCGCCACCGTCGTCGTCGAGCCGCCTGGCGTCAGCGAGTAGGTGAACGTGTCCGGAGTCGTTCCCGGAGGATTGTTGCAGTAGTTTGCATTCGGCGCGTAGGCCAAGCCCGTACCGCCACCGGTGATCACCACCACGCCGTTCGCCGGCTGCGTCACCGACTGTATGCTGATCGGGCCGCCATCCGGGTCCGTGTCGTTCGCCAGCACGTTGATCGCGTTGGCTCCCGAGTCCTCGAAGACCGTAGCCGCGTCCGCCACCGCCACCGGCGTGTCGTCGACGCAGGTCACGGTGACTGACACCGTCGTCGTCGAGCCGCCCGGCGTCAGCGTGTAGGTGAACGTGTCCGGGACGCCCGAGGCGCTGTTGCAGTAGTTGGCGTTCGGCTGGTACACCAGGCCGGTACCACCCCCGGTGATCAGGACTGCGCCGTTGGCCGGCTGCGTTACTGACTGTATGCTGATCGGGCCGCCGTCCGGGTCCGTGTCGTTCGCCAGCACGTTGATCGCGTTGGCGCCCGAGTCCTCGAAGACCGTCGCCGCGTCCGCCACCGCCACCGGCGTGTCGTCCACGCAGGTCACGGTGACCGTCACCGTGGCCGTCGAGCCGCCCGGCGTCAGTGTGTAGGTGAACGTGTCCGGAACGCCCGAAACGCTGTTGCAGTAGTTCGCATTCGGCGCGTAGGCCAAGCCCGTACCGCCACCGGTGATCACCACCGTGCCGTTCGCAGGCTGCGTCACCGACTGAATCGAAATCGCACCGCCGTCCACGTCCGTGTCGTTCGCCAGCACGTTGATCGCGTTGGCTCCCGAGTCCTCGGTGACCGTCGTCGCGTCCGCATCCGCCACGGGGTTGTCATCCACGCAGGTCACCGTCACCGACACCGTCGTGCTCGAGCCGCCCGGCGCCAGCGTGTAGGTGAATGTGTCCGGCGTCGTGCCCGGAGGGTTGTTGCAGTAGTTCACGTTCGGCCTGTAGGTCAACATCGCTCCACCGCCGATGATCACCACGGTGCCGTTGGCTGGCTGGGTTACTGATTGTATGCTGATCGGTCCGCCATCCGGATCGGTGTCGTTCGCCAGTACGTCAATCGCGCGTGGGCCGGAGTCCTCGTTGACTGTGGCCGAATCCGAAACCGCCGTCGGACTATCGTCCACGCAGATCACGATCACTTTCTCCGGAGAGGTGCCCGGCGTCGTCACCACATTTGTGTCGCAAGAGGATGGCGCCGGGCATCGATCGTTCGTTTGCGAGATGCTGTACGAGGTGGGATTCAGGCTGTCGCTCGTCACACTCGCATAAGCGTAAGACTCGCAAGGAGCCCCGCCGTTGCGGTTGGCGTCCGCGCTGGCACTGACGTTCGAGCCGCTTCTGGGGCCGTCCGTCACGATCGCGGTCGAGGAGGCGCCATTCGCGGTTATCGTGGCTAAGGCATAGGTATAGACCTCGCCCGAAGAGTTGCAACCCGCGGAGACGTTGAAGTCGGCAATCGCGTCCGCCCAGGTACCCTGACGATCGGTCTTGTAGGAGGCGTTCGCGTTGTAGGCGAAGATGGGAGTGCAGTCGGTCTTCAAGACCGTGGTCTCCCCGCGCGCGTCGGCAGCCCGGGCGCGTTCAATCAATTTCAAGGTGCTCGCGATCAGCTTCCGGTGGCTCGCGATGGCCCTGCGTAGCTCGGGAGTCGGTTGAGCCTGGAGCTCCTTCCGAAGGATCTGGAGTTGAGCCTGGAGGTCCCAGAGCTTCCAAGTGAACCCAGCCTCGCCGAACACGAACGTCTCGACTTTATTGGGGCTCAGCTCACGCCGAAGGACGCCGTCCTGGACGATCTCCCAGCCTTCCTTCTGCAACTTCGTGAGGGGGTCTCTTCCCGAGCCTGGCTCAGACTCGGCCAGTCCAGGGAGAACCGTGCCGCACAGGAAGAAGCAGAACCAGAGACAAGAAAGCAGTAATCGTTTCATGGCGAGCCCCTTCAGCGAGTGAGTGACCAGGTCATGGCGTACGTTGGGTGACGTAGGTTGTGCAGCGTCTCTACAATACGCCTTTCTCATGGAGGACTCCAGGGCAGGCGCTCCCGGCGGGCAGGCTCCACCTGTTGGACGGGGCTCGCATCGGTGGAACAGGTAAGATGAATCCACACGATTCGGATGGCTTCTCGTTGGGAGGATTGGCTTGAAGCGGTTACGGGACTACCTGAAGAGCGCCGAGTACAAGGCCCGCGCGGCGGCGGAGAGCCGTAAGTGGGGGGATCACCTCCAGGTGGAGGCGCGGGGAGAGATGAACGCCTGGCTCGACCACCCGGAGATCGCCGCCCACTATCACCGGCGCGCGGCCATCGACGGCAACCGCTGGGAGGCCTGGGTGCCGCGTCAACTGGGGCGCCCCGCCGCCCGCAGCCTCGACCTTGGGTGCGGAGCGGCTTCGCGCAGCTTCGTCGTCTGGGAAGCGGGCGCCAGCGCCACCCTGGAAGGCGTGGACATCAGCGAGGACCGGGTCGCGGAAGGCGAGCGGAAGAGGCAGAAGATTGGCGCCCCGGGCCGCTTCTGGGCCGAGGACGTCAATGCGATCGTCCTCGAGCCCAACCGCTACGACCTCGTCTTCTCGGCTCACAGCTTCCACCACTTCCTCGAGCTCGAGCACGTCATGGAGCAGACCGCGCGGGCCCTGACGCCGCAGGGGCTGTTCATCCTGGAAGAGTTCGTCGGCCCAACCCAGTTCCAGTGGACGGACCTCCAGATGGGGCTCACGGCCGGCCTGCTGGGCCTCCTGCCCGAAGAGCTGCGCCGGTTCCGCTGGGACGCCGTCAAGCACGCCGAGGGCCGGCCGACGGTCGAGGAGGTGGTCGCCGTCTCGCCGTTCGAATCGATCCGCTCGGCGGAGATCGTCCCCCTCTTCGAGAAGTATTTCGAGATCGTCCTGATCCGCAAGCTAGGCGGTACGCTCCAGCACCTTCTCTACAACGGAATCGTTCACCATTTCTGGCCGCTGACCAGCGAGGCTTCGCGCGCTCTGCATGGCATTCTGGCGGTTGAAGACCAGTTGATCGACTCCGGTCTCCTGCCGAGCGATTTCATGCTGCTCGTCGGCCGCCGCCGCTGACGACGCGACGGATCAGGCCGACCAAGGGTCGACGAGCACCAGGCCACATCCCTCGAAGTGGCGAGTGTTGCGGGTCGCGAGAGTCGCTTTGCGTGCGTCGACGATGCCGGCAATCTGGACGTCACGAATCTCGACGGTTCGGCCGGCACTGCGTCGCTCCGCCGCGATGCGGCCGGCAGCCTGGGCCGCGGACTGGTCGAAGGGCAGCACCCGGCCTTCAAAGTCTTCTTCGAGCGCCTTCGCGAAGGCCTCTTCCAGTTGACGCCGGCGCCGGCCGGCCACGAGGATCTCCAGGCCCAGACGGACCTCGAAGACAGTGATCGAAGTCGTCCATACAGATTCGGGCGGCAGGCCGTCGAGCCACGCCAGCACGATTGGATCGGGCTCGTGCCGCATCAGAGCCGAGATCACATTGGTGTCGAGGACGATCACGATTCGAGGTCGGCTGGGCGAGCCTCTTGCCCGCGCAACTCGGGAAAATCTTGCGTCAGACCCAAGCCGGCGAAGCGGGCCGCGAGCCGCGAGCCGAGCGGCACCTGAGCGCCGCCTTCGTTCCTGACCGCGTTGCGGAGGATCTCGCGGATTTCCTCTTCAGTGCTGCGACCGTGACGGCGTGCGCGGTGCTGAAGCTTGGCTTTTACGTCGTCGTCAAGGTGCCGGACCAGGAGTTGAGCCATGACTCCATGATAGCACGATATCAAGAGTGTGGCGAAGCGCCGGTGGGCGGTTCGTGATGGTGCTCCGTATACTTTCGAAACTGCTTCTGAGTGGAGCGATTCCTCAAGGAGACCACCATGAGCTTTCGGCATCTCGGGATCTGTCTGTTTCTCACCGTGCTTCTCACCCGATCCGGGCTCGCGGCGGACGAGCTGCCGGCTTGGACCTCCATCGGGCCTGACGGCGGCAACGTTCAGGCCCTGGCGGTGTCAACCGCGCTCCCCGGATGGATCCTGGCCGGCGTGCAGCAAGGCTATGGCATCTTCAAGAGCACCGACCGCGGCCAGAGCTGGGGAGCCGCCACCGACGCGTTCGGTCGGAACGTTCTCAGCGTGGCCGTCGACGCCGAGGGAAAGGCTTTCTATGCCGCGACGAACCGCGGGCTCCTCAAGAGCACGAACGGCGGTGCCCGGTGGCCGGCGCTCGATGCGAGCGCGGACGTCTACACGCTCGTCGCGACGCACCCGCGTAAGGCCGCGATCGTTTTCGCCGTGCGGGGAGGCGTCCTGTTGCGCAGCACGAACGGCGGCGTCACTCGCAACGCCGTCGAGGGCCCGGAAGGGGTCGCGAAGATCGCGTTCGGGCTGGCTGGCCGGCGCACCGTGGTGTACGCGGGAGCCGGCAACGGGCTCTGGCGGAGCACCGACGACGGCCGGACCTGGACCGACGAGAGCCCTTCCTCTCCGGCCCCTCTCCGCGTCGAAGCGGTCGCGGTCGATCCCGGCAATCCCCAGGCCCTCTACATCGGCCTCCAGCAGGACAAGAGTGTGCTGTTCAAGAGCCTGAACGGCGGCGCGACCTGGCGGCTGAGCCAGAGCGGGCTGCCGGCGGCGGCCGACGGCACGCTGCCGACGATTTCGGAGCTCGCCGTGGATCGGACGAATCCCTCCGTCGTCTATGCCGTCGCGAAAGGTGAGCTCTTCCGCAGCGTCAACGGTGGACGCGACTGGTCGCGTCCCGTCCCCCAACTCCCTGGCGGCTCCATCCATGCCCTGGAGACGACCGCGTATGGTGTGCTGGCCGGCACTCCGGCAGGCGTCCTGCTGAGCGCCGACCGGGGGCTCACCTGGCAATCCCGCATCGCCGGCCTGGCCGCCACTTCGATCGACGGCATGGCCATCGACCGTCAGGAGCCGGCCCGGCTCTATGCCGCCGGCGCGCCCGTTGGGATCTTCAAGACGACCAGCCAGGGCCGGCCGTGGCTGCGCCTGGGCGACCTCGCGAGCCCGCCTACCGCTGGCCGGCCGCTCGTGGTCGATCCGGACGACCCGAACATCGTCTACGCCCTGACGACCAATAGCATCGCCAAAAGCACCAACGGCGGCCGGCGCTGGAACGTGTCTCTATCCTCTTCCTGTCTGATGTTCAGACGGATCGCTCTCGATCCCCGGGAGCCGGCCCACCTCTTCGCCTCCGCTTTTATCAATTTCCCCTGTGACCCGTCGATCTGCACGTTCTTCCGCAGCCTGGACGCGGGCGAGACCTGGGAATGCCTCGGCAACTTCCTCTCTTTCCTCTATGGGGACGCGCTCCTGGGAGTCGACCCCTTCACCTCGGCCGTCTACGCGCAGATTTTCGGAGATCTCTTACGGAGCACGGACAACGGAGCGACCTGGTCATCGCTGAGTAGGGTGCTGCTATCCGCCGGCTCCTTCGCCCCTTCTCCCCTGGTGGAGGGGACCTTTTGGGCCGGGCAGGGAGGCGTGGTGTTGCGGAGCCGCGACGGCGGGCAGACCTGGCAGCCCTTCTCAACCGGATTGCCCGCCGGCGAGTCCGTGGCCACCCTGGCGCCCGATCCGGTCGAGCCCGCGACGCTCTACGCCGCGACCCTGCGGAGCGGCGTCTTCAAGAGCACCGACGCCGGGGAAACCTGGAGCCTGGCGGGCCGCTGGCCGCCCCTCGTCGAGTACAGAGGGGGCCTGCTGGTCGATCCGGGAGATCCGTCGATCGTCTATGCCGGCACCAAAGGTGTGGGCGTGCTGCGCCTCGATCAGAGCGGGAACTGAAGCTCGCGCTACGGACGCGGCCGGCGCGCCAGCTCAGCGCCGGCTGATCGTGCCGCGGAAGCCCAGGGGCAAGGGTACTGCGGCGAGCATCATGCGCACCGACTCGGGCTCCTCGACCTGGACGTGATAGCGAGTCAGGAACAGGTGGCACAGAACGATCAGTTGCGTGGTGCCCAGGCCGGCGCCGATGCACGACTTGGGCGCCCAGCCGAAGGGCGCATAGCTGGAATGGGGGCAGGGCCCGTGCTCGGATCCGGACAGCCAGCGATCCGGATCGAAGGTGTCGGGTTCCTTCCAGTGCCTCGGATCGTGGTGCATGAGGTAAGTGCTCTGGAGATAGCGCTGGCCGGGATCGAGCTTGGCCTTTTCGAGATCGATTGGAGTGCGCACCAGCCGGGACAAAAACAACGGCGGACTCCACATGCGCAGGACTTCCTTGACGAAGCGATAGGTCACCGGGGCCGACTGGACCGGCGTGCCGTGAAGCTGCTCAGGCGTGAGAGGTGTGAGCTCGGCCGTCATCCGCTCGGCCCAGTCCGGCCGCCGGGTCAGCTCGTAGAGCAGGCTCGCGGCGGCAGCCCCCGGAGGACCGGCGATGGCGGTCAGCACCGCGGTGACCGCGTCGACGGCGCGGTCCACGCCGAGCACAGGCAGCAGGTCAACCATTGGATCGGTGAGGTCCAACTGGCGCGGCCTGCGCCCCCGGGCCCGGCCGCGCAGCTCGCGGCGTACCACATTGCCCGCGCTGATCTGGATCCAGATGGACCGGATCTCCTTCCAGACCGAATCGCCGTCCGACCGCGTGCGCACCAGTCGCGCAAGCTTAAAGTGCTGATCGCGCAGGATACGCGTCTCGTCGGCTGGAGGAATACCGGCGATCACCGTGGGCAGGATCGCCCGGGTACACACTTGCTGCGCCGCCCAGGTCAGATCGAGTTGTTGATCGAGCCTCTCGTCGATGAGCTTCCGCATGGAGGCATCGAGCCGGCCAATGCCGGCGGCGTCCGACAGGTGCCGCAGTTGCGTGCTCATGGCCGAACGCACCTGCGTCCAGGAGACCGGATCGCCCTGGCGGCGGCGCACCACGTCGGCAAGCTTGTCGGGCAGGGTCAGATCGCCGAAATTGATGGCGTTGATCTTCTGCGACAGCTCTGGATCGAAGATGGCCAGCTCGTTGTCGTTAGCCCAGAAGATGCTGCCTTCCGCGTGGCTCCTGGTGCGCATCTCGCGGACGAAATCTACTTCCTCGGGTGCAGTGTCCATGCGTCCTCCTGGTGCGCCCTGGGGTGGGGGGCGGAGCGCTCCGCCCCCCGGCCAACGACTCAGATGTGATGGTACAAGTACCAATTCCAGTAGCCGGGCTCTCTGCGCCGGATGGCCAACGCCCTTACGACGGCACGTGTGAACTTCGCCATGTCACTCACCTCCTTTCACGTGGCATGAAAGCCGTTGTGTGGCACCAGGCTCAAAGCGAACGGAGGTGGAGCGAGCGCGGGGCCGACACACGGCCGGTGATCTTTTGGAACGACGGTCAGGTCGTAACCGTCGACAAGGATCTTCAGGAGCACCTCGACGAGTTGCACGGAAAGCGAGCCCGCCACGCAACCGTGCGGGCCCCAGCCGAAAGGGATGAACGCCTGGAAATCGGGAGACTCGGCCCAGCGCTCGGGCCGGAATCTGTTCGGATCGGGCCAATAGCGTGGATGCCTGTGCACGAGATAGGGGCAGACGACGACCTGGTCTCGCGGCGTGACCTCGATGCCGGCCACCACGTGCGCCCGGGCCGGCCGGCGCCCCAGCATCCAGGCGATGGGCCAGAGCCGCAGCGCCTCCTGGACCACCCAGGCCGGCTCGGCGGCGGTGCGCGGATTCGTGCCCAGCAGGTAGACCGACCAGCCAAAGACGAACCCCACCGAGCCCGCGATGGCGAACAGGAACGACAGGAACACCTCGGCCAGCTCCGCCGGCGGTCCGGGCGCGGCAGCCACGACGTCGATCAGATCGGCGGGTTCGCCCGACCTGCCGGAATCGCGTGCGCGTCGCTGCTCCACGGCCCGCACCAGCTCGCGCCCCACGCGGAACCGGAACACCGCCCGTCTCAGGCTGGAGTAGCGCTCCCGCGCTCCCGCCTGCACCGCGCGCTCCACCACCTCGTCGATCGTCCGGCGCAGCCGGATCGGGCTGTCCGGGGAGACCAGCGCGTCCACGAGGTGCCGGTAGACGAGCTGGTTGCCCGCGTCGGGCCACTCGCTGGCCGGCGCCAGCGCCCGCACCGAACCCGCTAAACCGTCCGCCCGCGCCTGGAGATACGAACGAACCAGCATCCGCCCCGCCCGGCCGATCTGCACCTGCACGGCGCGCGGACCGAAGACCCCCCGGCGTGTGTGGAAGAAATCGGAGTGCTCCTCGTACAGCCCGCTGGCGTTGGTCAGGACCGCCTTGGCGATCCCTGGCTCCGCCACGCAGAGCTGGCGTCCCGGCAACCAGAAGGCGTCCCCGGCGGCCGGGAACACCCGGTCGAGATACCCCACCGGATCGTGACGAAACTCTGCAACCGCCTCCCGCTTGAACATCCATCGGCCTCCCGGCGGAAGATGGGCGGGGTGCCCACTCATCCGCTTTTCAACATATTATAGTATATGATGATAGAGGAGAGGGGGACAAGCTTGGAGGAAACCTACCGGCTGTATGGTGACCTCGCGGCCCGGTACGACCTGCACACGCCGCCCGGTCTCTACCGGCCCAATCACGAATTCATCCTCGAGGAGCTGCGTCGTTTTGGACCCGGCGCCCGGATCCTGGACCTGGGCTGCGGCACCGGCGCCTTGCTGGAGCACCTCCGGGCGGGCGGCCTGGAGGTGCGCGGGATCGACGTCTCGCCCGAGATGATCGCCGTCGCGGAGCGGCGGCTCGGCCCCGGCATTGTGCGGGTACAACGGTTTCAGGATGTCGAGGAGCGGGAAGAGTACGACGGCATCGTCTCCCTCTCCTTCCCCTTCAACTACTGCACCGGCATTTCCGAGGCCCGGAAGGCCTTGGTGGCCTTTCATCGCGCTCTGCGGCCGTGCGGGCTCCTCCTTCTGCAGGTGGCGCACGCCGCGAACGCCCCCGACCGGCTCTTCGAAGAGTGGGAACCGGGTCCGGCCGGGGAGAGAGACATTCAGTTCCTCTGCCGTTTCCTCGGCGAGCCGGGCAGCGAGCCGGTCGTCCGCGCCCAGTACGTCTATTCCTGCCGCAGTCTCAACGAGCTGCTCTACGAGGAGCACGTCCTCAACGTCGCGGACGTTCACCTCATCGCCGGGCTGCTTCGCGAGACGGGGTTCTCCGACATCCGGATCTACGGCAACTCCCGACGCGAGCCCCTGCTGAACGCCCTTGCCCCTTACGTCCTCGGAATACGGAAGAGCGGGTGATTCTCCGGTGATGAAAATCTGCTGCTGGGAGCCGCTGCGACCGCGGTCGCAGCCGTCGCGACCGTAGTCGGAGCTGTTGCGACCGCGGTCGTAGCCGTTGCGACCATGGTCGGAGTCGTTTTGACCAAGGTCTGAGCCATAGCGACCGTGGTCTGAGCCGTCGCGACCACGGTCGGAGCCACTGCGACCAAGGTTGGAGCCCTTGCGACCAAGGTTGGAGCCGTAGCGACCGTGGTCTGAGCCGTTGCGACCACGGTCTGAGCCGCTACGACTCCGGTCGCGGGAGGATGCTTCGCGCGAGGATCTCCCCGATCTCCTCCTGACGGGAGGGGCCGGAGAGGAGCACCACGATGGCCAGATCTTCCGAGGAGCGGGCCATCGCGGCCACGGCGTTGGCGTTCAACAGCCACTCGGGATCGAAGGTCCGCAGCCATCCCGCCGGTCCGCCGTCCTTCTGCACCGCGAAGCCTTCGTCCGGGTGCCCTCCCTGGATGGTCCCCAATTCGTACGGCTGCAGACGGCTCAAGGCGCCCCGGGCCGCCAGGAAGATCAAGGCGTCCTCGCGGCTCTCGAACGTCGCCTCCGGAACGTCCCCCTCCTCGAAGCTCCTCCAGGCCCGGAAGAGCGAAAACTTGTCGCCGCTCTCGCGCAGCACCAGGGGAGGCCTCCTCTCCACCTCGGCCGATGTCCCAGGCTCGTCCCGCTCGCGCAGGGCCTGCAGGAATTCAGGGGAAAACGCGTTCAATCCGGCTCGCCCTTCAGGCATATACCCTCCCTTTCCCGAACGAGTCCCGTCGTCCGGAGCTGGTATGAAGTTTCGGTCTCCTGATACGGGCCGCGCGGCTGTACTATTTCTACATCATGTGTTTGGTTTCAGTCAAGACGTATTGGCAATAGGATCTTTGATTTGGCTCTGTCGTTGATGTAGAGTAAAGGCATGAAGCCGACTACCGAAGCTGAAATCCAGCGGATTCTGGACCTGATGCGGACTCTCATCCGTATCCTTGGCCTCTCCAACCGGGAGATCGAGCGCAGGGTCGGGCTGTCGCCGAGTTACCTGAGCCGGCTCTTCGGGGGCTATCTGGAGTTGAAGTACGAGCACGTGCTGGAGATCAGCCGGGCTCTCGGGCTCACTCCGCGGGAGATGTTCGAGCTCGCCTATCCGGACAGCACCGAGCCGCCGAGCGAGTCGATGGAGAGGATCCGTGGCGTCCTCAACAACATGCAGCCCAGCCGGACCGTCGCCGAGCCCGCGTCGAAGCCGGCGCCCGCTCTCACGGCAGAGGACGTCGAGCGCCGCATCCAGGAGGCGCTCCGGCAGGTCTTTCAGGATCTGAGCCGCTCGGGCGGCGGGTAGGCAGGGGGACCAGCGGAGACCAGGCTACTCCGCTGGTGACGTAAAGCGGGCGTCGGGGTTGATCTCCCATTCCCGTAGAAATGAGACTACCCGCTCAACGAGATCGACCGTGGCCTTGTCGATCCGGAAAGCGTCGTTCAAGAGTTGAACCGCTCCCAAGACCTCTCGGTGGATCTCCAAAGCAGAAAAGACTCCAGCCGCTTCCACCACCACTTCTCGTGCCTCGGCTACTTTTCCCTGGTGCATCCAGGCAAGCGCGAGCTCCAGCGAAACCAAGGCGCCCGCGAAGCCTTGCTCTGTCTCGAGGAACCCATTCTTCACCTCAAGAAAGGCCTCCTCGGCCGCGTCGAGTTTTTTCAGGCCTAAGCTGATTCGTCCCTCTGCCCATCGCAGCTTGAATTCATTCACTCTCCCAGTTCCAACCAAGCGAGATCTGTTCTCGAACAGCAGTCTTTTCGCCTCGGGATAGCGACCACAAGCTTCCAAGTAAAGGACTTGGTTATGAAATGCCCATGCCTTGAGCCCCGGTTCACGCTGCTCGTCAATTTGACTAAGCCCTAGTTTGTTCAATTCTATAGCTTCTGCCGAGCGGCCGCTGCGGTGAGTGTAAACAGCTTTAAGGATAAGTGTTCGCCCAGCTAGGTGTGAGTCTCCGGCCTCTAGGTAGAGGCTCTGAACCACGTCAAGACCATTGATCGCAAGCTCGAATTTTCTATGTGCGGCGAGAAGAGAGGCATGGAGATCATGGAGGCGAGCCCTCAAAAGAAGATCGCCCGTACCTTTCTCTAGGAACGTGAAGGCCTCCCCAAAGGATCTCTGGGCACCCCATAGATCGTTGGCGACTCGCTGAGCGTTGCCGAGTTCACCCCAAGCACGGCTTTGGTAGTCCGATACCTCGGCCTCGCCATAGACCATGGGATCAAGATCCTTTGCCAGATAGGTGGCCGTCTTGGCGAGCATCACCATCTCACGGGGATTGTCGTGGCGCACTGCCCAACTCCGTTCAAGAAGCGCTCGATAAACTCCCAACCCCTCAAGGGGCATATCGCCCTTTTTGGCGATGGCAAGAGCTCCCTCTCCAAAAGCCAGAAGAGCGGCGGCACGCAGCCGGTCTTCTTCATCTTTGCGGTGACGCTCCAGCCGGAGAGCCCATTGAAGACTAGAGTTAATCACTCTGTCATAGGCGTCATCCTCTTCCAGCGTTATCGACCCCTGGCCGGGAAGGACTTTCGCGAGAACGGTTTGGCAGGGTTGGCATCTCCGCGCTAGATGGCAGACGATCTCCCGTCGGCGTTCGGGGGAAAGCTCTTCATCGCCCAAGACAGCTTCCAACTCCGACGCGGTTAGGTGCTCACTCAAGAGGATGTCCTCCTTCAGAATGCATCGATCCTCTCACACTTCGTGCCGAACTGGAACGCAGGGTGGCAAATCGCTCAGAATGGAGTTCAGACTCTCCTAAAGAGCCCGGGGGGCTCCCGCCCAGATATGAATGCCCGGATGGGAGCTAGGAGATCGGGGGCCTTCTAGCTGTCGGGGTCGATGCATCCATTGTCGTCGTTGAAGCAGGCTGGGCGCTGCCTAACCGTCAAAAGGCTTCCGCACCGCCCATTGGGGTCTATGCAAGCCCCTTCCTTGGTCTGGCTTGCTGGTGCCTTCCCTCCCTGGGCAGGCACCGGGCTCTCCGCCCGCCACCATCCAGCGAGCCCCTCACTCCAGAGGGACTCCATCCATCCCCACAGCCCCACGGAGCCGGTCCTCTGAGCCGCATCGGCTACGGCGGGGCTGGCAATCGTTAGGACCAAGGCGAGAGCCAAGGCGGCGAGACCGCGTCCCCTTTTCTTCTGGCACATGTCGATCCTCCTCCAGAGCGGCACCGCCGGAACCAGCATGGCGCCGGGAGGCCGCAAGCATGACGTCCGTCCCTTTTTCGAGTCCCAGTCTGACAGGATTGCGAGGATTCCTCGCAACATTGCGCGCCAGCCGCGCAATCGCAACGCCCCTTTGTCGCGCCGTCCGGGAAAGCCAGCCTCAACCATAGCACCGCCGGACGCGACTCTGCACGGCTTCCCAAGAACACAGCGGCTCGGGGGCTTCCGCCTTTCGACGTTCTGGTCGTTCCCTCAAGGGCCAAATTCCATTTCGACTGCTCATTGACAGGATCTAAACCATCGGTAATCTTGTGAGCCAAGGAAGGCCGAAATGATCATGATCGGTCAAGAGCGGAGAAGGCTTCCCAGGGAGGTTGTGCTCCGCAAGCTTGAACGATGAATCAGGTTTCCGGCGCCAATACCGGCGTCCGGAGGTTGTGGACCCAAGGAGGTTCAAAGATGAGTGAGACGCAAACGATGGATGGTGGGAAGGAGACCTCGGCCAGACTGCGCCGGCCGCCCCGGCCTCAGTTCGACGAGCTGAAGTCCGAGCGGGTGCAGGAGCCGCTCACGGCGGCGCAGGTGACCGTGAAGCTCCAGTCGATGCCGGGCTGGAAGATGACGTCCGGAGGCCATGCGATCAACCGGACGCTTTGTTTTCCGGAAGTGCGGGTGGCCGTCGCCTACGTGGCCTTCATCGCTGAGCTCGCGCAGGCGGTGCAGCAAACGGTTTCGGTGACGCAGTGGGACAAGAAGGTGATGGTGATGCTGCGCTCGCCCCTGCCGAAGGTGCGCCGCGGAGGCATCACGGAGGCGGTTCTCGACCTGGCCCAGCAATTCGGCTGAGCCAGGTGAACATCAACCAAGACGGAAGACCCTGAAAGGAAAGGAAAGAAGATCATGCCGATCGCAACATCGCACGCAGACGTCGTCAACGACTGGGAGGGACTGTTGACGGCAACCCGCGGCAACGCCGAGAAGTTGCCGGACATCGAGCGCCACAGCGCGGCCCTGGAGCTTGTGCTGGGCCAGACGAAAGCCATGAAGGCGCTGCAGGACTCGCACGCCGCGTCTCGCCAGGTGGCCACTCAGGAGCTCAGGAAGCTGGTGACGCAGGGGCGGGAGCTCGCGATTCGCCTGCGGGGAGCCGTGAAGGCGAACATCGGACCGAAGAGCGAGCAGCTGGTGGAGTTCAACATGAAGCCGATCCGCAAGCGGCCGCGCAAGACGAAGGCCGAGAAACCGCCGGAGGTCACGACTCCGACGGCTTCATCGGCCGGTGCTCAGGTTTCCAAACCGTAGGATCCCAAGCCGGAAGTCTAGCATGAAGTCCCCCGGGGGCGTGGCGGCCGCCGCGCTCCCGGGGGTTGTTGTGTTCCCGAGCACTGGTGTTCTTTCAAAACTGAATCCATGCTTTCTGGTATCGCTTGCGCATTGTTAACCCGGCGTGCTCGCCGCCGGCTTCCGCGCCGCCACCCACGCCTTGACGTTGTGCTCCAGAAGGTCGAGCGGCACCGCGCCGTGCCGCAGGACCTCGTCGTGGAAGGCGCGGAGGTCGAACGCCGGGCCCAGCTCCTTTTGAGCTTCGGCGCGCAGCTCCTTGATCTTCAGCTCGCCGATCTTGTAGGCCACGGCCAGGCCGGGATTGGAGATGTAGCGGTTGACCTCGGCTTCGATGGCACGGTCGTCCTGGGCCGTGTTTTCCCGGAAGTAGTCGATCGCCTGCTGCTTCGTCCAGCCCTGGGAGTGAATCCCCGTGTCGGCCACCAGGCGGATGGCCCGCCACATCTCGTAGGTGAGCCGCCCGAATTTGAAATAGGGATCGCGGTAGAAGCCCATTTCATCGCCCAGGCTCTCGGCGTAGAGCCCCCAGCCTTCGACGAAGGCGGTGTAGTCGTGGTAATTGCGCCACTTCGGGACTTCCTTGAGCTCCTGGGCGATCGAGACCTGAAGGTGATGGCCGGGTATGCATTCGTGCAGGGCCAGCGCTTCCATCTCCCACTTGGGCCGCGCCTTGAGGTCGTAGGTGTTGACGAAGCAGTTGCCGGGCCGCCCCGCGGCCACGGAGCCGGGCTCGTAGTAGGCGGTGGCCCGCGATCTGGCGATGCCGGCGGGGATGGGGAGGACGCGGTAGGGCAGGCGCGGCAGGGTGCCGAAGTGCGAGGCGAGCTGGAGCTCGGCCCGCCCGACGATCGCGCGGTAGCCTTCCACCAGGTCTTCGGCGCTGGTGTAGAAGAAGCGCGGGTCCGTGTGCAGGCTTCGTACGAAGCCGGCGAAGCTTCCCTGGAAACCGGTGGCGGCGATGACGCCCTCCATCTCCGCCCGGATGCGCTTCACCTCGGCGAGGCCGATCTCGTGGATCTGCCGCGGCGTCAGGTCCGTGGTCGTCGCCTTGCGCACGGTGTAGGCGTACCAGGCGGCGCCGTCGGGCACCGCCGCCAGGCTGATGCTCTCCCGCGCCCCGGGGATGTACGTCTCCGTCAGATAGAGCAGGAGCTTGCGGAAGGCCGGGGCCGCCTTCTTCTCGTAGGCGTTCAGGGCCTCGCGGCTGATGCGCGCCTGATCTTGCGGCGGCACGCTGGCCGGGATCCGCCGGAACGGCGCGAGCAGGGGGCTCCGCCAGGGATCGTCGGTCAGCAGGGCCCGCGCCTGGTCCGGCGCGCCCTGCATCAGGGTTTTCGGCGAGGTGGCGCCGGCCGCGAGCCCTCTCTCCAGGAGGGCGATGTTCTGGTCCACCAGGAGGGGCAGCGCGTTCAGCCGGGCCAGGAGGTCCGCGTAGTCGCGGGTGCTGTTGGCGGGGGCGGCGGCCAGGGTATTGGGAACGTCCTGCAGGATGCCCTCGTACTGGGTGATCATCATCTGCTCGGCGGGGAAGCGGAAGCCTTCGATCTGGGTCTCCAGGCGCCGGCGGAAGAGGTCGAGATCGACCTGTTCCGCGGCCGTCAGCCGGCCGCGGTCGATGGCCTGCGCGGCCTTCAAATGCTCCCGGGCGAGATTGTGGCGGCGTTCGATGCCGGCCGGCGAGAAGTCGGACCAGCGGTCGTTGTGGCCGGGAAAGCCGATGTAGGTGGCGAACTCGGGAGTCCAGCGCAGCTTGTCTTCCCAGAAGCGGTCGAAGAGCCGGTGCAGGCGCTCGCTCTCGCCGGCGGCGGGCGGCGTGGCCTGGACCGCCGGGACTGTCTGGATCGGGAGGAGCAGAAACAGACCCAGCGAGACCGGAAGGGCGGCGGCAGGTATTCTCATCGAAGGCCAGCGTATCAAGGGAAGCTCGTGGAGTTGCGGAGGAACGCGGCGAATGGCGCATGATCCCTCAAGGGAGGAGCAGCGATGGACCTGGAGCAATGGCACGAGGTGGACCGCCTCTTCGCGGCGGCCCTGGACAGACCGCCGGCCGAGCGGCCGGCCTTCCTGGAGGAGGCTTGCGCCGGCGACCCCGACCTGCGGCGGGAGGTGGAGCGCCTGCTCGTCGCGGACCAGGCGGCTTCCCAGTTCCTGAGCCGCTCGCCCGGCGAGCTGCTGGAGCTGGCGCTCGACGCCCGGGAGGAAGGCGGGAGCCTCGGGCCGTACCGGCTGCTGCGGACGATCGGCAGCGGCGGGATGGGGACCGTCTATCTCGCCCGCCGGGAGGACGAGCACTACCAGCGCGACGTCGCCATCAAGCTGCTCCGCTCCGGGCTGGCGACCACGCAGGCGTTCCATCGCTTCATCGCCGAGCGGCAGATCCTGGCCAACCTCGAGCATCCGAACATCGCTCGCCTGTACGATGGCGGGAGCACGTCCGACGGCCGTCCCTACCTGGTGATGGAGCTGATCGAGGGAGTGCCGGTCGACCAGTATTGCGACCGGCACCGGTTGACGGTCGATCAGCGCCTCGCCCTCTTCCAGAAGATCTGCGCCGCCGTCCAGTACGCCCACCAGAGCCTGCTGGTGCATCGCGATCTCAAGCCGGCGAACATCCTCGTCACGCCCGAAGGAGAGCCGAAGCTGCTGGACTTCGGAATCGCCAAGCGGCTCGAGCCGGCGCCCGGCGACGCTCTCCAGGAGACGTCGACCGGGTTGCGGATGATGACTCCCAACTACGCCAGCCCCGAGCAGGTCCGGGGCGATGCGATCACCACGGCGAGCGACGTCTACTCTCTCGGCGTGATCCTCTACGGGCTCCTGGCCGGCCGCGGCCCCCATCAGGTCACGGCGGAGCGGCCGTACGAGATCGAGCGCGCCATCTGCGAGCAGGAACCGGAGCGTCCCAGCGTGGCCGTTTTCCGGCCCGCATCGCCGAGCGCGGAGATTTCGCCGGACGCGGAAGAGATCGCGCAGGCCCGCAAGACGCGGCCCCTGCCCCTCGCCCGCCGGCTGCGCGGAGACCTCGACAACATCGTCCTGATGGCCCTGCGCAAGGAGCCCCAGCGGCGGTACGGCTCGGCAGCCCAGCTCGCCGAGGATCTGGGGAGGCATCTTCAGGACCTCCCCGTCAACGCGCGTCCCGACACGCTGCGGTACCGGACGAAGAAATTCGTGCGCCGCCACCGGGCCGGGGTCGCGGCGGCGGCGGCCGTGGTCCTGCTCGTGGCGGGCTCCGTGGCCAGCCTGATCGTCCAGGGACGCAAGCTCGCCCAGGAGCGGGACAAAGCGCGCTACGCGCTGTCGTTCCTGGTGGACACCTTCAAGCAGGCCGATCCTTACCAGACCCGGGGAGAGAGCCTCACGGCCCGCGAGATCCTCGACCAGGGAGCGGCCCGCGTCTCCCGAGAGCTGGCCGGCCAGCCGGACGTGGAGGCGGCCGTGATGGATGCCATCGGCGAGGTCAACCTCGGACTGGGACGCTACGACAAGGCGGAGCCGCTCCTGACGCGGTCTCTCTCCCTGCGCCGCCAGGTCTTCGGCCCCGCCTCCCTGGAAGCGGCGGAGAGCCTGGAGCACCTGGCCGTGCTCCGGAGCGAGCGGACCGATCTGGCCGGCGCGGAGGCGCATCTGCGGGAGGCCCTGGTCATCCGGCGGGACCGGCGGGGCCGGCAGGGCGACGGCGATCTCGCCGTGGCGAAGGACCTCAACGAGCTCGGCCAGATTCTCGTGCAAAAAGGTGTTTCTCCCGAAGTCGCGCCCGAGATCGAGGCGCTCCACCGGGAGGCCCTCGCCATCGCCCGCGGCGTCGAGGGGCCCGAAGGCCTCACCGTGGCCGAAACTCTTTTCGCGCTCGCGGACCTGAAACGCGCGGAAGGAGACTACGCCCAGGGGGAGAGCCTTTTCCGGGAGGGGCTGGCCGTCGAGCGGAAGGCGTTGGGAGAAGGGGACCCGCGTCTCTGGCGCGACCGGTCGCAGCTCGCCGATGCCCTGGTCGAAGCGGGCAAGTTCAAGGAAGCGGAGGCCCTTTTCCGCCAGTGCCTGGAGGTGCAGCGGAAGCTTCTCGGCCGCGAGCACCCCGACGCGTTGAACACGCTGGTCCGCCTTGCCGTGACCGTTCACCTCCAGGCCAGTTACGCCGAAGCGGAGGCTCTGAACCGCGAGGCGCTGGCGTTGTCTCGCTCCCACTATGGCCCGACGCACTGGCGGGTGGGCGAGGTTCTGTGCAACCTGGCGTCGGACCTCGCGGGCCAGCAGCGGAATGCCGAGGCCATCCCGTTGTACGAAGACGCCCTGGCGATCCGGCGCCGGGCTCTGGGCGAGAATCACTGGCAGGTGGCGCAGGTCCTCCTGCTTCTCGCCCAGATCTACCGCAATGACAAGGATCTCCTGGATCTCCCCAAGGGCCTCGGGCTCGCGATTCAGGCCCGCGACGTCTTCGCGGCCGGGGAGGGCCCGGACCATCCCTACACGGCCCACGCGCTGCTCGAGATCGGCAAGAACTACCTGGAGCAGAAACGTTTCGCGGAGGCCGAGCCGGTCCTGCGGCGCTGCCTGGAGATCCGGCGAAAGAAACTCGAAGCCGGCCATCCCGACCTGGCCAAGGCGCAGGTCTCGCTCGCGAAGTGTCTGATCAAGCGGGGCGGCTACGACGAAGCGGCCGCCCTGCTGCGAGCGGCACGCCCCACGTTCATCGCCCTGTATGGATCGAACCTCGAAGCGGCCCGCCAGCCGGATACCCTGCTGGCCGAGATCGAGACCCTCCGTGGCAAGCCGGCGGGCACGAAGTAGGCTGAAATCCTTTCTCCAGGGGTGCGATACCCGCCGCCGCCGTCCCACTACCCGGGAGACGGAAGCGACTCCGCTTCCCAATTCTCTTGGGAGGGATGAGATGAAGATCAAACTTATGGCCCTGTTGGTGAGTATCGGCCTGTGCGCGGCGGGAGCGGCCCGAGCGGTGGAGTTCTGCGAGCTCATGCCGGTGTCCGCTCAATCGCAGTACCAGGAAGTCTTTCAGCCGACCTGTCACAATTGCTACGAAATCGACGTCGCCTTGCAGATGGGGGCGAAGACCTTCAAGGAGGTGCTCGATTCGGTCAAGAACGTCGAAGTCGATTTCTGGGATACGAGAGACGGAGTGAGCGGGGGCGTCGCGCACGAGTGGTACGTCCGCCACAGCGCGGGCACGCTGTTCCAATCGGGCAACGACAACAACTGCACGGGCAACGGCGACGGCACGAACAACCTCGGGGCCTGCCTGACCGACGTCAAGCAGTGGAGCGACGCGCATCCCGGCCACGATCCGATCACGCTGTTCCTCGACAAGAAGCAGGACTGGAGCAGCGTGAGCTCAGGCCGCCGGCCGGTGGATCTGGACAACCTCGTCGAGAGCAAGCTCGGAAGCTCGCTGTACAAGCCGGCGAGCCTCCAGGGGAGCTATACGACCTTGCGCGACGCCGCCAAGAGGAGCGCCTGGCCCTCGATGGCAGCCCTCGCGGGCAAGGTGATCGTCGTGCTCACGGGCGGAGAGCTGGCGAATCACAACGCCACGCTGAGCGCGTACGTTCAGGACCGCCGCGGAGCGGCCGCGCTGTTCGTCGCCGCCGACACCGACGAGAAGAGCGACATCGAAGGGGTTCCGGAACAGTTCACGTCCGAGACGGCCAACTACTTGGTGTTCTACAACATCGAGGATACGGACGGCCGCGACGAGCTGGGCAAGACGACCCGCGTCAACAACTACGTGTCGCGGCTGTGGAACGGCGACGCCCACAATCCGTGCGCGATCCTGGCGAACTGCATCAACGACAACGGGCTCAAGAAGTGGAACACGGGCGCCTGCTCGGGCCAGTCCGCCGGCACGTTGAAGCTGTTGGACCCGGCCGACTGGATGCCGCAGCAGAAGGAGTCGGCCAGCAACTTCGTCTGTTTCTCGGGGACCGTCATGACCGGCCGCTGGCACGACTGCAAGAACAAGGGCGATAAGTGCGATGAGAATGGCAACTCGACGGTGTACTGCACCAACATCGCGTCGAACGGAGGCCTGTTCAGCGTCGGCACGGGGACCTGGTCGGGCGAGATCAAGGAGAGCGACGGGACCTCGTATCTCTGCCCCACGGACAAGGTGATGACCGGCCGCAAGCACCAGGGCGACGAGAACGGCAAGACACAGTACCTGTGCTCGCCGCTCAGCTACCATGGCACTGCCGTCCCGATCAACCCGAACGCCGGTTCCTGGTCCGCGGAGATCGTCGAGTCGACCAGCCAGTTCGTCTGCCCGGACGGCCAGATCCTCAACGGCCGCTATCACAAGGGCGACGAGAACGGTAAGACCAAGTATCACTGCATCCCGGTTCCCAATCCCTAAGACGGGACTGTCGGCGCACCCCAGGAAAGGTTTCTAAAGGGCGGGGACCAGTCCCCGCCTTCCAGCGTGGCCTACGGCACCCGCCGCCCCGGGGTCCACGGCGCTCCCGCCGCGGCGAAGGCCTCCTCCAGCTTCGCCAGGTCGCCCGCGATCAGCGCCTTCAGGTCGCGCTCCAGCACATCCAGCCCGGCCGTGGCGATCTCCAGGTTGCGCCTTTGGGTCGCCGTCGGCATCTGCCGCGTGTGCCAGTGGCCGTCCCGGATGGCCCCCACGCGCTCACCGATCGATGGGGTTTCGGACTCGGAGAGCTTCTGCCGCGCCGGGTCTCCCTGGAGCCGCCGCTCGAGCTCCGCGACCGTCTTCCCCACCGCGTCCAGCCGGGCGTAGAGCGCCAGGTCCGCCTTGGGAGTCTCTCCCAGCGTCGCCCGCATCTGCCGGAGCTGGCTCTTGACGCGGTCGAGCTCCGCCGCGACCGAGGACAGCCGCCGCGCCGCCTCCGCCGTCTCCCCCTGGAAGGCGGCCACCGCCGCCGGATCGGTGCCGGGCGGCAGGTTCGGTACGGGCTTCACCTCGAACGACTGGGCCGCACCCAGCGAACGGGCTCCGCTCGCCGACACCACCACCAGCTCCGCCGAGTAGCGCCCGGGCGCCACCAGGGGGCCCACCGGCGTGCCGGCCCAGGGCGGGTTGAAGGCCGGCGGGTCGAGCACCACCGGGTCCGGGACCGGGCCGCGCAGGTCCCAGCTCACCCGGTGCAGCCCTTCCTTGGCCGGGCCTTCGATCCACCGCACCTTGCGACCGGCGGCGTCCGAGACGATCAGCAGCACCTTCGGATCCGCCTCCAGCGCTTCGGCCCGCAGCCGGTCGAAGCCGGGGAAGGACACGTCGGCGCCCTTCTCGCCCAGCGCCTTCTCGCCGGCCTTCCGCGCTTCGCGCGCGGAGGCCGGCGCCTCGCGCAGGAAGTAGGTGAAGAGGGCGCCGTGGGGCGGGTTCGGGAGCGTGAAGTCGTCGCTGCCGAGCTCTGGGCGCCCCGGAGCCTGTCCCGGCTGCCAGGACACGAACCACCAGGCGTCGCGGACCGGGAAAAGCGCACCCTCTTGCGCGAGGGTTGCGGCCAATTCGCGGAGCGGCGTGTAGTCATCGAGCACGTAGATGCCCCGGCCGAAGCTGGCGCCCACCAGGTCGTTGTCGCGCCGGTGCAGCTTCACGTCGCGGAACGGGATCGTCGGCAGGCCTCCCAGCTTGAGCCAACGGGTCCCTCGGTCGGGACTGAAGTAGAGGCCGCGCTCGGTGCCGGCGAAGAACAGGTCGGGCTGAACGTGATCCTGCTGGATCGCCCAGACGATCGCGCCCGGCGGCAGGTCTCCCGCCATCGAGCGCCAGGTGCGGCCCAGGTCGGTGCTCTCGAAGACATAGGGCGTGAAATCGCCGCTCTTGTGGTTGTCGGCGGCCACGTAGAGGGTGGCGGCGTCGTGCTGCGACATCTCGACGTCGTTGACGAAGGACAGCGCCGGCAGCCCGGGGATCGCCGCCGCACGGCTCCAGCTCCGGCCGCCGTCGGTGGTGACCTGCACCAGGCCGTCGTCGGTGCCGGCCGCCAGCGTCCCCTCCCGGAGGGGCGACTCCGAGATCGCCGTGGTGGTGGCGTACTTCGACATCGCGTTGTTGTCGAACAGCGCGTCGACGCTCCAGACCCGCCCGAAGAACTTCTGCTCGTAGCGGGCCCGCCCTCCCGTCAGGTCGCCGCTGATCGGGGTCCAACTGCCGCCCCGGTCGTCGCTTCGCCAGATCCGCTGCGAGCCGTAGTAGATGCGCTCCGGACGGTGCGGGCTCACCAGCAGCGGCGAGTCCCAGTTCCACCGCTCCGGCGCGTCTCCCTCGGCGGGCTGGGGGCGGATCAAAAGCGCCTCGTCGTTGCGCCGGTCCCTGCGGTAGAGCATCCCCTCCTGAAACATCACGTAGAGGAGGTCGGGATCGCGCGGATCGAAGGCGACGCCATAGCCGTCGGCGCCGAGCGGCACGTACCAGTCCTGGTTGCGGATACCGTCCATGTTGAGGGTGCGCGACGGACCGTGCAGGGTGCCCTGGTCCTGTACCCCGGCCAGGACGTCGTAGAACGGCTCGCGGTTGTTGAGCGCCACTTTATAGACCTGCGCGACCGGCAGGTTCGGGAAATGCCGGAAGGTTTTCCCCTCGTCGAAGCTCTCGTAGAGTCCGGCGTCGGTGCCCACCAGCAGGTGGTTGCCGTTGGCTGGGTCGATCCACAGGGCATGGTTGTCGCTGTGCTTGTCGTGGCCGGTCTCGAGGATCTCCATCGACGCGCCGCCGTTGCGGGTCACGTGGAGGAAGACGTCCATCTGGTAGACCCGCTCGGCGTCAAGGGGCGAGGCCTCGATCTCCTGGTAATAATGGGGGCCGGTGCCGCCGGAAATATAACTGTTCCGCTTCTCCCAACTCTCGCCCCGGTCGCGCGATCGGTAGAAGCCGCGCTCCTTCTCGCCGGCTTCGATCGTGGCGTAGACCAGGGACGGGTCGGCGGGCGTGACGGCGAGGCCGATCTTCCCCATGTCCCCGCTCGGCAGGCCGGTCTTCAGTGGGCGCCAGGTCTTGCCGTTGTCGATGGACTTCCAGAGCCCCGAGCCGGGCCCACCGCCGAGAAAACCCCAGACGTGGCGCCGGCGCTGGTAGGCCGCGGCATAGATCACCTCAGGATTGGAGGGATCGAATTCGAGATCGGTGACGCCGGTGTTCTCGTCGATCTGGAGCACCGGAGCCCAAGTAGCGCCGCCATCGGTGGATCGATAGACGCCGCGCTCCCCGCCCGCGGCCCAGAGCGGTCCCTCGGCGGCCACGAGAACCCGGTTGCCGTCGCGCGGGTCAACCAGGATGCGGCCGATGTGCTCCGACCGCGGAAGGCCCATCCGCTGCCACGTGCGCCCAGCATCGCGGCTGCGATAGACCCCGTCTCCCCAGCCCACATGGCGTCCACTGACGTTCTCGCCGGTGCCGACCCAGACCACCTCGGGGTTGGTGGGATCAAGAGTGATCTCGCCGATCGAATAGGAGGGCTGGTCTTCGAAAATGGGCGTCCACGTGGTGCCGGCGTTGGTGGTCTTCCAGACCCCGCCCGAGCCGGCCGCCACGTACCAGATGCCCGGAGCCGTCGGGTGGACCGCGATGTCGGAGATGCGGCCGCTCATCAGGCCGGGGCCGATGCTGCGGAAAGGCAACGCCGCGGCGGCCTTGGCCAGCAGGGATTCCGGAGGCTTGGCGGCCTTGGAGCCGGCGGCCTGAGCGACGAGGGGGGCAGCGAGGACGGTGACGATGGCGGCGGCGAGGAAGGGTCTGCGCATTCTTTTCGAGTCCTATAGAAATGGGGCATGGGCGCCAAGCCGCCGCGGTCGAGGTATAAGGCAAGTCTAGCCTGGATTTCCGCCGGCCAGGAATGGAGCGGCCGGCCGCGCCCTTCCGATCCTCAGTACAGTGCCCAGTTGAGCAGGGTGATGAGGTGCTGCATGTAGGGTCGTCGATTAGTTGTTTCTGGGGTATGCTTTAGCTCTTAAGTCAAAATTTCGCTTTTGGTCAAGTCAAGGCTATGGGCAACCCCGAATATCCAAACCGCTGCTAGGAGAAATAGTCATGCCATCAAGCTCTAGCGAAATAACAGCCCTTCTCCAGGAGTGGAGTACCGGTGAGCCCAAGGCGCTCGAAGCGTTGCTTCCGCTGGTGATGAAGGATCTCAGACGCGTCGCCGCATTCTATTTTCAGCGTGAAGACCCCGGCCATACCCTCCAACCCACTGCTCTGGTAGACGATGTTTGGCTTCGCCTCATGGGTTGGCGAAAAGTTCAGTGGGAAAATCGGGCACAGTTCTTCTCTTTTGCGGGGAAACTGATGCGGCTTCTCCTCATTGACCATGCACGCGCCAAGAAGGCGAAGAAGCATGGGGGAGGAATCGCGCTGGAATCTCTGACTGCCGCTCTTGAAGAGCCACAGCAGCGATCCGTTGATCTGGATACTCTCCTGGATCTTCATCGGGCGCTCTCTCGCCTCGAAGAGGACGATCCTCGGGCTGCACAGGTCGTGGATCTCCGCTATTTCGCCGGCATGACAGAGCAGGAAACCGCCAAGGCTCTTGGAATTGCTGTCACTACGGTAAAACGCGATTGGGCGGATGCCAGACAACGGCTCGCCTTGGAGCTGAGTAACGGCAAAGCTTCGGGTTCGTCTTCCGAATGAGCTGAATCAGAGCCAGTTCACGCCTTTGCATAAGAAGGGAACAGGAGGCCCTCGGAGGCTGCAATGGACAAACGCGCTTGGGAAAGGGTCAGGGAGATTCTTTCCGTTGTCAGGGAACTCCCCCTCGCTGACCGACATGCCTATCTGGACGATGCTTGTGCCGGAGATGAAGGTCTCCGGCGGGAAGTCGATTCCCTTCTGGCCGTCAATCTGGATCGAGTCGCCTTTCTCGAAGCTCCTCCCCTTCGACTCCTCGATTCGGCACCCTCCCCAGAAGGTCGTACCATCGGGGCTTACCGGATCATCCGGGAACTCGGACGTGGCGGCATGGGGACCGTATATCTCGCCGCCCGAGCCGATCAAGAATTCGAGGGGCAGGTAGCCATCAAGCTCCTGCGGCCCATTCATTCGGTTCCTGAGATCGAGTGGCGCTTTCAACAGGAAATCCAGATTCTCGCCAACCTGAATCACCCAAACATTGCGAAGCTTTATGAAGTGGGACGCACCGAGGAGGGGATTCCGTACTTCATTATGGAACCTGTCGATGGCCTCCCAATTACCCGCTACTGCATTGAACACAATCTTTCCATCGCGGAACGCCTCAGGATTTTCCAAAAAATCTGCGGCGCCGTTGAGTATGCCCATCAGAATCTGGTGGTCCACCGCGATCTGAAACCGAGCAACATCCTGGTTACCCCGATGGGAGAGCCCAAGCTTCTCGATTTCGGCATTGCCAAGCTTCTCCAATCCGCCGATTCTCCCGATCCCGCGACGGTTACCCGCCTTCGTTTCTTCACGCCGGATTACGCGAGCCCGGAGCAAGTATCCGGAAAGCACATTGCCACAGCAAGCGATGTCTATTCACTTGGAGTTCTTCTCTACGAGCTTCTCACCGGAAGCCTTCCGTACGACCTGAAAGGCCACACCGACGAGGAGGTTCGGCGAATCATCTGTGATCAAGAACCGGAGATACCCAGCCGAACTTCGATCCAGAAAATACCGAATTCAACGGAGTTTAGCTCATCTGGAGTAGAAGCACGCCGAGACCGCGAGTCGCGAAAACTCTGCCGTCAGCTCCAAGGTGATCTCGACAAAATCGTGATGATGGCCTTGCGCAAGGAACCATCGCGGCGCTATCGCTCTGTGGGGCACCTTGCTGGAGATATCGATGCGCACTTGCAGGGCTTCCCGGTTTCGGCACAGCGGGATAGCTGGGGATACCGGACCATCAAATTTCTCCACCGCAATCGTCTCGCCGCCACTCTCACCGCAGCAGTAGTTGTTTTGAGTCTTGGCTTTGGGGTACTGATGGTCCTCCAGCAGCGCCAGACGGTGCGCGAGAGAGATCGGGCCCAAAGAGTTGCAGATCTTCTTGTGCAAGTCTTCAATACAGTAGATCCCAGCGCTGAGCCCATTACCGCCCTTGACGTTTTGAATCGTGGTGCGCGAACAGTCAGGACGGAGCTTTCGAGTCAACCGGCATTGAGAGCCGATCTTTTCCAAACCCTTGGCAACGTCTACACAAGCTGGGGAAGCTACGATCAGGCCGACGCCCTATTAAACGAGGCTCTTGCCATCCGGCGACAAACTCTCGAACCTGAAAGCCCAGAAGAGGCAGAGACGCTCTATAGCCTCGGTGTCGTCGCCTATCACCGGCGGCAGTTTGAAAAGGCAGAAACTCTCTTGCAGGATTCCCTGAGAATCCGAACTGAGGCCCTTGGACACGACTCTCCGGAACTGGCGGACAACCTCATTGCTCTTGGCCTGCTTTATAAGGAACAGGGTGACATGTCACGCACAGAGCGATTCTACTTGAAGGCTCTGGATCTGCGCCGACGCGCTCTCGGACCAGATCATCCTGAAGTCGGAATTCTCATGCACAATCTAGGCGCATTCTATCGCGACTCGGGAAACTACACCGCCTCAGAGCGAGCAACGAACGAGGCCCTCCAGATTCTGAAGGGTCATTTTGGACCAGAACATCCCGAGGTAGCTCTCGTCCTCAATGGTCTTGCCGGCCTACGCAAGAGCCAGGGAAGATTTTCCGAAGCCGAAGCGGCTTATCGCGAAGCACTACGAATCCGTCGAAAGGTGTGGGGAGCATCGCATCCGGACGTTGCAGGTAGCCTCAACAACCTCGGATTGTTCTTGGTATCCGAAAATCGCTTGACTGAGGCAGCACCTCTTCTAATCGAAAACCTGGACTTACAACGGCGGCTTAAGGGGGAGAAGCACCCTGACACAGGCGCAGCCATGAACAACCTCGGGCTATGTGTCGAGAAACAGGGAAAGTCGCAGGAGTCCCTGCGCTACTATCGCAGTGCTCTTGCCGTCTGGAAATCCGCCTACCCAGGACCGCACCAGTCAATAGCGAGCGCTTACAATAACATCGGCAACGTCCTCATGAACCTCGGAAAGGACGATGAGGCGGCCACCAATTTTCGATTGGCACTACAAATAGACATAGAAGTACTAGGCGAAGATCACCCGAAGGTTGCCAGCAAGAAGAACAACTTGGGCGCGCTTATGATGCAGATGGGAGATCTTTCCGAGGCGGAACGCTTCCTGAATGAAGCGCTCGCCATTCGCCGGAAGAAGCTTGGGAAGGAGCACCCCGATGTGGCGATGACACTCCACAACCTCGCCCACCTACGTTGGAAGCAAGAGCAGTTGCAAGAGGCCGAACAGCTTTTTCGAGAGGTGCTAGCCATCAAGAAAAAGTCTTCCTCACCGGCAAGTTTTGCCCGTACTCAGGTTGATCTCGCAGACCTCTTGGCCACCGAAGGTCGAGCGGCCGAGGCCGAGCCACTGATCCGTGGTGGGGAGGAGACTCTCCGCGCCACCCTCGCTTCGGACGACTGGCGACTCGCACAGGCTGAGAGCGTGCTAGGCGACGTGTTGGGGCGTCAAGGCCATAGTGAGAAAGCGGCCATCCTCCTCTCTGACAGCCATAGACGGCTTAAGGAACTTCTTGGGGCACAAGCTAAGGTTACTCAGACAGCTTACCGGCGCTTCAAGGGATTCTGCAATGACGCCGAGGTAAAAACGCCTGCCTTGTGCAAGGCCATCAGGTAGTACTCCGAATTCCTACCAATCTGGAGAGCAGAGTTCTCATCCCTGAGCTGATTTCCTATTCCTTCTCGCCTTCTTAGATAGGCAAAGGATCGCTGCACCGATCGCGTAATAGCGGTGCGCAGGAGGTTACATAACATACAATTTTTGTACCCGCAATAACACAGCACAGAATCACCGACGAAGCTCCAACATAACAGAAAGGGAACCGACATGACCACGACTTTGTATAGAATCATCCTGTCAGCCACCGTACTGCTCAGCATTCCCGCTCATGCCGAGACCATTGCTCCGTCCTGCGGCAGCTATCGAGACAACGCCCTTGGGATTACCTTATCAGTCCCCTGTGGCTGGAAGGTACGTTCACCAGAAATCTCGAAAGATAGTTTTCGGTTTCTGACTCTTGAAGCAGAAGGATTCTGCCGCGCATCGCAGCGATGTGCGATAACGGTTGGCCCCCGGCCTTATCTCGTCAATGAACGAGATAATCTGCTTTCATGGTCCAAAGCCTTCCTTGAAACTGCTACCGAAATCGATGACAGCATCAAGTGGGCAGAAGAGCACAGTGGAACACAAGAAGAAAAACTTGTTCGTGCGACTGGCCCGAACTGGCAACTAATCCATTTTCGCCAGCCTGAGCTCGTCTGGTTCGTCGAGGCTAATTTCACCCCTTATTACAACCCGACCCTGCAGAAGGACTTGGCCAGGGTTATCAGGTCAATACGGTTTACTTCCTTGACGCCCCGCACACTCACCGATGTCTACGGTGTAGCGTCAGAGCTCAGACCTATCAACCCTCTTCATAGAGAACCTACTGTTCGAGCGCCCTTGGCGTCGAAGCTTGCGAGCACCTGGCTTTCCCCGGTTCGCAATCAAAGCAACGGCAACCCTTGGCCCGTGAACTGTAACTCTCCTGCTCACACCGGCACCGCCAACAATGCGGCGCGTTATGCGGCAGACGTCGCGACACCAGTTGGGACAACGATCTCTGCTGCACGAGAAGGCACCGTCTACAAAGCGGATACAGTTGGAAATATGTCACCTTTCGGCAAGTATATCGTCGTCAACACTGGCGGGAACTATCATTACTACGCCCACCTCTCAGACGTGAAGTTTTACATAACGACGGGCTACACTATCAGCCGCAGCGGACTGATTCTTGGGTATAGTGGCAACACAGGGAATGTAACCGGCGCTCATCTCCATTTCCACATACAGGACGGATCGAGTTATAGTGCAGCGGGACCCGTTCTGCTCAACGGGATGACCGGGTTTACTCCTGACGAATATCCGGATCCTGTGGCAGGATGCGCGACGATGGGTCGATAGAACTGAGTAAACGTAAGAGGGGCCCTCGGAAGAGAGCCCCTGTGCAGGGTATTAACCACGCACAGGAGTGGCACCTGGAGGGGGCACCTAGGGGGCGAGGTTGGGGCGCAATCCACCTCAACGGGGATCCCTCGATCCTGTGGCGCGCCTACTTTAGAGCTCCTACAGTATGCTCCCGACCTGAATCCGGATGAGTTTGTGTGGAACTACCTGCGTGAGAAGGAGGCCGCCAAGAAGCCTCCGTTGAAAAATGAATCGCTGCGGAAGCATGTGGAGGCTGACTTGGCTGCCATCAAAGCGCTCCCTAGTTTGGTCAGATCTTTTTTTCTTGCAGCAAGTGTAGCCTATGTCATGAACTGAGTAGTAAGAGGCCCACCGAGGCAGACAAGTATAGAGTCTGTTGTCTTACCAGTCGCCGCTCGCTATGGGGAACGCTCCTCCAGTCGAGCAGTAGGCCAGAGGGAAGCCGGAGAGCCCTACCCACTTCCTCCATGAGCTGATTTCCTCTCCCTTATCGCCTTCCTATCATGACCAGCAGGGATTCAACCACTCGCGGTTGTTTCTCTCTGCTTGTAGGACATGCTGTGCCATAGTGGCGTAGCTTCGCAAAGGATGCATCATGAAAACTATGGGCTACTAACCGTGCTTCTATTCTCCCTACATCAATTTCTGAAGCGGGTGCCACCAGTTGGCCTATTCTACTTACGCCAACGGTGGATACGTTCCCAAAAGTGGCACATTCACAGAGTCCATAACGTCCAGCGGGCAGTACACCTATAAGACTTCATTCAAGTTTGACTCTTACAACGTCACACAGATCTCTGACCATAACAACGGGGAGCTAACCCGGGCACGCCAAGGGGATAAAGAGTGTACATACAACCGTTACGTTACAGGAACCAATTTCCGCCTCAAGCTCTGAACAGCTTGTGAAGGAGTTCGGCTTCAACCGATTTTCATCTACATTTAGCGTCAACTCACGGAGGGTGAGCACTATGAAACGAGCAATCATGACGAAATACATCTTGGCCGGAGTCCTTTGGACCCTATGCACGGGACCTGGCTATGCCGACACAATTCATGTAGCTTCGGATACCAATATCAACCTTGCGACCCCGACACAGATCAACGGGACCGCGACCACGCTCTTGATTCGTAGCCCCGGATCAGGAGGCGAACGGCATTCCTTTCTTCATTTCGATCTAGGAACGTTGCCGTCGGGCGTCTCCGTAGGCCAGGCGACCCTGCGCCTGTGGATCTCCGTCGTCAATGATGCGGGTCCGATTGACGTCTATCCCGTCTTGGGTCCATGGGACGAGGCCACACTGTCGGCTTCTGGCGCGCCGCCATTGGATCTCATAAGAGGTTCATTCGACATAGCCATGAGTGACCAGAGTCGCTTCGTGACAGTTGATATCACCGACTTGGTTCAGGGTTGGTATGACGGATCAGTTGCAAATTTCGGAATTGCCCTGCTTCCAACAACCTCCGATCCCGTACGAGTCACCCTCGACAGCAAGGAGAGCACGGGCACGAGTCACGCGCCGGAGCTCGAGGTGACACTCACGGGGCCTGAAGGTCCCGCAGGTCCACAAGGACCTGCAGGATCAACCGGTCCTCAAGGATTACAGGGCCCGACTGGTATCGACGGAGCACCTGGCCCTGTCGGTCCACCGGGAGTGCAGGGGCCGCAGGGTCCTGTCGGCCCCCAAGGTGCTCAAGGTCCATCTGGTGCCGACGGGGCGGCTGGCCCCATGGGTCCCGAAGGCCCTCAAGGTTTAGCTGGTCCACAGGGTATCCAAGGCGAACCTGGGCCAACCGGCCCCGCTGGAGCAACTGGGCCCTCAGGAACACAAGGCCCGCAAGGTCCAACTGGCGCCGATGGAACAGTAGGGCCTGTAGGGCCAGCGGGTCCTCAAGGTATGCAAGGTCTGCCCGGCCCACAGGGTATCCAAGGCGCGCTTGGCCCGACCGGGCCCACGGGAGTACCTGGACCTCAGGGACTTGCAGGACCGCAAGGTCCGGCTGGGCCAGGCGGAGCTGTCGTGCAAGTTAAATATGCGGAGGGGAGCAGTGCCCTACTCCTGCCATTGCAGGTCAATACCTATCCCGAAAGCATTTCAATCGAAACGACTTCCGCGACAAGCCTGCTTGAGATTTCTTTCGTCATGGCAGCGACTAAGCACGCGCCCCAAACCAGTGCAAGCTTTCTCTCTGTGGCCCTTCGGCTCGATGGCGCGGGAGTACCAAATAAGAGGTATGAGTTCTCCGCGTATGGACTAAGCATGAGCTCTACCTTCTCAGGAACATGGATCATACCGGTCAGCGCTGGTATGCATACCGTCGGGATGGCTCTAGAAATCCAGACAACTGTCGAGTGGTGGCTAGAACCGCGGCGGATTTTGATCGTCAAAGAAATTATCCCGTAGGCAATCCGGACAGTAACGCGCTTTGCGCGCCACTGCCGGGTAATGACGGCGCGGGAGATCTCTTGGTCTTCTTGGGACAGTCGAAGGGGTGCTGTCCTTGAAACCAGAACCCAAATAAGTGCCAGTCTCTTCGTAGAGAGGAAGGGCGAGTACCTTCCTGAATTGACGGACGGTTGGCGAAAACTTCCCTGTCAAGGCGGACTGTGGGGTCTTTCGCACCTTAGCTAGAATCTCCCGGCCCGTTGGGCCGGTTTTGCTAGGTGCTCCAGGAGCTCGCCGCCCGTCGTACTCGACGACGAGGCGACAGATCTGCCGCGAGATCTCCCCATGTCGGCCGATATCTACCCATGCGCTGCGAGATCCCGGATCGAGCCCTGGTCAGGCGGCAAGCCAGTTTTCAATCGAAAGCCCTGGAACGCGGGCGAATTCATCGACGTTGTCGGTCACCAGAATCAGATCGAGCGCCAGCGTATGGGCCGCGATCAGCAGGTCGTTCGAGCCGATAGGTTGGCCTTTCCGGCTGAGGTGTGTCCGAATTTCGGCATAGTGCCGGTCTGCTTCACGGTCCAGCGGCAGAACATTGAAGCTCGCGAGCAACTGGTCGATGCGGATCGAGAGCTCGGAGGAACCTTTCTTCGCCGCGCCAAAACGGAGCTCGCAGGCAACGACGATGCTCGTACAGACAACGGGCTCTCCTACGACGGCGAACCTTCGGGCCACCTTCCCGCCGGGGTGGCGGATCAGGTCCGACATGGTATTGGAATCAAGCAGGTAACGAAAATCGCCCATCTCACAGATCCACGTCATCCACCGGCGGAGGGTCTTCAATCTCGGGGAAGTCCTCGTCGAGAGGCTCCCAGGAGGCCAGAAGCTCCAACACGGATGGTCTCCGAATCGGCTCTACAATCAAGCGGTTTCCTTCTTTGTGGAGGACGGCTTCGTTGCCAGGCAATTCGAGGTCTCGCGGAATCCGCAAGGCCTGGTTCCGGCCGTTCCGAAACAAACGCACAATCCGTTCAGTCTGCACGGTGGACCTCCTGGCCGCCGGAGCGGCCTATGTCGAGACCTATGCTAGCACGGGCCGGCCCCCCAAGCGGCCAGAGCGAAGGCGAGAAGCAGCGCGGTATGGAGCAGCAGGCCGAGCGCGACGCCCGCGACCCGAACCGGTTCTTTTGCGCCAGGGCGGCCCACCGAATGCCCCTCAACTCACCGGCAGCACGTTATCCCCGGAGCTCCGGTCGATGTAGAAGTTGTAGGGATCGACGCCGGCGTAAGTCGGCTTCCTGCCGGTCACGAAACGCAGCACCTGACGTCCCGAGCGGATGGGGTGGCGCTCCATCAGGACCACGTCCTTCGCATCGAACGCGTCGCGGCCCGGCTCGGCGGTGAAGAGGCCGATTTCGATGCGCTCATTGAGCGGCGTCTCCTTTTCCGCGCCGCGTCCGTCGACGTAGAGCTTCTTCGCTTCGATTGGCACGGTCACGTCCCATTTGCCGTCGGGACGGCGGACGGCGGTGGGCTGGTCGACTTTCAGGTCGTAGAGGGTGACTCGCTCGAAGAGGTCGGTGATCAGGTTCTGCTCTTCGGTCGTCGTGGCCTCCGCGCGCAGGGCTTCGACGAGGTCGAGCGAGCGGGGGTACGGCGCGCCCTTGAACCGGTAGCGCCGCAGCAGATTCCTCAGCGCCCGGTTGACCGCGTCCTCGCCCAGGCGCTCCTGCACCAGGAACATGGCGAGCGCTCCCTTCTGATAGGCGATCCAGGACTCGCTCTCGACACGGACGAGGGGGGGCTCGTCCACGGATCCAGCGGCGCGCCACCCGAGATAGCGGTCGAGCATGTACCGCAGGCCGCGACGCATCTGGTCCTCGCCGCCGAGCTTCCGCAGCATCATCAGCGCGGAGTAGTTGGCGAGCGTCTCGGACAGCACCATCGAGCCTTCCATGTCCGCTGCGGTCACCTGGTGCGCCCACCACTGGTGCGCCAGCTCGTGCGCGGTGGTGCCCGTGACGTGGTCGATGGTCTCCGGCTCCTGAAAATCGGCAATGAACCCGTACGTCTCCGAATAGGGAATGGTGCCGGCGAAGGCCTGCGCGAAGTGCGTATACCCCGGGTACTCGAGGATCCGCACGTGGTCGAACGGGTACGGGCCGAAGCTCGCCTGGTAATAGTCGAGCGATGCCGCCAGCGCGTCGAGCATCCGGTCGACGTTCCACGCGTGCGGGGAGTGGTAGTACACCGCGAGATCGACACCGGCGTGCCGGCGATGCTTCTCCGCGTAGCGGGCCGACTGGACCGAGAAATTCTCGCGGATCGGCGCCTCCGACACGAAGCGCGCGATGCGCCTGCCGCCGCGCCCGCCGCGGATAACGTCCGAGACCCTCCGGCCGGGCGCGATCGGCGTCTGGTCCGCCGTGGTCGACAGGGTGATGTCCGCCGTCACCCATCCACCGAGGTCCGCGGCGTTCGCGGTCGCGGAGAGGTCCTCCAGCTTCGCCCTCCCCCCTCGTTCGGGCAGACCGAAGTAGCGGCGCGCCGTGGCATCCTCCAGTGTGCCTTCGCGGCTCATCCCGAGGACGGGCGTGAGCTCGTTTTTGTTGAGGAATGTGCCGTTCTCGACCAGCCTCGTGTTCGGAGCGCCGTTGCGAAAGCCGCGGTGCCAGAGCCGCGTCTCGAAGGTCAGGACACGCTCCTCGCCCGGTCGCATCGGTGACTCCAAGCGATAGATGTGGTAGTCGAGCTCGCCGTCGTCCAGCACCTGCCGCGCACCGGCGATCGCTGCGCGGGTCAGCTCGAGGTCGTCATTCAACAGCCGGACGTGGATCTCGGTGATCGGCCGCGGCGTCAGGTTGCGGAGCCGATAGCGCCCCCGGGTCACCGCCCGCCGCTCCTCGGGATACAGGTCGATGGACACCGTCATGTTCGCGATCGTCGGCTGCGGCAGGCCGCGGTATTTCCAGTACCTCTTCTCGAACGCCGCCTGCCGCGCCAGGTCGGCCCGAGGGGAGCGGTACTCGTTCAGGACGTTGATGTTGTAGAAGGCGTACGCACCGGTGCCGGCGAAGGCCATGAGGGCTGCGCCCGCGACCCAGCCTAGCGCTCCCGTCATACGCCGCCGGGCAGCGGCGAGCCTCGGACTCAGCCGGATCTCGGTGCCGCGCCTCCAGAGGAGGTGCGCGGCCACGAGCAGCAGGACGGCGAACGCTCCCCAGTAGAGGCGAACCGTCCACGCGCCCCACCAGAACGAGCCGGCGCCGTTCATGTCGCTGAGGGGCATGCCGGGGATCGCGCCGTAGTTCAGCAGGTTGTGATCGATGGCCTTGTTGAGCTGCTGCCACAGCAGGAAGACCACCATGACGGCCCAGCCGATGGTCTTGTGGGGGCTGAGCGCCTGAATGAAGACCGCCAGCGCCGCCAGGAGCAGCATGCCCCAGGTCGCCGGCAGCACGTACCAGAGCAGGTACTTGCCGAGCTCCACCTCCGTAAATCCGGTGGAGAGCTGGAAGAGGACGGACGCGGCGACGTTGGTCAGCACCACCGCCATCAGCACCAGGGCCATCGCCAGCGTCTTCGGCACCACGTACGCCCAGCTCGCAAGCGGTGTGGCGTCGACGATCTCGTGCACTCTCCGGTCGCGCTCACGCCACACGAGCTCGCCCGCGTAGAAGATGGCGACGACCAGCAGCATCACTCCGAAGGCATCCTTGATGTGCGGAATCAGCGTCAGCGTCGTCGGGTAGGTCGGCCTGCCGGCGTCATCCCGCGCGAGCAGGGCGTAGAAGGTGGTGTACAGCCCCCACGCCATCAAGACGACGAAGGCCGGGCTCAGGAAGACCTGCCGGACCTCGAACCGGGTGCGCATCCAGAGTAGGGCGCGTAGCGCCCTGGAGCCGTGCTCGGGAGAGGGGAGGGCAGTGGCCTCCACGGCGCGGCCTGCCTCCGCGGACGGCGACGGCACGAGCTTCAGCCGCTTTCGCTCGCGCCTCGACATCCCCTGGCCGGCGAAGCGATAGGTGGCGCAGGCGAACGCCAGGCAGAGGCCGGCGATGCCGACCCAGAGGAGCCGGTTGTAGAGCAAGGCCCCGGTGAGCTCCGGGAGCATGACGTTCCGTTCGGCCACCGTCCAGTAGCGCACCGCGTCGCTGAGGGCGCGCCCGGCGAAGGGCTCGGCGACCGCGATGGCCGTCTGGAGCTCCGGCTGGCCGCTGAACGCATCCCGCAGCATGAAGAACCCCGAGACGAAGCTGATGACGCCGAGGTACGTCGCCATCATCGAGCGCGTGATCGTCGCCAGCGCGAAGAAGACGGCGGCGTGGATGAAGAGGTTCGGAAGCGCGACCAGGAAGTAGCCGTAGAGATGGTCGACGAGCCGGTGGGGTCCGATCTGCGCCGAAGGGGCCCACGGCATCACCGACCCGAGCAGGGTCGCGAGCGGCACGGCCAGCATGCAGAGCGCCGCGATGGCGAAGGCGCCGAGGAAGCGGCCCATCACGTACTCGAACCTCGTGATCCCCGTCGAGCGGATGATCGGGCCGAAGCCCGTCTCGTCGTCGCGGAGGACGGCGTTGGCGACGAACGCCGTCGTCACGAACATGAAGACGACCGAGACCACCGCGTAGTTCCGCAGCGTCGCGTAGGCCGCGTTCTTCAGCAGGCCGCCCTCGTTGCCGATATCGAAGCCGTCCACGCTCATCCCGACGACGAAGAGCGCGAAGGTCGCGGCGGCCGTCAGCCACAACAGCGGATTGCGGAGGAGATAGCGCAACTCGAATCGAGCGATTTTGGTGAGCATCGTCAGGGTCTCAGGCCGCGCGGCGCGATTGCGCGAGCGTGCAGAAGTAGACGTCCTGGAGGCCGGCGTCGGCCGGCGCGAAGCCGTCGCCCGGGTCGCGGTCGGAGAGCACGTTCAGGATCGTGCGCCCGGCGAAGAGACGCGTGGAGAGGATGTCGTACTGCTCCCCGTCTTTCTCACGATAATGCGGGAGCGCGCCCCGGTCGATCGTCTTCGTCCAGATCCTTCCGCGGGTGGCGCCGATCAGCTCGAGCGGTGCCCCCTCCAACTGGACACGCCCGTCGGCCAGCACCGCCATCCGAGGGCAGAGATCCGATACGTCCTCCACGATATGGGTGGAAAGGATCACGACCACGTTCTCGCCGATCTCGGCGAGTAGATTGAGGAAGCGGTTCCGCTCCTCCGGATCGAGTCCCGCCGTCGGCTCGTCCACGATGATCAGCCCGGGGTTTCCGATCAGGGCCTGGGCAATGCCGAATCTCTGGCGCATCCCGCCCGAGAACCCGGTGAGCGCCTTCTTCCGGGCGCTCCAGAGGTTGGTCTGATGGAGGAGGGTCTCGACCGTCGACCTGCGGTCGGCTTTCGAGGCGATTCCCTTGAGCACCGCCAAGTGGTCGAGCATGTCGTACGCGGAGACGCGCGGGTAGACGCCGAAGTCCTGGGGCAGATAGCCAAGCGTCCGCCGCAGCTTCTCGGGCTCGGCGATCACGTCGATAACTTGCCCTGAGCCTGCCGAAGGGTCGCCGAAGCGGATCGCTCCCTCGGTCGGCGTCTGCAGCGTCGCGATCGTCCGCATCAATGTGGATTTACCGGCGCCGTTCGGGCCCAGCAGGCCGTACATGCCGCGCGGAATGGACAGGGTGACGCGGTCGAGCGCGCGCGTGCCATTGGGATAGACATGGGTGACATCGTGAAGGTACAGCATCGATTCTCCGATTGAGTCAGTGATCGAGTCAGTGCCGGCGGCGCTCGCCGTGTCGCGAGACGGCGGCCCAGAGCGCGGCCAGGCCCGCTCCGAACCAGAGGAAAGTGGTGGTCGCCCACCGTGCGAGATCGGGCAGGTTTCGCCAGACCGCTGTCGCGTCTTCGGCGGCGGAAAAGAAACCGCTCGAATTCAGGAGTGTGTAGGGGCCGAGCGCTTCATTGAAGGTGCCCTGCAGGTAGAGCACACCGGCGGTTCCGAGCAGCCAGCGCAGTGGGTGGCGCAGGCCCAGCACCAGCGCACTGCCGAGCAGGTACATCGCGGTCGCGCCCGGGAACCGAACGAGCCAAGACCAGAGGACGCTCCGTACGGCCGTCGCGTCAGAGAGAAGCGTCAGGACGAGCAGCCATCCGACGATGACCGCCAGCGCCGTCATCAGCCACACCCACCCCGCGAATACTTTCGCCAGCGCAAGCCGGCGCCGGTCCACGGGAAGGGTCCAGAGGAAGGCAGGCCCGAAGCGTTTCTCCCTCCTCCACACGGCGAAGGGGAAGAGGAAGGAGACGACGCTGGTCCCCAACCAGGAGTCGGATCCGAACTGCATCTCCGCACCGCGACCGCCCTCGCTCGCGACGAGGAGGGTGACGATGCCGACGACCACGGCGGCGACCAGCGCCACGGGGCGAAGCGCGAGACCGACGGCGCGTACCTGCTCGATCACGACGTCGCGCCTCCGCGGCGTCGGGTGAAGCGCCAACTGCATCATCGAGATCCCTCCTCGGCGAGAAACGCGAGCGCCGCCTCTTCCAGCGTCAGCGGCTTCACGTCGCGCACCACTGCGCCCGCGCCCGCGAGACGCGCCGTCACCTCGTCCGGCTCGCCGATCAGCGTCCACTGTGCTTCGCGGCCGGCACGCGAGCGCCGCAGGCCTGTAATCCGAAGCTCAGCCGGCGGTTCCCACCCCTCCGGCACCTCGACGCGGTAGCGGACGACGGTCCTTCGCAGCTCGTCGCGCGTCATCTGCGCGACGAGACGCCCTTCGCGAAGCACGCCGACGTGATCGGCGAGGCTCTCGACTTCATGGACGTGGTGAGTCGCGATCACGACCGTGGTCGGTGTGTCGGCCAGGTGCTCGGCCAGTTGTGCGAGCGCGCGGTTGCGCACGACAGGATCGAAACCGTCAGTCGGCTCGTCGAGCAGCAGGAGCGGCGGACGATGCGCCAGCGCGAGCAAGAGCTGCAGGCGCCGCGCCTCCCCTTTCGAAAGGGTTCCGACCTTCCGTTGGGGGCGGACGCCGAAGGCCTCGCTCAGATGGGCGGCGTACGCGTGATCCCACGCCGGGTAATACGCGGCGACGTGCTGGATCAACCGCCCGCACGTCATCCATGGATAGTCGTGCTCGTGCCGCTCCGGGACGTAGCCCACCTGCGCCCGCACCTCCGGACCGCGGTTGGCGGTGTCGAGCCCGAAGACCTCCGAACGTCCGGCATCCGGCCGCTCGAGGTTCAACAGCACCTTCATCGCCGTGCTTTTTCCGGCGCCGTTCGACCCGATGAGGATGTAGACCGCGCCCTCGGGGACGCGAAGGTCGACGCCGGCGAGCGCGGTCTCGCTGCCATATCGCATCGACAGACCGTGCGTGGCCACCGCGAATGCGTCACTCATTCGTCGTCTCCCTTCCGTGCGAGCCGTTCCTCCTCGGCCGCCAGCTTCTGAATCGCCATCACCAGTTCCTCGGCATCCAGCCCGTTCCGCCGCGCCTCGAGCAACGCCCGTTTCGCCACCTCGCGTGCCAGGCTGCGGCGCCTCTCCCCCCCACCGCGCCTCACCGTCGGCGAGACGAACGTCCCCTGCCCGCGCCGCACGTAGACGATCCCCTCGCGCTCGAGCTCCTGATAAGCCTGCGACACGGTGCGCGGATTGACGACCAGCTCCGCGGCGAGCTCGCGCACCGAAGGCAGCGGATCCTCGGCGCGCAGCGTCCCGACGACGATCTCCCGCCGCACCTCGTCCATGATCTGGAGATAGAGCGGCCGCCCGTCGTTCGGGTCGAGGTTCACCAGCATCGCCGGCTCGTAGTAGTGTTGCGCACGGGTACAACACTAAATCACGTGAGCTAGCGTGTCAAGCGGACGAAAAACGACCGTCTCGACGCACGTAACCCCCGCCGGTGGGGATTACGGCATCACGGCAATGCTGAGGTGCGAGGGATACCGTGCCGTATGCCACACGCGGTGCGTCTGCGCCCGGAAGTCCTCCGGCTTCGCCGCGAAGACGTTCGGCACGAAGCGCTGAGGGTTGCGATCGTAGAGCGGGAACCAGGTGCTCTGGATCTGCACCATGAGGCGATGCCCCTTCCGGAAGCGGTACAGCTGCCCGTGCAGGTCGACGGTGAATGGCGTGACGGTGTTCGCCGGGACCGGCGTCGCCCGCGCGAAGCCCTTCCAATAGCGCCCTCGCAGGATGTCGGCGTTGACGATGAGCTCATAGCCGCCCATCTGCGGCCGATCCGGGACGCTGTCGGGGTAGACGTCGATGAGCTTCACGACCCAGTCGGCGTCGGTGCCGGTGGTGGACGCGAAGAGGTGCGCGACGACGTCGCCGGCGATGGTGAGGTCCTCGTCGAGCGGCGCCGAAGTCCAGGTGAGCACGTCGGGACGGTTGTCGACGAAGCGCTGATCCTGCAACAGCCAGGTGCTCCACCCGTCGCCGTTGTCGGGACGGGGGATATTGGGCACGGGGTGCGCGGGGTCGGAGACGAACGCGTCGAAGGCGTTGGTGTGCATCGGGTTGACGGCGGCGGGCCTGACGATGCCCGATGATGAGGCGGCCGCGGAGGGCGGATCGAAAGCAAGGCGGCCGTTCTCCCGCAGGTAGAGCCGGCGCGGGGTCGCCTCCGTTGGCGGCCACGCGTCGAAGCGGCGCCACGCGTTCGCCCCCGTCTCGAAGACCTGCGCCTCGGGGAAGCGGCCGTCGCCCTCGCCGTGCAGGTAGTGGGCGAACCAGGGACGCTGGATGCTGGCGCGGAAGAAATCCGCCGACCTGGCTTCAAACCTGAGAGGACCGAGCGAATCGCCGCCTGGGCGCGACCAGCTCCCGTGCGACCACGGTCCCATCACCAGAAAGTTGCGTCGCGCGCCGTCCGCGCGCTCCAGCGTACGGTACAAGAGCTGCGGACCCAGGATGTCTTCCTCATCCCACCAGCCACCGACGACGAGGGTTGGAACCTCTGCCTTCCGGTACACGTTCTGGAGCGCTCGGGCCTCCCAATAAGCGTCGTAGCTGGGGTGCGTGCGAAAGCCGACCCACGACGGGAGGTGGGCGATCCCGGTCGCCTTGGCCAGGGCGTCGAGCGTGAGGTGCTTGCGATAGAAGTCGTACTGGTCGTACTCGGGGATCGAGAGCCCGTTGGTTCCCTCGACGTAGGCGGCGTACGCAACGCCTTGGCTTTGGCGGAATGCTCCTTGGTGGAAGAAATCGTCGCCCAGCCACGCGTCGGCGACGAGCCCCTGGGGCGAGATCGCCTTGATGGCGGGGTGGGCCCCGACGCCGGCGAGGGCCGCGAGCCAGCCGCGATACGAGACACCGAGGACGCCGACCTTGCCGCTGTTCCGAGGCAGCTCGCGGACGAGCCAGTCCACGGTGTCCCAGGCGTCGGTCGATTCATCGACGCCTCGTGAGTCGCGCGGGTCGCGTTGCGGCCTCAGGGAGACGAAAGTCCCCTGCGATCCGAACCGTCCGCGGATGTCTTCCGCGACGAAGATGTAACCATCCTCTCCAAGCTCGCGCAGCGACTCCGGCAACATGCTGCCCTGGAGCTCGCGAGCGGCACTGAACGGGGTGCGAATGAGGAGGATGGGAAGAGGGGCCGTCGCCCCCTTGGGCATGAGCGCGACGGCGAAGAGTGTAACGCCGTCCCGCATCGGGATCTTCAGCTCGCGGCGCTCATACTCGGCGGTGCCCTGCGCGGTGACCAGGCGCGCAAAGAGAAGGACGAGCGCGACGAATAATCGGGAGACGCGGGATGCGCGCGAGCGGAGTGGTCGCAACGTGCGAAAGGCAGCGGACATACGTATTCGTCAGGGCGAGGCGGGGACCAGACTCCGGTTGAAGACGGCCGCTCGAGCGCGGCGCGGCAGCATACCGTGCGCGTGTCGCGGCACGCAAGCAACGGTTTTGTGCGGCGCGATCCGAGCCAGCCCGCGGTCTTTGCGGCCCGAAGGATCGCGAGCTCTCAGCCCTGGGCCGAGGCCGAAGGCCGATGCCTGGGTCACAGGCCGGCACGACTCCGCGGCCTGAAGGGGCCGCGAGAACCTTATCTGTCACCTCCAGACGTATAAGCACCCTTCGCCCTCAGGGCCATCTGGCCCCGCTAAACCATGGACATACAACGACATTCGGCTCAGCCATAGACCCCGTCTTGGAATCCTTACCGCGCCGTATAACGTTCCGCCGGCATGCTTATCCCTGCGGGGCGGCGATCTGTCAGAAGAGAGCTAACTTCTGTCCCTTCAGCAACTTTCCTGGTTCGGGAAGTTGGATCCAGCACCTAATACAGGGAAGGCTATACAAGTTGCCTTACCGTCAACAACTAGCTGTATTGACGGAGATTAGAAGGAAGCGTAAGATGAAACCTACATGGAATCAATGATTTGGCGTAGCAGCGGCTGTCTTCCTTTCGAAGCTGGATCTGACGGTAAGGCAGTTTAGAGAAACGAGAAAGTGACGGATACAGTTTAGCTGGGCTGTTAGGCGACAGGAGCAGCACTGTTGACACACAAGCCAATCGCGCTTCAGAAAGGAGGCGTCGAGGCGGCCCTCTACCCCGACGCGGTTCGTAACCACCCGCTGGCCCTTTGGGAAGGCCGCCGCTCATCGGCGCATATCGCAAGGCTACCGGCGACGACCGAGGCACTAGAACTCAAGCTCCGCTTCCTCGAGTGCGAAACTGCCTTCGCCGCCGACTTTGCCGCTCTCGACTACGCACTCGCTGATTCTCTGGGATGTTCGCTGATGCGGTGGCATCAGCGGCTTCGTTTCCATGACACGAGCGAAAGGTGATCCATGAACGTCTCCACTCCATCGCAGCAGCAGCCACTCGACCATCGAGCCCCTACAACGCATTCAGGGGTCCATTGGAGCCGAAAGCCGTTGTACTGGCTGCTGTTCACCGTCCCTTCGTTGCCTCTCATCATGTTCCTCATCCCGGATGCTATGACGCTGATGCCAGAGCCGACGGACCCTTGGTACACACGGTACACGAGTCCGATTTGGTTTCTCACAGCCTTCTACGTCTATCCGGCAACGGCGCTTGGTATGCTGGCTGGTGTACCGCCTAGGTCGCCGGGATGGGTCCTAATCGTGCTGCTCTACACAGGGTTGATCGGTTGGGGCCTCTGCTCGTGGGTGGCGCGCCGGCGGGCTGCAACAGCAGTGGATAGACGACCACTCGCAACTGAACCGTAGCGCTGGTGTCCAAGAAAGCGCATGCGGACCCTACGTGGTCAGTCGCCTAACCCCTCGTTGCAGCGGACGCCACCCGGGTGAACTCACAAACGACTTCGCGGCTGGCATCGGCAGGCAGCGGCTTCGTTCGGCAACTCAGCCGGGTAGCGCCGCTGAACTCATAAGCCGTTGAGCGGCACGAGCCAAAGGTGGAAAAATGAGGACTGTCACTGGCGACGAGGCTGTATTTGCCAGGAATCATCGCCCGTACCTAGATCATGCTGTTGCGGAGGCGAATCGCGATCCGCGCAAACTGGTGACGTTCCGTAGCAGTCAGGAATGGAAAAGCGCAAAAGTGTTGCTGGACCGACAAGGTGAGCTACCGATCTATTTCGCCATAGTTGGCGGTGGCCCTGAGATCGCCTACAAGGCATGGCTTCGGGACGTTCAACTTCATCCAAGCTCGACTGATGTTCGTACACAACAGTTGCTTGGGGACGTGCCACCTGCAACGGCCGCCGAAGGACTTTGGGAAGGTAATGTCAAGACATTGTATGCGATCTCAGGTTGCCAGCAACCCGATAACAGCTCTACGATGACAGACCTCGTCAAACTCAGTGATGGTAAGCCGATTTCGGTGAGCTTTAGGTATTCATATGCATTGGTAAATCGCCTGCCGGAAACACCATTGAGGGTAGCTGTTGCCTTAGACATCTCGGAGCCACGTCGAACTGAGGTTAGGTTGAACCGGGTCATTCGAGATACAGCTCTTATTCAGCGTCTCAAGGCTCTCCATGACGGGCGGTGTCAGCGATGCAATCTGCGACTAGAATTTCCTAACGGTTCAGCATACTCAGAGGGCCACCATCTTCAACCACTTGGGAGCCCGCATCACGGCCCGGATGTGTCCGAAAACATCTTGAGTCTTTGCCCCAACTGCCATGCGCTTCTCGATTTCGCAGCTGTCCCCATTGAACGTGCTTCCTTGCGTCTTCATCCAGCGCATGCTGTCGGCCAAGAATTTGTCTCATACCACAACATACAAGTTCAGAGGACGACGCCGCCCAAACCATGGTCTCAACCGGACGGATACGGCGCTATCGTGCGGTTCCGCCGGTTAGGCCCAGAGCCGTTGGACGGACCGAAGCACCATCGAATTTCACGGCGCCGCCCGGTGGCCCCGGCCTGCGTGTGAGCCAGGCCGGCCGGGGCAAGCGGCGCCGCGAGGTCAGCCGTGAGGAGCGATCGCCCACTCGCTGGTGGTTTACCACGAGGGATCGAGGTCGGGACGAATGACCCAGGCGGCCGACCGCCAGATCGACGACTTCATCCCTGTCCCAAACTCGCGCCCAGGGTGACGAGAAGCTCGTCCAGTTGCTCGAACGTCTCTACCATCGCATCCGCCGCCCCGGTACCGGCGGCGTCGAGAGCTTCCTTCGAGGGATAAAGCTCGTGCACGACCAGCAACGTCTTGCCGCCTTTTTCCGCGAAGGTCACCGTCGTGACGGAACCCTCGTCACTTTCCTCATTGGTCCAGACGAGGCGCGAGTGCGGTGTTACTTCCTTGTACGTGCCGAAGAACGCCATCTGTGAGTCTCCGTGTGCGAACTCCAAACGGTACTTGCCCCCGACACGAACATCCATTTCGCAGGAAAGCAGGGACATTCCCATCGACTTCGGCACCCACCACTGTCTGAACAGCTCGGGCTTGGTCCACGCCTCGAACACGAGGCGCGCCGGGCCGTTGAAAGTTCGCCTGACGACGAGCTCACGCTCGGACTTCCGCTCCACCGTCGTACGGTTCTTCATGGGGGCAACCTCACTCTCTCTTCTTGCGTCCATCAACCTTCTCCTTCCGTTTCAATTCCTCGACAACTTTGTCCAGCTCGTCGAAGCGGGCGTCCCAGAGCTGGCGGTATCTCTCGATCCATGCAGCTTCCTCCTCCAGTCGGCGCGGGCCGAGCTTGCAGGTCCGCACGCGCCCGACCTTCTCCGTGGTGACTAGCCCCGCCTGCTCCAAGACGCCGACATGCTTCTTCATGCCCGTGAGGGTCATGCGGAATTTCTCGGCAAGGTCCGTGATCGAAGCGTCGGAACGTCCGAGCTGCTCCAGAACCCCGCGTCGGGTGGCATCCGAGAGCGCGGCGAACGAGGCATCGAGGCGGGCTCGAGAATACTGAACCATTAGGTTCAGTGTAACACGCGGATCGGCGGCATGCAAGGGGAGGCTTTCGACCGCGGCTCGCAGTAATGAACATGTTGTCGGGTGTAGAATCTCATCCCGGGGCCTCAACCGGACGGACACCGGTCTGTCGCGCGGCACCGCCGGTTAGTCCCATCAGCGTTGAGCGAACTCGCGCTGGGAGAGTGACGGTTGCCCCAGTTCACCAAGCGATACCGGTTGGTAGTCCTCGTAGGACTGGCGAGTATTTCTGCGCTGGTACTCGTCGGCAGGTGGCTGAACGCGACAAAGCGAGGCGGGCAGGAGCCCGCCGAACCCTTTCGCATCGCTGGCAACCTGTACTACGTTGGCGCAACGGATGCCGCGGCCTTCCTCATTACCGGGCCCGAGGGCCATATCGTGCTCGATGGCGGCTATCCCAGCACCGCACCGATGATCATCGCGAGCATTGCGAAGCTCGGCTTCAGCATCAAGGATGTCAGAGTGCTCCTGAACTCAGAGCCTCATCCCGACCATGCTGGCGGGCTGGGAGTGCTCCAGCAGGCGTCTGGTGCCGAACTGTGGGCGAGCGAAGCGAGTGCCTATACCCTCGCCGCCGGTGGCGATGACCCCGACGCGATCCTGCCTCTCAGAGCCCTTGCCCGGATCGGGGTCGTCGGGTACCCGGCCATGCGGGTCGATCACCGGTTCAAGGATGGCGACACAATCCGCCTCGGGCCGCTCGCACTCACCGCGCACATCACCGGCGGCCACACGCGCGGATGCACCTCATGGTCGTTCCAGGTTCGTGACGGTGATCGCGTCCTGAACGTCGTGAGCGCGTGCGACTTGGGGCGGTTGGCCACATCGCGGTATCCAGAGCAAGAGGCCGACCTCGAG